>WBZR01000071.1_pt1 | contig 171042 bp, 144 predicted proteins | sample 5204231 | NCBI WGS metagenome assembly WBZR01 (sample SAMN12412403, study PRJNA552823) | activated sludge metagenome | isolation source: activated sludge from anammox sidestream of wastewater treatment plant... | place: USA: Virginia | collected 2017-08
ACTGACACGCTACATGGTCTTCAATTCTTGGGATGACCTACTCCGCTTCATGGAAGATGGGCTTGAAATCGCACCCGTTCCGCCGTAACCAATTTCAGATTTGGAATTGCTGGTCAGTGCGCTCCCGCGTTGACAAAACCCGCCTTTGAGATAAAATTCAAGCCGCACGTAAGCCGAAGTGGCGGAACTGGCAGACGCGCCACGTTCAGGGCGTGGTGAGAGCAATCTCTTGAGGGTTCAAATCCCTCCTTCGGCATTGTAGCAGGTTGAAATCCGCTGAGAGGCGGGTTTTTTGTTACCCCTCCCGCCCTGCGGGCGCCCTCCCCAAATTCCGACGAACTTCAGTCGGAATTTGGGGAGGGTTGGGGTGGGGCAGTGGTATAATCAGAGAAAAATCAGGCAGACCTTTCATTAGTTAAGACGCGAAGTCGCAGAAATTCGTCCTTCGTGTCTTTTTTATGCCGAAATCCCTTCCTATGAGATAAACATGGCAGAAGAAACCACCCAATCTGGAAACATCGAACCCGTAGATATAGACGCCCAGATGCGCTCGGCGTACCTCGATTACGCCATGAGCGTGATCGTGGCGCGCGCGCTTCCCGACGCCCGCGACGGGCTGAAACCCGTCCACCGGCGTATTTTGTACGCCATGCAGGAACTGGGAATCCGCTCGAACACCTCCTATAAGAAATCCGCTCGTATCGTGGGCGAGGTGCTGGGTAAATTCCATCCGCACGGCGATTCGGCGGTCTACGAAACCATGGCTCGCATGGCGCAGGATTTCTCCATGCGCTACCTACTCGTGGATGGGCAGGGCAACTTCGGCTCCATTGACGGCGACGCGCCCGCGGCGATGCGCTACACCGAAGCCCGCCTGCAAAAATTGGCGGAAGAAATGCTGGCGGACCTCGATAAAGACACGGTGGATTTCGGTCCCAACTTCGACGATTCTCTCGAAGAGCCGCTTGTTCTGCCCGCGCGGGTTCCGAACATGCTCCTCAACGGGACCTCGGGCATCGCGGTCGGCATGGCGACCAATATCCCGCCGCACAACCTGCGCGAACTGGTGGATGCCATCAACTATCTGATCGATAACCACGACAGGATGGACGACATTCCCGTCGAAGATTTGATGAAGTTCGTGCAAGGACCCGACTTCCCAACAGGCGGCATCATCGTCGGACGCGAGGGGATCGAATCGACGTATGGGACCGGCAAGGGGCGTATCGTCGTCCGCGGTATGGCGCACATCGAAGAGGGGAAGGGCGGCAGGCACGAGATCATCATCACGGAAATTCCGTATCAAGTCAACAAGACGACATTGATCGAACGCATCGCCGAACTCGTGCGCGACGACAAAATCGACCAAATCTCCGACCTGCGCGACGAATCCGATCAACGCGGCATGAGCATCGTCATCGAATTGAAGCGCGGCGCCCAACCCAAGAAGGTGCTGAACCAACTTTACAAATACACCTCACTGCAAACAACCTTCGGCGCGCAAGTGTTAGCCCTTGTGGATGGCGAGCCGCGCACGCTTCCGCTCAAACGCGCGTTGCAAATTTTTATCGAGCATCGGCAGGTGGTCATCGTCCGCCGCACGAACTTTGACCTGGCGAAAGCGCGCGCGCGGCAACACATCCTCGATGGATACCTGATCGCGCTGAACAATTTGGATGCGGTCATCAAGACCATCCGCGAATCGGAAGATGCCGACGTTGCCAAGCAAAACCTGATGAAGCGCTTCAAGTTAAGCGACGTGCAATCGCAGGCGATCCTCGATATGCAGTTGCGCCGCCTCGCCGCGCTCGAACGTTGGAAGATCGAAGAGGAACACAAGCAAGTTGCCGAGCAGATCGCCTACCTCGAAGATTTGCTTGCCCACCCGAAAAAGATTCTCGCGCTCATCCAAACCGACTTGAACGAACTCGCTGAAAAATATGGCGACGACCGTCGCACGCGCATTGCCGCCGAAGCCAAAGAATCCCTCAGCGAAGCCGATCTTGTGCAAGATGAAGCCGTGCTGATCAGCCTCACCGAACGCGGCTACATCAAGCGCGTGGCGGCATCGGCGTTCCGTTCGCAGAGTCGCGGCGGACGCGGCGTGAAAGGCTTTGAGACGAAAGAAGAAGATGAAGTTGTCGCGCTCATCCCCGCGCGCAGTCTCGACACGATGTTGTTCTTCTCCGACAAAGGGAAAGTGTACAGCGAGAAGGTCTATCAAATCCCCGACGCGGATCGAACCGCGAAAGGCATCCCGCTGGTCAACGTGCTGGCGTTGAACGGCGATGAGCGCATCACCGCCGCCATCGCTGTTTCAGATTTTTCGGCGCACGGCTTTTGCATCCTGGCGACCGCGCGCGGCAAAACCAAGCGCGTGGTCATGGAAGAATTCGCGTCAGTCCGACCTTCCGGCTTGATCGCCCTCAATTTAGAAGACGGCGACCACCTCGGCTGGGCGCGCGTCACCAGCGGCAAGGACGATCTCATCTTCGTCACTGAAAATGGACAGGCGCTTCGCTACAACGAATCCAAGATCCGCTCGATGGGGAGGCAAGCCGCGGGCGTGACGGCAATCAAACTCAAGAAAGATGACGCGGTCACCAGTATGGATGTGGTCGAGAAAGATGGTTCGCTTTTAGTCGTCACCAGCGGCGGGTTTGGCAAGCAGACTCCCTTGAAAGAATATTCATCCAAGGGACGCGCCACCGGCGGTATCGCCACGATCGACAATAAAGCATTGAAGGAGATCGGCAAGATCGTCTCGGCGCGCGTCGTTCAACAAGACGACGATCTCACGATCATGACCGCCAACGGGCAGACGATCCGCATCAAGAACAAAACGGTGAAAACAGCCGGACGCGCCACCAAAGGCGTGCATCTCATCAAGCCGCAAGAGGGAGATTATGTGGCATCGGTGGCGCGCATCTCTGCCGAGGATATGAAAAAGGCGGGCGCGGCAATGATGGAAGAGGAAAAGCCTGACCCTCAACAGCCGTTGATGTAAGAGCATGTTTCATAACTCTTTCTTTGCCACGCATCGTCCCGATGTCCTTCGGGAGAGCGCGCAGAGAACGCTGAAAAAATACGGCTCTCCCGTAATTAACGGGAAAGAGCCTTAACACGAAGGACACCAAGTACACAAAGAGAGGAAAGAGCCTTGTTTTCACAAGTTTTTCCTTTGTGACCGTCGTGTCCTTTGTGTTTGAAAAGAGTTATCCCGTTATAAACGGTAGAACCAAAAATACTTTCAAAGTCTCTGCGAACTCGGTGTTCCCTGAGACTGAGGCTCTTTTTTCCATGCCTCTAAGAAACGCGCTTTAAGAGGAACGAACGAATAAAAAATCCCGGGAGATCATCCCGGGATTTTTGTATAAACTCTTACAGGCTACAACACAGCCATCTTGCCGAGGAGCAACATCGCCAGTGTGCCCAACAGGCAAACGATGAAGAATAGCATCAATGAAAGAAAAAAACGCTGGGCGCCATTCATTCCCAGGAATCGCGACCCGCGCTTGCGGGGGGCTGGCGCGGCAATCGAATCCATGGGTTTGGATGCCGGTTCTCTATACAGATCGTTGGTTTCTTCCTCGTAGAACGGGGAGTCGGATGCTGATTCGCGTAAATTATCGAACATGGTTACCTGTTATGAATAAGTATACCCGTGAACGGGCGCAGGCTCACATCGCCAAATTGTACTGTCACGGATTTGTTATTGTCATCGCGCACTCGCAGACTGCCATCGGAAAGAATCCCTTCGAGGCGCCCGACCACGGATTTACCGGCGCCCATTTCCACACGCACCTGCTTGCCTCGAAAGGCGAGCGCCGTTCCCCATTGATTCATCAAATCATCCGAGCCTAATTCGGGACGCAGGGATACGAAAGCGGCAAGAATATCGCGCAAAACTTCTTCGCGCTCCACTTCGCGCTCCAACGCGTTTTCGAGACTGGTACCGGGAAAGCGCAACACATCGGTATCGGGAACCGCCCGTTTGAGAACATTCAACCCGATGCCGATCACCACGCATTGTATATCGTCCCCAGCCCACACCAGTTCGATCAACACACCCGCAATCTTGCGGTTGTTCAACAAAATATCATTGGGCCATTTGATCTGGGGATTCAAACCAAAGTTTTGAAGCGGTTTGCAAATGGAGAGGGCGGCTAACCCGACAAACCTTGAAAGAAAGGGTCTTTCAGCGGCCGTTGGGCGCAGAATTAAGCTGAATGCGAGAGCCGTGCCAGCAGGCGTGAACCACGGACGGTCCATCCTGCCGCGTCCCATCGTTTGTTCGTCTGAGATCACAACAGAAAAGTCTGGCGCGCCTTTGTTTGCCCACGCCAGCGCCTCATCGTTCGTCGAACCGATGGAACTGAAATACTTGATTTCCCCGAGCCCCATAGTTGAAAGAAGAGAGTGAAGCGAGGCTTGGTTCATCGAATACTCTAGGGAAGCACAAACCACGGACTGATCGAACCGCCGCCCTGACGCACTTCAAAGTGCAAGTGCGCGCCTTGTGAATTGCCCGTGTTGCCCGCCGCGCCGATCCATTGACCCGCGCTCACGCTTTGGCAGGGCGATACGCCAATGGTGCTTAAGTGGGCGTACACGGTCGAATATCCGTTGCCGTGATCGATCTGAATCACATTGCCGTAACCGTAGTTATACCCGCCTTGAGCCATGGTGACCACGCCGCTGTCTGCCGCGTAGACCGGCGCGCCCTCGCCAGCCGCAATATCAAGGCCGAGATGCCCGCTCCAATAATCATTGCCGGAGAGCGAATGGGCGTCGGCGGGCCACATAAAGCCGCCACTGCCAACTGCGCCGCCGGGGCAGGCGCTCTGGCTGGTCGGGGAACTACCCGTCCCCGAATTGCCGGTGCCTACCGTCGGCACAAGCCATTGCACGAATTCACGCGATCCGCCGGGCACCATCACCCACGAACCAGAGTCAACCTTGGGATCGGTCAGGTCGATATTGTTGCCCGGATAATTGATGATATCGTCGAGGTTCGCGTCGAATTCGGCGGCAACCGATTGCAAGGTATCGTTCGCCTTCCACTGATAATAAATTCCATTCGTGGGGGGAATGCTCAAAACCTGCCCCGGTTTCAGGCTGTGCGGATCGTCCTGCAACACATCGTAATTTGCCCATAACACGGTCTCTGGTTCCACATTATACGATTTGGAAATGGCAAAGATCGAATCGCCGCGCGACACGCGATATTCCACCGGCTTATACCGAGGTTTATCTGCGGGGATGTTTGTCTTCAGTTGGATATCTCTGGAAATGGACGCAAACGGATCGGACCCAAGTAAGGCTGGCATCGCCACTTTGGCCGGTTCCTCCTGTGGAGCCATTGTCGCTGCGGGAGCAACCAGCCTTTGCGGAGTGTGAGCCTGTTTCCACGCCAGCGCGCCGAAGATCATCCCGGCCGCCAGGGCGAGTGTCACGCCCCAACTGACGATGGAAAATTTATTCTCTTTGAGAAACGAAATCGCTTTCGACATTTCTGAGTCTGTGTATCGTTACGAATCCCTGCCGAGGTTTTCGAGGAATTCCTGATTGTTGCGCGCCCTATCCAAACGAGTGACGATCGCTTCGGTGGCGACAGATTGATCCATGCCGGCGCCTTGCGGCTGGGGCGAAGTCATCTGGATGTACATACGCCGCATGAGCCAGACCCGTTGGAGGATATCGGGACCCAGCAACAGGTCCTCGCGACGCGTGGAGGAGCGTTCGATATCCACAGCGGGGAAGATGCGCCGTTCCTGGAGTTTGCGCGAGAGGTGCAATTCCATGTTGCCGGTGCCTTTGAATTCTTCGTAGACTACGTCGTCGAGGCGCGAGCCGGTGTCTACCAAACAAGTTGCGATGATGGTCAACGAACCGCCTTCCTCGATATTGCGCGCCGCGCCGAAAAACCGCTTGGGCGGGTACAACGCCGAAGGATCCATACCGCCGGAGAGGGTGCGCCCGCTGGGGTTGACGACCAGGTTGTACGCGCGGGCGAGGCGGGTGATCGAGTCCATTAAGATTACCACGTGGCGGCCAATCTCCACGAGGCGCTTAGCGCGCTCTAAGGCAAGTTCCGCCGTGCGCACGTGAGAGGTGACCGGCTCGTCGAAGGTGGAGGCGACCACTTCGGCATCCACCGACCGATCCATATCGGTCACTTCTTCGGGGCGTTCGCCAATGAGGGCGACGATCAAATGCACATCGGGATATTTTGTTGAGATCGAATTCGCGAGCTGTTTGAGGATGGTTGTTTTCCCCGCCTTGGGAGGAGATACGATCAGACCGCGTTGACCACGCCCGATGGGGGCGATCAGGTTGATCAGCCGAGGGGCGAGCGTGTCGTGATCGGTCTCGAGGTCAAAACGTTTGTCCGGGAAGATTGGGGTGAGGTTTTCGAACGCAGGTCTTCGGGAGGCTTCTTCAGGATCGAGCCCGTTGATAGATTCCACCTTGAGTAAACCAAAATGCCGTTCACTTTCACGCGGCGGGCGCACCTGCCCAATGACGAGATCGCCAGCCCGGAGGTCGTGCCGCCTTAACTGCGCCTGCGAGACGTACACATCCTGGTCGCTAATGCGGTAATTCGTGGCTCGCAGGAAACCGATGCCTTCGCTCATGATCTCAAGGATGCCGCCGCGCAGTTCGATACCTTCTTTTTGCGCCTCCGCCTCGCGGATCATCATGGCGAGCGTCTCTTTCTTGAGGCGATTCGAATTGGGAATATTCAGCGATTTTCCCAACGCTCGTAGTTTTGAGAGGGGTTCGTTTTCTAATTCAAGTATCTTCATGTTTCTTTTCTCTAGGTGGGATTATTGTTCGTAGGGAACGCCCCAAACGCGCCGAAGTTCGGCGCTGGATCGGGAGACTCCCTTAGTTTGTAGGTGAATTTGGATTTTCTATCAAGATGTTGCCGGGCGTGTCACCCGCGCAGGTTGAATAACCAAGCATTCTGATGACACATTGGTAGGCTGTAAAGTAACTGGGGATGTGCCGCGATTATAGCACGGTAGATTTTGCAAGGCAAGCGGTTTACTACTTTTCGAGGCGAACTTTCAAGTTTGTGAGCAAGGCGCGCTGGCTGTGATTTGCCTCATTGTAGACAAGGTTTTCGACCAGTCTGTTCACCTTCTCGAATTGAACCCTTTGCACCAGGTGTGTTTTGCCGTTTTCCACCTCATGGAATTCGTAATGGAAGGCGATACGGGTTCCAAATTTGCCATACAAGCGAATCGTTAGCGCTCGTTTCGGGTGGGTCAGGTGAATGACGAGATAGATGCGGCTCCGGAAGATGGGTAGCCCAGCCCAGCGATAGGTCTCCACTGTGTAGAATGGGCGTAATACCACGCCCGCCGTATCTTTCTGTTCCTTGAGCACATCGATCGTCGTCAGCCGCGGACGAAGCCCGATCATGTTGATCGGTTCGGCAAGTTGGTCGAACACCTCGTCCCGCGGACGGTTGATGAAAATATTGAGTTCAAAAGAGCGCATCACCCAATTCTAACCCTGATTGCGCGGTTGACAAGTGGCGAAGGATTGCAATGTTATAATTTCAAAAAATCAGCGTTTGAGGTATGAATGATTAACCCTATTATTTTTTCGATTGGTAATTTTTCCCTGCATTGGTACGGCGTGATCGTGATGGCGGGCGTGATCGTCGGAGCGCTAATTGCCGAGCGGGAATTGATCCGGCGCGGCGGCAATGGCGATGTGATCTGGGATGTGCTGGTAGGTTGGGTCGATATTGGACCCAAGATGAAGTTTCCGTTTGGCGCTTTCCAGTTCGGCTTGCCGCTGGGCGTGTTGCCGGTCGGTATCGTGGGCGCGCGGCTGTGGTATGTAATGAATGCCACGATTGGCGGTAACCGAATCTACATGGATAACCCTTCCGAGATCCTTCGGGTTTGGAATGGCGGTTTGCATATCTTTGGCGGTTTTCTTTTTGGCGCTATCGCATTATTTTGGCTGTTGCGCAGATACAACGTTGACCGTTGGCTGGTGTTGGATTCGATCGGTCCCGCCATGTTGATCGGGCAGGGCATTGGGCGGCTCGGCAATTTCGTCAACCAGGAGCTTTATGGTCCTGCCACCACGCTTCCGTGGGGGCTGAAGATCTCAACCCAATATTCCTATCAGACCCCGATTGAAATGCGCGATCAACCGATCGACGCGGTGATCAATTATCTGGAAACTACCCGCTTCCACCCGACGTTTGCCTACGAAATGCTCTGGAACTTTGCCGCGGCGGGATTCCTGTTATGGCTGTCTCGCCGCTATGAAAAGGGACTCAAGCCCGGAACAATGTTCGCCGGCTGGCTCCTGCTCGCCGGCATCGGTCGCGCGTGGATCGAACTTTTCCGCCCAGACCAGCCGAAGATTGGAGAGACGGGCATCAGCTATTCGATGGTGGTCGCCGCGCTGATGGCGGTTGCCGGCGCGATTCTGTTGATGATCCGTTATAACGCCATTAATTTCCCCGGCGCCGAAAACTGGGAGGAGGAGTATCAGGTCGATGGTCAAGGCGCGGAAGCGATGGCGGCTGGCGCGATTACTGCGCTACCGGCCATGGAACGTGAAACCGTAAAAGTTAAAAGTGTCAGCCGAAAAAAGTCGAAAGCAGAAACTCCGCCTCGTAAGCCAAAGACGACCCGCAAGGAGAAGTAAAAAATCAGGTCAGGCAAACGCCTGACCTGATTTTATTCGATCGATGTGACTGTCACAACCTGCGAGCGCCGAATAGACGTTTCTTCTTCGCGCTTGTCGAAGCCGAAACGTTCGAAGATGTCCGCGTACATTTCGACGATCTTCTCTCGAGTGAAGCCCATCTCCTCGTAGGAGTAGGTGTGGTCACTGCGGTGGGCGAGCGTGTCTTTTACCGCTTCGTCCACGATCTTATCCAGCCCCGGTTTATCGGGGTAGCCAAATTGTTCGTAAAATCCGCGGATGACCTGCTCGGGGCGTTGAATCAGACCGTCGTAATTGAGGATCAGATATCTGGGGGAGGGATGCGCGTCGAGGTATTGGAACGGATAGCGATACCAGTGTTGGGTCAGGTCGGTGATTTCATCCAGATATTGATATTTTGTGAATCCACCGGTGAATACGCCGCGCGAGTAGTTGATCCAAGACACTGTGGAGGGGAGCATGTCGAGCGGGTTGCGGGCGAGGTAGATGATGCGCGCGTCGGGGAAGAACTCGATCAGCGTTTCGATCTTGGCGCTGAATGCGGGAGCCTTTGCCACGTAGTATTTTTTACCGGTGGCGTACATGTGTCGTTGCAGCATGGATTTATAGAACGCCATGATCTTTCGTTTGCGCTCGGGCGACAGGGCTTCGTCGAAGTGTTGGTAGTTGGGAAACTCATCCATGAAGGGAAAGAGGAAAGTAACCCACAGCGAATCCCAGGCATGCATCAACACGTTTTCATCCTCTTCAGGCTGGAAGAACGAAATGGGATGGATCTTGATCTGACCCAGCGTGCGGCGGTCGAACGCATAGAGCGCGCGGTGGAGGTACCCGCCGAATTTTTTATCGAGCCTCGAAACAAACTGGGTAAACTTCTTCTGGGTGACCGACGGCGTCAGGTAAATATCCCATGTGGTGAGGCTGGTGAATGTGGCTGTATCGCGCGAGAGCAGGCGGTGCAAAAAGGTGGAGCCGCTGCGCATATTGCCGATGATGAAAAGGGGCTTCTCGATCGGATGCGTTTTGTAGCCGGGGAAGAAGATGTCATCGAGCCAGAAGCAGAGCCAGATGAAGAGCGACCCGAGGGGCCAGACCAGATAAAACAGGGTCAGGAAGATGATCCGTTTTTTATTGAGCGGGGCGGGCGTATTTTTGGAAGCAAAGAACGAACGATAGAATGTGCGCCAGAATAGGCGGAGGTTGTAGTGCATGAAGGCATCCTTGAATAGCGCCGACTTAAGTCGACGGCGCATATTGACATCAAAAAAGCCCGCGAAGGGCTTTCTCCTCCCCATTCTATCAGGATTTAAGGTAATGCACATCGATTCAACGGATGCAATCCATTCACGCCTCACCCAAAAGTCCTCCACAGTGCGCAATCGTTTTGCAACTTCGCGGCAACTTTACTGCAACGCGTGATTCGTAACCTCGGTCATACAATGGAAGCAGAACATATTCATTGTATTGATATGTCACGTTTAAGAAGAGGAGTAAAAATCATGAATTTAAAACGTCGGTTTCAAGTCTTTGTTTTGATCGCGCTGTTGTTCAGCACATTTGGCAGCGGGCAGGTTGTCTCTGCCAGTTCGCCGGCCTCTGTGCCTCAGGATCCCATTGTCATCAACCGCAACCTGAATATCTGGGACGCCACCTTCATCGGGTTCGTATCGTCTGCGATCCATGAAAAATGGCGGCTCGAACTGACCGAAGCGCACACCTTCGAGGTGAAAGCCAACACGGCGGCTGGAGACCTTGTGCCCCTGCTTATCTTGCAGGATGCGAACGGCGTTGAAGTCACACGCGGCACAGGCTCGTTCATCACCTCCCAATCGGCGGGCACGTTCTACGTGCAGGTCCAGCCAGATTCAGGCGCCGGGTTTTACTTCATGACCCTGCGGGATGTGGTGAGTACCGGTCCGTCCGTTTCCACGGTGGTTGCGCCTACGAGTGTGAACGTGGGTGAAGTTGCCGTGGTCACCGTAAATTTGAATAATGTTCCCCCAGAGGGATATACCAGCGCGGAGTTTACGTGTACCTTTGATGCCAGCCTCGTCAGCGTGGGAACTCCGGTCGTCACTAATTTCTTTGGAGCCGATCCTGCGGTTGCCATTAACACGCCTCAGCCCGGCGCGCTCATTGTGGCAATTGCAGGGAGTAACGGCAACAAAGCGACCGCCAGCGGAGCAGTCTTTAGTTTCAACGTAACCGCGTTGCAAGCGGGCGAGACTTCCATTGAGTGTGCCGCGCGCGTCTCGCAAGGGAATAACACGCTGACCTCCCTCCCGTCCACTGGCATGAATCTCACCGTCAATGCAAGCGGACCCACCGCAACCTCTACGCCGGCGCCGGGTGACACCCCAACTGCAACGTCACAACCCGGCGAGACCGCCACACCGACTTCACAACCCGGCGAGACCGCCACGCCAACATCCCAGCCCGGCGAGACCGCCACACCGACTTCACAGCCCGGCGAAACCGCCACACCGACGTTCACCTCCACCCCGGCTGAATCTGCCACGCCCACGGCTTCCTCCACCCCGGCTGAATCGCCGACACCCACTTTCACCTTCACTCCCGAAAGTTCGCCCACTCCCACATCTGCCCCGGATGGCACGCTCGCGGGACAAGTCATTGCGGGCAAGCAGGTGATTGTGACGCTGTTCTCCGGCAACGTGGCGGTTACTTCGGTCAACGCCAATCCCGATGGGACGTTTAGCCTCGTCGCGCCGGCGGGCAATTACATAGTGATTGCCACGGCAAGCGGCTACCTCTCCGCGCAAGGTTCTGCCAACATCCTGCCGGGGAACACGACCACGAAGCCGACCATCACACTGCTGGCTGGCGACATTGACGGTAACAATGTGATCGATCAATTCGACGCATTGACCATCGGCATGAGCTACAACACTGCCTCTCCTGCCGCCGCCGACTTGAACAACGACGGCACGATCAATGTGCTAGACCTGGAACTCCTGGCGCAAAACTACCGCGACACCGGACCCACTACGTGGGAATAATCGGATGATAAATTCCGGGCGCGCCAACGCGCGCCCGGAATTTGGAGTATGTAGTGAAACGAATTATTCCTATCCTATTGGCGGTCATTATCGCGCTGATCGGCATTCGCGCCGCCTATGCCCAAGGCGCCGAGACCATCTGGCTGAGCGCTGTCAACACATCGTACAAAACAGGCGAGACCGTTCTCGTCACGGTCAACGCCTCCTCTGCCACGCCAGTGCAGGGATTCACCTTCCAGATCCGCTACGATCCGGAATGTCTGCGTCCGGTCAATGCCTCTAGCCCGATCGCGGGAATGAACGGTTTGCAACTTCCGCAACTCACCGGTTTGGTGGATGGCTCGTACGCCAGCACTACCCCTCAAACGATTAACGGCGCGCTGGCAGAAGTGAGATTCACCGCCTTGCAAGGGTGCGACACCAGCCTGTATCTGGAAAGCGCCGCCCTGGCAATACGTAATGCCGAGGGGTTTGCCGCGCCGTTGTTGAGCGTTCTCGTCGGTGAGCGGAATGTCTCCTTATTCATCGACAAAGAAGTCGTAACGCAAGTCGCTCCGCAGGACAGCGGTTCGATGCTGGCGCTCGAGCCGCCGGAACCCGAAGGCGGAACGTCGATCGGGTGCATCGTAGCCGTCATTGCGATTCTGATCGCGGTGGGATTGTTCGGCGTGTACCGCGTCTTGCGAAAACCATCATGAGATCGGGGTTGCCGACTCGGCTGACTGAAAAGCGAATCAAGCCGCCCCGTGGAAAGATGCGAGGAGCAATGTCCAATACGATTCTTCGCGCCATGTTTTTGATCATGTTCATGACCTCGCTTCTCTCGCAGGGTCAGCCTGTTCGCGCCGCGCCGCCGCTCCCGCCAGTGGACATGTTCCAACTGCCGTGGGAGTTGGGCAAGGCGTGGGTTGCGTATGATGGGTTTGGGCGTCACGCGACCAGCGCGCACAACCCTGCCAACGGCGGAGCGGTTGATTTTGCGCCGCACACAAACATGAAAAAAGGCGAGAACACATCCAATGCCTGGGTGACCGCTGTTGCCGATGGCACGGTGGTGGCGATTTCCAAATGCCATTTGATCATTGCGCACAGCGGCGGCTGGACAAGCGAATACCAACACCTCGCAAATTTTCAAGTGAAGTTGGGCAACGCGGTGACGCGCAATCAACGCTTGGCAGTGATCGCGAACGCTTCGGCTCAACAGCCCGTGTGCCTCGGCAGTGAAGATCAGGATACGCCGCATTTGCATTTTTCACTACGCCCCAACATGGTCGGCGCGACGTTCGCGGGTTGGGAGTTCAAATATAACTCGCTGTTCAAAACGACAACCTTTGTCAAGAACGGCAACAGCGTTGGTTTATTCGCGCCCCTCTTGAATGTGATGGAAACATCCACCACGCCAACGCCGATACCCGCCACACCATCAACTCCAACATTGATTCCAACGGCGACCAGCACCGCGCTATCGGGTCCGTACATTTCGACGACAGTCAGCGCGCCGAATGTGGCTGTGAGCGATACCGCGCTTGTCACTGTCAATTTGAATAACGTGCCTGCGGAGGGCTACACCAGCGCGGAGATCACCTGCGCGTACAACGCGAGTCTTCTTGAAGCGAGCAACATCACCTTTACGAATCTCTTCGGCGCCGATGCCGCAACAACGATCTTTGGTCCCCAAGGCGGAAGTTTCATTGCCGCCATCGCGGGCAAGAAGGGCAACAGAGCGACCACCAGCGGCACGGTCTTCACTTTCACTGTGAAAGGTCTGCAAGCGGGACTGACCGCCATTGATTGCACCGCGCGCATCTCGCAAGGCAACGGCGCGTTGACGAGCATCCCCTATGTTGGGACAAGTATCACGGTTCTTGGATCATCCACACCGACGCCGCCGGTCACTTCGACGCCTGTGCCTGCCTCGCCCACTTCAACATTGATCCCCACCTCGACCAATCCCTCCGCTACTCCGACGATTATCTCCACCCCGCTTGGTCCCGGTGACTTAGTCCCTTCGCTGTCTTTTGTTCCGCTGGTCACCGGTCTATCTCAACCGGTCTTGGTCACGAATGCGGGCGATGGTTCCGGGCGTTTGTTTGTTCTGGAACGAGTTGGGCGCGTTCGAGTGATTAGCAATACGGGCAGTCTTCTTCCAACTTCTTTTTTAGATCTCACCTCTATCGTGGGTTCATCGGGAAGTGAAGAAGGTTTGCTGGGACTCGCCTTTCATCCCAATTACGAATCCAACGGATTATTTTTTGTCGCATACACCGATACGTCTGGCAATCTCGTTCTTGCAAAGTATTCGGTTTCAGCAGACCCGAATATAGCGAACCCTGCCAGCGCGGCGATCGTGTTGACGATTCCGCATCCGGGTAACGCGAATCACAACGGCGGGATGCTTGCCTTCGGCAGTGATGGTTACCTCTACTGGTCAACGGGCGATGGCGGCGGCGCGGGCGATGTTCCCAACAATGCGCAAAATACGAATGTCCTCTTGGGAAAAATTCTGCGCTTGGATGTGAACTCCGGCAGTCCGTACGCGATTCCCTCGGACAATCCGTTCGTTGGCGTCTCAGGCACACGAAGTGAAATTTGGGATTATGGCTTTCGCAACCCCTGGCGTTTTTCCTTTGATCGCGGCACAAGCGATCTGTACATTGGCGACGTGGGGCAGGGGAGCCGCGAAGAAATTGACTTTGAATCCTCTTCATCATCTGGCGGACTGAATTATGGCTGGCGGGTTATGGAAGGCAGTCTCTGCTTCAACCCCTCCAGCGGATGCGACGCCAGCGGAAAAGTTTTCCCAGTCGCGGAATATGACAACACGGGAGTCACCTGCTCGGTGACCGGCGGATACGTCTATCGCGGGTCGCAGTCTGCGCCGATGACGGGCATCTATTTCTACGGCGATTATTGCAGTGGAGAAATTTGGGGGCTTCTGCAACAATCTCCCGGCGTTTGGGATTCCGACCTCATCACGGATACCTCGTTTTTCATCTCCTCGTTCGGCGAGGATGAAGCGGGCGAACTGTATCTCACCGATTATTCGAGTGGCTCAGTGCAGAAGATCATCGGTCCGAATGCGCAAGTTCCAACGGCAACTTTCACCCCAACCCCGTTCGAGTCGCCCACGCCTATTCCAACATTTACATCCGTTCCCGGCGCCACTCCAACGCCGACTGTTACAGATATTCCCATCCAAACGTTCACGCCGTTGCCTACTGCTACGGCAATTTCGGGCGCGGCAGTCACTGGACAAGTGATCGCCTCAAAAGTTGTCACTGTGCGATTGTATGACACGAATGACACTTTTGTCTCATCGGTCAATGCGAACCCCGATGGCACGTTCAGGCTCGACGTTACGGCGGGAACGTACACCATCGTCGCCACTGCCAACGGATTTCTCCGCATTCAAGGGACGATTACACTTTCTGGTGGAGAAACCCATGCCATGCCAGCCATTGCCTTGCTGGCTGGCGATATTGATGATGACGGTTCCATTGACCAATTCGACGCGATGACCATTGGTTTCGGTTACGGAACCTCCGAACCGCCCGGCGCAGACTTGAACAGCGATGGCATCATCAATATTCTGGATTTGGAATTGCTGGCGAAGAACTACCGCAAGACTGGTCCGATCCTGTGGGAATGACGCGCGAAAATTGAACGAGTAGACCAAAGCCCCCGAAGGCGAACCAGCCCGAAGGGGTTTTTGATTCGCAGTCTTTCGTCAAAATGGAATACAATCAATACATCGTTTGCTAAAGATTCTTTGCCACCGAGCACACAAAGTAAAAGAGTTTTTCTCAATGGTCTCTGTGATCTCTGTGGCTTAGCAGAACTCACTACACAAAGCCTAATTCAAGGAGCGTATCATGGCGGCGCAAAAATATTTCCAATGGCAGAACGATATTTTGCTCAAAGATATTTACCCGATGCGGCTGGTGAAACTGCGCGACGTTCTGGTCTTCTTCAAAGAAGCCGACCTGTGGGCGGAATATAAAAATAAAGACATCGCCGCGTTGACTGCGGATGTGGCGGAATATAAAAGAGGGATGGAAGCCGCCCGCAAAGCGGAGATTGATAATTACTCGAAACTCAAATCGTATTTCCTCACGAAAGATGTGAGCGGCGCGTTTGCCAAATACAAACCTGTCGAGCCTGAGGCGATGGCGCTCATTCAAAAAAATCACGATCTCTTCATCGCGTCGTGGCCCAAGGATATTCGCGGCGAGCGCGGATTCATTCAAAGCCGCATCGAATCGTTCAAATTGCAATCGGGATTCGTGCGCGACCGGGCGCGTTACCTCCAGCGCCAGCTCGATGGGATGCTTCCCGAACATCCGAACCGACCGAAGGTGCAGGCGGAGTTCAAACTCAAGAGCGAATCGTCCATGCCGATGTTGTTGGATGAAATGGAAAAACTGCGCGAGTTCGATCTATGCTACGACAAACTTGGCGCGCCGAAACTGGAATGGTACAAACTCACCAAAGCCGATCCGAACTTCAAAACGCCCGAAGAGGAATTCCTGCGGACTTACGATTCAAAAACGTCGGTCACTGTGAAAGATATTGCGCGTTTGAAAACGGAGCAATACGCCAAGACCCTCGAGGGCAAGGATCAATATCAACTGCTGGCAGATATCCGCGTGAGGTTCGAGAAAGAGCCGAAGCGTTTCCCAGTCTGGCTTCAATACATGATCGTCCATTTTTCGGGGATGCGGTACAAATCCGCGCATGGATCGTGGGCAGACCCGAAGGATTTGCTCGCGCGTCTGCGCGTGGAGGAGGTGAAGAAAGCCCGAGCGGCTCTTTCCGACGGGGAGGTGGAAGCGCGTTGTAAGGAGAAGATCGCCCAGTACGAAGGGGCGGGAGTGGTGAACAAGCCCGGGCTGGCGAGCGCAACTGAAAAAGTCTGGAAAGACCGCGTCGCGTTGCACATGCAGGGAGTCAAAGCGCGCGGACCGCAATCCCGCCGCATCGGATTGGACGGCTTGGCGGAAGCGGAAGCCAAATACGAGTTCATGTCCATGACGACCGATCAGGCGTTGGCGAAGTTGGAGGCGATGAAAGGTCAATTCCCCGCGTGGGCGTGGAAGATGATCGTCTTGCTGACTCCGTTGCGAGTCAATCACGTCACCGCTCCGGGCTGGGAAACATTCACTGCCGAGGAAGATAAAGTCCGCTTTGCCGATAAGACTCTCTATCCGCTCCTTAGCAAATGGGCGACGGACAACACCGGCATGTGGCGACCCGAGCATGGACAGAGCCACGAACTCATCGTCTCGCGCGCGGTGTGCAACGAGACAGCCGAACACCTGCAACACATCCGCGGACATTTGCCGCCCGGCGGGTTGACCGAAAACGCGGCGCGATATTTCAAATTGTTCAAAGCGAAAACCCCCGGCGTCACATTTATCCGCCCGACGGGAGCGGAACATTACACACAAGGCGCGAGCATCTTCTGGCTGAGGTTTGTCGGCGGCGACCCAAGCCCGTGGCAGATCGCCAAAGGTGTGGAAGATGCGAATGGCGAAGGTCTGCTTTCCGGGAGTGTTGTCGGCAAGCAGAAAAAAGATCGAAGCGGGAAGAACGCGCCCGCCGCTCCTTCTTGGCAATACAAAATGGGCGAGCCAATCACGCGGAGCCGCACTACAGTGGACCCGAACAAGAAACCGATCCCCGAACATCAATGGCTGAGGTGGATCCACGAAGCGACGGTCGTTGAAGTGGTGGATACCGCCGACGGCACGTACGTGTACACTTTCGAAACATCCCTGCCCGATGACTTCCGCGGTACCTCCTGCCTCGGCGTCTTCCGCAACTCGCTCCGCTGGAATCTCGATGACGGCACGGAGGATTTCTACAATCGCTCATTCGTCGGCTATGTGCCGGAAGGTCAGGTACCGACCGAGCATATGAAGACGATGATGGATTGGAATAAGATTCTGCTGAAATAGTAACAAGTTGTGTTTTGGTGTGGATGGATTTACAAAAATGGAGAAACTGGCAACAGCACTCGAGGAAACAATTCTCTTTCTGAAGCAGTCCGAAGATTCGTTCTGGAGTTCCTTGTCAGTTCGGGAAATAATCACCCAACTCGAAGATGAAATCAGAAAGATAAAATCTTCTGAAAACATTGATGCAAGGCGCCTTGGGTTATTGTTTGCTCCAACAGGCTGCATTCAGGATACCTCAATTGATAACGGATGGGGTAACGAATTTGTAGAGCTTTCGAAAGTCATCGATGAGTTTACCTAAATAATCACGCTCATTTCACTGCAACTTTTTCCCACCGACTCCTGTACTACAATTCAGCCATGACCGCGCCCACCGACCGCGACCTGATCGTCCGCACCCGTCGCGGTGACGGCGGCGCGTTCAGCGAACTCGTCACGCGTTATCAGACCAATGTGTTCAACGTCTGCTATCGCATCTTGCACGAGCGCGGCGAAGCCGAAGACCTGACGCAAGAGACGTTCATGCGCGCGTATAATCGTCTTGAACAATTCGATCTCGAGCGTGAGTTCGGTCCGTGGGTGAGGCGCGTCGCCGCGAACTTGTGCCTCAATCATCTCGAATCGCAGAAGGTCACCGCGCCGCTCGACGAAGATCGGGACGCCGACGAAAGTCAACGACCCGAGAGGCAGGTTGAAGTGCGAGAAAGAAGCGAGCAGATCCGCGGCGCGCTTGCATCGTTGCCCCCGCATTATCGCGTCGTCGTCGAACTCAGGCACTATCAAGAACTGTCGTACGATGAAATCGTGGCTGAATTGAAAATCCCATTGAGCGACGTGAAGAGTCATCTCTTCCGCGCCCGCAAACTGTTGGCGGAGAAACTCCATGCACCTGACTGACGATCAATTGAACGAATTTCTGGATAACGAAATTGCAGATCGCGCATACATCGAATCGCATCTTGCAACATGCGGAGAATGTGCGGCGCGTCTCACCGCGCTTCAATCTTTATTCGCCGAATTGGACTCACTCCCCGAAGTCGAGTTGACCCTCAACCTCGCCTCACGAATCACGCTCCACGCTACATCGTCCCCTCAACTTCCGCGTTGGCTCACACTGACAGCGACTCTCCAAGCCGCCTTCGCGTTGATCGCCCTCCTCGTCGCCGCGCCGTTTGTGATGAATCTTTTGCCTACCATCGAAACGCCGTCGTTCACCGAAATATTTTTGCGAATGCAATCTCAATGGCTCACACTTTTTACTACAATTACCAATTACCAATTACCAACATTACCATCGCTCCCGCCCCTTCAAATCCCCACACTGACTCTCTCCCTCACCCTTGCATTTGCATCCCTGCTCTGGCTGGTGGGGAATGGGTTGCTGTTGAGGAAACAAATAAGATAACCATCGCGCTGAGCGGAGAGCCGAATGCAATTTGAGGCTCGTAGTCGAAGCGCCCTTCGACTACACTTCGTTCCGCTCAGGGCGAAAATTAGGAGAATCCATGACCGAAATCATCCGCGCAACACTGCTCGTTGCATTACTCGCCGTTGCCGTCGCTTGTTACTTTCTCGTCGTCAGCGCGTTCTTCAACAAACGCGTCTTGAAAACGCTTAACGTGGCGAAACAACTTCCCGCGCGTTCCTTGGGCATCGGATTCGTCAACTTTCTTTTCTTCGGCACGATCACTGTTGTGTTATTCGCGATTGCAGATGGTGCGGGAAATGGCGCGATCAAATTCATTGTAACGATCCCATCGTTATTGCTGGCAACTATTCTGGTGATTCTCCTCAGTCTCGGGCTTTCCTCGATGGTGAGCATCCTCGGCGAACGGATTTTCCCCGATCTCTCGGCATGGAAGCAATCATTCTGGGGAACGGTCATCCTCACCTTTGCGTCCGCCATTCCCTTTCTGGGATGGTTCCTGCTCTTCCCATTTGTCGCCCTCACAGGCTTCGGCGCAGTGATTCTTGGATTCTTCCAACGCGACAACACCTAACCGCAAAGCCCTCTAAGCACGCGAAGATTCTTTCTTCTTTAATCTTTCCACTTTCTACTTTCCAAGACGCGCTAACCCCGCGTCTTTTCTTTTTAAATCCTTTGTGACCCTTCGTGCCCTTTGTGGTAGGAAAATCCCTGCAACTTTCCCCCTCCCTCCCCTGTATCCCATACATCAACCAAACGAAAGGACATTCCCCATGGCTGACATCTCCGCCATCTTCTTCATCCTCTTGATCCTCGGCGTCGCGTATCCTGCGATGCTAGCCGCGTGGTGGTTGTTGTTCCCGAAACTCATCCAGCGCGCGCAGACCCGCGTCGAAAAATCCCTCGGCGCGACATTTTGGCTGGGAGTGATCGTCGTCATCGCGCTGGTCGTGCCCATCGTCATCTTGATGGCACTGCCGATCGGTCCCGCCAAATCCCTCGGCTGGATTCTGCACGGCGCGTCGCTTGCATTCTCCTCCGTCGGCTCGGCTGGCATCGCCGCGCACCTCGGCGAACGGATGAAACAAACGGGTAACAACTATTCGCCTCTCAGCGCGTTCCTCCGCGGCGCGGTGATCCTCGAACTCGCCGCCTTCTTCCCCTTCATCGGCTGGCTCTTCGTGTGGATTCCGCTCCTCATCTCCTCCTTCGGCGCGACGGCGTTTGCACTGCTGAATTGGATGCCGCGTGTGAAGGTAGACAAGGAAACAAGTACACAGGTAAACACGTTGAAGGCAGAGAGTGTTTAGAAAGTCGGAAGTAGAAAGTGGAAAGTAGAAAGTAGATAAGTAGATGAGTAGATAAGTAGACCATCTTCCACTTTCTAGTTTCTACACCAACCAATCCTCTAATCCTCCAATCCCCATGATCTCCCGCCGCGACTTCCTCAAACTTTCCGCTCTCGTCACCGCCAGCGCCGCGCTTTCCTCTTGCGCTCCAATCTACCGACGACTCACAGGCGGACTCCCCACCCTGCCATGGACTCCGCTCGACGCGCAGGACTTTCTCGCGTTGAATCGACTCACCTTCGGTCCACGCGTGGAGGAACGCGCCCGCTTCGCAGAGATCGGCTTGCAAGCCTTCATCGAAGAACAACTCGATTTTGAATCGATTGACGATTTCTCCTCCGACCTTCGACTTTCGACCTTCGACACCCTCCGCATGGACGCGAACGAGATCGAAGGCGTCACCAATCAACTCTTCGACGGCTACGACCGCGAACGACCAGCAAGAGAATTGCGTCAGGCAACACTGCTTCGTCAGATTTACAGCAAACGCCAACTCTACGAGATCATGGTCGAATTTTGGAGCGATCACTTCAACATCTTCATCGAGAAAGAACCGCTGTTTTATTTGAAGACCGTTGACGACCGCGAAGTGATTCGCAAACACGCGCTCGGCAACTTCCGCGATCTGTTGTGGGCGTCGGCGCATTCGCCCGCGATGCTGGTCTATCTCGACAACCACGTCAACGAGAAGAGTCATCCCAACGAAAATTATGCGCGCGAGTTGATGGAACTCCACACCCTCGGCGTGGACGGCGGCTACACTCAAAGCGACGTGATGGAACTCGCGCGTTGTCTCACGGGCTGGACGGTCAAAGAACATTTTTGGTTGGGCGAGTTCACGTTCAATAAAGACATCCATGATGAAGGCGCGAAAAAAGTTTTGGGCTTGGCGATCCAGCCGAACGGTCAGAGTGAAGCGGAGCATGTCATCGAGCGCCTCGCGTCGCATCCATCCACTGCGCGATTCATCGCAACGAAATTAACTCGTCGCTTCATCGCCGATGATCCTCCGCAAGAGATCGTCGAGAAAGCCGCGCAAACTTTTCTCAATACGAACGGCGACATCAAATCTGTGTTGCGCGTGATTCTTCTCGACGGTCTCGCGCACGCGCAACCAAAATATAAACGTCCCGCAAATTTCATCACGTCCGCGTTGCGACTCACCAACACCGAAACCGATAGCGCCCTCAACGATTATCTGCTTCGCATGGGGCAACTGTATTTCAATTTGCCCACGCCCGATGGTTATCCCGATCGCAGTGAGCCGTGGCAAAGTAATCTCATGCCGCGCTGGCAATTCGCGTTCGAGTTGATGCGCAATGAGATCGGCGGAACGAAAAATAATTTAAATCATTTATTGGATGTCGCTCACCTGCACTTGCGCCAGGTGCAAGTGTCGACGGGCATTCTCGCCGACGATGTGGACGCGCTCACCTCTCTGCTTTTGGGCGCGCCTCTAGAACGCCTCGAACGCGACGGGCTAATTGCCTCAGTCCATTCAGCGGACTCTACGCCTGAGGAGACTCTGCAAATCCTCGCCGCAGGCATCATCGCCTCCCCCGCGTTTCAGTGGAGATAAACCTCGGTGGTCGAGTAGTCCTGAGCGGAGCGCAGCGGAGACGAAGGACGTATCGAGACCAACAATAACCAGTGTAAATGTAGCCAGATGTTGTGGTCTTGCCTGCTGGCGTCTCGACCACCTTATGAATAGAGATAACAAAGCAACTTTGGTGGTTGAGTAGGGCGGGTGCTTTTCCCGCCCGTATCGAAACCACCAATTGCAAATGTAGATGTAGCCAGATGATGTGGTCTCGATACGCTCGCAACGAACCACTTCGACAAGCTCAGCGCGACGGCTCGGAATTACTCGACCACCAGATGAATTGGAGATACCATGCTACAAACCTTACCAACCCTTCAACAAAAATCCTGGATGCCGCGCCTCGCGTTCGCGCCTCACAACGTTGCCCCGCGCGGCGACACGCTTGTCGTCATCTTCCTGCGCGGCGCCGCGGACATTCTCAACATGGTCGTGCCGCATGGCGAAGAGGCGTATTACACGATGCGACCCACACTGGGAGTTGCGCGACCAGACGATAATGGAAAGAAGAAAGATGAAAGAGTAATTGACCTCGACGGCTTCTTCGGCTTTCATCCCTCGATGAATGCACTGCTTGACTCTTGGCATTCGAATCAACTCGCCATCATCCACGCCTGCGGAGCGCCCGATGAATCGCGCAGTCACTTCAAAGCGATGGAACTCATGGAGCGCGGCGTAGACGATGACCGCGGTCCCGCCTCGGGCTGGATCGGTCGTCACCTCGCCACGTTAAACACAGGCAACTCGTCACCCCTGCGCGCGGTGGGGATGGGAACCAGACCGCAGCGGAGTCTGAGCGGAAGCGTACCAGTCTCCGCGTTGCGTTCGATCGCGGACTTTCATCTCGGCGGCGACCCGCGTGCCTTGCAACAAATGCGCGCCGCGTTGAATGTTGTGTATGAAGATGACGTGCTTGGGCAGGATACGTTATCCATTATGGATACTCTCGAAACTCTCGACCCAAACAATTACCAATCACCATTTACCACTTACCCCGACTCCGAATTTGGTCTCGCCCTCAAACAAACCGCCATGCTCATCAAAGCGGAAGTGGGACTCGAAGTCTCCGCCATTGACGTGGGTGGCTGGGACACGCACTTCGCGCAAGGCTCGACGATTGGCATCATGCCGAATCTGATGAAAGATTTGGCAGATGGCATGGCGGCTTTCCACGCCGATATGCAGGAACACATGCAGAATCTCACCGTCGTCACCATGTCCGAGTTTGGACGCCGCGCCTCCGAAAATGGAAGCCTCGGCACCGATCACGGACACGGGAGCATGATGATGGTCATGGGCGGCAACGTGGACGGCGGCAAAGTCCACGGCGAGTGGCCCGGGCTGGAAGACGGTCAAATGATCGGACCAGGCGACCTCGCGGTCACGACCGATTACCGCGATGTGCTGTCCGAAGTTTTGCAGAAACGGCTAAACAACCCCGCCACCGATCAAATCTTCCCTGATTACGTGCCTGTGATGAGGAATTTGTTGAAGTGATAAATTGTGTTATGTCATGCTGAGGAGCGAAGCGACGAAGCATCTCTGACACCGTCGTAGAGACCCTTCGCTGTCGCTCAAGGTGACATGGCAAACATGTCAAATCTTTTCCGATTACTCGTCTGTGATGAGGAATTTGTTGAAATAAAAAACCGTCCCGCAGGTTGGTCTTGAAGACTCGATTGCCCTCAAGGAAACCTGCAGGACGTTCATGTTTATGAATTACAATCCATCGCACGATGGATTCGCAAAACAAGATCGTCTCAGCGTTCGACAAGACTCTCCTCGTCGGTTTGGGATGCGGCGTCCTCGTGCTGTGCGGCATCATCGCGTGGTTTGCGTACATCGTTCAAAACCTACCCGTCCCATCTTCCGAATCCACGCAAATTGCGATCACCAATCCCCCACCTCAAACTCCCAATTCTCCAATTCTCGAATTCTCCTCACCACTCCCTCCTCCCACCGAAACTCTTTCTCCCACCTCCATCCCAAACTTCAACGACTCTCCACCAACGGGAAAAATTGTCTTCGCCTGCTACATCAAACAGATTGACCAGATCTGCCTGATGAACGCGGACGGCTCACGGCGCGAACAACTCACCGACTTCGACGCGACCGCGTTCTACCCGTCGCTTTCACCCGATGGGCAAACGATTTACTTTTCCTCCAAACGCAGTGGCGGATTTGAAATCTACTCCATCGGAATCAACGGCGACGGATTGCAACGCCTCACCCGCGATATCGGCAGTCTCTACGCCCCCGAGCTTTCCCCCAGCGGAGGGTTGATCGTCTTCGCCAAATCGGGCGATGGACTCTGGGTGATGAAACCCGACGGCGACAACCCGCGTCCTCTCACGAACCGCGACGACATTGACCCAACCTGGTCGCCCGACGGTTCGATGATCGCGTTTGCCTCCTCGCGCAGTGGAGGACGTCAACTGTTCGTGATGAATGCCGATGGCTCGAACATTCGACAAGTGACAGACCTCAACAACATGGGCGGACGCAGTACCTGGTCACCTGATGGGACTCAACTCGCCTTCTATCGCGGTCCCGCAGGCGACCACAACATCTACATCATCAACATAGACGGCACAGGCTTGACGCAACTCACAAACGGCGGCGACAACCTCGGTCCCTCGTGGTCACCCGATGGCAACTGGATCGCCTTCACCTCCTTCCGCGATGGCAACAACGAGATCTACATCATCCACCCCGATGGGACAGGTCTGATTCGGCTAACGAACAACTCGATCTCCGATTGGCAACCGAGGTGGGGGAATTGATTCTTTCATCCAGCAGTTGAACTGCTGGATGGCGATGCGTCCGCACGATTTGCCAAGCAAATCGAACTGCGGACGCAACAAAACTTGCTCATGTTTGCCTCTTCGGGCGAGACAGTTGTATAATGCGGTTGTGAAAGATATTGAAGCTTATATGGCGCGTTGTATACACCAGCGTTGGAGAGCCAGTTCAATAGACTCATACGAGTTAAAGTAAGGGAGAGTCTGAATGCGCAAAACAATTCGTATTCCCTTTGTTCATAATCGTACGGTGGTGAGATTCCCAAATCGGTGTGTTTACTGTGGAGAGTCATCGACAACTTCTTTGGAAATAAAAGTAGATCGCACTTTCAGCATTGGGCAATCTACCACAACAGTATCAACTAGGCTGCCAATTCCATACTGTGAAGTTCATGCAAGAACGTCAAAGCAAAACGCTGAGATTATAATGAGAATGTTTTACATTGCTTTGATATTCAGCGCTTCGGCGGTAATTATTGTTGCTCAGCAAAACGAGCTGTATTCTAAGAGTTTTTTTGAAAGTCCGTATTCTTTAGGAGCTTATATCATGGCAGCAGTTGTGGTAATTTTCCTTGCTGCAATAATGGCCGCTATTATGACGCAAGCCGTAAAATACTTACTCTCGCCATTTTATAAAACGTTGCCATATCAAGGAACGGCACTCGGTATTGATGCTAATTTTTCTCTTCAGATGGATGCCTTGGAATTCAAGTTCACTAATACCCAAATTGCAAGTGAATTCTCATTATTGAATGGTCAAGACAATCACGGGAATTTATCAAGCCTCGCCTCATCCTTTTCACCAACTAGTGATATAGAGGGTAAGCATAGATCTAAGCCAGATCCCCTGACACCTCAGAGGCAGATTTTGGCAGCAAACCCTTCAAGCCAAGCAAGCGATAATTCGGAAAATCAGAATATAAGCAAAGGTCTCCCTGTCATACCAGAACTTATAAAAGCAGGTGACGTTGATGGCCTAATTGATGTTCTAAGTAATTACAGACACAAGTTTCCGAGGATGCATGAAGTTATTCAAGCCCTAGCTGAGCTGAAAGACGAACGAGCTATTGAGCCATTAACAACATTGCTCCAAAATCCAAAAGTGAGAGAGGATGATCAAGAAGACGCAGCGGAGGCACTAGCTAGAATTGGAGGTACGCAGGCAATTGAGGCACTTGTGGCAGTAATTCAAAGTCAAACGGTGAAAGAGCCTGTGCGGCGGTCTGCTGAAAAACAACTTTGCCAAGTTGGAGATAGTCGGGCTGCAGGTTTGCTGATTGGCATATTGACGGACAAAAAAAATCCTGAACATATACGAGGTACCGCAGCACATATATTGGGTGAGATAGGCGATGAGCAATCAATAGAACCCTTGTTAGCTGCAATTGAGATTAACGAGGAGAAAGAAAAACGAATCTCTCAACTTTTGTCTGATGGACCATGGTACGAGTGGAAAACTGCTTACCACGCGGAAAATGATTGGTGGCTGAGAACGATTGCTGTGGAAGCTCTGGATAAAGTAGGTGACTCACGAGCTATATTACCTCTTTCTAAGCTTGTAAAATGTAGTGCGGGCGAAGCTAGTATTGCTTTAAAGGCTTTAACGAAAATAGTTGAAAATTGCTTGCCAGTTATTACAGTTGATGATTTGCGTGAACTCGCGTCTTTGGAGGATGCAGTTGGTGTGGTGTGGGACGCGCTTGGAGATGATGACTGGGTACAAAGTCCGAGCCCTATCAAGCTAAATTGCTCTCTTGTAAGAAAGATGGCAAATCAAGAATTGTCTCACCGAGGACTACAGGCATAAAGTAGCCCAACACACTTATTGTTACGGTTCCCCCATAACCACCGTCCAATAGCCTCCCAAACTGCTCGTCCTCACAAATACATACCCCACGCCAATCTCGGTGACGCGCGAATTGATGACCGTATCCCATTGAAGCGGATCGAGTTTCCATTGATTCATCGCGTCGCCTGGCAGACCGAAAGCGAGAAGCTCGACATAATACGCGGATGTGTATCCCGCGTTGAGCAGGCGTTTGCCAGTCCACAACCCGTCTGAGCCGCGTTGCTTGAAGAAATCGTTGCACGCCATGTCGAGACTGTGACCTTGCGCGGCGGCAGTGAGTTGCGGATTTACTGTCAGCGTTGCGCGACCGACATCCGCGCGGGCTTGGTTGATGCGGTCTATCAGTTGTTGAACATACTCGGCGTTGGTTGTGTAATAACAATTCGTCGTGCCGATCTGCACCGACGTTTCGCCGACGACGATCTTCACCCAAAATGTATTTTCGATTCCAATCGGCACAAGCTCGCCGCGCTCGTTGAGCAACTTGAAACTGCCGAGATATTGACCGTCAACGGATGGCGCGACGAGGTCAACGGAAACATCCACTGTGGAATCAGCCGCCGTCTCAGGGACGGGAACCGAATCGGGCGCGCTCATCCGTTCGCCTGAGGCGAAGACAACGGTATACCCTTTCCAGTCGCATGTTCCCGAGTTTTGCAACTTCCACGTTTTGGTGAACGCTTCGCCCTTCTCGAAATTCGTGTTGTCGGGGATCGTCACATCTTCGACAAACGCCGCGCTGTCGCGGCAACTTGGCGTCGGCGTGGGAGCCGAAGGGTCGAGCGTCGCCGTCGCGGTTGGCGGAATCGGCGTCGGGACGGTGAGTCCCTGCTTGGTGGGCGGCAGGGTAGACGTCACGAAAAGAATCGGCGCATCCGTCGGCGCGCCTTCCGATGATACGGTCACACAGGAGGTGAGGAGAATTAAGAGGAGTGGGAGAATTTTTTTGTACATATTTTTCATTGCATGTCATTCTGAGCGGAGCGAAGAATCTCTGACACGACGAGGAGATTCTTCGTCGCTATCGCTCCTCAGAATGACATGTGGCTAGAACATCATCATCTGTGATTTGGATTTTTCGAGCGGATCGCTGGCGATCTGCTCCTCGAACGTTTCGCGCGTCAATACTGGGACTTCAAGCATGGCGCGCAATAAGCGATATTTCACCAGCCGATAATTTTTCAAACGCGCCGCGAGGGCGGGGTCGCGCCCCGCTTTGTACGCGATCAACGACGCGCGACCGCCGGGGATGACGAGGATCGTCTGCTCGGGCGAATACGGCGTTTCAGCGATTGCCCTCCCAACGAGCGCGGAGGCAAGCACATAAAACGCAAACTGGATCGAATTGTTTTCCTCCCACACGTGATTTTTATCCGCGAGGCTCGTTGAATATCCCAATCGTTTGCCGACAAGTTCAAGCATCGGGATGATCGTATCGCGCTCATTCCGCCGCGCCGACGCGACATCCTCCGCGCGCAACTTCAACGACGCGCCATCGCGCTCCGCGTAGGAATCCAACACCGCGTAGATCATCGCTTTCGATGGCGTGAGTAACCCCGTAAAGCGCGGATACAAGTCATCTTCGATCTCAAGATAAATGCTGTTCGGATTCTTTTGCAGGAACGTGACGATGGCAACTTCCACGCGATCTGCGAGAGACTCGTAGTGCCGACTTAAGTCGGCATTACTCCACAATCCCGTCTCCACACTCTCGCCCGACGAATAATGAACAAACCGTTCATCCTCCGACAACGCCGATTGGATCAACGCGTTCGTCGCGCGCATGGCTTCGTCGAATTCCTGCGTTTTATTTTTCAACGCGTGCGCCTCCGCCAACGCGATCAACCCCGCCGCGTGGACGTGCAAATAACTCGCAGGTTCGCCGCGCTCCGCGAGATGCGCATGGATCGCTTCGCGCACAACACTAACATCGGGTTCATTAGCTTCACGTTTTAAATGCTCGCCTCGATTCCATAAAATTTGAATCGGATCATGTTCGGTTCGCAACGCGACGCTTTTCAAATCGAATCCTGCCGCGCCTGCCGCGGTGAGCGCCGACGTGAGAAACGGCGGTTCAGGCTCGGGCATGAATCCAAAGAACGGCGTGCCGAGCGGCAACAACTCAAACAGATGCGCGAACGCGGCGTGCAAAGCCGTCGCATTCCAAGCCCAGTCATACCGCCTACGACGCAGCGCGATCTTATATGGTTCCACCGCCTCGCGCCCCCACAGCCAACCCGCCCACAACGCGGAGAGAGTCCAAAACGCCTGGTTCGGACGCGGCAATGAGCCGATCACCGCGGCAATCGGAATTTCTTTTTTGACTTCATGCGCCAACTCTTTGAGACGACCTTCGTAGATGCACACCCCTCCGCTTTCTGGAATCTTATTGGGCCACGCTTCAAACACGACGGGTGAGCCTGTTTCAGTCCAGAGACTTAATCCACGCTCCAGCATTTTCCACAAGTTGTGCTCGCGGAATTGACTCGGGATGTTAAGTTGTTTCGGTCGCGGACGTGTCGACGGATGATCCCACAATGTGTTGCCCGCATCGCACGCCACGAGGATCAACGCGCTCAACGCGCGCTTACGTTCGGGCGTGAGATTCAATCCGTCTATGCGGTTGATGACTGTCGTTAGAAAATACAATGGACGCGGCAGGTAATGTTGTATCGCCTCTTCCGCATAGACACGGTCATCGTCGTCGAGTTTTGCCACGCGCTCGAATGCGCGCGAGCGATGCAGACCATCCGTCGCGGCGAATTGTTTGGCGCGGTCAATATCTCCTTGCGTGACGACTCGTTCACCCGAATCGTTGCACTGTGGACAGGTGTAAAAGCGGGCGTGCGGAGCATCCGCTTCTTTGCGCCACAGAAAATAGTCCGCTTGAACTTCACGACTGCATTTTTCGCAGGTCGTTTGATACAGCGATTGCAAATGTGAGCCGAGTCGCTCGTCGCCTTTTTTGACGGTTTCGAGTTCAGCCAGTGCGGCTTTGAAGTCTGATTCGGATGGGGGATTCGCCGCGATCTCCAGCAAGAATCGCGTGATGGGATTGTTCACCGTGACCAACACGCGATATCCCGCCCGCGCGGCTTCGAGAACGAGTCGAGGGGAGAATCCGAAAGGATCGAGCAACCAACTTGAAGTCGGCGCGTGAAGCGGAAGCCAGCGCGAGATCACTCCCTCCTCCAGCGGAGGAATGAATCGCGAGAGCGGACCCGCATCCGCTGGCTTTGTCCCTGGAATGTATGGCTCAGGTTCCATGCGTTAAGTATACATCTATCCCCCATGCTTCCGTCGCCGTCCTCGGCGGCGGGGACGCCGCCGAGAGCAAAAAGAAGAATAACGTCCCGCAGGTTTGATCGAAGACAGTGTTGCCTTGCTAGAAACCTGCGGGACGGTTAATTGCCGTGAAAATTTCAAACAACGGAATGGGATGATACAACGTGGCGATGTGTTCGACGCGCGCGATGCGTTTGAGTTCGCGTTTGATCTCGGCGATGCTGCGCTCGTGATACGCGCCCGAATATTCAGAGCCCGCGATTTTGCGCCCGATCTGGTAGAGAAGATTTTCAGTCGGACCCGATACAACGAGTTGACCGTTCGGCTTGAGCAGATTCATCAATTGCGAAAGTGTTTGCGGGAGGTCTTGCACATGTTCGAGAACGTCGAGCGCGTTGATGAGGTCGAAAGATTTTTGAGGAAGTTTCGAGATGGGAGTTTGATTCACATCGAAGACTTGCACGTTCGCGGCGAGAGGGATGTATTGCTTTACTTGGTCGAGCGGATGCAGATCAATGTCAATCGCGGCAACATGTTTGCTTTGTTGCGCCAGAAACGGGAGCATCACGCCGCTTCCGCAACCGAAATCGAGAATGTGTTCATACGGCGCAGACTGTTCGATATGATCCATCGCGATATGCAGTCGTTGCCAAAACAGCCAATTGATGAGTGCGTTGGCAGATGAATATGCGGGAAAGCCCGCTTCGTCGAGTCGTCCCTTTTCAGAGTCGGCAAGCACCTTGCGAATCGCGGAACGGTAGCGTGTTTTGTAGGCGTTGAATGAGGAGGAGTCCATGATATGGTGAAAATCCTTTACCACGAAGGACACAAAGTACACCAAGGTGGGTCGCGCGATAGTTGTGGTTCTTTGTTTTCGACATTCACGAAAGATGTCGAAACAGAAGTCGTTATGTTGCGCCTCTTTATTAAACCTTTGTGTTCTTCGTGTCCTTTGTGTTTAAAAAGAAGCTAGGGCATCGCCCCATACGTCGGCGCGCAGACGATATCGTAGTATTCAAGTTCGACAGCTTTGTTCTGTTCCGCATACTCCGCGGCTTGGTTGCCGATCTGACGAACCGTGTCAATGTTCGCTGAAACTTGATAGGGCCAGTATCGCGGGATGACCATACGCGGGTCGTTCACATAACCTTCGGGAAGAAACGCGGGACGCGCAGGGTCGGGCTGGTCGGCGAGCGGAATCCAGTTGTACATCACGGGTCCGCGCGGGTTGATGGTGAAGCCAAGACGATAGTTGTATTCGCGCGCGAATTGCACCGGGCGGATTCCGAAACTGCCGCCGGGCCAGATGATGCCAACGGGAGTTTTGCCGAAGTTGGTTTGCAGGTCGGCGATGGATTTTTCAAATTCAGTGCGGATGAATTCATCGGTGGATGAATCGCTCATGTTGATGTTGTGGATGTAGCCGTGCGATTGATGATCCACCCAGCCTTCTTTTTCCAAAGCGATGTTCGCGTCAATGCTGATCGCGCGCGGACCGTCTTCAAAACTAATCCAGCCGTTCACCACTTGCCAACCCCACTCATTGAAATAGGGACGGAAATGATCGTCGAAATATTCGCCTTGATGACGGTCGTCGGAAATGAGCAAAACAGAACGCGCGGGTATCTTTGCATTGCGATCCATGAAGTCTGCCATCTGGGTCATGTTGATGGCTTCGAAACCTTGATCCTTCAGATCCTTCATCATCCGTTTGAAATCGGGCACGAGGATGTCGTTGGGGTTATCCACCGAGTCTCTGTTAATGCCATGGAACATGATGACCATCACGACCGTCCCGGGCGCGGCGTTGGTCGAAGTCCATTTATTGAGCAGATATTCGCACGAGTCTTGGATGTACGTATGCGGAACATCCAGCGGATTTATTTGACTCGCAACAAACGTGGATGGCAACATCGGCGGTGTGCGGATCGCGGTCGGAGGGGGAACTGGGGTGCCCGTAGGAAGCGGCGTCGGCGTCGGCTGGAGTTGCGCGAACGCAGTGCCAAACGCCTGAGTGAGCGCCGCGCTCATATCCTGTGTGGGAGGGGGAGTCGCGGGGGCGCAGGCGCTGAGAGTGAGGGCGAGCAGGCTGAGGGAGAGGAAGATGCGTTTCATTTGAAAGTGAACAGTGATCAGTGAATAGTTATCAGTAAATCGTAAATCGTAAATCGTAAATCGTAAATCGTAAATCGTAAATCGTAAATCGTAAATCGTAAATCGAATTACTCTTCGCTTTTTCCCGAAATGAAATCATCCACTTTTTGTTTGGCAGTTTCATCGCGGAATTGTTTGGGAGGCGTCTTGAAAAAATACGATGACGGCCCGATGATGGGACCCGCGAGCTCGCGGTCGAGCGCGAGTTTGGCGCAGCGGATCGCGTCGATCATCACGCCCGCCGAGTTGGGACTATCCCACACCTCGAGTTTCACTTCCACGTTGAGCGGCACGTTGCCGAAGGTTGTGCCTTCCATGCGGATGTAACACCACTTGCGATCGGTGAGCCACGGCACATGGTCGCTGGGACCGACATGCACGTCCTTTGGGTCCATCTGATACGGAATCATGCTTGTCACCGCGTTGGTCTTGGAAATTTTCTTGCTCTCGAGTCGTTCGCGTTCGAGCATGTTGAGGAAATCGGTGTTGCCGCCGAAGTTGAGTTGATAGGTGCGGTCGATCTTCACGCCGCGATCCACGAACAGTGTGGCGAGTTGACGATGCAGAATTGTCGCGCCGACTTGACTCTTCACATCGTCGCCGAGGATCGGCAGACCCGCATCGGCGAAGCGCTTGCCCCAATATTCAGACGAGGCGATGAACACGGGAATCCCATTGACGAACGCGCATCCCGCTTCGATAACTTGCTCCACATACCATTTGGTCGCCATCTCAGAACCGACGGGCAGGAAGTTGATGACCACATCCGTTTTTGTGTCGCGTAGGAGCTTGGCGATATTTGCCGTTGACCCCGGCGCCTTTTGGATCATCCCGCTCAGGTATTTGCCCAATCCGTCGTGGGTCATGCCGCGCACAACGGGGACGTTGAGTTTGGGGACGTCTGTAAATTTGTAGGTGTTATTCGGTTCGGCAAAGATCGCTTCCGAGAGGTCTTTGCCCACTTTGGTGGCGTTCACGTCAATGCCGAGGGTGAATTCGATATCTTTCACGTGATAGTCGGCGAGCTGGGTGTGCATGATGCCGGGGATGATGTCATCCTTTTTAGCGTTCTTATAGAATTGAACGCCTTGCACGAGCGAAGAGGCGCAGTTGCCCACGCCGATGATCGCCACGCGTACTTTTTTTTGTGCCATTGTGAGTTCTCCTTGTGTTTCAATGAAGTTGCTTGGTAGGTATTTTGCCTGTGTTGTATAATCTATGACAATGATAACCAACGAGCGGTTAGACCATTTGGAACGCCTGCTTGAAGTGGTGCGGGGTTTGACGACAGCGCCCGATATTGAATCGTTTCTTCAAACTGTGATCACCGAAGCCAGCGAGATGACCGACAGCGCGTTCGCTTCGATCCTTGAATATGATAAGGAGGCGAAGGAATTGCGCTTCCTCTCGATGCAATGGATCCATCGTGAATTGCTCCGCCCGGTGGGCGTGCCGATCGACGGCAGCGCGGCAGGTTGGGTGTTCCGTCACACCCAGCCGCTGATTATACAGGATACGAGAATCGACCAGCGGCATTTCAAGGCGCCGGACCGCGTCTCGCAATACGATACCCGCTCTCTGGCGGCGGTGCCCCTGGTGGTGCGCGGCGAGGTGATCGGCGTGATGGAAGCCATCAACAAAAAAGATGGCGCGCATTTTACCGAGGAGGATTTGGCGATCCTGGGCACATTGGGCGCTCTTGCCGCGCAGGCGATGCGGAACTTTACGCTGATGCAGGATGTCAAACGGGCGCGGATCGAGTTGGCGGAACTTGAACGCCTCAAATCAGATTTTATCGCGATCACGTCTCACGAACTGCGCACCCCGCTTGGTTTGATTCTGGGTCACGCCACATTTTTGCGCGAACTGATCGGCGAGACGCACGGCGAACAACTCGATACCATCATCCGCAACACAACGAAATTGAAGGAGATCGTCGAAAACCTGGCGGATGTGGATAATTATCGGAAGGGATCCTCGCGTGTGCGCAGTCATCAAGTTTCGATGACGCGCATCGTGGAAGATGTTGCGCTCACCTTTCAGGATGAGGCAAAATCGCGGAACATTACGTTGCAAGCCGAGACCGGCAGTGACCCATTGTACATCGATGCCGACGGGGTCAAGATCAATATTGCCTTGAGCAATCTGGTGAAGAATGCGTTGCAATTCACCGACCCTGGGGGGGTAGTGAGCGTCAAAACGGGCGAAGAGTCGGGATATTTGAAAGTTTCAGTGACGGATAGCGGCATCGGTATCCCTGCGCGCGATCTGCCGCGCGTGTTCGAGCGCTTCTTTCAAGTGGAGACGCACCTCACGCGCCGGCACACAGGGATGGGTCTTGGACTCGCCGTGGCAAAGGCAATGGTTGAACTGCACGGTGGGCGTATCTGGGTGGAGAGCGAGGTGGGGAAGGGGAGCACGTTCACCTTCTTGTTGCCGGTTCAACAGGCGGGGAATCCGGTCAAGGCAAAACCGTTCTCGGAATAAAACAGGGTTGACGCCCTTTATAATTATCGCGCCATGCCTCCTCAATATCTTGTGCTTGGAAACCTGACGCGCGAATTTTTACTCCCTGCCAGCGGCTCGCCGCGGTTGGATGCGCCGGGCGGAAGCCTGTTGTACGCGGGGGCGGGGGCGAGAGTGTGGGTGGGTGAATCAGATGTAGGCTTGGTGGGACGCGTCGGGGATGATTATCCGCGCGCGTGGTTGAACGACGTCAAGGGACGCGGGTTCGATACCGCGGGGGTGAAAATCCTTCCGCAGAATCTTGATGCGCGCGAATTCATCTCGTATAGCGAATCGTTCGAACCCAACCCAGCCAACCCGGTTACGCAATTTGCGCGGCGCGGGATGACCATCCCTAAATCTTTATTTGGTTATCAGCCTCTTGAAGAACGCGCGGAACAGGAATCCCGCCGGCTTGTGGTGACGGATATTCCCGAGGAGTATCTCTCGGCTCGCGCGGCGTTGATTTGCCCGATGGATCTTTCCACGCAGAATCAATTGATCGCCGGTCTCAAGCGTGGGAGCGCCCACACGATTCTGCTCGCTCCTTCCTCTGCGGATATGAACCCCAAAGCGAAGCGCGCCCTGCCGGTGTTTTTAAGCGGGGTGACAGCGCTTTTGATTTCACAAGAGGATTTGCGAGGTCTTTTCTGGGGTGAGACGCACGATCTGTGGGCGATGGCGGAAGCCGTTTCGCTGTACGGATGCGAATATGTGGCGATTAAGTGCGGCGCGCAGGGACAATTGTTGTATGCGGCTGGCGCAAAGAAAAAATACGAGATCCCCGCTTACCCGTCCAGGCTTGCCGATCTCACCGGCGCGGGTCATGCGTTCAATGGCGGTTTTCTCGCGGGCTACTGCAAGAATTATGATCCGCTCGAAGGCGTGTTTTATGGCAGTGTCTCCGCGTCGTTGAAGTTGGAGGGGAGCGGCGCGTTCTATCCGCTGGATGTGTTGCCGGGGCTGGCGGAGGCGAGGTTGAATGTGGTCAGGGGGATGGCGAGGGATGTGTGATCTGCGCTGAGCGGAGTGGCGCGTGATGTTCGCGCCACGAAGTCGAAGCGTGAGTAATTGGTAAATAGTAATTGGTGGTTGAGGTCAGAGAATTAGAGAATTGGAGAATTGAGATTGGAGATTGGAGACTTGAGACTGGCTGAGCGTGTGATCGAGTTGGCGATTCAGATTCAACAAATCCCTGCGCCGACGTTTGAGGAGGGGACGCGGGCGGAGTTTGTGCGCGGGTTGTTCGAGAGGGAGGGGTTGGATAGTGTGGGGATTGATGAGGTGGGAAATGTGTTTGGAAAATGGAAAGTGGAAAGTGGAAAGGCGGGTATAAAGCCTTTGATCGTTTCCGCGCATTTGGATACGGTGTTTCCCGTCGAGACAGATTTGCGTGTTCGGCGCGAGGGAGATAAAGTATTTGGTACCGGCATCGGAGATAACTCGCTTGGCGTTGCCGCGTTGTTTGGGTTGTTGTGGGGGTTGAGGGAAGGCGCGATTTTACCCTCACCCCCAGCCCCTCTCCCTCAGGGAGAGGGGAGTCGTGATGTGTGGTTTGTGGCAAACGTTTGCGAGGAGGGACTTGGCGATTTGCGCGGGATGAAAGCGGTCGTGGATCGTTTCGGCGCGGATGTGACTGGTTATCTCATCCTCGAAGGGATGGCGTTGGGGTGTGTCTATCATCGCGGCACGGGCGTGAAGCGGTATCGCATCACGGCGAAGACGGCGGGCGGACATTCATGGTCGGATTACGGGAGCCCTTCGGCGATCCATGAGTTGTCGAATCTTGTGGTGGGCCTGACTTCGATGAAGTTGCCCGAGTCGCCGCGCACGACGATGAATGTGGGGAAAATTTCTGGCGGCACTTCGATCAATGTGATCGCGTCCGAAGCGTGGATGGAGTTGGACTTGCGCTCGGAGGGGCAGGAGTCGCTGACGGAGTTGATCTCGAAGGTGGAGAAAAAGATCGAGGAGGCGAACCAGCCCGACGTCGCGTTTGAAGCGGAGGTGATCGGGCAACGTCCCGCCGGTGAAATCTCCGCAGATCATCCGCTCATTCAACTCGCGCAAGAGTGCATCCGCGAGCAGGGAATGGAGCCAACGCTCACGTCGGGTTCAACGGATGCGAACATCCCGCTGAGCAAAGGCTATCCCGCGCTCGTGCTGGGAATCACAACAGGCGGAGGCGCGCATACGACGAAGGAATTTATCAATCTCAAACCAATTGAAAAGGGACTGGAGCAGTTGGTGAGGTTTGTAACATCAGTCTCCAGTCTCTAGCCTCGATATGCTCGCAAACCCCGCTCGCTGCTTGACCATCAGCAATCGTAAATCGTCAATCGAAAATCGTAAATCGAAAATCGTAAATCTACTTCAACCCCACCACCTCAAACACCTCCAACGGCTGTGCCTTGCCCTTTACCGTCAGCGGCGCGAAGGGATTTGCTTCCACTTCATCTTTCACGCGCTCGTACGCCTCTTTGCTGATGAGGATCTGATTCTTCGCCGCGTTTTCCTGAATGCGTTTGGTCGTGTTCACGCTGTCGCCGAGCGAGGTGAATTCGAGTCGCTTCTCGGTGCCGATCCAGCCGAGGACGGCTTCGCCGTAGTGAATGCCCACGCCGAAATCGAGATGCGCTTCTTTCGGTAATTCGGAATGTAATCGCGCAATCGCCTCGCGGATCGCCAACGCGGACTTCACCGCCCGCAACGTGTGATCGGGTTGCAGGATCGGCGCGTTGTACCATGCCATCACCGCGTCGCCGAGGAATTTATCCACTGTGCCTTCCTGTGCCAGCACCGCGTCGGCCGCGGCGGCGAGATATTGATTCAACACCGCCACCAATTCTTCCGGCGAATGTTTTTCGCTGTACGAGGTGAAGCCGCGCACGTCCGCGAATAAGACGGTGATAAAAACTTTTTTGCCGCCCACTTGCAAACTGTTCGGGTCGATCTGGTCGAGCACGGCGGGCGACACCATGCGTTGCAACAGTCCGCGTTGCGCTTCGAGTTTTTTGCGCTCGGTCAAATCGTCCAACACGATTGCCACGCCCTGCGTTTTTTGTCCCGCGTCTTTCAACGGCGAGAGATTCAAACGCCAGTCAATGTTGCCGCCTTCGGCGCGCGATTGGCTGAGTTCAAGCCCGATGACCGGCTTGTCGCTTTTTCGCACCGACTCAAGATGCGGGATGATGTTGCTCGCAAACGTAGGCACAACTTCATCGATCTTCCTGCCGACGATCTCCGCGGATGCCTGCCCCAAAATGGACGCGGCGGCTCGATTACACAGGGTGATCTGGTCCTCCACGTCGGCGGTCAACACGCCCGAAACGATGGAGGCGAACACATCGTCCATGAGATTTTTGAGTTCGGTCACTTCGGCGAGCGTGCGTTTGAGGGAGGAGAACAGCCGCGCGTTCTCGATGGCGACTGCGGCTTGGTTGGCGAACGCGATTAAAAGGTCGCGGTCCGATTCGGAAAATATTCCCGTGCGGATGCGGTTGTCGGTGTAGATCACGCCGGTCAGTTCGGTCTTCACCATGAGCGGCACGCACAAAATGGAGCGCAGGTTGAAGGCGATCACGCTTTCCGTGCCGCTAAAGCGTTTGTCTTCGAGCGCGTTGGTGGTGAGGATCGCCTCGCCGGTGTCGATCACTTTTTGCACGATCGTGCGGCTGATGTTCGATTCGTTCTGGTTGATCGACTCCTGTTCCCAATTGCGCGCGATGCGGATGACCATCTCGCCGCGTTCGTCGCGCAACATGAGGAATCCGCGCTCGGCTTCGGTGAGGCGGATGATGGTGTCCATCACGGCTTGGAGCACTTCGTCTATTTCGAGCGTGGAGTTAACCACCTGCCCGATCCCCGCGAGCGCTTGCAGGTGGCTGAAGCGTTGTTCGAATGGGACGAGCGCCTCGCTGATACGCTGGAGCGAGGTGTCGAGAGTTTTCAATTCTTCAAGAGTTTGGGGAGTTGCGCCGGCGCTGACCGAAGCGCGGATCTTCTCTGCCTGCTTGGTGACTGCGATCACCTGGTCATTGATCGTGATGGCTTTCGCCTTTGCCGTGATCGTCGCCATGAAGTTTCCTTTGAGCCTGGCTAGGTTCTGGGTGAGTATTTGCCCGTCCAAAAGTGACGGATGCGGGCAAGGGTGATCTGTGATCGCAGGGCGAACGCCGCGCGCCGCGCTTCCACGGGGTCTGCTGTTCTGGAAGTATAAAGGGATGTTTGGTGTTCGTCCAGAAGTATTTTGATGCGCGAGGCGGCGTCGGGGATGATTTTTGCAAGTTTCTCGGCGCGTTCGATGGGCGTGGCGTCTACTTGCGCTGGCGCGTTCATTTGCCGCAAGCCGAAGTTGACGCTTTCGAAGGATTTTTCGATGGGAGAGAGTCGCGCCCAGCGTTCCCAGTTGAGGATCCAACGCGGGGTTTCGATGCCGCTCCGTTCGATGGTGGCGCGCACCACGGAAGGCAAACGATCGGAGAGCGAGTAGCGGCGGTTGAGGATAAATGCCGCAACGGCGATAACGATCAGGGTGAGGAACAGATATAAGGTCGGAAGAAGCGAGGCGGGTTGGGTTGTCCCAGCGTCCACAAGTTCATCTTCCAATCTCGGGTCGATGGGTTCCTCAGGGAGTTGTTCTTCGCCGATCAATGTGCCGGGGTTGAGCAAGCCTGCCGGCGAATCGTCCTCGCGCGGCGCGAGCGGGCGGTCTAACGGGGCTTGGTTGCCGGTGGGTTCAAATTCCACCCAGCCGATACCGGGGAAGTAGACCTCGGGCCAGGCGTGCGCGTTCTCCTTGCGGACGGTGAAGGTGTTGACCTCGATCTCCTCCACTTCGCCGGCGAATCCCTCTCCGGATGTGGAGCCTGTTCCCTGCGCGAAGCCGACCGCCATGCGAGCGGGGATGCCCAGCGCGCGAAGCATGAGTATTTCTGACGAGGCGTAATACACGCAATAGGCTTGCTTGTGTTCGAAGAGTATCCATTCGAGTTTGTTTGCGCCGCGCGGCGCGGAAGGGATGGTCGGCGAGTATTCGATATTCGCGCGCAGGTATTGCGTGATGGCAAAGGCTTTGTCGTAGGGGGTTTCGGTGTTTGCGGTGATATCGAACGCGAGGGCGCTGATGAGCGGCGAGAAATCATCGGGGAGTTGCAGGTATTTGTCGGTGACCCATTTTGGGTACTCTGTTCCCGCCGCGCGCAGAGCCTCGATGGTGGGGTTGTTCAGCGCGGCTTTCACCTGGTAGGTTTCGCCCGGTAGGATGCTGGGGGTTGCGTTCCATGAAACGATATCGAGTTGATCACCGCCGGGCGCGGTGAGCATGGAACCGGGCCGGCTGACCCAGACCGGTTGCGAGGGGGAGTATAACAACGAAATCCGTTGTTCGCCGGTGTCGAAGTTAAACATTGCCGCGTTGGTATCGTTTACCCCGGGCAGTGGGTTGGCGGGGGAATATTCCTCGCGTGTTGTGCCGGTGGTGTACCACTGGTCGTTTGAAAAATAATCGTATGCGCGCCCGCGCCAGTAATAACGCGGCGGTTTTTTGTCGAACGCGAGTTCGGGCGCTTCCACTTTGAACATCAAAACATCGGACAGTGGGAAACCCACGCCCAGTTCGAGTTCGGTGCCGAAGAATTCGCCGGGTCTTCCGCCGCTCGGAGAGTCCAACGCGCTGACGGCATTCTCGAACCGTTCGGTAAAATTTTTCCAGGGTTCTGAAACGCGGTTCCAGGCGCGGCGCGCGGCTTCGACGCGCAGGATGGAGGAGGGAGTCAGCCATGCCGCGAGGAGGATGAGACTCGCCATGATCGCCATGCCGCCGGTCAGGTCGATGCTGTTTTCGGGCGAGAGGAACACCCGCGATTGTTTCCATTGTGATTGCTGGTTTAGGAAGTTCAGCCTTCCCAGGAGCAGAAGCGCGAAAAGAATGAAAAAGCCGATCAGCAACAAGCGGCTCGCGATCGGGTTATCGTAACTTTGGATAATGAGAACCCCGAGAAAGGATGGCAGGCTGGCAAGCAAAAAGTTCTGGTGGCGCGTCAGGGCATAACCCGCCGAGGCGCTCAACGCCCAGAACATAACCGACATCATGGCGATAAAGAACAATGGGTCTTCAACGGGACGGCGCGCGACAAATTCCGAGATCGAAAAAAGCAACCTGCCGCCGACGCTAAGCAGTTTTTCCTCCATCTTCACAGGTCCCTCGATGAGGGAGGTCCATAAGAGTGGAAGCAGGAGGAGCATGTAGAAGAAGGACAGCCAACGCGCTGTGCGGCGACGGAATGTGCTGTAACCCAGCGACAGCCCGATGGCGGAGCCCATCCAGGTGAAGCCGCGAATCAAGCCCAGATCCTCTGTCCATTCGGTGGCGATGAGGCGCGATGCGGCAATCTGCAAAAGGAGGATCAGCAGGATAACGGCGGTCCAATCCCACCAGCGCGAGAGAGGGGCTTCGGGCGATTTTTTCATCGGGGGGTAGTGTACAATACAACGAGGTGACACGTCAAATACTGGAGAGGGGTATTTCTTGAACGTTATGCCGCAAGGCATCGGAAATAGGCGCTTGACGCAGTTGTCGCGCTTTTCTAAATTGATCGCGCAACTCTCTACCGTGCATTTGCACCGCTAAGTGTCGCCATGGCGCCATGCGACACCCGCAAAGAACGCAAAGAAAACCTTTTTCACTTGGCGACCTTAGCGCGCTTTGCGGTAAAAATCTTCTCATGTGCGGTAATCTGATTACGAATCAAAATGCCAGGGCAACGTGAACGTTGCCGTACTTTGCGACAATGAGGAGGAAGAGATGGGTTCTTTGATTCAAAACGGGATCGATTGGATCCTTGCCATACAAGCGCTGGGCGGCTGGCTCGAAGCGCCCCTGAAATTTTTTACGTTCCTCGGTTCGCAGGATTTTTTCTTCCTCGTCCTGCCGTTCATTTACTGGAGCGTAGATGCCGGGCTGGGCATGCGCGTGGCGGTTGCGTTGATCGCCAACGTGAGCTTGAATTTCTACTTTAAGTTATGGTTTGCAGGTCCGCGTCCGTATTGGGTGAGCGCGGAGGTGCAAGGGCTGACGGCTGAAACTTCGTTTGGGGTTCCCTCCGGGCATGCCGAAAATGCGGTGGCGGTCTGGGGGACGATCGCCGCATGGGTCGGAAAGCGCATTGCATGGGCGCTGTCAATTGCGGTCATTTTCCTCGTCGGCTTCTCGCGTCTCTACCTCGGCGTCCATTTTGTTCACGATGTGCTGGCGGGTTGGGCGCTGGGCGCGGCGGTCTTGTGGCTCATCCTGCGGTTTTGGGATTCAGCGGCGGCGTGGTTGAAAACAAAACCGGTCGCCACTCAAATGACGTTGGCGTTCGCGGTTTCTTTGTTGATGATCGCGCTTGGATACGTCAGCGCGGCGCATTTGGACGGTTACACCTTCCCGGAGGAGTTCCGCGTCAATGCGCTTCGCGTCTCCGACGAGTTGCCTGCCCCGGCTTCCCTCGAAACGATCGTCACCTCCGCGGGGACGTTCTTCGGTCTCTTCGCCGGTTTGGCGTGGATCCTCTCACGGGGCGGGTATCAGGCAGACGGTCCGGGCGCGAAGCGGGCGCTGAGATTCTTCGTCGGCTTGATCGGGGTTTTCATCCTATGGCGCGGGTTGGGAGCGGTGTTACCCGATGGGGAAAGTCTCGTCCCGTTGATGTTGCGATATTTGCGTTACACGCTGGTCGGTTTTTGGATCTCCGCCGGGGCGCCGGAGTTGTTTTTTCGTTTCAAATTGGCAGACCCGAAGATATAGGGGAATGCAGTTGATATAATCCCAAATCTAGTCCTATTCTCTGGGAGCATAACGTTTTCGATGACACTTGAGCGAGGCGCGTTACTTCATAAACGATACCGCATCGTTGAAATTCTTGGGCAGGGCGGCATGGGTTCCGTCTACCGGGCGGTGGATGAAAACCTTGGCGTGGACGTTGCCGTCAAGGAGAATCTGTTTACCACCGACGAGTATGCGCGGCAATTCCGGCTCGAGGCGGTGATCCTTGCGAATCTTCGCCATCCGAATCTTCCGCGCGTCACCGATCATTTTGTGATCGGCGATCAGGGGCAATATCTGGTGATGGATTACATCGAGGGGGAAGACCTGCGCCAACGCATGGAGCGCATGGGCAACATCACAGAAGATGAAGCCGTGCTCCTTGGCGCGGCAATGTGCGACGCGCTCCAATATTTACACACGCGCAAGCCGCCGATCCTGCACCGCGATTTGAAACCGGGCAATGTCAAAATTACCCCGGATGGACATGTCTTTCTCGTAGATTTTGGCTTGGCAAAAGTGTTGCATGGCAGTCAGGCAACCACCACCGGCGCGCGCGCCATGACGCCGGGCTATTCTCCTCCGGAGCAATACGGCACAGCCCGCACCGATCCGCGCACAGACATTTATTCGCTCGGCGCCACGTTGTACGCGGCGTTGAGCGGCATCATCCCGGAAGATGGTCTCGCCCGCGCGATGGATAACACGCAACTTACGCCGTTGCGTAAACGCAACGGCAAGGTATCGCGCCGGCTTGCCTCCGCGATCGAACGCGCGATGGGCATCGACCCGGCGGAACGGTTTCAAAATGCGGAGGAGTTCAAAAATTCCCTGTTAGGTTCCAAAGGCAAGACCCAGCGCCTGCCGGGCGATTACGTCATCCAGCCGGCGCCGGCGGAGGACAGGTCTGAACCGTACGAGATGGGCGCGATCGAACGCGCGTCTACGCCGCCGGACATGAGTCCATCAGGCGGACTGCTCTCGCCCGAAGAGGAGGGACCCATCTTTAAGCCTCCAAAGCGGAAGAAGAAAGGGTTCATCCGCCGGTTCGTTACCGCTGTTTTGTGGCTGTTGTTGATCAGCGCGGCAGTGATCGTGGGCGCGGCGCGTTTTGCGCCGCAGTTCATCCCGCCCGCGTTGCTCGACACGTTGGAATCGCTTCACCTCCCATTCCTGTTTCCGTCCGCGGTTCAGACGAATATTCCCGCGCCAACCGCAACACCGACCGCCACCGAGCCGGTGGTGGAAGCCACGGCAACGGTTCAATCCACCTTCACACACACTCCCACAAAACTCCCCACCGCAACGCTGAACCCGACTGGCACCCCCACGGTCGATCCCTCGTCGCTTGGCGAGCCAACCCAAATTGGCGGAACGATCGGGCAGGTCGCCTTCGCATCCGCGCGGTTAGGGATTCCACAAATCTTTATCATCAACACCGATGGCTCAGACCCCGTCCAACTCACGAACCTTGAACTAGGCGCGTGCCAGCCATCATGGTCGCCGGATGGGGCGCGGTTGGCGTTCATTTCCCCATGCCGCGCGCGCGGTGAAGTGCATGAAAACATCTACTCTGACGCGGGGATCTATCTCATTAATGCCGATGGAAGCGGATTGGCGCCCCTCACCGAGACTCTCGGAGCAAACTTCGATCCTGCCTGGTCGCCCGATGGGACGCGCATCGCGTTCACTTCCAACCGCGATGGGCGAAACGAAATTTACACCCTGGAGATCGCCAGCGGTCAGGTGACCCGGCTCACTACATCGGATGGCAGTATCGAAAGCGCGCAACCTTCCTGGTCGCGCGATGGCAGGATGATCGTCTACACGGTCAAACGTTTCGACGCCTACCAAGTCTGGGCAATGTCTGCCAATGGCGAGGATAAGACGCAGTTGGTCCGCAGTGGACAACAGTTGTGGGATTATTTGCCGTTCTGGTCTCTGGACGGTTCCACCGTGTTTTTTAACCAGCGGAACCTCGCCCCAACGCGCCCGTGGTTGATGAGCATTCCGTTCGCGGGGCATGATACCCTGACCCCAACTAAGCTGGCGTTGCCAACGCCAATTGAGGATGTGGAATTTTCGCCGGATGGATTATGGATCATCTTTGAAAGTTCGAACGGCGACGGCAACCGAGACATTTATTATTCCACAGTGAGCGGCGGCGACCGCATGCGTCTCACCGACGATCCCGAAGTGGATTTCGACCCAACCTGGCGACCGGTTACTGGTCAATAACCCTTCGCGTTGCAAATCGAAACAATGCCTGCCTCTAATTACCTACAGAGTGCTTTTGGACGCAGACCCTTGCACCGCCCGCAAGGGCAGGTGTAAACGTTGACCCACGCTGATTCAAAAGAATGCAAATCCGCGTTCTTCCGCGTGAACAGCGTCCCGATTTTTATAGTGTAAGGTAATCTTTGCCTGCCTTTCCGAACGGCAGGCTTTTTCTTATACACTTCTTATTGACTTCCCTTTTTGCCTCGTTTATCATTCATGTCACAAAGAATAGCACTCTCAAATCGAGAGTGCTAATCATGTAAAGCCATGATCGAACTCACTGAACGCCAAAAGACGTTGCTTCTATTAATAATCCGCGACCACATCGAATCGGCTGAGCCGATCGGTTCGAAGCGGCTGGTCGAGAATTATCGCCTCGATTATTCGCCCGCCACGATCCGCAACGAAATGTCCGCGCTGACCGAGATGGGCTACCTGCGTCAGCCTCACACCTCCGCGGGGCGCGTGCCCACCGAAGAGGGCTATCGCTACTTCGTCAGCCAGATGATGCCGAACGCCGAATTGCCCGAAGCGGTGCAACACACCATCTCGCATCAATTCCACCAATCCCGCGCTGACATGGATCAATGGATGACCCTCGCCGCCTCGATCCTCGCGCATCAATCGCAGGGCGTATCGGTCATCACCGCGCCGCACGCCGAGCAATCGCGCTTCAAGCATGTCGAGTTAATTTCCACGCAGGGACGCCAAGTGCTGATGGTGCTTGTCTTCGTGGGAGGGGAAGTGAGTCAGCAGATCCTGACTTTGGCGGAACCCGTGACTCAGGAGCGACTCAGCCAGACCGCCACGCGTCTTAACGCCCTTCTGGCTGGTCTCGCCGTGGATAATATCTCTGCCCTTTCGACGCCATCCGACGCGCTCGACCAGGATATCCTCACCCTCATCCGGCAGGATGTGCGCCGCACCGCTGAAAGCAGTTCGGGTGAAATTTACACCGACGGCTTGACCAACGTTTTATCCGAGCCTGAATTTGCCGAGTCGGATGAAGCGCGGCGGGCGTTGAAAATTTTTGAGGAGCGATCCACGTTACGCGATTTGCTTGCTCGCACAACAACCAACACAAACATCGGCGGCTTGCAAGTGTTGATCGGCGGCGAAGGCGAATGGGAAGAGTTACGTCAATGCTCGATGGTCATCGCGCGATACGGAGTCCCCGGCATGGCAACAGGGACGTTGGGTGTGCTGGGTCCCATGCGCATGTCGTATACAAAAACAATTCCAACGGTGAGATATGTCGCGGGCTTGTTGAGCGATTTAGTGAATGACACCATTGCAGGTGAATAAGAGTCTATCCAAAACAGGAGCGCGGACTTCAGTCCGCCTAACAAGCGGACTCAAGTCCGCACTCCGAAATACTCCGAAATAAACATAAAGAGAGTGAAAGCATGACGAATAAGAAGAACCACAAACACGAAACGCGCGAGATCAAGATCGAAGCGGCGGAAATGCCCGAAGCGGAGAATCAGCCGCAAGGGGATGTCGAAGCGTTGAAACGTCAACTCGAAGATGCGGAAGCGAAACTCGCTGAGAGCGTCGAAGGTTGGCAACGTTCGCAGGCGGATTTCCAAAATTACAGAAAGCGCGTCGAGCGCGATAACGAAATGACATTTCTCTCGATGAAGAGCGACATCGTCAAGAAAATGTTGCCTGTTCTCGATGATCTGGAACGCGCCCTGCAAAACCGTCCCGCCGACGATGCGTGGGCGAGCGGCATCGAATTGATCGCGCGCAAGTTGCAAAATATTTTAGATGTGGAAGGCGTCAAGCGCATTGAGGCAACAGGCGCGGAGTTTGATCCGAGATTCCACGAAGCGATCTCGCATGAGCATAATGAAGATTTTGAAAGCGGTCATGTGATCGAAGTGGTGCAAAACGGATACATGCTCGGCGAGCGCGTGATACGTCCTGCGTTGGTGCGGGTGGCGCAATAAAAAATCGTGTCAGGTGTCACGTGTCAAGTTTCAAGTTACTTGATGGGTGATGGAACCTGATACCTGAAACTTGACACTGGAGAACTTAATAATGGCAAAAATTATCGGTATTGACTTAGGTACGACAAACTCCGTTGCGGCGGTGATGCAGGGCGGGGAACCTGTGGTGATCCCGTCGGCGGAGGGAGAGCGACTCGTCCCGTCTGTGGTGGCGGTGAATAAAAATGGCGAGCGGTTGGTGGGACGTGTGGCGCGCAATCAGGCGATCACGAATCCGCAGAACACGATCTTTTCAGTGAAGCGTTTCATGGGGCGTAAGTCTGACGACCCTGAAGTGGAACGCACGCGAAAGCGCGTGCCATATGCAGTGAACGGCGCGGACAACGGCGATGTGCGCGTGCAACTCGGCGAGAAAGAATATTCGGCTCCTGAAGTTTCGGCGATGATCCTCGGCAAGATCAAGCGCGATGCAGAGGCATATCTCGGCGAAGCCATCACGCAGGCGGTCATTACTGTCCCCGCGTATTTTAACGATGCGCAACGCAACGCCACCAAAGACGCGGGCAAGATCGCGGGACTCGAAGTCCTGCGAATCATCAACGAGCCGACGGCTTCATCGCTGGCGTATGGACTCGACAAAAAGAAAAATGAAATTATCGCGGTCTACGATCTCGGCGGCGGCACATTCGACATTTCGATTCTCGATGTGGGCGACGGCGTGTTCCAAGTCCGCGCGACGAGCGGCGACACCTTCCTCGGCGGCGACGATTTCGACCTCCGCATCATGGATCATCTCATTGAGCAGTTCAAAAAAGACAGCGGCATTGATCTCCACAACGATCGTCAGGCATTGCAGAGATTGAAAGAAGCAAGCGAAAAAGCGAAGATCGAACTTTCGACGACGATGCAAACGGAAATCAACTTGCCATATTTGACCGCCGACGCGACTGGACCGAAACATTTGGTGATGACTCTCACCCGCGCCAAACTCGAACAACTGACAGCCGATCTTGTTGACCGTACGATTGCCCCGCTCAAACAAGCCTTGTCCGATGCGGGATTGCAGGCGAGTCAAGTTAACGAGGTGGTGATGGTCGGCGGCATGACGCGTATGCCCGCCGTGCAGGAACGCGTCCGCGCGTTCTTCGGCAAGGAACCGCATAAAGGCGTGAACCCCGATGAAGTTGTCGCGGTTGGCGCGGCGATTCAAGCGGGCGTGCTGGGCGGCGAAGTGAAAGATATTTTGTTGCTGGATGTCGCTCCGCTCTCGCTCGCCATCGAGACGTTGGGCGGAGTCGCCACAACTCAAATAGAACGCAACACGACGATTCCGACTCGCAAGAGTCAGGTGTTCTCGACTGCGACGGATAGCCAAACGCAAGTTGAGATTCACGTTCTGCAAGGCGAGCGCCCGATGGCGGCGGATAACAAGTCGCTGGGCAAATTTATCCTCGATGGGATTCCTCCCGCGCCGCGCGGCGTTCCGCAGATCGAAGTGACCTTCGATGTGGATGCGAACGGCATCCTCAAAGTCAGCGCGCAGGATAAGGCAACGGGACGCTCACAACACATCACGATCACGGCTTCGTCGGGATTATCCGACGCGGAAGTGGAGCAGATGAAGAAAGACGCGGAGTCTCACGCGGAAGAAGATCGCAAGCGCAAAGACTTGATCGAAGCGCGCAACCATGCCGATAACACCGTCTACGCGGCGGAGAAGGCGTTGCGCGAGTTCGGCGAGAAAGTCCCTGCCGAGGTCAAAACAGAAATTGAAACGAACGTCGCCGCGGTGAAGAAAGCCGCAGAGGGCGAAGATGTGTCGGCGATCAAATCTGCCACAGACGCGCTAGGGCAAGTGATTCAAAAGATTGGCGCCAGCGTCTACGAGCAGAATCAGGCCGCGGGTGGGGGAGAGGCGGGCTCTTCATCCAATGAGAATCCTGATGTGGTGGAAGGGGAAGTAAAGGAATAGGAAAGTAGAGAATTAGATGATTGGAGAATTCTCTAATCCTCTAATTCTCTACTCCTCTTGGTTTATGTCTAACGATTATTACGAAACCCTGGGCGTGGGACGGAGCGCGAGCGATGACGAGATCAAAGGCGCGTTCCGTAAACTTGCGCGTCAATATCATCCCGATGTGAACAAAGAGCCGAACGCCGAGGAGAAGTTCAAAGAGATCAACGAGGCGTACGGCGTGCTTTCGGATTCGGATAAGCGCGCGCGCTACGATCGCTTCGGCAAGGCGGGGCTGGGCAACTCGGGCGGCTTCCACGATTATACGTCGGACTTCGGCGATATTTTTGAGGACTTGTTCCGCGGATTCGGATTCTCAACAGGCGGCGGACGTTCGCGTCGGTCGCCGAGGCGCGGGCGCGATCTGCAAATGCAGATTACGTTGACGTTCGAAGAGTCGGTGTTTGGCGTGGAGAAAGAGATCGAATTCCAGCGCGAAGAAACTTGTTCGCATTGCAACGGCAACGGCGCGGAGCCTGGCACGTCGCCTGTGAAGTGTACAACTTGTAATGGTCAAGGTGAAGTGCGGACTGTGCGCCAGACATTTTTGGGGCAGATGGTGCAATCGTCCACTTGCCCGACGTGTAACGGACGCGGTGAGACGATCTCATCTCCGTGCAAAACTTGTCGCGGGAGCGGATTGGAACGCAAGAAGGTAAAGAAGAAGGTGCAAATCCCTGCGGGTGTGGATGCGACTATGCAAATCCGTTTAACGGGGGAAGGCAATCCTGGTGAGAATGGCGGACCGAACGGAACCGTGTATCTGATGCTGGATGTGAAGCCGCACAAGTTTTTCAAACGCCGCGAGAACGACATTTTGTTGAATCTCGATATCAACGTGGCGCAGGCGGTCTTGGGCGCGGACATTGAAGTGCCGACGATTGACGGCGAAGAGAAGTTGAAAATCCCTGCTGGGACACAACCCGGCAAAGTATTTCACTTGCGAAATAAAGGCGTGCCGCATGTGCGCCGAAGCGGTCGCGGCGACCAGTTGGTGTTGGTCAATGTGGCGGTGCCGACCAAGTTGACGAAAGCACAACGCGAGTTGTTCGAGAAGTTGGCAGAAAGTTTGGGGACGACGGTCAAGCCGCAGGAGAAGGGATTCTTGGATTGGTTGAATGAGGCGTTGGGGGGGTGAAAGGGGGATTAGAAAAGTAGAGAATTGGGGTTAGAGACTGGAGACTGGTAAATGGTAATTGACGAGTGGACGTCGTAATGACATGATGGGGACGTATGTTATACTGACTCGCGCTATACCATGAGGTTAATGAACGAATGAGTTTGACGAAAAAAAATGGCTGGATATCGTTTTTGTTTTTCATCGGGGCATTGAGCGCGTGTGTGCCATTGGCGGTGTATGCGTGGTTGGGGACATTTTCGCGCTATCTCGCTGACGATTATTGCGCGTCCACATATTTGTATTCATCGCAAAATATTGTGGAAGCCACACTGCGGGCGTATTCGTTGTGGGGGAACAGTTACTCGCGTTTGATGTTTTCGCAATTGATCGAGTTGGGCGGCGTGAACGGTATCCGCGTGATGGCGGGCGTGGAACTTGTGATCTGGTCGCTGTTACTCGCGTGGATGTTCATCGAGTTGGGAAAACTTTTGCGAGTTCAGATGCCGAAGGCGGGATATGTGTGGCTGGCGTGCATGGCGATCGCGTTGAGTTTGTATCAGACATCCGCGTTGTATCAAGTTTTATTTTGGCGCACGGGATTGATTCCCTATTCATTGCCGCTGTTATGGTTCATTGGCATCGCGGCGTTTTTTCTGGGTTATGTCGAAAAGCCATACGAGAAATCGCGCGCCGTTCGGTTTGGAATCCTGTTTACTATTTTGATTTTCTTCGCAGGCGGGTTGAGTGAAACAACATCGGGCATGTTGGTGGGAATTATGTTCGTCGCGGTCGCGCTCGTCTGGTGGACGAAGCGGCTCCATCAACGCCGCGACGTGCTGACGTTCCTCATCGTTGGTTTGCTCACTGCGATCATCGCCATCTCGATCACGGCGGCGTCGCCAGGGACATCGAATCGTTTGGGCAGGATCATGCGCCAAGAACCAATCTACAATCCCATCGAACTGGCTGGCGATGTGAGCCTTTATACGTCGCAATTTCTTTTTGAAACGGTCAAATCGTATCCGACGTTGATTGTTGTCGCGCTGGCGGCGTCATTTGGCGTTATGTACCTTGCGATTTCAACAAACCAGAAAGAATTATCGCCAATCCAAACATCGTATTTGCGGACGGCGTTGCTGATCATCCCAATCGTTGTTTTCATCGTCATCGGGTTCAGTTATGCGCCCAGCGCATTCGTGCGGACGTTCCCTGCGGCGCGCGCGCGATACGCATCCCATTTCGTGTTCATGCTTGGGTTGTTGATCGAAGGCGGCGTGTTTGGAATTCTGGCGGCGCAGGCGCGTTCGGTCGTTCAATTGAAGTGGGTGAAAGTTGCTGTGGCGCTTTTGCTCGTTGCGTTGGTCGTTCATCCGATCCGCTCAGCGCCGAGAGTGTATGCGCTTCATTATCAATATCAAAAATTTGCCCAACAATGGGATGAACGCCATGCGCTCATTCAACAAGCCATTGCGAACGGTGAGACTGATCTCGTCGTCGTGCAATTGGACGCGCCTGGCGGCGTCGGCGAATACAAAGGCAACCCGCGAGATTGGATCAATCGTTGCGTGGCGCGGTTCTACGGTTTGAATTCGATCATCGCGCCTTGAAGTCCATGAAAACCGATTTGCAAGCCTCAACCACTCAACCCATCCTCGTCACTGGCGCGCATCGCAGCGGCACCACGTGGGTTGGTAAAATGCTCGCAGGTTCGCAAGTGGCGTACATCAGCGAGCCGTTGAATGTGTTACATCGTCCTGGCGTGTTGCGCGCGAAGGTGAAGCATTGGTATCAATATATCTGCGACGACAACGAAGCCGAGTATCTTGCGCCGTTCGAGGAACTGCTCGATTATCGCTATCACACGTGGAGCGAGATCAAATCCATTCGCTCGCTCAAAGATTTTTTGCGCATGGGGCGCGACTTCAAAATTTTTTACGACGCGCTCGAACACGGTCAACGCGCCTTGCTCAAAGATCCGTTCGCGGTGTTTTCGATGCCATGGTTCGCAAAACGATTCGATTTCAACATCGTCGTCACGGTTCGTCACCCCGCCGCGTTCGCGAGCAGTCTCAAACGCCTCGGCTGGAATTTCGATTTCAACGACCTGCTCGATCAGCCTCTGCTGATGCGCGATCATCTTGAACCATATCGCGAACAAATGCAAGCCATCAAAGCGGATGATGTCATCGGTCAAGCCAGTTTGTTGTGGACGATGATCTACCGCACGGTTCATTCTCAGGGACAGCTGAATCGGCACCTCATCATCCTCCGCCACGAAGACCTTTCGCGCGATCCCGTCAGCGGCTTCCGCGACCTCTACGCCACGCTGGGCTTGGACTTCACCCATCACGCGGAGGAGAAAATCCGCACCTCCAGCAGTTCCGATAACCCGACCGAACTCTCCCGCCGCAAAACTCACTCCGTGAAAATGGACAGCCGCGCCAGCGTGGACACTTGGAGATCGAAACTATCTCCTGACGAAATAAACCGCATCCGCGAGATCACCGAAGACTCTGCACAATTGTTTTACCCCGACATCAACTGGTAACTCAATTGCCAATTACTGATAACTTTCCCACTGATCACTGATTACTTTTCCACCGATGACCACCCCCACACCTCTCCCCGTCATCTCCATCATCACGCCCTCATTCAACCAAGCGCGCTACATCGAGGCGACGATACAGTCTGTGCTGGCGCAGGATTATCCGCGCATCGAATACATCATCGTGGATGGCGCGTCCACGGATGGGACGGTTGACGTCCTCAAAAAATTTGAAGGGCGAATCGCCTCGTGGGTGAGCGAACCAGATAAAGGTCAGACCGACGCGATCAACAAGGGATTTGCGCGCGCGAAGGGCGACATCCTTGCGTGGATCAACTCCGATGATACGTATGAGTCGGGCGCGGTCGGCGCGGCGGTGAAATTTTTGCTGGAACATCCCGAAGTGGGCATGGTCTATGGGGATTGCAACTTCATCGACGAAAGCGGACGCGTAATCGGCAAATTCAACTCGGCGCAGACCGATCATCGTTTGTTACAGCGCGGCTATGTTCACATCCCGCAACAAACCGCGTTCTTCCGCGCGGACTTGTGGAAGCAGGTCGGTCCGCTCGACCCGTCGTTTTATTTTGCGATGGATTATGATCTGTGGACGCGTCTCGCGTCGCGTTCGCGGATACAATATGTGCCGCAGATGTGGGCGAACTTCCGCTTGCACACGTCGGGCAAGACCATCGCCGCCGATGACCGTTGCTGGCCCGAAATGGTCCGCGTGCATTACCGCGACGGCGGCTCGTTCTTTTCGACCATCGTGGCAAAATATTACATTCGTAAATTAATTGCGCCGATCTGGAATTGGCGGCGTCGAAGGATGCTAAAAGATTCAACACAAACCCCGCAAGAGCATCGGGGCAGGTGACACAAAGTACACGAAGTTTAAAAGGCTGAAGGTAGAACTTTTCTGCAAAGACAGTCTCTAATCTCCAGTCTCTAATTCTCTAATTCTCTAATTCTCTAATTCTCTAATTCTCAATTACCATTTACCATGCACCTCTTCTCTCCCCCCTCCCTCAACGACCTGATTCGATTACTCAAAGCCTGGCGCTTTTGGGTCCTTGGCGCGATCCTTGGCGCGGTGATCGGCGCGGCGGTGTATTACGTCGCGCCTCCGCCTTATCGCGCGCGCGCAACGGTAGTTGTGGATTTCAATTTGGAAGAAGCATTTCCACAGGACACAGACCGTCAATATTTCTATTATCTCGAACGCGAGACGCGTAAACTCGAAGAGATCGCGAATTCAGACGAAGTGATGGATCAACTTTCGTCCGAGTTTGGAATTCCCGTTGAGGAATTGCGCGGCAAATTGGAGTTGAGTCAACCCGCAGAGGGCGGCTGGCATTTCTACGCAACGGATGAAACTGTGCGGCAAGCGGTGGAGATCGCATCTACGTGGTCGCAGTTGTTCGCGGATGAAGTGAACAAGAAAGCCGCCGCTTCCGATGGATTGAATCCTTTCATTCGCGCGGATATGGCTCAAGTGGAGAATCTACCCTCCGAGCGGAGTCTGCCGCTAAGCACGTATTTGTTGATCGGGGCAATTGGCTTTCTTGCCGTGAGCGCCTTTGGGGTTTTGTTTTTCAGCAGAGAAAAATGAAGATTTACATAACGCGACATTTATGTCGCATTTTTCAGGCTACCATTAAATGGGTAACACGTAGTGACGACTTCAGTCGTCCCATTGCGGTAAAAGCGACTTTTGCTCATTTTCAAATTAATCGAGCAATAAACCTAACCACTGGGACACAGAGAAAATATGATTAAAAACTCCGTGACTCAGTGTCTCCGTGGTTCAAATCGGAGCGGAAGGAGTGCTCGATTTAATTGTGATTCTGCAATACGTCGCTTTATTCGGGCTGCCCTTGAATGGGTAACGCGTAGTGACGACTTCAGTCGTCCCATTGCGGTAAAAGCGACTGAAGTCGCTACTACGTTGTTAGGTGGTTTGGTTAGTTTTAATCATGGCAAAAGCGACATGAATGTCGCGTTACACATGGAGCCTCTGTGTCAAAGTTGACGCGCTTCCTGTGGGGCGCGGCGTTGATGGCGTTGCCCGTCACGAGTTTTCGTTACTTCCCTGGCATGGGCGAGGGGACACTTGTCCGTCCGCTGGCGTTTTACCCGATTGCGTTGTTGTTGCCGTTGCTCATCGTTCAATGGTTTCGCGGCAAAACTACTTTCCCACGCGCGGGGGCGTTGACCCCGCTTGCGGGATTTGTGCTGGTCGTTTTAGCGGCGAGCAGTTTCGGGGCGCGGCTCGATCCGATTCCCTTGCGCGGACAGGAATATTTCGGGCGTGTCATCCGCGCGTGGGCGACGCTGGTCATCGGCATATCCTTTTTCATCGCCGCCGTGTGGATGAATCGCAACGAAGACGACTTGAAATTTTCAGTGAGGTGGATTCTTGCTGGCTTCGCGCTGGACGTGGCATGGAGCGGCGTGCAAGCGCTCGCGTTTTACACGCCGCTCCTCCCGAAGGTGACGGTCACGCACTGGCAACTCGCCTTCTCGATGCGCGAGTTAGTAAAAACGAATCGAGTCTCAGGGATGGCGTACGAACCTGCGTGGCTGGCGGGACAGATCGCAACCGTGTATTTGCCGTGGCTGTTTGCGTCGTTGCTCACGGGCATCCGCGTCACGCGCTTCAAATGGCTTGAAATTATTCTGTTGGGTTTCGCTGGTCTCTTAATTCTCGCCACCTACTCACGCGGCGGATTACTCACCGCAGGCGCGGCAACCGCGTTGACTTTTTTACTCGTCGGTCGCGCCGACCTTCGCTCCACGTGGACATGGTTCGTTTCAAAAAGTTTAATTTTGCGCGCTGGGATTTTGACTCTCGCCATCGGAGCGATCATCGGTGCAGGATTGTTCCTCGCTCAAAAGGGATATATCACCCGCCTGTTTGAATCGAATGCGGAGAGCGTGGAGGAGTTCGTCGTCGAAAATTCGGCGGGTGCGCGTTCAGCGTATCTGGTCAGCGCGATGGGCGTGTATGAGGAGAGTCCCGTTTTTGGCGTGGGCTTGGGTGCGAGTGGATTTTACATGTACGATCATCTCCCCGATTGGTCGTTGACGGTCGTCCCTGAAATTGCGAAGCAACTCAACCCTGAAAGCAAACTCTACCCGAACCCCAAAAATATGTATGCGCGTTTGCTCGCTGAAACAGGACTGATCGGCTTCGTCCTTTTCATCGCGTTTTTATTTTCACTGCTCGCCGATTCGTTGACCGCGTTGCAACATAAAAATTCCTACGCGCGTTATCTTGGCGTCGCGGGCTTGTTCTCGTGGATCGCCATCGCCGTTTACAACATCACGCAAGATTCATTCGCCACGCCGAATCTGTGGATCAACTTCGGAATTCTTGCGGGTGTGATGGCGTATGCGTTAGAATCGGGAAATACAAGTTCTTAGATCCGCAGATTACACAGATTTCGCTGATTTTTAATCTGTGTAATCTGCAAAATCTGCGGATAAATTTTCAGGAGCAAAATGATCGTCCTTTCCGTTGGCATGCCGCGCGCGGGCTCGGGTTGGCACTACAACCTCATCCACGACCTGATGAAGACCACAGGTTGCGCCGATGCGCGCGATATCCGCGAAAAATTTAGATTACAAAAAATATTGACCGAAGTGAATTGCAACATCGGCGTCCTCTCCGCGCGCAGGTTGGGGATGACGGCGATTCCCGCGTTGATGGGGAACACATTTGTCATCAAAGCGCACGCGGGACCCACGACGACGAGCCGCCTCTTTCAACGGGTGGGCTTGCTTCACATCACCTACATTTATCGCGACCCCCGCGACGCCATGCTCTCGGCGTTCGACTTCGGTCAACGCGCGTTACAAAAGGGACGACCCAATGCCTTCTCGCATCTCACCGACTTCGACAAGAGTCTCGCGTTCATCATGGACTACGTCCGCATTTGGGAGAAGTGGACGCGCGAAAAGAATGTCTTGATCGCGCGGTACGAAGACCTGCTCACGAACTACGACGGCGAGGCGACGCGTCTGGTTGAGTTCCTCCGTCTACGGGCGGACCAGCCCGAAGTCCAGAAAGTGATCGAGGCTTTTCGTCCCGAAAAAGGCGAAGGGCAGCAGGGTCTGCATTTCTTCAAGGGGAGAATCGGCCGCTTCCGCGAATCCTATTCTGCCGAACAACAGACAATTTTGAAAGAAACGATGGGCGCGTATCTCGCTCGCATGGGGTATGAGGCGTAGTCGTAAGCCATCTGTAAGACCGGGCGGAAATTGCATTGTTACTTTTCGAGTATCATTGGAAACATGCGTAAATTTGAAACGCCGTATGTGGCAGACTGGTTGGCGGTTTCCCTGCGCTGGGTGACGCTGGTGGGATTGCTCGTATCGTTGGGACTGCGCGACTTGATCAACGCGGTTTCGCTGACCATTGTTCTGTTAATGGCGTTGTGGAATATTGCCATGAGCGTGTTGGTGGGGATGAACTTGCGCGTCCGTTTCCATCGGCACATTGTGCTGGCTGTTGATTTTGCGCTCGCCGCCTTATTTTTCTATTTGCAGGGCGGGCTGGGCAATGCGTCGGTATGGACTGGGTTGTATCCTATTCTCACCGGCGCGGTATATTTTGAGCTCTTGGGGTCGCTGGTGGTGGGCATCTTATTTATCGCGTGGCAGTTGTTTGTTTCGCGCGCGTCTCTCGTTAATGGTTGGACTTTTTCCATTTCAAATGGATTGACGCTCACTGTGTTGTTCACGCTGGTGTGCGGGGCGGGGGGGCAGATGTTGATGAGGCGTTTACGCTTCCAACGCCGCACCCGGTTGGATGCGGAGGAGCGGCGCAGTAACATGGAAAGCGAACGTCTCCGCGCCATCTATGAATTGACCTCCACGCTGACAGCCACGCTGAGTTACAAGCGCGTGCTCGATTCTGCGCTTGACCTGGGGTACTCTGCGTTGAATCCCACTGCCGACCCCGATGAGCCTGAACTGGATGAGCGGCTGGTGAGCGCCGTTTATTTATTCCGCGGGAATGAATTGCGCGTCGGTTCGGCGCGGCGATATACGAACGCGGATATGCGCGTCAGCCTGCACGGCAACGAGGGCATCCTCAAGAAAATTTTCGACGACGGCGAGCCGCTTCTTTCCACCGACGTGGGGTATGATCCCGAACTCGGACGCATCATTGCCTTGCGGTCCTGCACTGCCGCGTATTGTTTCCCTCTCCGCAGTGGGTTCAATATGTATGGCATGATGCTCTTTGCCCACCCCGACCAGAATTATTTCACGACGGAACGTCGTGGCTTGCTCGATATCATCGGCAGGCAGGCGGTGATCGCGGTGCAGAACGCGCGCCTGTATCAAGACCTTGTGGAAGAAAAAGAGCGCATGGTCGAGGTGCAAGAGGAGACGCGTAAAAAACTGGCGCGCGACCTGCACGATGGACCGACGCAATCCGTTGCGGCGATGGCGATGCGGATCAATATCGCCCGGCGCATGATGACGAAGAATGTCGACGAAGCGACGGATGAGTTAAAGAAGATCGAGGAGTTGGCGCATCGCACCACCAAGGAGATCCGCCACATGCTATTTACGCTTCGACCGCTCATTCTTGAGTCGCAGGGGCTGACCGCCGCGCTCGAAGCGATGGCGGAAAAAATGCGCGAAACGTTTCAACAGAACGTCGTCATCAACGTGGATGAGAAGATGCTCGAAAACATGGAGATGGGCAAGCAGGGCGTGATCTTTTACATCATCGAAGAGGCAACGAACAACGCGCGCAAGCACGCCAACGCGGTGCACATTTGGGTGAGATTGAGACCTTTTGAAACGGGGATTGCGTTGCTGGAGATCGAAGACGACGGGCTGGGCTTCGATGTGGATGCGGTGAATAGATCATACGATAAGCGCGGCAGTCTGGGCATGGTCAACCTGCGCGAACGGACGGAGTTGGTGAGCGGCTTGCTCAACATCGATTCCGCGCCGGGCAAAGGCGCGAGGATTCAAGTGTACATCCCGCTCACCGAAGAGGCGACGGACCGCCTGCATCACGCGAAGAGGTGAAGTCGGCGGGCGTTAAATAAATTCGCCCATGCCGCGCTTCAAAAACTGACCGTTGCCTGCTTTGCCCATCCACGCATCTCTGTCCACAATTAGCCTTCCGCGCAGGAAAACTTTTTCGGGGTAGCCGATTAATTCCCAATCTTCGTACAAGTTATAGTCCGTGCGTTGATGTGACATGGCGACTCCGTATTTCACTTTCTTTTCGGGGTCCCAGATCACGATGTCGGCATCCGATCCTTCGAGTAACGCGCCTTTGCGCGGATACAAGCCGAAAATTTTTGCGGGGTTCGTAGACATGTAGGCGACAAATTGATTCGCGGTAATTTTCCCCGCGCGGACGCCCGTTGTCCACAACACGGGCATACGATCTTGAATACCGGGCAGTCCGTTCGGGATTTTTGTGAAATCATCTTTGCCTAACTCTTTGCCGGGGATGGCGACGGGCTTGCCTTCGTAGATGATCGGTTCCGTTCCATCAAAGAAGAACGGACAATGATCCGTGCCGACAGTTTGCAGGATGCCTTCGGTCAATCCCTCCCACAGCCGCGCGTTATCTTCCTTTGTTCGCATGGGCGGGGAGCAGATCCATTTCGCGCCGTCGGGTTGACGCAAATTATCTATGGTGAAAAATAAATATTGCGGACAGGTCTCGCCCATCACTTTGACACCGTGTTCGCGGGCATATTTCAACATGTCCACTTCGCCGCCTGCATTCATGTGGACGATGTAGACCGGCGTATCCGCTTGCTGAGCCATCGCCGCCATGCGCAAGGTCGCTTCCACCGCGCCCCACGCGGGGCGAGTCAACGCGTGCCATTCCGGGGTCAAGTGATCAGTTAGCAGTGCCTGAGTGACCAGTGTTTCGATCACGTCGCCGTTTTCGCAGTGCGCCATGACGAGCATTCCGTTATCTCTGGCAATTTGTAGAGCCTTGAAGATACTGCCATCGTCGAGGCGCAATCGTCCGTTGTAGGCGGTGAAGACTTTGAGGGTTTGGATTCCCATCTCGCGCAGGGATGGAATCTGTTTGGCGATGTTCTCGTTGAATTGCGTGAGGTTCATGTGGAAGGAATAGTCAATGGCGGCTTTTTGGGCTTTTTCGAGCCAGAGGTTGATAGAGTATTTGAAATTGTATTCTCCCTCACCCCTAACCCCTCTCTCGCTGGGAGAGGGGGATTCTGCGAGCGGAACAAAATCCATTACGGTTGTCGTTCCGCCGAATGCGGCGGCTTTGTGACCAGTGTAATGATCGTCGGAGGAGACGGTGCCGAACATGGGCAGGTCGAGGTGGACGTGCGGGTCCACGCCGCCGGGGAGAATCAGCTTGCCCGACGCATCAATCGTCAACGCCGAATCAGCCTCAATCGTCGGAGCGACGCGCTGAATCTTTTCATCCTGAATCAAGATATCGGCTTGAAATGTTTTTTCGGCGGTGACGAGAGTCCCGTTCTTAATCAATGTCGCCATACGATTCCTGCGCTTCTTTGATTCCCAACAACGCGACCAACACATCGGGCGGGATGTCCGTTTCGGGGAGGTCAACTTTGTAGAGTTGTTCGTTCTCGGCGCGTTCGCGCAGACTCTTCCAGAGCAGGTCGCGCTCTTCGCTTTGGACGACGAGGTCGTTGAGCAGTTTCGCGTTGAGCAAATATTCGCCCGTTGTGTAGAGGAAGGTGAGACGCTTCCATTTATCGGAGTGGATGGGCTCCTTCAATTTCTCGAGCCCGCCGAGTTGAATTTTGAAATACTCCTCTTTCGCGCGCGGATGATCCGCTTCCTCTTTGAGGAGTTCGCCGCGCGTGGTGAGTTCGTGTCCCTTCACTTGCGCGATGAATTCGATCTGTCCGCTGTGATCGCCGAAGGTTGAAGGTTGATAAAAAGCGAGGTAATCCACTGCGACGACTTTCGGCGCGGTGCGAAGCGGGATGCGATACCAGCCGAGGAGCCGCGCGATTTCGAGATCGCGTGGAGTTGGGAGGAGGCAGACGAGGATGAGGGAGGTGGGGGTGAGGGGCATGAGGAGAGATTAGAGACTGGAGATTGGAGACTGAGGATTAGAGAATTAGAGAATTGGATGATTGAGGGCGAAATCGAAAGCGTGCACTGAGTAGAATCGAAGTGTGGAAAGTGGTGGGTAGATTCTACTCTCTACTTTCCACTTTCCACAATTGATTTTTGGTTTTGGTTGTGCCGAAGTGTTACTGCTTCGTCCCACACTCGGCGCAGAATTTTGCGCCTGCTTCCATTTTTGCGCCGCAGTTCTTGCAGAATTTTTCGGCGGCGAGGGGCTTGCCGCACTCCTGGCAGAATTTTCCACCGCCCGCTTTCGCGCCGCAGTGCGGACAGGTCGTCACGATGGTTTGTTTAAATTTATCGGCGGAAACGTAATCCACGGTGTCGGCTTTTTCTTGCGCATCGCGTATTGCGGCTTGCACTTGAATGGACGACATCTCTTCCTGCATATCGGGGGCGCAGTCTTTGCAAAGCGTGCGCTGGTCGTTCCAGCAATCGCCATCCACCCATTTGCCGCACCGTTTGCATTTGTGGAAGTGCGGCTTGGCTTCCTCCACTGCTTCGGCAAAGGCGTTATCGTGCGCCTTTTCCCATCCCGCCGAACGGACTCCGCGCGCCACGTTTGCGGCTTTTCCAAGTACGCCGCCAAAGAGGTTGCTCGCGGCATCTAAAACATTGGTCGCGGTTCCCAACGCCGAGGCTTGGAACTCGGTCTGGTAGCCGTTGCCGCAACGATCGCAGAAGAACTCGAACTGAAAGCCTGCATCCGTGCTTAGATCGCGGTAATTGCGGGTGAATTGGATGAGCGCCATGGGTGAACCTCCGTGGAAAGATTATTTTGATTGTAGCATGTAACCACAAGTAGTTTTATGTGGCTTTTGTTCGTTTCTGCAACTGTGCACGTTGAATTTTTGCGCGCGCTTTTCTAGCTTTAGATACTCCAAGAACAAATTCGCGAGAAGGTTTTTTCTGACCGCGTAGGATTTTGCCGCCTTCACGCACGCTGGCAATCAATTCGTTGAGCAATTCATCCTTCATTTGAACTCCTTTTCTCGTCTCACCTTTCAGGTTGTTCTTGCACAAGAGCGACATAAATGTCGCGTTACGAGAACCAAATCGCCTTCAACTGCATAACACCAGTTACACCAACCCAACTTCCTTATTGAACTCAACGATCAACTCATCAATTTCATCTGCCTGCGTTTGCACATCGGTCCAATAGGTTGGCTCATACCATTGCTTTTGAATTTCATCATACGTGCGTCCCTGTTGCTCGACCCATGTGTAATATTTGAGGTTGTGCACGCGGCGGCGGTCGGGGTAACGGAGTTCGAGCATGTTATCGGTGGATTCGCCTTGCAGGTAGCGGGCAAAGTCGGCGGCGGCGGAGCGTTCGGTGTATTCGCCGAATTCCTGATGCATTTCGTGCAGGCGCGAGCGATACAACTCCATCGAGTCGGTGAGGATGGTGATCATCACATCGTTCTCGTCCATTTCGTAATACTTCGCGGTTTTGATACAAGAAAGAACGTTCGAGATTCCAGAAAAGCCCAAAAGATCGAGATTGGAGACTAGAGACTCTGGCACGCCTTGTTCGACGAGATATTGCCGTCCCGATTCTTCATTGAACAAGCGCGCAAGATTCACAACAGCGTTATCGTCAATCGCGGTGACCACATCGGTATTCTTGACATTATGAACCCACGGCACATGCTTATCGCCGATGCCTTCGATGCGATGCGCGCCGAATCCGTTTTCGAGAAGAGTGGGGCATTGCAACGCCTCGCTCGCGACGATCTTTGAATCGGGAAACAACTTCTTCATGTAGTCGCCGCTGGCAATCGTCCCTGCCGAGCCCGTCGCAGACGCCATGCCGCGATAGCGTCCATGCTTGCCCGCCACTTGTTTGAAGACCTCTTCCATCGCGTGCCCCGTCACTTCAAAGTGCCACAGGTAATTGCCGAACTCTTCGAATTGATTGAAGATCATCAAGTCCTGCCCCGACTTTTTCAACTCCCAGCATTTATCGAAGATTTCTTTGACGTTCGATTCGGACCCGGGCGTCTTGATCGTCTCACCTGCGACCTTTGCGAGCCATTCAAATCGCTCCTTCGACATCCCTTCAGGCAATATCGCAATGGACTCGCATCCCAGCAACGCGGAATCATATGCGCCGCCGCGACAGTAATTGCCTGTGGAGGGCCAGACGGCTTTCTGCGTCGTCGGGTCAAACTGACCTGTGACCAGTCTCGGCACGAGACAGCTGAACGCCGCCCCGACCTTGTGCGCTCCCGTCGGAAACCACTTCCCCACGATGGCAACGATGCGAGCAGGGACTCCCGTCAGCGCCGACGGAAGTTCGAGGAAGTTGACTCCGCCGAAGCCTGTCCTGAGCGTAGTCGAATGGATCCCGCCTGAAGCGGTGGGCTGGTTGTGCCAGTTAATCCGAAAGAGGTTGCGCGGATGAATATCCCAGAGTCCGATGCCTTTCAATTCATCCTTCACTTTCGCGGGAATCTTCGACGGGTCTTTCATCTGCGCGTATGTTGGGATGATGATATTTTTTTCTTTCGCGCGTTGGATGGCGCGCGCGCGACGGGATTTGTCAACAGTCAGATCAATGGTAGTCATTTTGTCACTCCTGGGAAATATCGTTTAGCAAATGAATTATACTCGCCGAGCATAAGGAGACGAAAATGAAACAGACATCGGCAGGCGCGCTTTCGGGTTGTCTTGTGTGGGTCATTGCGTTTGTGGCGATCAGTATGTGTATTTTCCCCGTTTCGATGATCGTTGGCGTATCCACGTCTGTGACAGATTTTGCGATGGAGACGGTCGCGCCATTGATCTGCCCCGAGGGCACATCGGCTCAATCGCGTTCTTACGCAACGACAACAACCGATGAGTTCGGCAATTCAGAACCAAGCACCGCGTATGTGATGCAGTGCGTGGATTCGAACGGCGATGTTGTGATGGAAGATCCTGTTACTTATGCATTCTTGTGGACGGGCGCGATCGCTGGGATTGGATTGATCCTTGCAGGAGTTCTTGCGTTCGTCTTTGCCGCGCCCGCGGGTGTGTTGATCGCAAAACTATTAAGCAGGATGAGGAAAAACCAGATCCGCTGAGCGATGGTGAAATTAATTACGCACATCTGTTTCAAGAATCAAATTTTAACAGAAGCGTAGGTTGTTTTTAATGCAAAACCAATTTGCGAGGTGTATGATGTGTTCAAGTGAAAGGAGGTAGCCATAGAGACACCGCCTGACAATTTAATACAAGGAAGGAACGGGATGCCCTAACCTGGCGATAGCCTTCGGCTGTTGTTCCAGACGTTCTCCGAACGAAAAAGAAAGAGGCAATTCCCCCGCTCCTTACCGGGTTCTAGAATTTTTGACGGATGGGTGATCCCCATCCGTCCTTTCTTTAAAGAGCGTGTCCGCGCGAAATCAGCGCTTCACGAAAGTTCAGGCGACAGCGCAACTGTCGCCTGACTTTGACGCAGTACGACCGCATCAAAAACCTATTTTCGCAATCTACCGACCATGAGTGTTAGCCGCTTCCACCTGAACGGATTGAAGCGCGAGTTTCATTCGACTTAATGCCTGCTCCACCAGCGGGCGAGGGGCGCCAAAATTCAAGCGGATGAAATTCTCGAATCCTTCGCCGAATTCCCCGCCATCGCTGAGCGCGACCTTTGCCTGTTCGAGGAAGAACTTGAACGGGGAACAGGTGATTTGCCTCGCTTCTACATAGCCGCCGAAATCAAGCCAATGGAGGTATGTTGCCGAGGGGATTGTGAATTTTGCTTCCGGGAAATTCTCTCTCAAGCAGCCTATGACGAAATCGCGATTTTCCTTCAGGTAGATCCTCAATTCAGCCAGCCAATCGTCGCAAGCGCCGGAGAAAGCCGCTTCAGCGGCGATCAGCCCCAAACTGGAGGGGTGACCCGTCATGCTTTCACTGGTCTTCTTGAATTTTTCGCGTAAACCATCGTTGGGAATTATGGCGAAAGAGCAAAATAATCCGGCGATGTTGAATGCCTTGCTCGGGGCGATCAACGTGACGCTCTTCTCGGCAATCTCGGGGGAAAGCATTGCCGTTGGCATGTGTTTCGATCCGTCTAACATCAACTCGCTATGAATTTCGTCCGACACGATCACCGCGTCATTTTGCAGGCACAATTCTGCCATCTTCGAAAGTTCATCGCGTGAGAAAACCTGCCCGGTCGGGTTATGAGGATGGCAGAGCAGGAACATGCGGGTTCGCGCGTTGTTCATGTGAAACGCCCGGGCAAACACGCCAAGGTCCAGGTGAGATTTGAGCGCGCCGCCTTCGCTCGTGAACGAAAATTGAGCCGTTTGTTGTGTCAGCCCGATATTTTTGTAAATGCCATAAAACATGTGATAGACAGGCGTTTGTATCAATACGCCGTCGGACGGATTGCAATACGCGCGCGCCGCGATGTTGAATCCGTTTACCATGCCGGTCGTTTCCACAACCCAATCGGGGTCTACCTGCCATCCATACAGCCGTTCCATGCGGTTCGCAACGGTCTGCCTAAGTTGGCGCGTGGCAAACTCATATCCCAGCACGCCGCGCTCGATCGCCTGATGCAGGGCAAGGCGGATCGGCTCGGGAGTGGCGAAGTCCATGTCGGCGATCCACATCGGCAGTACGTCCGGCGGATACATATTCCATTTGGCGGAGTTTGTGTCGCGGCGTTCGATGATTTGATCGAAGTTGTAGGGCATGATGAGTCCTTGATGGAGGTGGGATGATGGGAGTTACAAGATACGGGTTACGAGATACGCAGTACGCAATACGAAATAGTTATTTCTTATACGCCACGATCATCCCGTCGCGGATGGGGGCGAGAGAAACTATCCAGTCCGAATCAGTCGTCACGTCGCGGGTGAAGCGGCGGATGGCTTCGGTGGTTTCCTCGTGGTCGTTGGGGTCGAGGATTTGTCCATGCCAGATCATGTTGTCAATGATGAGCAGTCCGCCTGAGCGGAGTTTCTCTTTGATGACGGGAAGCGAATCGGGGTAGCCTTCCTTGTCAATGTCGTTGAAGATGATGTCGAAAGGACCCGATGTCTTTCGCAGTGACTCGACCGCTTCGGCATTGTGAAATTTGACCATGTCGGCATAGCCGAGTTTGGCGAGATGGTCCTGCGCCATTGCGGAAAGTTTGTCATCCCACACCGTGTGATGGATAACGCCGCCGCCATTTTCGCGCACGGCTTTGGCAAACCATGCGGTGGAATATCCATAGCCTGAGCCAAGCTCAAACACAGACTTGGCGCCGATCATGCGCGCGAGTTGATAGCAGTAATATCCGCACGCCGCGCCGAGGGCGGGAAATTTATTTTTCTCGGCATAGTCTTCCATTTTTTGCATTTCCGCGTCACGCGGCGGGACGAGGGAGGTGAGATAGTCTTGCAGTTTGTCGTAGTTGATTTTCGGCATGGGAGGCTCCTTGGGGGAATGTAGAAAGTAGAAAGTAGAAAGAGGTTGAGTTGCAGGTTGCGAGTTACGAGTAATCAGTAATCAGTAATCAGTAATCAGTAATCAGTGATCAGTGAGCGGGCGCTGGAGATTACGAAGAACGCAGTACGCAATACGAATGGCTACGGTTTGTTGTCTGTATTCAAAATATCCAACGCCACAGGCAACGCGAGCTTCGACCACTCAGTGTACATTTTGCCTGATGGGTGCAAGCCGTCGCCCGCGATCAACGATGGATCATTGACCGCTTCGCGCGAGATGGGCGTGATGTCTATGTAATGCGCGCCTGCTTTTTCGGTCTCTTCGCGGTTGACCGCATTAAATCGGTTGATCTCGTCGGCTATTTTCTTACTGTCGCGGTCGCCTGCAAAGGGTGTGACGCCCCAATCGGGGATGGATAGCACGATGACGCGGTTCGCGTCGCCGCCTGCGTATTCGATGGATTTGTTTAGCAGGAAGGCGAATTGTTCTCGGTATTCTTCGATGTCACGTCCGCGATATTGGTTGTTGACGCCGATCAGCAGGGAGACCAAATCGTACGGGGGATCAATTTTCTGCGCTTGAATTCCATCCCACAGTTCGTCGGTCGTCCAGCCTGTGCGGGCGATGATGGTGACTTCGAGACCCCCCTCAATCCCCCCAAATTGCGAAGCAATTTGGGGGGAAGTGTTAATCAGGGATGCGAGTTGGTTGGGCCAGCGTTCAGCCTCGTCCACGCTTTCGCCGATGGTGTAGGAATCGCCGAGGGCTAGGTAACGGACAGCGGGCATATCATCGTCTCCTGAAACAAGCGTGGTTGGATTTTGAGTACAGCCTATGAGGAAAGCCAGCAAGGGCGCAAGCCGAATTATAGCCACAAAGCCTCAGTGTGGAAAAACTTCAAGAGGCAGAATCAGGTCCCACCGTCGAGAGAAGCGGGGTTGTGTCCGTGGTCGTGTTGACGAGATCATGAATCCATTTGCGCGAAAGATAACGCCGCGTGATGACGATCGCTTTGACGACTTCCTCTATTAGCACCAGCGCGTACACGTAATAGACGGGGAGATGCAGGACAAATCCGCCAATGAGCGCGGCGGGGACGCCGATCAGCCAGATCGAAAATAATTCAGTGAACATGGCGTAGCGCGTGTCGCCGCCCGCGCGTAACGCGCCGATGAACAACATGAAGTTGTACACGCGCAGCCACGCGGACAGCGAATAGACCAGCATGATGTTTTTTAAATCATACACGGCTGAATCGGAAACTTGATATAGACTCGCGATAAAGTCGCGTGAAAAGAACACGATCACGCTGCCCAATAGCGCCAACGTCACAGCCATGATGGTGAAGCGGCGGCTGTATTCGAACGCGGTCTCTTTTTCTTTCTCGCCGATCTTGTTGCCGACCATCACCGCGCAGGCATTGCCCAAGCCGATGAACAAAACAAACATGAGTTCTTCGATGGTGGCGTTGATGTTGATCGCCGCGATGGCGTCGGTGCCGATGCGCGCGTAGACCGCGTAGTAGAAGGTAATACCGAACGACCAAATCACTTCGTTCAGCGCGGCAGGCATGGACGTGCGCAACACGTTGAACAGAAACGCCCGATCAAAGTGAAAGAACGTAAGCGGATTTGCGGCGAGCGGGGTTTTTCTCGCGTACACAAGAAATAACAACAACACACATTCAAACGCCCAGCCGGTGGCTGTGCCGATCGCCGCGCCGCGCACGCCCAGAGCGGGCAGACCAAAATGCCCGAAGATGAGCGAGTATCCGAGAGCGGTCTTCAACAGCAACGCCAGCGTGGTCACAGCGACGGTCAACGTGACTTGCGTGATGCTCCGCAAGATCGAAATGTATGAGAACGAGACCGCCATCAACACATAACTCAGTCCCACAATGCGGAGGTAGTCACTGCCAAGTTTGATGACCTCGCCATCTTCGGTATAGAACGACATCAGCGTTTCGGGGATGAACACCGCCGCCAGAGAAAACATCGCCGCGACCGAGACCGCGACGATGAGACAAATCCCCAACACTTTGCGGATGCTCTCCGCATCGCCTTTCCCCCAAAACTGCGCGGTGAAAATGGACATGCCGCTCGTCACGCCGAAGACGAAGAGGATGAGCAGGAAAAATATCTGATTCGCCAGCCCCAGCGCGGCGACAGCCGTCTCGCCCAACTGCCCGACCATCAACACGTCAACCATGTTGAGCGAAGCGGTGATCAGTTGTTGGAACGCAACCGGCACAGCCAGAGCCAATGCGGCGCGGAGGAATTCTTTATCTTTGAGGAAGGTCATGGGAAATTTCGATGGATGAATGATGAAAGTTGGATACAAGGCACGAGATACGGGTTACGCTTTGCGAGATACGCGCAGGTAACTTGTAACTCGCAACATGCGGATAATATGCTTGTCGTCGCTGATTTACTGATCTTCCGGCGCTTCTCTTACGATGTACAGCGGTCTGCCCTTGGCTTCGTCGTACAACCGCCCAATATATTCGCCGAGGATGCCGAGCGAGATTAATTGCACGCCGCCTAAAAACAGCACAAAGACCAGCGTGGTCGTTTGCCCTTCAAAGAAATGCGTGCCTGCCAGGCGCAAAATCGCAACCACGGGTATGGCAATGATGGCAAGTCCCGCCGAGGCGAACCCGAAGAATGTGGCTACTTGCAATGGGAAATATGAAAAGCCTGTCACGGCATTGATGGCGAGGCGGAGCATCTTGCGGAACGGATATTTCGTCTCGCCTGCCGCGCGCGCGGCGCGTTTATATTCCACGCCGATCTGTTTGAAGCCGACCCACGCGCTCATGCCGCGCAAAAAGCGATGCCGCTCGCGCATCTGGTTCATCACCTTCACCACTTTGCGATCCATCAAACGGAAGTCGCCGGTGTCGAGCGGGATCTTCACATCGGTGATGCGATAGATCAGGCGATAGAACAGCGACGCCGTCCACAACTTGAACCACGATTCGCCCTCGCGTTCGGCGCGCACGGCAAAGACAACTTCATATCCCTCCTGCCATTTCTTCGCCATCTCAAGGATCAATTCAGGCGGGTCTTGCAAATCGGCGTCAATGATCACAACGGCATCGCCGCGCGAATAATCGAGTCCGGCAGTCACTGCCACTTGATGACCAAAATTCCGCGCGAAGATGACCGGGCGCACGCGTTTATCTTTTTTCGCCAGCGCGCGGATCATGTCGCTCGATTCATCCGACGAACCGTCGTCCACAAGGATCAACTCCCACGGCTTGCGCGTCTTGTCCATCACCTCCCCCACGCGGCGATAGAGCTCGGGCAAATTTTCTTTTTCGTTGAATATCGGGGCGATAATAGAATATGTGATTTTCATTTTTTTCTTTTCACAACAATTTTTTGACGGCTTCGAGCGTCGGCTCGATGACCGGCGCGGGACTCACGGCGCTCATCGCGGCGCGGATGTCTTTGAGTCCACTGCCGGTGTTGATCACCAGGATGGGATCCTCGCTTCCGACCACGTGGGAGGCTGATGCCCGTACCATTCCGGCATACGCCGCCGCCCCAGCCGGTTCGGCAAACACGCCGACACTTCCGAGTTCGACAATCGCTTCGAGAATTTCTTTATCCGATACATTAACGTATGTGCCGCCGGTTTCCTTCACCGCGCGGACGGCTCTCACACCATCACGAGGCAAATCCACAGAAATTGAATCGGCAATCGTCTTCGCAGAGACGGGTGAAATCGTTTCGGTGTTCGCATGGAACGCGTTCGCGATCGCGGCAGAACCTTCCGCCTGCACGCCGATGATACGCGGCACACGCGGCATCCAGCCGAGTTGAACGAGGTCTTTGAATCCTTTGTGGATTCCCGAAATGATGTTCCCATCGCCTACCGAAACAAAGACCGTCAATGGCGGATGGTCATGCCCTTCGCCAAATTCATCGTGCCATTTCGCGTGCGCGTCCTGCCACCATTCCCAGATCTCGAAGGCGGCAGTCTTCTTCCCCTCCGCCGTGAACGGATTGTAGCCCGTGTTACGACAATACCATCCGAACTCGTCCGCGCATTTCACGGCGAGATCGAACGCGTCGTCGTACGAACCGTCCACCAGAATCACTTTCGCGCCGAAGATGAGCAGTTGCGCCACCTTCGCCGGCGGAGCGGACTTCGGCGCAAAGATGATGGACTTTTGCCCAGCCGCGGCAGACATCCCCGCAAGAGCCGCGCCGGCGTTCCCCGTCGAAGCGGTGACGACGATCTCCGCGCCGATCTCATGCGCGCGAGTCACAACGATGGCGCTGGCGCGATCCTTGAAGGAAGCCGTGGGGTTGCGCGACTCGTCCTTTAGCCACAGGTTTTGCAACCCGTATTTTTTCGCGAGGGAGGATAACTGATAAACGGGCGTTCCGCCCACTGCATGAAGCGGGGTCGAATCGCCTCCAGGCTCGCCGACCGGCAGGAGGGGCAAATATCGCCACAGCGACGGGTCGTTGCGCGAAAGGAGGTCTTCGGGCTGATATTTGGTCTTGATGGAATCGTAATCGAGCGTCACATCCAAATTGCCGCCGTCTTTGGGGCAAGTGTAGGCAACTTCGTTGGGAGCATATTCCGTTCCGCACAGCGAACAGCGGTAGCCGAGGAATTTTGACATGGGCAGATTGTACCCGATACATGCAAAAGACCTGATAGGTCTCCGCGAAAGCACAACGGATTCGCGGCCATGTCCACATGTGGATTAAGATTATCAACGCCGTGAATAAGACCTGTCAGGTCTTAAACAAAAAAGACTCTCAGGCTTGAAAACGTGAGAGTCTCTCTATGGAATAGTGAAGTATTTGGTTGATTTAATGCGAAGCCCGCAAGGTTGAATTAGTAAAATCAGGCTTTTCAACTTGAAAGTAACGCAGATTTCTCGTGAGCGAATCGTTTACCTTTTCATAAAAACCAGCATCATTTCATAAATTTGAAGAGTCGCGAAATAGAATAATAAGGGAACAAATAATGCAGAGATAATGTATTTGCTTTTCCTCTTGTCTAGAAATAATTCATTTATAGTCACGTCGAGATTTGAGGACTTCCCAAAATAAAACAACATGGTAGCCATGGCGACTCCTGAAATCCCTCTTGCAACAGCTGGGTATTCTCTATATACATGAAAAGCTAAAAAAACACTGAAAAACGCTAATAGTGTTAATATCACAACTAGTAAATACTTTTGAAATTGTATTTTGATTTTCATTTAGAACTCCTGAGCTAAAATAATCTCAAGAAAGATGTTCGTATCAAGCAGAGCCTTCATGGTAACCGCCCCGCAATTCAGCAATTTGGTGTTGAAGTTGAACCGAGGTATATTGGCCGCGCAAATCTTTCAACGCGCCTTCCCATCGGAAGTTCATGGGAGCGCTTTGCTTTTTGACTCGGTATTCCAACAAAAACGCGACAAAATCCCGCACCTCAGTTTGCAAGGCGGGCGGAAGCATGCGCAACATTTCCTGCAAGGACAAATCTGCCATGATTGTCTCCTGTTCTTTCTACGCCTATTTTACCCGATATAAAAGCGGGGAATATGCTCTGAAAATTATGCTACAATCATTTTATGTTTGACACGGGTTCCCTTACTTTTCAGGAGTTCATTATGAACGAATCCTTGCCGCTCGCGACTATCCAAGAGGCAGTTTTGGAGTTCTTGCGCGGACGCGAGGATGCGGTCGTATTTGGCGCGCAAGCGGTCAACGCCTATGTGCCTGAACCGCGCATGAGCCAGGATATTGACCTGTTGTCGCCCCGCGCCGCAGAATTGGCAGAGGAACTTCGCGCTCACCTTAGCGACCGATTCCACATCGCAGTTCGAGTGCGTGAAGTGGCGGACGGACGCGGCTACAGGTTGTATCAAATCCAAAAATCAGGGAACCGTCATTTAGTTGACATTCGATTGGTTTCAACCCTTCCGCCTTCGAGACGCATTGCAGAGGTACTCGTCGCCTCGCCAGAGGAATTAATCGCATTGAAAGTTATAGCCTATCACCTGCGGCGTGGACAACCAAAATCGGGAACCGATTGGCGCGATATTGCCATGCTGTTGCTGGTATTCCCAACCCTTAAACAGGAAAGCGGGCTCGTCGCAGAACGGCTGAAAGCCGAACATGCCAACGAAGAAACCATGAAGTTGTGGCGGGAATTGGTCAATCAGGAAATCCACACGACAGACGAGGATGAGTTTTAACCAAAACGGACTCTCAGGCTTGAAACCTTGAGAGTCCGTTTTTCATCCCTTCGTCAATCTCAGGGCAAGCTTTCATCCTTCTGCATTCATCCTTGCTCTTCTTCCCTCTCCCAAATCTCCCGCGCAATGGACTCCTGATCCACAGGCAACTTATCCACTCTCACCCCTACCGCGTTGTAGATCGCATTCGTAATCGCGGGCGTAGTTGGGATACTGCAAATCTCGCCGACTCCCTTCGCGCCATACGGACCTGCCGCGACGGGATGCTCCACGATAATGGATGTGATCTCAGGCGTCAGCATAATGCCAGGGATGCGATAACGCGCCAGACGGTCGCTCACTACATGACCATTGTCCATGAGGAATTCTTCGGTGATGGCGTTGCCGAGTCCCATCATCACGCCGCCCTCGACTTGTCCCTGCAAGCCCAACGGATTGACCGCCATACCCACGTCATTGGCAGAGATGACTTTCAGCACGCGCACTTCGCCTGTCAGTTTGTTCACTTCCACTTCCGCGGCTTGGACTCCGAAGGAGAAGGCAAAGTGCATGTCACCACCTGTGCCGAGAGGTTGAGTCTTTGGCGCTTCATATTCATACAATGCACGTGGATGTTGCCCCAGCGCTTTCATTTCTTTGGCGACTTCGGCGTAGGTCATGGAATGTCCATTGGCGTGGACGATGCCATTTTCGAAGCGAATCTGTTCAGGCTTGACGTCATATTTTTCAGCAAGCGTCGCAGTGATCGCATCTCGTAAAGTTTTCGCCGCATAACGTGACGCGTTCCCCGTCACGAACGTTTGACGCGACGCGGTTGTGGGTCCCCCATTCGGAGTCAAATCCGTATCCATCACCAACACCTTGACCTGCTCAGGCGGAACAGACATTTCTTCCGCGACGGTTAATCGCATGACGGTGACCAGCCCCTGCCCCATTTCTGCGGATGAACTCCGCACTTCAAACATGCCGTTATCGTACAACTCAACTTCGGCATTGGAAATATCGGGCGCGCCGCCGCCAAGTCCCGTGTTTTTGTATGCTGCCGCAAATCCCCAAGAGCGTACCAAGTGCGGCGTTTCAAGTTTCACGTGCGGCTTGAACACATCCCTCTCAGGCAAACCTGAAACCTGACACATGGCACCTGACACTCTATCAATACACTCCATCAACCCCACCGACTCGCGCAACTCCTGTCCCGTGTTCGTGATGCTCCCGACATGCAACGCATTGATACGACGCAGTTCAACAGGCTCGATGTTCAATTTCTCGGCGAGCATGTCCATCATCGATTCAACCGCAAACGCCGACTGTGTGACGCCGAATCCACGGAACGCGCCCGCAGGCGGATTGTTGGTGTACATGGCGTAACAATCGGCGCGGACATTCGGCACATCATACGGACCCGCCGAGTGCGTGGTGGCGCGGGTCATCACCTTTTCGCCGAGCGACGCGTACGCGCCCGTGTCGCCATACAACTCAGACTCGCTTGCCACGATGCGCCCATCTTTTTTCGCGCCGATCTTGATTCGGATCTGCGTCGCATGCCGCTTCGGATGCACGAGCAAACTTTCATGCCGATCGAACAACAACTTCACGGGTCGCTTCGTCACATCCGCCAGCATCGCCACATGGATCTGCCCCATCACATCTTCCTTGCCGCCGAAGCCGCCGCCCATCAACTGCCCGACGACGCGCACGCGCGACTCATCCCAACCCATCACCCGCGCCACTTGCGTTCTGTCCTGATACGGAATTTGCGAACCGCAATAAATTTCAAGTCGGAAACCTGACAGGTCTCCTGAAGACCCGTCAGGTTTTACTGGAACCGCGATACTACACTCAGGCTCAATGAACGCGTGGTCATACGTCGGCGTGTGAAACGTATGTTCAAGGATCACATCCGCCTCGGCGAATCCTTTTTCCATATCGCCCTTGCGGACTTTGATGTGCTTGAGCAAATTTCCCTTTTCATGGATTTGCGGGACTCCCTCCTCGCGCGCCATCACGGGATTCGTAATCACGGTCTGCGGATCAAATTCCGCTTCGATCAACGTCGACGCCTGATTCGCAATCTCAAGCGTTTCCGCCGCTACGAGCGCGATCGCATCCCCCACATAGCGGACGCGTTCTCCAACTCCCACCATCACGGGCCAATCGTAGATGATCAGTCCATGATTACGTTCGGCGGGAATATCTTCGGCGGTTAAAACTGCGACCACACCTTTCAACGCTTTTGCTTTTGAAATATCAAGTTTGGTCAAAAACCCATGCGGGATCATCGCGCGTTTTACTTTTGCAAACAACATGTTATCGAACACGAGATCGTCGGTGTAGATCGCCTTGCCATTCACCTTCTCGATTCCATCGGGGCGCAGATGCGTATGTCCCACCGACTTATGGACATGAATCGAATCAGGGACGTTCGGCTTGCGAACAGGCTCGCCCGTCCGCAACGACTCTGCCGCGGCGAGAATCGCATTCTCAATGGTCGGATACCCCGCGCAACGGCACAGCGTATCCTTCAGCGCAAAACGGATTTCATCGCTCGTCGGATTCGGATTCCGCTCGAGCAGCGCATACGCCGTCATGATCTGCCCAGGGATGCAAAATCCGCACTGCACCGCGCCATGCTCCACGAAAGCCTCCTGCAAAGGATGCAGCGTCTTTCCACTTTCCACTTTCTTCGCAGTAAATTCCCCCGCGAGTCCCTCAATAGTCAACACCATCTTCCCCTCCGCCCGCTCGGCGGGATACATACAAGAGACCACAGGTTCCCCATCCACAAGGACGGTACACGCGCCGCACTCCGCCTCGTCACAGCCGATCTTTGTCCCTGTGAGGCGGAGACGATACCGCAACAAATCCGAAAGCGTTTCATTCGGCTTGGCTTCGAGGGTGTGTTGAAGTCCGTTGACGGTAAGGGAGATTTGATTGGTCATGGGTCACTTCCTAAAGATCGAAACACGGAGACACTGAGCCACGGAGTTTTTAATTGGGTTTCTCGGTGTCTCCGTGTCTCAGTAGTTTTCTCGAGATGTTTTCCTTCATAGAACTCGGCGATAAATACCGTCTTTCAAAACAGGGACATTGAAGTTGATAAGCAACCCAACACGAATTCCTGTGAGTCTCATGTATGTCAATAATTGGGCTTCATGAACGGGAATAACCCGTTCCACCGCTTTCAATTCGACAATCACGCGCTTGTCGTAAATAAGGTCTATCTCATAGCCTGCTTCCAATTCAATGCCTTTGTACTTCACAGGCAATTTCACCTTATGCACAAACGGCATTTTCTGTAATTCGCTTTCATGCTCCAGACACACCTGATATGACGATTCAAGTAGACCAGGACCAAGTACCTTATGAACTTCAATCGCCGCTCCGATGATCTTATCGGTCAGGTCTTTCTCTAACAACGGTTGATTGTTCTTGTTCTTCAGAACTGGAAAGTTGCGCTGCATTTGTCATCCTTTCATCTTTAACCACGGAGACACTGAAGCGCGGAGAAAACCAATTTTAAAAATCTCAGTGTCTCCGTGTCTCAGTGGTTTTCTCTTCTGCTCGTAACCACGCGGACTCAACCCATCCCCGAACAGCCCACTGACGATATATCTGCGATAGTCGGCGCTGGAACGGCAGATAAAAGAATTCATTTTCATTCTACAGTTATCGTAATAACTTCCACGACCTTTGAGGCTTTCTCGCGCTGGTCAATGTCAAAAGCAACCCGTCACGTTAAAAACGTGACCTACGTTTTTTTGCACTCTCAGTGTCTCCGTGACTCCGTGGTTTTCCTTTCTGCTCGTAACCACGCGGACTCAAGCGTATCCCCAAACAACCCACTGACAATATGCTTGCGATACTCCGCGCCTGCTCTCCTCGCGCTGGTGCGGAATTGGGCTTGGGCGAGCAAAGCCTCCAGCGCGGATTCGAATGTCGCTTCGTTGAGAGATCCTCCGCGCAAAGTATCTTCGGCTTTGGTGGCGCGGAAGGGCGTCCCGCCGCCGGGACCGACGGCAATGCGAATGTCTTTGATAGTGTCGTTCTCGCGTTCGAGCCAGACGGCGCAGTTCAAAATGGGAAGCGCGACGCCTTGCGGGCGCATGATGCGTTGAAAGCAGGAGGCTTGATGGAGAGTGGAAAGTGGCAAGTGAAAACCAACGATGAGTTCTTCGCCTTGCTTGATGGAGGATTTGCCGGGACCGAGAAATAAATCTTTGAATGAGATTCGACGCGCGCCATTTGCGCTTGCGATTTCTGCTGTGACATTTAACGCGAGCAAAGCGATCGTCCCATCGGCGGCGGGGAGGGCGTGGGCGACGTTGCCTCCGAGGGTGGCGACATTGCGGACTTGCGGACCGGCGATCAAGTTGCAGGCTTCGGTCAAGGCTTGGGCGTGGCGAACAGTTAGAGGGTCCAGTGCGATGCGGTTGACCGGGATGGCGGCGCCGATGAAGAGTTCATCCCCGCGCTGTTCGAGGAGAGTCAGCTCGCGGATGGAAGTCACATCTACTAATGTTTGGATGGGTGAATGGCGTCCCTGTTCGAGGTCGAGGAGTAGATCGGTTCCACCGGCGATGGGGAGCAACGGACGCGGGGCGTGGGCGAACTCATCGATGGCTTCGGCGAGAGTCTTGGGTTTGAGATAATGTTGCCAGAGTGTCATTTGTTCTTGAATGCGAAGGATTTGACGCATTGGCGGGATTCTAGTGGTCTGGACGGTAAGTAATTTAACATAGTCCGCGTGGTTTTCTCTCGTAAATCTGAATCGACTATGTTAAATTACTTTTCAAACGCACCACTAGTTCACCCCTTCGCATGTTCTTCGCATCTCTTGCTGCAAATCAGATCTGATACAACTCCACTAACACTCCCGAGGCGCTTTCGGGGTGGATGAACGCGTACTTCTTCCCATCTGCCGCGGTGCGTGGTTCTTCGTTGATGAGCCTCATACCTTTCGATTTCAACTGCGCCAGCATGCCCTCAATATCGTCCACCTCCACACAGATGTGGTGCATACCGGGTCCGCGCTTGGCGAGATATTTCGCAATGCCCGAATCGTCCGAAGTCGGGCGGACCAGTTCCACTTCCGCGCCTTGAAGCGGCAGGAACGCCACCTGCGATTTTTCGGCGGGCACGTCGCGTAGTTCGTGGAGTTCCATCCCCAGCGCGTCGCGCCAGAACGACAGGGCTTTGTCCATGTCATCCACAACCACAGCGATGTGATTGATCTGTTTTACATGAGGCATTGTAAATCCTTTGCTTAGCCACAGAGCGCGCAGAGACCTTTGAGAAAATCTCTGGTTTTCTCTGTGATCTCTGTGGCTGAGAATCTTCGCAAGTCATAGTTTCGATTATATCCGCTTGCCAGAGAATCAGAGAGCGATTAAGATAGAGGCATGCCCGCTCTTCCATTCAACGTCCGGCGCGTTGCGACGATCATCGGCATCGTTGCGCTGGTGTTCATCGTGTTAGAGTTCAACCGCCGCCTCGAGGAAATGAATTTGCTCAATAAGCAATATCAGCTTGTGCAACAGCAAGCCACGCAGGCGGTGCAGACCCAAACCGCGTTGCAAACGCAGGTGGCTTTTGCCGCTTCCGATGGCGCTGTGGATGAATGGGCGCGCACCGACGGTCACTATGTGCAAGAGGGCGATCTGCCGGTCGTGCCGCTGGGTCAACCGGGCGTCGCGCCCGTCGAATTAAGCACGCCCGCGCCAACTGCAACGCCGATGACGAACATGCAAATCTGGTGGGACTTGTTCTTCGGCGAACATTAATTGCGTCCACAGATTTGGCAGATTACGCTGATGTTTTCAATCTGTGAAATCTGCGTGCTCTGCGGATTTTTATCATGCCCAACCCAAATCCATTTTGGATGACCAACCGACTCGCGCTCTTCCCCGAATCGACTCGCGCGCGCGGCGACTCGCTCTTCCTCGCGGGACATTCCCTCGCCTCTCTCGCGGATGGGCATCTGACTCCGCTGTACGTATATGATCGCGCCACCCTCGACCTCGCCGTGGCGGAATATCAATTCGCGTTGCAAGCGTATTATCCGGGCGAGTCGCACATCACCTACGCGGGCAAAGCCTTCCTCTGCAAAGCCATCGCCGCGTGGACTCAACTTCACGGCTTGACGGTGGATTGCACCGGCGAAGGCGAGATCGGAATCGCCGTTGCTGGCGGCGTGCCGCGTGAAAAGATTCTTGTGCATGGGGTGAATAAATCTGTCGCGGACTTGAAGTCCGCATTCCAACAAGCGGGGACAATTGTTGTGGATAATCTCAGCGAGTTATCACGGATTACGAAGTACGAAATACGCAATACATCTCTCTGGTTACGCCTCCTGCCCGGCGTCGCCGTCTCAACACATCATTCACACACACAAACAGGACAGCACGATAGCAAGTTCGGCATGACGCGCGAAGAGATATTGCAAGCGGTGCAAATGAGCAAATCGGCAAATGAGCAAATAGGCAAATCGGCAAATGAGCAAATCGGCAAATCGGCAAATCCGCAAATTAATGGGATTCATTTTCACCAAGGCTCGAATTTCCGCGACCCTGAGCCGTTGATCCCCGCCATTGACATGGCTCTCGACATCGCCAAAGAGATCGGCTTCAACGGCGCGTGGCATTTTTGTCCCGGCGGCGGATGGGGCGTGGCGTATCACGAAGATGAATTGCCGAACCCATCCATTGAAAGTTATGTGCGCGGGATCGCCGAAGCAGTTGTCGAAGGATGCAAAACGCGCGGACTCGACCTCCCCATTTTGCATCTCGAACCCGGTCGCAGTCTCATAGCGCGGGCTGGCGTGGCGATCTATCGCGTCGGCGCGATCAAACAACGCGGCGATAAAATTTGGATCCTCACCGACGGCGGCATGGCGGATAATCCGCGCTTTGCGTTGTATGGAGCAAAATATTCTTGTTTGCCCGTTGAAGGATTGAAACGGGACATTCATTCAAAAGTTTCGATTGCGGGTCCCTACTGCGAATCGGGCGATGTGATCATCGAAGATCTGCCCATGCCCGAATTGAAAGAAGGCGAGTTGATCGCCATCCCGGTGGCGGGCGCGTATCACTTGAGCATGTCGTCCAATTACAACGGCGCGCGCCGACCAGAAGTATTGATGGTGGAGGAGGGAAAGGTGGAAGTGATGTTGAGGAGGGAGACGGTGGATGATTTGCTCAGGCGCGATCCATGACCACCAATGCCGACCTGTTTCTCAAACGCCTGCGCGCTTCCGAATTCCTTCACGGGTTGGACGAGAGCGCGTTAAGGCAGATCGCCGAGAGCGCGGCGTGGAAGGTCTATCCGCCCAACGCGGTCATCTTTTGGGAAGGGGATAACGAATCGAATTTGTATTTCCTGCAATACGGTTCGCTCAAAGCCATGAAAACCTCACCCGATGGGCGCGAACAGGTTCTACGATTTCTCTATGCGGGCGAGGTCTTCAATGAAGTCGGCGCGTTGGCGCGGAAGCCGAATCCCGCCACAGCCATCGCGTTGGAAGAGTCGGGGGTGTGGCTTCTCCAGCGTCACGCGCTGGACAAGATTCTGTTGGAACATCCGCAGGTGGCGTTGCAGATCATCGAAAACATGGCGGACAAGATCGTCGGGCTGGTCACGCTCGCCGCAGATTTGTCGCTGAAAACGGTCGAGGCGCGTTTCGCCAAGTTATTGCTCGATGCCGCGGAAGGGGATGTGATCGAACGCCGCCGCTGGACGAACCAGACCGAACTGGCGGCGCGACTCGGCACCGTCCCCGATGTGCTAAGTCGCGTCATCCGCGAACTGACGAAGGCGGGGCTGATCGAAATGGACAGGCAATCCATCCGCATTTTGGATCGGGCGGGCTTGGCAGAACGGGCAATGATTCAGGAGTAAAAAAGATCGGCGCGCGGGTTACGCGGAATTCCATTCATCCGCGCGCAAAAAGAATTCCAAAAAACCCGACAAAAGTCGGGGCGCGAAACGGGGGCGAGGAGTACAGTTTGGGCATACAAGGAGACGCCATGCCCGACATCTATTTTCCAGACACAAAATCCAAAGCCGTTTTTTCCGCCGATGGACCAAAGCCGCAGTTCCTGCTCGACGCGCCGCAGTTCAAGGCGCTGGTAGTGGGGCTGGAGGCGGGACAGCAACTGCCTGTTCATCCCGCCGAAGCGGCAATGTACCACTTCCTCGAAGGCGAGGGGCTGATGACCGTGGACGATGAAACTTTCGCGGTCAAACCTGGCGTGACTGTCATCGCGCCCAGCGGATCGAAGCGCGGCATGAACGCCAAAACGCGCCTCGTTTTCCTCGGTTCGAAAGGCGCATCCTAGTACCGCAAAGTTCACTTTGTGAATATGGACAAGGTGAACCTTGTCGTACTGAATCTTTTCCAAAGGAAACTCTCATGCCCATCCCTTATCTTCTCACTACCTTGCTCTATATTTTCGTCGCCCTCTTTGCCGCGGCAGATGCGTCGCTCGTCAGCCTTAACCTTGCCAGTGCGTTTCCAGCGTTGCGCTGGGTGCGCGTCCACTTTATTACGCTCGGCATCCTTTCGCAGACCATCTTCGGCTTGCTTCCCGTTCTCGTCGCGTCGCTCGCCAAAAAAACGAGACCCGCCTTCCGCTGGGATATCTGGCTCACGCTCAACGCGGGATTTGTCGCGCTCGTGGCGGGATTCGCGGGCGTCAACCATCCGATGATCTTTGCGGGCGGCGCGCTGATCTTCACCGCCGCGACGCTTTTCTTCATTCAACTCTGGAACGCGCGCGGCGGCAACGCTCCCGCCTCGCTTAAGTTTTACATCGCGGGTGTGTTTTATTTATTCGTCGGCATCCTCGTGGGCACGGGCTTGTGGCTCAACTGGAGCGAAGCCCTCTACATCAAAGTTCCGCTTGAGGTACATATCCACGCCAACTCGTGGGGCTTCATGTCGCTGGTTTTCGCGGGTCTGTTCGTTGACTTCATTCCCATGATCACGGGTCGTCCGCTGGGCGGGAAGAACGCGATCTCTTACATCTACTGGGGCATGACACTCGGCGCGTTCGGGCTGGTGCTCGGACCCTGGCTGGGCGGCTCGCTTCCCCCGACCATTACAGGCTTGATCTTGCATCTCTCGGCGACGATCCTGTTGATCGTCCTGGCGGGACGCGCCCTCAAAGCCAGCGGTCACCTCTCGACGGCGGGCGGCTGGCACTTGCTCGCTTCCTACACATGGATTCTGCTCCCCGTGCTCGTCGCGCCGTTGATTCTGACTCACCTCATCCCGGGCGGACCCGTCGAATCGATTGCGCCTCAACCCCTGATTTATGGCTGGGTGCTCCAATTCGGCGTTGCCCTCATCCCATACATTGCGCGTCGTTTCTTTCTCAAACAGGAAACTCCTCCATTGGGCGGTCACTGGTTCAGTCTGGCGGGCATCGCCCTCGGCAGTGTTCTGGTCTGGGTCAGCATCTTCCTCGTGGACATGCGCGGCGCGTTGTACGGAATCGGCTTCGCCCTCTACGCGCTTGCGCTGATTCCCCCCGTCAAGGAACTGTTCGAGATCGTCCGCGATGGGTTCAGGAGAATCGAGTCTGTGTGATAAAAGGGTCGCAAGATAAATCTTGCGGTACTGGAACTTCAAACATTGCTTTCATGGCGTCTTCATCGCCAGTTCACAACGTTGCTTGATAATTACTTCAAATCACACAAGGAGATGTTCATGTCAAAGTCCGCGCCCGCCCGTTACAGCCCCCTGATGGTTACGCTTCACTGGTTGACCGTTCTGCTCGTCTTTGCCGCATTTGTGGTCGGAAAATCAATGGGCAGATTGCCGAATGACGATAGCGCAAAACTCGCGCCATTGGCGATTCACATGATGCTGGGAATCACGATGCTGGTCGTGATCGTCGTCCGCTTCCTCGCGCGGATGAGGACCCCGCATCCCACCTACGCCTCCACAGGCAACGCCTTGCTCGACGCTCTCGGCAAGTTCGCGCATTACGCCCTCTACCTGCTGGTCTTTCTGATGGCTGTCAGCGGCATGGCGCTTTCCATGCAGGCGGGGCTTCCGCAAATTGTCTTTGGCGGCGCAGGTTCCCTGCCCGCCGACTTCTTCGACTTTGCGGCGCGCGCCATGCACGGCTTCATCGCGCCCGCGCTCTTCCTGCTCATCCTCCTGCATGTCGGCGCGGCGTTCTATCACCAGTTGGTTCTCAAGGATAAATTGTTCGCGCGCATGGGGTACGGAAGATAATCCCCCCTCCGCACAGTCCATAGGGCAACAGCGCCAAGAGAGTTTCAAATAGCCGACTTATTTATGTAAGTCGGCTGTTTGCATTATGGGTGATTTCGAGCTATCCATGTTATAACAGTCGCACGATGAAGTACAACATTGTTGCGCTCGCGCAGATGAATAGCGACCAAATAAGAAATCTGGCTCGCCTTCACCGCCGTGTTCTACATTCGTTATTGAGCGATCTTGGCGCGCCGTTTCTGGAGCGTTATTACCAGTTTGCCCGCGCGGACTCGTCGGTGATTGGGATGTGCGCGTTGGGCGCGGAGGGGAATCCGCTGGGGTGGGTGGTGGGGTCGCCACAACCGGAACGAGTCGCCCGTCGGATGAGCGAGGCGCGGGGGTGGTTCATCATCCACATGGCGAGGGTGTTGTTCGCGAATCCAAAAGCGATCTGGCAGGTTGTTGTTTCATCGCGGTCGGCGTCCGTTACAATGAGGCCGGGCGCAATCGAGTTGACGTATTTTGGCGTGGATGAATCGGCGCGCAAAAAAGGGTTGGGGCGCGAATTGTTGAACGCGTTCATCGAAGCCGCGCGCGGGAAGGGATTTACCTCCGTAGAGTTGAGCGTGGAAGCCGGGAACGCCGCCGCGATTGCATTGTATACTTGGGCAGGTTTTCGCGTGGCGCGTTCGTACACAGAAGGCGCGTTCGACCGTCATCGCATGGAATTGATGCTCACATGACAGTTCTCCTTCGTAAAATCGAATCGTTTGCCCAGCCGCGTTATGCGCCGTGGCTTTTTTTGATTGTCGGGTTCCTTGCCTACGGCTTGTTGTTCTGGCGTCACGGTTTTTATTGGGATGATCTGCCGATGACGTGGATCCGTTACGAGTTGGGGCGCGAAGCGATGGCGAAATATTTTTCGACGGCGCGACCTGTGTGGGCGGTGCTGTATCAGGTGACGACAACCTTCCTCCCGCCTGTGCCGATGGCATGGCAAATTGTTTCGATCCTGTGGCGCTGGCTCAGCGTGGTGTTGTTGTGGCAACTCGTCCGCGAACTGTGGCGCGACCGCGACAAGATGGCGGCGTTGGCGGGATTATTGTTTTTGCTCTATCCGGGGTTCAACTTGCAGTATGCCTCTTTCCTCACCGCGCATTTTTGGATCGTGGTCTGTTTCTTTTTCGCGTCGTTCTTGTCGACGTTGCGGGCGATGAACTCGCCCTCGCGCTATTGGCTGTTCACCAGCCTGGCGATGATCCTCTCCGCGCTGAATTTGTGGATGCTCGAATATTTTTATTCGCTCGAACTGATTCGCGCGGCGATCATTTTTTACGCGTTGCGGCAGAGCGGGCGGGGAGAAAAAGTATTTCAAACCGCGCGCCGCGCGTTTTTGCAGTGGCTTCCTTATCTATTTGTCTTCGTTGCGAATATTTTGTATCGCATGTTCGTGTTTACGAATGTGGCGTATCAAAATGTGTTCTTCTCCGAATTGCGGACAGATCCGCTTCGGGCGCTTCTCGGCTTGATGAAAAATATCGCGGCGGATCTGTGGCTCGCCTCGGCGCAGGCTTTTGGAACGATCTTTACGTTTCCAAACCCCGCGCTCGACGGTCCGCTAACGACGCTGATGTATCTCGCGGTGGTGATCGTCGTCGGCGTGTTGGTGTTCCTCTTTTTCAAGAGCGCAAATGTTCAACCTCAAGGACAGTCAGCATACTGGGCGATCGGCATTGGCTTGATCGCCATGCTTCTCGGCGGAGGTCCTTATTGGCTGGCATCTCTCGATATCAGCCTTTCGTTTCCCGCGAGTCGTTTTACCATGTCGTTTATGTTCGGCGCGTGCGTATTGATCGCGGGTCTGGTTGAGTTGATTCCCAAAACACTGCGCGTTGTGTTCGCCGCAACCCTTGTCGCGCTTTCGGCGGGCAGGCAGGTGATGATCGGCGATTCGTTTTTGCAGGATTGGGATGCGCAGAAAAACCTGTTCTGGCAAATGCGCTGGCGCGCGCCCGCGCTCCAGCCCGACACGCTCGTGTTGATGAACGAGCATCTTGCGTATTACGCCGACAACTCGATCAGCGCGGGCTTGAATTGGATCTATGACCCCGGCGCAAGCGCGGACGATATCAAGTACGTCATCTTTTATCCGGGCAATCGCCTCAATGGCTCGCTCGCTTCCCTCGAGCCGAACACCCCCATTCGCTACAGTTACATCGCGGGTGACTTCAACGGCAACACATCGGATGCCCTCGCGTTTTACTACGACCCGCCGTATTGCCTCCGCCTGCTGGATTCCGATCTGGATAAAAACAACCGCTTCATCCCCGACGACAGCCTGATGCGCCAGGCGTCGGCATTATCCAACCCCCAGCGGATTCTGCGCGAGCCGCCCGCGTCCATGCCCGCGTTCTACGGGGCGGAACCTCCACACGGATGGTGCTACTACTTCCAAAAAGCCGAGCTCGCGCGTCAATTCGGAGATTGGGATGAAGTGAACCGTCTCGCCGATGCCGCCTTCAAACTCGACGAGCATTTCAACAATCCCATTGAGTTGTTCGTCTTCATCGAGGGTTATGCCCACGCAGAGAAATGGGATGGAGCGATTCAACTATCCAAAGAAGCGCGGCAAGTTTCAAAGAGTTATGTTGACCCGTTGCTCTGCAAGTTGTGGAAGCGTATCGCAACAGAAACCGCATCAAACGAAGCGCAAACCGAAGCATTGAATGAAATCCAAAATCTCGTTGAATGCCCCGTAGAATGATTTGCAAAATTCTTCACGAAAAATAATCCCGAAGGCGTCGCGTGGCGCCGTGGCGACAGATGACATGATGTTGTCGCGTATGACACCCCTACGGGGTTTGATGTGAACTATCATGTTCTAGAATCATTTGACCCCTTCGGGGTCTTCGACCCATGAAATTTTTTCGCCCACCCGTCGTTCTCCTCCTTGTCGCCATCCTCGCCTATGGATTGCTCATCCCGCAACTCGGCTTTTACTGGGATGACCTGCCCATCTCGTGGATCGCGTACCAACTCGGCTCCGAAGCGTTGACGCGGTATTTCTCGACCAACCGTCCCGTGTGGGGATTGTTGTACCAGATCACGACGAGCATTATTCCCGACGAACCCATCTACTGGCAAATCTTCGCGCTATTTTGGAGATGGCTCGGCGCGGTGATGGTGTTCGCCATCGTCGAAAAATTGTGGAAAGGCAAGCCCCGCCTCGCGCTGGGCGTTGCTTTTCTCTTTTTGGTCTACCCTGGATTCACTCAACAATGGTCGGCGTTTTTATATAGCCATTTCTTCATCGTGCTGTTTTTCTTTTTATACTCCTATCTCCTGATGTTGCGTGCCATGGAAGAGCCGAATCGCTATTGGCAATTGACCGCGTTCGGCTTGATCTTCTCCGCGCTCAACTTGTGGATGATGGAATATTTCTACGTGCTGGAACTGATGCGCGTGGGCGTCATCCTCACTGCCCTGCGCGGCGAGACGATGAGTCTGCGCGAGAGGGCTATTAAAACTTTCAAGTTGTGGCTTCCATACTTAATCGTTTTAGTATTGGCGATTCTCTCGCGCTTGTTCATCTTCAACAATCAAGTCTACGGGATTGGACTGGGAGACTCGTTGAAGTCCGCGCCGCTGGAGACGATTATCAATCTTGCGCGAAACATCCGTTCCACGTTGACTCTCGTCCTCCGCGATGCGTGGATGCAGGTGACGCAGTTGCCAAGCCTCGCGTCGGCGGAGTCTATTCTCAATTCATATTACATCGTCGTTGCGTTGGCGGCTCTTATGTTGATCGCAGGTTTCTTGTTTGTTTCGCGTGAAGAAACGCAATTGATTCAAAAGAATATCAAAGATTCGCTTTGGATGATCGGCTTGGGCATCTTCACTCTCCTGCTTTCGGGCTGGCCCTTTTGGCTGGTGGGATTCGTCCCGTCGCTGGCGTGGCCCGCGAGTCGATTTACGCTTCCGTTCATGTTCGGCGTCAGTTTGATCTTTGCAGGCATCATCAATTTGATTCCTTGGGAACGGGTTCGCATTGCTTTACTCGTTTCGCTGGTTGGTCTTGCCGTTGGCTATCAATTTTTAGTAGCGAACAATTACAAGCAGGATTGGGAAACTCAAAAAGAATTATTCTGGCAACTCACATGGCGCGCGCCGAGCATTGCGCCTGATACCGCCATCATCATGAACGAAGGCGCGTTGGAATATTACGCGGATAATTCTTTGAGTCCCGTCGTCAATTGGGTTTATGCGCCCGAGAAGCGCGGCGAAGATATTGATTACGTGTTGCTGTATCCCACCACCCGTTTGCGAAGCGACGCGCTTCCGAAACTTGAACCTGATCTGCCCATCTTCACCGAATATTTGGCGGGACAATTTCATGGGAACACATCGCAGGCAGTAGCAATTTATTTCATGCCGCCAAGTTGTATGAGGATTCTTGATCCCGATGTGGACCGCGTCAACCGCGCCATCCCTGAACAAAGTTTGATGCGTTTTGCGTCGCGGCTTACAAATTATGAGTTGATCTCATCCGCGTCAACTTCACAGATGCCGAAGCCGTATGATCCCGAGCCAAAGCATGGATGGTGTTATGCCTTCCAGAAAGCGGACTTGGCGCGTCAATTCAAACAGTGGGATGAAGTTGTGTCGCTGGGCAATGCCGCGTTCGCCGAGGGTTTGAATCCAACTGACCCGGCGGAGCGATTCGTGTTCATCGAGGGATATGCCCATGCGGGCGAGTGGGAGCGCGCGGTAGAACTATCCATGCGATCGTTGAGCGAATCGGAATCGATGAGCGCGCCCCTCTGTCGGTTGTGGGAACGTGTCGCGGCTGAGACAGCCGAAGGTCCGGGACGAAGCGAAGCGTTATCCGCAATACAGACGACTCTCGCTTGTAATCCATGAAAAAAAGCACTTGCGTATATCGTGTGGTTTGTCTAGAATAGGAAAAGATTAACCTTTTGTGATAAAATTTACTTGTATAGACAAGTTGTCAGACAATTAATCCGTGAAAGGAGGCTACCGCCAAAGAATTGTTTTCTTGCTGCATGAGTTGTATCTTCACCAAAATCACACAATAGGAGTAGAGAAATGCGAAAGTCACTTTTGCAGGTATTCGGTTTGTTGATCGTCCTTTCATTGGTTCTGGCGGCATGCGCCCCTGCTGTCGAGGAGGTGGGTGGGTTCCAGATCCCGGCTGTGGAAGACGGCAAGTTCAATATCGCGATGGTCTTGATCGGACCGCATGATGACGGCGGCTGGTCGCAGGCTCATTATGAAGGCTTGCTGTATGTGAAAGAGAATGTGCCGAACACGAACGTGGCATACATTGAGAACGTGCCCGAAGGCGCCGATTCGGAGCAGGTGTTCCGCGCGTTGGCGCGCAAGGGTTTCGACCTGATCATCGGCACGTCGTTCGGCTTTGGCGACCCGATGGAGATCGTGGCGGGCGAGTTCCCCGACTCGATGTTCATTCATTTGACCGGCATTAAGTCGAACCAGAAGAACTTCGGCAACTTGATGGGCGCCATGGAAGATATGAAATATCTGGCTGGGATGCTGGCTGGCGCGCGCGCTAAGCAGGACGGCGAAACGAAACTCGGGTACATGGCGACCTTCCCAATCCCCGAAGAAGTGCGCCTGGGTAATGCGATTGCGTTGGGCATGAGGAAGACTTGCCCCGAATGTACGATGGATATTCGCTGGCTCAGCACGTGGCATGATCCTGTGATCGAGAAGGAAGCCGCGGCTTCGTTGTTCGATGCCGGCGCGTATGTTGTGTTTACCGGCGCGGATACTCCCGCCGTTGCCGATGTGGCGATGGAGAAGGGCAAGTATGGCGTGACCTATGATTGGTACGGTTCGTGCAAAGTTGAGCGCTGTCTGACTGCGCCGTATTGGGTCTGGGGTCCCGAATATGCCCGCATCACCAAAGGCGTCATTGACGGCACGTACGTTCCCGGCTGGGACTATTTCGATGCTGAAACCGGTTCGCTGGGTTTGTACGGCTTCATGGAAGGACAGGAATTGACGCCGGGCGTTGCCGATCTTGATCCTGCCGTTATTCAGGAAGTGCGCGACATCCTTGCGCAGATGCTGGCTGGCGAGTTCACCCGCTTCGATGTGTTCAAGGGACCGATCAACGATAACAAGGGCAACGTGGTCCTGCCAGAGGGTCAGAGCCTCGAGCAGGTTGACCTCGATGCGTTCCCTGAGTTCGGTCTGCCGTGCAGTATCGATGTTTGTATGAAGTGGTGGGCAGAAGGCATCACCGCTGAGTTGCCGGAATAAGCAAATTGACATGGACGGGGCAGGGCTGTGAGGTTCTGCCCCGTTTTGTGTAAGCGGAGACAAGTAGGCAAGTAAACAAGTAGATAAGTAAACTGGTAGACACGTGTGTACGTGTTTCCTGGTTTACCTGTTTACATTTCCCCCGGAGTGTGCCGTGACCGCGAACCCAACAACTGATTTGCAACAGCCTCCCCTCGTCGTCGAAATGCGCGGCATTGTCAAGCGGTTTCCCGGCGTGCTTGCCAACGACCACGTGGATTTTGAATTACGCACCGGGGAGATCCATGCCTTGTTGGGAGAGAACGGCGCGGGTAAAAGCACATTGATGAATGTATTGGCGGGGTTATACAAACAGGATGCCGGTAGTATCAAAATCAAAGGCAAGACGCTGGAATTTTCTTCCCCGCGCGATGCCATCAAAGCGGGGATTGGGATGGTGCATCAGCATTTCATGCTTGTCCCTTCGCAGACCGTCACTGAAAATATTTTGTTGGGGTTGGACGAGCCTCGCTTCCTCATGCGTTTGAGCGAATACGATAAAAAGATTTCTGATCTTGGCGATCAATATGGATTGAAGGTTGACCCGCGCGCGAAGATCTGGCAGCTTTCAGTGGGCGAACAACAACGAGTGGAGTTGTTGAAGATGCTTTATCGCGGCGCGGAGGTTCTCGTAATGGATGAGCCAACCGCCGTCCTCGCGCCGCAGGAAATTGAAGGGTTATTCGAGACGTTGCGCTCGATGGTTACGCAAGGCAAATCGGTGATCTTCATCAGCCATAAATTAAACGAGGTCGCCTCCATCGCGGACCGCGTCAGCGTGTTGCGGCGCGGCAAGGTGACCGCTTCGGGAGTCCCTGCCAAAGGTGTGAGCAAGCAGGAACTCGCCAGCATGATGGTGGGACGCGAAGTGGTGTTGTTCGTGGATAAAAAGCCGAAAGAGGCGGGCAAGCTCATTCTCGACGTGAAAGATGTCCATGCGGAGAACGATAAGGGATTGCCCGCGTTGCGCGGATTGTCCTTGCAAGTGCACGCGGGCGAGATCGTTGGCATCGCCGGCGTGGCTGGAAATGGACAGATCGAGTTGTCGCAGGTGATCGCCGGTCTGCGCAAGTGTAAACAAGGGGATGTGGTGTTGAACGGCGATAAGGTCAGCAACCGCGATACTTTGTTTGGAATTCAACACGGCATGTCGTATGTGCCGGAGGATCGCACGCATGTCGGCAGTTCGCCCAACTTGAGCGTGACCGACAACGTCATCATGAAAAATTATCGCAAAGCGCCCATCTCGAAAGGTTCGATGATCGACATGAACGCGGCGTCGAAATTTGCTCAGCAACTCAAGGAAGCGTACGACATCATCGTGCCGACGGTCAACACGCCCGTGCGTCTGCTCTCCGGTGGCAATCTTCAACGCGTCATTCTGGCGCGCGAGATTTCGGGGCATCCTAATTTTATGGTGGCGGTCCAACCAACGCGCGGGTTGGATGTGGGCGCGATCGAGGGAGTCCACCGCTTGTTGTTGACTCAACGCGAGGCGGATGCGGCGGTGTTGTTGATCTCGGAAGAGTTGGATGAGTTGCTTGCGCTCAGCGACCGCGTCTACGTGATCTACGAGGGGAGAATCATGGGGGAGGTAAAGGTAGGGGCGGGCGAACCGGACGAAAGGTTGGTCGAAGCGATTGGTCTGATGATGACCGGCACGCCGCTGGAACAAATCCACAAAGAGGGAGTCGCATCGCATGGCTGAATCCACGCTGACGAAAAAACGAATCGGGTGGCGAGTCAAACTCGAACCGAGGCTCGACGAACCGACCCGAAAAGAATCGCTGATGATCTCGCTCGGCGCGGTGGCGGTCGCTTTAATTCTGGGCGGCGTGGTAATCGCCTCTGTCGGAGGCAATCCGTTCGTCACTTATTATTATATTGCGCGCGCGGCGTTTGGAAGTGTCGGCGTGCTTTCGGACACGATCGTGAAAGCGACGCCGATCATCCTGACCGCGCTGGCTTGCACGATCGCGTTCCGCATGAAGTTGTGGAATATCGGCGCGGAGGGACAGTTCATCATGGGCGCGTGGGGCGCGAGCGCGATCGTGCTTGCGCCGGCGCTCGCGCCCGAATCGCCGCGCTGGATGTTCATCCCGTTGATGGCTCTGGCAGGGATGGGCATGGGCGCGCTGTGGGGGGTGATCCCGGGCTATCTCAAAGCGAAGTTCAACGTGAATGAGATCATCAGTTCGTTGATGTTGAATTACATCGCGGTCTCATGGGTGAACTTTTGGATCTTCGGCGTGTGGAGCGAGGGCGGATTTCAGATGAGTCCGAAGTTCCCTGTGAACGCCTCCCTGCCGCGCTTGTCGGATTATGCTTCGACGATCCCATTTCTGCGCGGACTCACCACACATGCCGGTTTGTTATTCGGCGTTGCGGCGGCGGTTATCTTGTGGTTTATCGTGTATCGGAGTCGCTGGGGGTATGAGATCCGTTTGATCGGCGATAACCCTCATGCGGCGAAATACGCCGGAGTGAACATTGTGAAGAACACGATTCTGGTGATGGCGCTTTCGGGCGCGCTGGCTGGGCTGGGCGGCATGAGCGAAGTGTCGGGCGTTGTCCGCCGGTTGCAGACCGCGCCTCTCAACGCGGGGTATGGCTTCACCGGTATCATCGTGGCGTGGCTGGCGAAGTTGAATCCGCTGGCGATCATCGTCGTTTCGATCTTGTTCGGCGCGTTGATTCTGGCGGGGCGCGAGATCCAGCCTTCGGGCATCCCGAAAATGATTCAAGGTATTATCCTCGTGTGTTTGATCGCGAGCGATTTTCTGTTGCGCTATCGCGCGCGGGTTGTGAAAGGTGAAGAGGAATAAATTTTTCTTAACCGCTAAGAGCGCAAGGATCGCTAAGATTTTAAAAAGTTTTTCTTTGCGTCTTAGCGTGCTTGGCGGTTCAACAGGAATCATCGGAGAAATTATTTTATGGATCCCATCGTTATTCTTCAGGCAGGCGTCGCCAGCGGAACCGTGCTCCTCTTTGCCACCTTGGGCGAAGTATTAGCCGAACGCTCTGGCGTGCTGAACCTCGGCGTGGAAGGCATGATGTTAATCGGCGCGATGACCGCCTTCAGCACGACCATCGCCACCGGCAACCCGTGGATCGGCGTGCTTGCCGCGATGATCGTGGCGGGCTTGCTTAGTCAGATCCACGCGTTCATTTCCATCACTCTGCAAGCCGATCAAGTGGTGAGCGGGCTTGCGCTCACGCTCGTTGGAGCGGGCATCAGTCTTGTGTTAGGCGAAGGCTTGAGCAAGGCGGGGACGGTTTCGCTCATGCCGAGTTTTTCCATCCCGTTGCTTGCGCTCATCCCGGTCATCGGTCCGATCTTCTTTACCAACCAAAGCGTATTGGTTTACATTGGATATTTACTGACGCCTCTCGCATGGTATTACATCAACCACACCCGCCCGGGTTTGCATCTTCGCGCAGTGGGTGAGTATCCCTCCGCGGCAGACGCGCTCGGCATCAACGTTTTTCGTTTGCGTTACGCGTACGTCTTCGTCGGTGGGATGCTGGCGGGGCTGGGCGGCGCGTCGATTAGTCTGGCAGTCGCGCCCGGCTGGTTCAGCGAACTGACCACGGGCGGGCAGGGCTGGATCGCGGTCGGACTCGTCATCTTCGCGCAGTGGGATCCGATCCGCGCGGCGATCGGTTCGTACGCGTTTGGCGCGCTCCGTCGTCTCATCCTCGACATTCAAGGTCCGCTCACCCTGCTCGGCTTTGACAATCCCTTTTACTACAACTCCTACCTCGGTTTCTTTTTGCAGATGATTCCCTACGCGTTCACGGTCATTGTGCTGGTGATCGGCTCGCGCGAATCGATCCGCAAACGTCTTGGCGCGCCCGCCGCGTTGGGCGTCCCGTACATTCGCGGCGAGAGAGGCAAGTAATTTTTACCGAGAAGGGCAAAGATCGTGAAGGAAAGAGTAAGTCTTCACATTTGCCGCGTTCAAGAAAATAATGCTGGATCACATCGCCTCCACTCTCCGCGAACAATGCGGACTCCATAAAGACAGACCCATCATTGCGGGCGTATCCGGCGGACCCGATAGCTTGTGTTTAATGAATGTGCTTCGCGCCGAGGGCTATCGAGTCATCGTCGCGCACTTCAACCACAAACTGCGTAACGATTCCGACGCGGATGCCAACACAGTCGAGCAAGCCGCGGGACGACTCAACCTCAAGTGGGTGATCGAAAATGGCGATGTGTGCGCTTTTGCCAGCGCGGAAAAACTATCGATCGAAGAAGCCGCGCGGATATTGCGTTATCGCTTTCTAATGAAGCAGGCTCGCCGTTACAAGGCGCAAGCTGTGGCAGTGGGTCACACGGCAGACGACCAGGTTGAAACCGTGCTCATGCACTTTGTTCGCGGCGCGGGCTTGGCGGGCTTGAAAGGCATGAGCCACCGCGCGATCATTCACATGTTCGACGATGAAATCCCCATCGTGCGCCCATTGCTCGATGTCTGGCGCGAAGAGACGGTCGTCTATTGCGCGGCAAACGGGTTTCGTCCGCGACACGACCCCAGCAACGCCTCGCTCGATTTTTTTCGCAACCGCTTGCGCCACCTGCTCATCCCCACTCTCGAATCATACAACCCGCGTTTCCGCGAGACGATCTGGCGCACATCGAAATCGCTGGCAGGCGATCACGAAATCCTGGTCAACGCGCTCGATGACGTATGGAAGGATGTCGTCGCCCAGGAAACAGCGGACTTCGTCGCCTTCGATATTTCCGCATTCGCCCAACAACGCATCGGACTCCAAAGGAACCTGATTCGCCGCGCTATGGGGCATCTTCACCCCGACAACCTCGACGCGAGCTTTGCCACCCTCGAACGCGCTGTCAATTTCATCGCAGACCCCGAGCATCCCACGCGCATGGATTTGTCGAAGGGTTTGCATTTGTTGCGCGAAGGATCGTTGCTCTACGTTGTGCAGGGTCACATCACGCTCCCTGTGGAACGCTGGCCCCAACTTCCTCAAGGGCAATCGATGATCTCGTTGAGTATCCCCGGTCAGGTGGAATTATCGGGCGGTTGGAGACTCAACTGTGAACGCTGGAATATTGCCTCGCTTGCCATGGAAGAAGCAAAAACGAATGAAGATCCGTTCCAGGTGTGGTTGGATGCGCAGGAATTATCTGGCTCGCTTGAACTCCGCGCTCGGGAGGACGGCGACCGCTTCGAGCCGCTCGGCATGGACGGTCACGAGGCGAAACTTTCCGATTTCTTTATCAACGTGAAACTGCCCCAGCGCGCGCGCGACCGCTGGCCCCTCTTATGTATTGGCGAGCGCGTGGTGTGGGTGCCCGGCTACCGCCTTGCGCATCCGTTTCGTTTAACGGAATCCACAAGGCAGGCGGTCTACTTCTCATTGACCAGAGATTGATTCACCCCAAGGAACACAAAGGGCGCTTAGGTATTCCCCGCAAGTTTTTGCAACTTAATGAACAACTCGCGCCATTGGATCTTCGACACGCCAAGTTTCTGGCGGATCGCATCCGGCTCCACACCGGCGCGATAATCGTTGAGGGCGCATGTCCAGCGGCACATGTCGAAGGAGAGGTGCTTGTTGAGTCCCGCTTCGTTGCTGACGTCTTCGAGCAGGTATTCCAATCGTCGTTGCGACCACGGAAAGAGTTTGTCCTCCGGCTTGTACTGGGCGGCATATTCCTCGTAGGCGGGAACCCAGTCTTCGGGCAGAGTGATCTTCCGTTCCTTGTAGCGATTCGCGGGAGTCGCATATTTGATGAAGACTTGCGGTCCGTTGGGCGAATCCAGTTCGAGATGTTCGAGTTTGATTCCGAGAGTCTCGCTCTTTTTGATCCCCGTTGACAATAACAAATACACCAACGCGTACGGACGCGCATCGGGCTTTGCGGCGCGGCGGTGACGATCTGCGGCGAGGAGAACTTCATCGTATTCTTTGGGAGTCAGCACAGTTGGGATGGGACTGATGGCAGAGCGTTGCGCCACCTTCTCGGCGGGGTCAACGACCAACGCGCCGAACTTATGCAACCAGCGAAACAGCGATTTGACCGCCGTGATGCGCCGCGCCAACGTCTTGGGACTGCATGGCACGTCGCGCTCTTTTTCCATCCATTCGAAGTAGCGGTTGAGTTCTTTGGTGGTCACTTTGCCGATGGTAACGTCTTCAGGCAGGAAGGTGGTGAGCAGGCGCACATCCGACAGGAAGGCTTTGATCGTGTTCGGCGAGCGTCCCTGGTCAGCGAGGTAACTCTCCCACGAGTTGATCGCGGTAACGAGCGGCGTGTTCTGGTTTAGGTGCGAGGCAATTTTCTCAGGCATGACATCTCCTCTTTTTCGTGTAGTTTAGCCGAGGAAGGAGGAGGTGTCAACGGAGAAGTTTGATGATTACCATTGCTTATAATACAATCTGAATTACTATGCCTACCAACAAAACCGTCTGGTCCTCCGAGCAAGGCGACTTGCGAAAATCGCCCTCTCCCTCATCGAGAGGGAGTCTTCCCCCTCAGCAACAAACCATCTACCTCCACCGCGAATCGGCTGGACGCGGCGGCAAGGCGGTGACGTTGGTGAGGAATCTTGTGTTATCGGCGGATGAGATGAAGTCGCTGGCGAAGAGGCTTAAGCAGGAGTGCGGCACAGGCGGGACTGTGAAAGACGGTGTGATCGAAATCCAAGGGGAGCATCGCGAGAAGATCGCGGGCGTGCTGACGAAGTTGGGATATAAAGTAAAAATCGCAGGTGGGTAAATTTGTAGACAGGATTACTCCTGTGGTAAGGATTCAACCACGAATTTGCGCGAAAAAAGCCGACCAAGTTGAATCTGGTCGGCTTTCGCTTTACGCGATTCGGGAAAAACACAATCCGTGAGAATCTGTGAAATCCGTGGCTTATTACATAACGATTAAATTCGGAGGCGAGTCATCTCCTTGTTATTTGCTTAGCCGTCGAATTTCTTCCCCCGCGCAGATTTCTTTTTCATACAAAAACTCGCGGCGATAGATTTTCATTCCGAAGCTTGTGTAAAACTTGGCTGAGTCGGTGAAGCTTTGCGCATCGGTATCCAGGATGACGCGCCGCATCCCGTTTTGGTAAAAGGCGTTGAACGCGGAAAGCATCAGGTTTTTGCCGACGCCTTTTCTGCGGAATTTGGGATTGGTGAACACACTGCCCACACGTCCCGTATTCGGGAATTCGACCAGTTTCGCGTTGCACAGAATTCCGCCTGCCGCTTCATCGCCAACAAAAGCAATGAAGCAATAGCCTTGGGCGTTGGAATAGGAAGGATCGATAACAGGCTCGTCTTCATTGTTCTCTTCTTCTTCAGGCTCGGCGCTTTCAAGGGGCGGGAGCGAATACGCGCCCCAGTGATCCAAGAACGCGGCATCTTGCACGGGGCTGACCAGATCCCAATCGTCATCGTTGTCCAGATCGAAAGAGCGGATCTTCATGTCACCTGAAAGCGCATGCTCGCTTTTAAGTTGAATGTCGTAATGCGCCCACGTGCGGATGTTGGAAAAACCCGCCTCTTCAAACAATCGAAGGGATTCATCGTCCGATTCAAAGATATTGACCTGCAAGACGCATCTGACTCCCTTTGGGGCGTTCGCGCTTAGTTTGAACGCTTCCTCTTCTGCCCACTGGATCAGCATGGAGCCAGCGCCGGTATTCCAATGATCGGGGCGGACTCCGCCGCCTGTTTCAAAGACGAAGTTATTTTCCTTGTCTGCGACATAAGCATACCCGACGATATTTTTTTGCTCATCTTCAACAACCACTTTACTGCTTGAAAATGGAACATAACGGATCAAGCGGATATTGCCCGCGCCATCCACTACGGCGCGAGGGTTGGCGCGGTTGGCGTTCAACATATCCACGACTTGTGGGGCATCGGCGGAGGTGTAGTGTCGGAGGGTGTATGATGTCATGAGGTTTCCTTGATTTGAATCGTCCCGCAGGGTTGCTCGAACAATTCGCGTGGTTCAACCAACCTGCGGGACGTTTGGGCAATTATGCCACTGGTTTATTTTTGCGCCGCGCCGCGAACATCCCAACAAACAATCCCAGCAAACCGAGCAACATCATATTGCCAAGAGTATCGCCGACCTTCGGGTACAGCGTGTTGACGGACGTGATCGGCACGGTCATGTTTTGGATGCCGACAAATTCACTTTCAGGCTCCTCAAACGTGTCAATTTGATTGAGCACGTTGCCATACGCGTCGCTGACCAGCGAAACGCCCTGCCCTGTTTGGCGGAAAATTGTGACGCCATTTTCCACGGCGCGGAAGGCGACCATGTTCGCGTGGATGTCGCGCACGCCGAGCCAGTCTTGCGAGGGGACAATGAGCAGGTCCACATTTTGGGCGCCAGTTTGTTTGATGATGTTCGGGAAGTCCGCGTCCCAGCAGATCACCGCGCTGAGTTTGCCATAGGGTGTATCCACCGTCTGCAAAACGCCGTCGCCTTTGAGCGTGCCTTCGAACATATTGCCGCCATATTTGACGTGATGCAAAACCACGTCGCCGTTCGGGTCGATGATGCGGACGGAATTCACAGGCGGGGTTTGTCCGATATCAAACGTCGGCGCGACGATATAGATATTTTCTTCTTTGGCGAGCATACCCGCATTGGCGATCATCGTCTCGATCTGGTCGGTTGTGCCAATTACGCCGCCTTCTTGAATGACGACGATGTTCGCGCCACTCTGAGCCAACATGCGGATCTGATTCAATTCTGCCGCGTGCAATTCATCCATGGCTTGACGAAAACCCGCTTCATCCCCGCTTTTGAATTGATTCAGCGACTGGGACAGAGTCCCCTCTGGGAGCGAAAAGCCCGCGATGACGGCGGTCTGCTTGGGTTGGGCAGGGAGCAGAATCCGGCCGAGGCTGAGAAGAAGGATGAGGGTGAGTAGCCCAGCCGAAGCCCAGGAAAGAGGCGAAGCGTTTCCTCCCCAAAAATGATTGACCACGCTGGCGAATAGACTCATCACGAAACTGATTCCCCAAATCCCAAAGATGGATGCGATCTGCATGGCGACGGGGAAGCCGCGTTGGGTGTATGCCAGCGCGCCGAACGAACCAAAGGGACTGCCGCTGGCTTGGAAGAAGTCGAGCGCGGTGGCGGCGATGGGGTAGATGATGAGCGCCCATGCGGAGGCGGGGAAGCGAGCGTGAAAGTAACGATCGATGACAACGGCAAGCAGGGTGATGGGCGCGACGGCAAGGAAGAAGCCGATTTCGCCGAGGCGCGGGAAGAAGGTGGCGCCGCTCCACGAGACGATAAGCGGGATGGCGGTGGCGAGCCAGAGCAGGGCAAAGTCGAGCCCTGGTCTTTGGCTGTTGCGATAGAAGCGCAAGGCGAAGACGGGGACGATCCACGCGGCGAGAGGGAGGTTCCATTTGCCGCCGACGGCAATGAAATTGAGCGCGAAGATGATGAGCAGGTAGAGGTAGTTGGACATGAGGGACTCCTTGTTTGACGATGGGCGATTGACCATTGACGCTGGAGATCGTGTATCGCCTGTGGTCTATGGTCGAGATAGCGTCATTGTATGGATTTCCCCCGCTCGCCGCATCGTCCTTTCGGCGCGAAAGCGGACATTGTCCGTTCGGACAATATGCTTGTGGGTGGGTTGAAGTACAATGCGAAGCATGAACAGCCCCAGCGTCAATCTTGACCGAAAAATAGTTTTCCCGTTCTATATCTTCCTGACCGCGCTGATGGGGTATTTGGGCGTGGCGGCGGTGATGTCTGTTTGGGAGGCGGGCGAAATGGCGGTGATCGTTTCAGTGATCGCGTTATTCGTTCTGCACATCGGGCTGTATTGGCTGAACGTGTTGTGGGTGGAGCGTAGTGAGCGCTGGCTTTTTTTCTATTACCCCGCGCAGACGGCGGCGATGGCGGGAATCGTCTTGTTGTTGAACGGACGCTCAGAAGTGGGACTGGCGTTTCTTTTTTCCGCCACCCTGTCCATTGTGGGAGAATCGCTGGGCGTTTGGGGCAATACGCGCCGCGCTTTTTTAATCGGCGTGTTTTACATCGCCTTGTTGCTGGGCATATTGTATTGGTTTTCCGACCGCGAGACCTTCTTCGGGTCGTTGACGGGATTGCTGGTCAACGGCGGGGCGATCATCTTATTCATGGTGATGTTCAACCACTTGTTCGCGCAACGCCAAAAGGCGATCGATCTCGCCGAAAGCCTCGAAAGCGCGAACGCCAAACTCGCCGCCTCCGCCGCCAAGATCGAGTCGCTGACGTTACAGAACGAACGCCAACGCATGGCGCGGGAGTTACACGACACGCTGGCGCAGGGCGTGGCGGGGTTGGTCTTGCAACTCGAAGCGGCGAAAGCGCATCTGGCGTCGCATCGAAATGAACGCGCCGCCGCCATCGTCGAGCAGTCCATTGCGCGGGCGCGAAGCACGCTGGCAGAATCTCGCGCCGCGATTGACGATTTGCGGGCGGCGCCGAGCAAGATCGAAGACTCGGTCCAGGAAAGGATCGAACGCTTCACACGCGCGACGGGTATTCCATGCGAAAGTGAAATCGTGGTGAACGAGAATCAGCTTTCCCCTGAAACGATGAATCACGCGCTGAACATTCTGGGCGAGTCGTTGACCAATGTTGCGCGTCACGCGCAGGCGGCGCGGGTGAGGATAAAATTCATCGCGCAAGGTCAAACGCTCGAACTTGAAGTCTGCGATAATGGCAAAGGCTTCGACGTGAATCGGCAGGCAAAAGGTCGCTACGGGCTGATGGGGATGCGCGAGCGGGCGCGGCTCACAGGCGGAATACTCTCCATCCAATCCGATTCAAATGGAACGTGCGTGCAATTCGTGATGGGGAGGTCGTGATGATCCGCGTGATGATCACGGATGACCATCTCATCGTCCGCGAGGGATTGCGATTGATTCTCGAAACAGCCGACGATATCGAAGTCGTTGGCGAGGCGGTGGATGGCGCGGAATGTCTGGAGTTAACGAAAAAACTCAACCCGCAAGTCATCCTCATGGATCTGCAAATGCCGCGCATGGACGGCATCACCGCCATCGAGCGCCTGCGAAAAGATTTTCCCGCAATCGCCATCGTCATCCTCACCACCTACAACGAAGACGATCTAATGATTCGCGGTTTGCAAGCGGGCGCGCGCGGTTATCTGCTCAAAGACTCGAGCCGCGAAAGTTTATTGGATACGATCCGCGCCGCCGCGAAGGGCGAGACGTTGCTCAAGCCGGAGATTCTCGCCCGCGTCCTCGCGCCTCAGACGCAGGGGAAGCCTGTTTCGCCCATCCAAGCCGACTCCACGCTGACAGAGCGCGAACTGGAGGTGTTGCAATCCGCCGCAAAAGGCGAGCGCAACAAAGAGATCGCTTATCAATTGGGAATCACCGAAAGAACGGTCAAGGCGCACTTGCAAAGCATCTACCAAAAATTTGGCGTCGATTCGCGCGCGGCGGCTGTGGCTGTGGCGGCAGGCAAGGGGTTGTTAGGAACGTGAAGTGAAAATTATCGCTCCTTGAGTTCGCTCGCCTGATGCAGTTCAATCCCACAGGATTAGGATTTACGCAGTTGAACCTGTTGCGCCATAGTTGTTGCACTGCGGCGGCAGTGCAACTGCCCGCCAACTGCGTAAGTCCTGAGGATGTAAGAAAACAGCCCCGCGATTTGTTTCGCAGGGCTGTTTTCTTGTTATTCACTTGACGATCAATCCAAGTCAAGTAGGTTGAATCTGTTTACGGGACGAAAGTCCCACCGCCGAAGTCGTCGAAGTAGGCGTCTTTGGCGTTGATGAACCAGAGTCCGATGCGGCCGCCTTTGGGGTTGAAGAAAGCCTGGTCGCCGGCGTTGAGGGTGACAGCGCCAATCTCGACGCCGTTCTTGTAGATCAGCACCAAGCCGTTAGAGAGGGCGCGCGCGCCGAACTGGTCGCCATCCGCGAAGGTGACGGGGATCTGGCTATAGCCGTACCATGCGAGCGTGTCGGGGCGGTAGGTCCACACGGTGACTGTGTTGGTGTTGGCGTCGTATAACACTTCGATCACGCCAGAACCCCAGTTGGGCAGGATCGAACCCTGAACTTTCAACAGCAGGTTTTGTTCGAGCCCGTCCTCGTCCACATCGGTGAGGGTTACGAAGACTTCTTGATCCACGCCGAAAGCGTTCCGCCAGTAGATCGGTCCGTTGTTGCGCACGTCCACCATTTGATTGCCGACGATCTTGTACGCGCTGGTGGAGCCGCGCCAGTTGGGTCCGAGCGCGGAGCCGGGGCGATTGAAATTGTCAAGCACGGAGGCGCTTGGGAAGGGCGGATCAAGTTCCAGTCCGATAAGAACCGGGTCGTGATCCGATGAACGGTAGGCATCCGGCGCGTAAATGGCTTCCTGCGCGGCTTGTTTGAAGGACGTGTCGTAGTCGATCAGGTCGGCCTCATCGGAGTTGATGTGCCAGTCTGCCATGCCGGTCACCTGGCGGAAGAGCGAGCTGTTTGCCAAGCCGTAATCGAGGTAGCCAATTTGTCCGTCGAACACGTACGAGTAGGCATCCTCACCCTGGAAGTGGAAGGCAAGGTCGGTGTAATCGTCGCTGGTGCCGGCGGTATCGTCTGAGCCAGCCTTGATGGCGTCGATGGGGTCTTCCTTGTCGTACGAGTTGAGGTCGCCGATGATGAGGAAGTCGGCGTCGTTGCTATTGGTCGGGTCGGTGGCGAGCCAGTCCACAATGGCTTGCGCGGCGGCTTTGCGGGTCTGATTGCAGTTGCCCTGACCATCGCCAAGATCCGGGTCGCCAACGTCGGCGCAGGCGGAGCCTTTGGATTTGAGGTGGTTGATGACAACCGTGAAGCGCGCGCCGGTGGCGATCTCTTCGAAGGTCTGAGCGAGCGCCGGGCGGCTCTTGCTGTCGTTGAAGCGCGGGTCGACCGATGAATCGAGGATGGCGAAGTTGCCAACCGGTACAACCGTGCTTGTTTTGTAGATGAAGCCCACGCGGATCGCATCGCCGCCGATGACGCCAGTGTCGATGAAGGAATAGGCGCCGGGTCCGAAGGTTGCGTTGAGTCCGGCTACGATCCCGTTGGTGGGGTCGCCGAGCGGGCTGACGCCGGGGGTGTTTTCCAATTCGTTCAAGCCGATCACGTCGGCGTTCAAGCCGGTGAGCGCGGCGAGCAGTTTATTGCGCTGGCGTTGGAATTCCAACGGCTGGCTGGCGTCGGCGCCGCGGCAGTCGAGGTTTTGATTCGCGCCGCATGGGCCGGGTCCGGTATCGCTGTTCGTGGTATCGAGCGTCAGGAAGAAGTTGAGCGTGTTCATCGAGGCAACTTTGATACTGCCGCCAACATCTTCGGGAGAGGCCGGGCGCGGGTTAACAGAGGCATACGATGCGCCCTGCGTCGGCTGGATTCTGTAAATGTTGAACGAGTAATCCATGACGCCGGTCACGTTCGCAAGCGTATCTCCGCCGCGGAAGAGGTTCGAGAGATCGAACGGGCTTCCGTTGGGGTGGATGGCTGGGTCCGGGTTGGAAGTCGAGCGCCCATCGTCGAGGGTGATTTTATCGAGTAGGAAATCTTGCACGGCTTGCGTCACCTGCGGCGAGCCGGGTTCAAATTGGGCGGTGGGGGTGAGGTGGCGTTCCGAAGTTAACACGATCTCGTTGAAGCGGTCGAAGTTAAAGTATTCGGAAATCACCAACGCCTGCGGGAAGGTCACGCGCATGCCTTCAAAAGGCTCGAAATCTGTAACGGCGCTCACAGGCAGTGATACGGTTGCGGCGGTGGGGAGCGGATTGCCACTGCTTAGCACTGTCACGCCGGTGAAGGCTGTAATCTCGGTTAAGCCATTGAATTCAGAGACAACGCCTACAACTTGCACGAGGTCGCCAATCGCCACATTGACCGCCGGGGAAGATCCATCGAAGACAAAGATGCCTTCCGAGGTAAGCGGGTCGGCGTCTGCGTCGGCATCCTCTTCTTGCGCGTGGAAGCCGTTGAGGTCGCCGTTCGCGCCGCTAGCGCCATCCTGGAAATCGCCAACGACGATACCTTTAATGACTACAGTCTGCCCAGCCACTGGGGAGGAGGCGCCGTTGCCCTGAACATCATGGATCTTATTTTCGGCGGGGCATCCGGCAAACTGACTGCCATCCACTTTTTTGCCGGGCGAGAATAACGACCCGCCCGAGCCGGTAGCGATGGAATGTTTGACAAGCGGGTCAGCCCCAGTGACGTCTGGGTCGCGCGTCAGGGATTGATTGTCGCCGCCTTCCGCGCCATATGTGTAACTTGCCACATCCACCGCGCCGTTATTCAACGTGACGGTATCGCCGGTGTTGTTCAATCCCAACTGCCCGGCGGAAGCCGTTTGCACTAGGCTGAAGCCGAATGTGCCGGCAGGTGTGCCGCCCGCGAACACGACGATCGAACAACTGGCAGGGATGACCGTGCCGGCAGGGAAAGTGTGACGCGCGCTATTGCCATCGCTTAACGTCCAGCCGCTAATGTCTAAACTCGCCGGTTCGTTGTTAACGATCTCGACAAATTCATCCTGGGTGGCGTTGGCTGTGCCGTCGCCGTTCGCATCGCCATTGGCGGCATCCGGGTCGGCGTGGATTTCATTGATGACGATGGCGACAGGTTCCTGGACTGTCAATGCGATCGAAGTATTTCCTGAGCGCAGTTCCGCATCGGTAATGGAACACGCCAAAGTCTTGACGCCTTCGCTTGTGCCGCCGTCCACCGTCGCAGAGAATGAGAAGATATTGTCGCCGGCGGCGGCATCCCCATTCAAGCCGTCATCGAGAAACGCCTGTGTGGCGCTCCCGCCGATGGATGAAAGATCGCAACTCACCGCCAAGCCTGTGCTGGCAGGATTTGTGCCGGGCGTCACAGTGACCGCGAGCAGGCTGGGGTCGCCTGGCGCCACGGTCGCCGGGGTGGCGGAGCCTGCGCCGGATGGATTCGTGGGACCAGCCACAACAAATGTCTGACCGGTGTTGGGGCTTCCAAACGTGTGGGCGGCTGTAGATGCCCAGGTGAAATCACCGTATGCGTCGCCGCTACCGGTTAATTGCAGAGATGAACCTGCCACCTCCGAACCTGTCTGAGAGACCCCAATATCTGTGCTGGTCATCCCATTGGCTGGTCCGTTCGTTGCGGTAAAACTCCCCTCATAACTTAGGAACTGGACGACAGTATTGCCGGCATTCACCAACGCAATAGCGTCCGGGGCTCCATTTTGTATACCATTCGAGGCATACGAGAGGAAAACTGTCCCATAACCGCCTTGTTGATTCGCGATCGTGCCGCTCAAAGGGTCGGTATCATACGTTCCTCCGCCGGAGCCGTTGTAAAGAACAACGCTCCAGCCTGTCAGGTCGGTGCCTGCGGGGCCGGCAACCTCAATCGACTCGCCGGTATCGGTGCTGGCATTGTCGTAATGGATTTCGTTAATGAAGATTGTCGAGGTGGGGTTGGAAAACGAGCGCGGCGCCGCTTGGGCAACCTGGGCGGTTGATACTCCGCTCAAGATCAGCGCCAGAATCAAACTGACTGAAAACAACTTAGGTAGGTACCTTTTCATACGTTTCTCCTCAGAAAATATGGATGGGTTGGTATGCGCAAACATGCCTCAAAGGCTGGTCGGTTGTGAAGTTCGGTTTTTACGAACGCAAGCACCTCCTCATATCGATCACAATCGAACCAGAGTATTCCGATTCCCCGCCCGCCCATTTTAGATGAAGGGCAATAAAAAGGCAAGGCAAGTGTAACCAATTGCTCGATCCGGTCTGCGGTACGCCCGGTTCACGATTTTAGTTTCATCACTTTTTTCTCTCTACCGTACATTTGCACCGCTAAGTGTCGCCATGGCGCCATGCGACACCCGCAAAGAACGCAAAGAAAACCTTTTTCACTTGGCGACCTTAGCGTGCTTTGCGGTAAAAATCTTTCATGTACGGTAGAAAAACTTTTTGGGTCTCCCGTAATTAACGGGAAAGAGCTTCACCACGAAGGGCACAAAGTACACAAAGGCAAAAAAAGAGCCTAGATTCCTTGGGTTTTCCTTTGTGACCGTCGTGTCCTTTGTGTTTGAAAAAAAGGTTTCCCGTTAAAAACGGTAGAGCCAACTTTTTTCAATTCTTCGTGCGGCAATGCCTTCACAGAAAAACCAAGATGCCCGGTCATATCTTCTGCCGCGACCATCGAGTTGATAATGGCTTCTTCCGTCGCAAACACTGTCGCGTGCAACAGCGGATTGAGCCGTTCGTTGTCGAGCGCTTTCAGATCAACCACTCCACTTTTACCCGCCAGCGCGGCGTTGGGATTCGCCGTTGAGAACGCGAGAAAGATATCGCCCGAGCCGTTGCCGCCCAACGACCCCGTCCGCGCCATGCCCAACGATACGCGCTTCGCGATCCGCTTGAGTTGATGCGGCAACACAGGCGCGTCGGTGGCGATTACCACGATCAACGAACCCTGTTCTTGTTTATATGGGTTCTCGCCGTTCGTCCATGCGCTATGTTCGGTGAGATATCGCCCCACAGGCACGCCCGCGATCGTCAACTGATAGCGGACTCCAAAATTGGATTGCGCGAACGCGCCGACCATCCACCCGCCGAATCGTTCAGGAAGTTTTCTGGAGGAGGTCCCGCTCCCGCCTTTGAACTCGTAACTCATCATGCCCGTCCCGCCGCCCACGTTTCCCTCCTCGAGTGGACCTGATTCGGCTTTCCTCAGCGCTTCTCGCGCGTGATGAGGTTTGACGAAGAATCCGTTCATATCGTTGAGCCGGCCATCGGCGGTCTCTGCCACCACCGGGCACGACCATTTCTGAAACAGGGCATTGGTCTCCGCCTGCCATTCGATGATCGTATCGCGCACAATTCCCACCGAGTGCGTGTTCGTGATGCCGATGGGACCTTCGAGAAAGCCGCCTTCCTCCACCCACGCCGCGCCGGTCATTTCGCCGTTGCCATTAAAAGGAAACCACGCCGCAAACACCGGGTCATGATTTGCTTTTCCGCGAGGGTGGATCATGGTGACCCCCGTCCGCGCCGACTCGCCTTCGATGATCGTTGAATAACCGACTTCGACGCCCGCCACATCGGTAATCGCGTTGTACTTTCCTGTGTTCCCCTCAAATGGAATCCCCAAATCTCGCGCGCGTGGTTTTATCATACGTGTCTCCGTTGATATACATAGGACTTACGCGGTTGAACCTGTTGCGCCGTAGTTGCGCGACGGCGGCAGTACAACTGCCCGCCCACTGCGTAAGTCCTGATCAAGATAATTTGCGGGTTACGGGTGATGCGTTGAGCCATACGAAGCGCGCATGAATCCGTTCATTGAGTTGCCTTCGCCAGCCCAACTAACTGCCTTGCCACATCCTGCATAATTTCGTCCGGCGCGCCATCCACCGCTTTCGATTGGATGCGGGTATCGATCTGGTCGTTGACATAATCCACAGCGACAAAATCTTCAAGTGTGAGAGCGATCTCGGTGGTGAACCAATCTAAACGGCAGAGTGAAGCGATCGTCTGGGTGATGTGGCGTAGCGGGGCGAGTCCATATCGATGTTCCTCTGCCGTTGTAACCTCGGCATACACGTGCGTGAACGGGTGCCACCAGCAGGGATGGGTTTTTCCCGCCGCATAGAAAACTCGGAACCAGGCGGGGCGTCCCTGAATGGTGCGGGGAATGATCGTGGCTTGAAGCAGGTATTTCTGTTTGGGGAATTGCATGCGGGCGCGCAACACCTGCTCGAGGGAGAAGGCGCCCAGAACAACTCCTTCGCCGCCTCCCTCGTTGGAGGGTTTGATCACGAATTGAGACCCGAGCGGGTTCAGGTCCAGTTCGGGAAGGATGGGTTGTTCAAGAAAAGGAGGAAGCAGTATTGTGTGAGGCGTGATGACGCCCGCTGTGATGAGTTCGAGGTGCATTGTGGCTTTGTCTTCGGACCAAAGAGACAGTTCGGCGGGGTTGATCCGTTTTTTATCGTGTTCTTTTGCCCAGTTATTGATAGGAAGGAAGCGGTCCTCGCCTTGTGAACGGTCTAGCAACGTGTGGAAGGTGTGTTCGCCTTTGTACAGCGCGTTGACCGATTCGAGTAAGTTGTCTGGCGTGACCTGCCAGAGCGTCAGCCCTTGTTCTTTACAGGCTTTTTCGACAAGTTGAACAAAGTCAATATCATATTCCCAATACCACGGCAGGCAGATGTCGTGCTGCATAGGGGAATTGTAAGGGATGAAGGGGGCAAGGCGCAAGACAGGAGAGTACGAGATATGAGATATGAGATATGTGATACGGATTTCTGCGCATCTGCTTGCACGGTTCTACCTGTCTACGTGTTTACATACTCATCTGATTCCGAGTGTACACGTTTCTCTCCCGCTGATACAATCAACGCACTTCAAGAAAGGAACTTAACATGAGCATTGATTCGGTACAGGATGGCGTGGTGGTGTCGATGGATTACACCCTGCATGTGGATGGCGAGTTGCTGGATAGCTCGGATGGACAAGGCCCGTTGCAGTTCTTGGTCGGGTATGGGAACATCATCCCCGGGCTCGAAGACGAAATGATGGGGATGAAGATCGGCGACAGCAAAAAAGTGGTCGTTCAGCCGGTGGATGGGTACGGCGAATTCGATGAGAGCGCGTTCATGGATGTGCCGCGCGATCAGTTCCCCAAAGACATGAAATTCGAGGAGGGGTCAGAGTTAACAGTGCGCGATAACGAAGACAATGTCCGCATGGCGCGTGTTGACCGCATCGATGGCGATATGGTGACGTTAAATTTCAATCACCCCCTGGCGGGAGATGTATTGCACTTTTACGTGAAAATTGTCAAGTTGCGCGAGCCGAACGAAGAGGAACTGGCGCATGGGCACGTCCACGAAGAGGGGCATCATCATCACTGAGTTTGGTCGGTAATTAGCCTAAGGCGCATTCGCCGGGGGCCAGGGGATTTCAACAGGTCCGCCATAGCCGTGTTTTTCCTGCACGAACACGCGTCCATGCGAAGGGATGCCGCACCCCGGCTCATCCACCTCCACGGTGATGAAGGGGAAATTGGAGCCCAGCGTTTCGAAAATGATTTGTCCACTTTCACATCGCCATACTTCGATAAGATATTGTTGCATGTTCGCGTCTTCGTATTTCCCCGGGCTGATGGGTACCGGCTCCCACGAAATGACAACCTTGCCGTCCTCCTTGCGTTCGGCGGTTGCCCATGCTGGGCCGGGATAATATGGCGAGACCGGCAATTTCAAGCCGGGGTACACAATGGGCAGTTGTCCCGGGTCGCCTTGAATTTCAAGGAATTTTGCGTTTACCCAGCAATTATTATCCCGGTTGTTTTGGTCTTTGTTTGCCACCCAGACCCAATTGTTGGCGTCTGTCCGCCCGATTAATTTGACTTTCGTGGAGGCGTTGAACGCGAATAGATAGAGGTATTCAGCGCCGGGACCGTATCGGCAACTCAACTTGTCCGCGATCACTTTAGCGGATAGATTTTCCACGGTGGGGGGCGGCGTTTGTGTGGGCGTAGGTGTTGGGAGGGGGGTATCGGTGGGTCGCGGTGTGTCAGTGGATATGGGTAGAGCGGTGGCGGTTGAGGTTGCGGGAATTGCCGGGGGCGTGTTCGCAACTGTAAGGGAGGGGGAGGCGGTTTGTCCCGATGGATTCGGCGCGCAGGAGGAGGTCAGAATGAGGCAGAGGAGGGAGAATGCTTTGATGTTCATCCTCGCATTGTACCCAATTGTTATGTTGCCGCCATGCTTCTCGAGTCATTGGCAAAACCGAGCAGGGATGCCATGCCTTGAACGAGGAGACTACCGCCGAAGAAAACCATGGAGTATTCCATATTGTTAGTGAAGAGTCCGCGTTGGAAGGTCCACACGAGGGTGGCGGTGCCGAGGATGACGAGACATAGCCGGCGATGGGAAGTATGCCCGGCGCGATGGGGCGGGCGCATGCAACCCATGTGAGTAAGCCGATGAGGATGACGCTTGTTCCCGCAACAATTTTTGCTGTCATCCATGGAATCTCATTTGCTCGGATTCCTGAAGTGGAGAGGGTGAGGGCGAGTAACAATCCAGCCACGATGGAATTGATCAACGCGAGAAACAGGGATATGGTTTTCATGAGACACCTCCGGGTTGAAGTTTCTCCCAGCATAGGCGCGTGAGGCTCTCAAAGACTCTGTGGAGGCTCTCAAAGACTTGAAAGTTGACCGGTTACTCGTCGTTGGATGGTTGGAAGCGAGGCTCAGCCCCCAATTTCAAATGAAGAAGGTAATACCAAAATGCGGAAAGCGCGCAGAGCGCCCCGCCGAGATACCAAAGTAAGTGCGGGTTGTAGTGATCGAGGATCAAACCTGCCGCGGCGGGCCCGATGGTGGCTGGCAGGGTCCAACCGAGATCATAGATTGCCATGTACCGTCCGCGCATATCTTCGGGGGCGAAGCCGGTGGCGATTACCCGGTTGGTGGGGAAGACGATCATTTCGCCGATGGTGATGATGATTACAGCGGCGAGAAACAGCGGAACGGAACGGATGAGCCCAATCATCGTGAAGCCTGCCATGAAGAAGAGCACGCCGGCGGTCATGGTGAGAAAGGGTGTGAATTTTCGTATTTTTCGGCTAACCCAAAACTGAAGTAGTACCACTTCAAGCCCGGTGATGGATAACATGGCGCCGTAAATTTTCGGGGCGATCCCGTGCGTGTCGCGCAAATAGACGGGCAGGGAGCTATATTGCTGTTGGTACACCAGCAGGGAGAGGATGCCCGCCACCGTGAACGAGATATAGCCCGCATCGCGCAGGACGATCCGATAATCGGTGAAGGTTTTTTTCAACGGTTCGTTTTTCTTTGCTTCTTTGTGATGCGCGGGCTGGGTTTCGGGCAGTTTGAAATATAGGATGAGCGCGACGAGACTACTGAGGACCGCGTCGGTAACGAAGAGGGCAAAAAAGGATTTTTCAGCAAGCAACCCGCCGAGCGCGGTGCCGATGATCCACGAAAAATTGAAGACGACGCGCGTGATCCCGAACCCTTCCTGGCGTTTATTTTCCGGCAGGATATCTGCCATCATCGCGTCTTGGGCGGGCGCGGCGACGCGGGAGAGCAAGCCGACAAGGATGACAAGGAAGTAGAGCAGGTTGATGTTGTTTGCCAACCCAAAAGAGAGACTGCTCACCGCGCTGAAGATCAAACCGAAGAGGATCAATCTGCGGCGGCCGAAGCGGTCTGTCAGGGCGCCGCCGATGGTGGAGCCGATAATTCCCGCGAGTGACGACATGCCGATGAGGATCCCCGCTTGGGTCATGCCGACGCCGAATTTTTCTGTAATGTAGAGCGCGAAGAAGGGGAAGAGGAGCGTACTGCCGATGGAATCAATGAACGAAGTAAAGACCACGACCCAAAAAAGAGAGGGAAACCCGTTATATGTCTTTTTGACGCTGTTGAGCATGAGTGACCTGTTTTTCAGGCGTCGGGAATCTTTCCCGCCTGCGGACTTGGATAATGATAATCGCTTTTTCGGGGAGTTTGTTGTTCAGTCCTGTTTTACAGCTGTTCGTCATTATTTTGTAATTTGGGTGATTCTCTACTCACCCGCGCTGAGCGGAGCGCGGGGACGAAACACCAGCCATCCGATTTAGAAATTCTCTAACAATCTTTCCCATCTCCTCCCATCTTGGCTGTGACCTGTGCCTTTTCACCGCATGCAATGACAATCTCGCCAATAATTCTCTATTTCTCGCCAATTCGCTCAAGTGATTTGCCAGCGTTTCCGCATCATTCGGCTCAATCAAATATCCATTCTCGCCATGCGCGATGATCTCTCCCGCCGCGCCAGCCGTTGTCCCGAGCGCGGGCAGACCGAAGCACATCCCCTCGAGATAGACGATGCCAAATCCCTCGTAACTCGACGGCACGACAAGAATGTGCGCTTGCTTCAGTTTTTCGATGAGCGGTTCGTTGTCTAGTGTGCCGTGAAATGTGACAATGGACGATAGACCGTTGACCATGACAAACTTTTTCATTTCCTCGGCATATTTTGGTTCAGCGGTTAGTCCTCCAACCACGTCCACCCCGACCTTCGACCTTTGACCTTTGACTGCTTCGAGCAAAATATGAAGCCCCTTTCGATAAATCACATTTCCAAGAAACAAAATTCGCAACTCATCGTTTCGAGCGCGTTCGATAATTTCCTTCTCCGTTATTCCATCCCCAAACCTGTCTGTCGGCGGATACGCAACGACTGACGGTTTACTACTATCTATTAATCTACAAACTACTCTCTCTGTGGTCTTTGAATTGAAAATAAACCCGTCTACGCTTTGCAGGTATTTCTTTTCAACGATTCGATAGAACCAATTCTGCCATGCGGGTCTCAACTCGGAGCATCGCAAGTGGTGGACAAGCGACACGATGGGGTAAGGATGTCTCCCCGCGTTCGCCGCGATCAACGATGGGTGGTTGAGTTCATCTTGAATGAGAATGTCAAATTCCTTTTTGCGAGGAGATTGCTTCGTCGTCGCTCCGCTCCTCCTCGCAATGACATTATAAAAATTATCCGTCAAATGTGACGCGTAATTCCGCCAGGGCAGGGAAATGATCTCAACTTGATCCCCTTGCGCTCGAAGATATTCCACCAGCTTGCGGTCATACAAATACCCGCCGCTGACTGTTTCTAAGGAGCCGTAAATAACAAATCCGATCTTCATAATTGGTATGTCACTCTGAGTCCTTCGATAAACTCAGGATAAACTTCGCGAAGAGTCTCTGATGCGGTGTAAGAGATGCTTCGTCGCTCCGCTCCTCAGCATGACATGCCTAGCGTTCCACTCGATACGCCGCCCACGCGGACTCGTTCTCCCACAGCACGACTCTCACTGTGGAGATGTTCTTCGCTTGGATGCGTTCACTCAGCGATATTGCCAGTATCCGCGCGAAATGCTCGATGGATGGATTCAGTCCAGCAAAGGCTGGGCAATCGTTTAGCATTTGTTCCTTGTATTGACCAATGACTTCGTTGAGATGTTTTTCCACATCAACGAGGTCCACAAGATAGCCGTGCTGATCTAATTCCTTCCCTTCAAGTTGCAGTTCAAGGACGTAATGATGCGAGTTCGGGAAATTCTCAGGTCCCCAATCTCCACCGATGAGAAAATGCCTTGCGATGAAATTTCGTTTTACTCCCAGGGTGTACATTCTCCTCCGATCAAGACTTCACCGCACGCATGATGTGATGTCCGTTCTCTTTGATGACAGGCATGGCAAAATCGAACTTATCCAAACTGGTGCAATGGACAAGGTCGATCTCTGGGAATTCGGGTTGTAGAGGGTTATTAAATATTTTTGCATCGTTCGAGTTTCGCACGCGTTCCAGAAATGGAGTTGGGTCTGGCGCATCACCTCTCAATAATGCTTCGAGATAATTTGCACACGCAACGTCCTCTTCGCCGCCATCGTATGTTTGACCCGTAACCACAAAGGTGACTGAATCAGGCGAAAGTTTTTGCAGATACATCGCGGTCTGACGCGCGACAACGAAACTTGCGGCAACTATTTTGCTGGCTTTCACACTGCGAGCGATTCCCTGCGTCCCCGCGCCCGTGCGTTGGACAATAATTTTTCCGCTTAAATCAAGCGCGTTCGTTTGAGTGGGGGAGTTGCCGAAGTCGAATCCCTCAGGCGGGAGTCCGCCCACCTCGCCGCACGCGAGCGAATTGGAGATTCGCGCCTTGAGCAGTAACGCCTCCTCCACGCCGCTGACGGGGTAGATCTCTTTCGCGCCGCGATGAAATGCGAACGCCGCATTCGTGAACGCGCGGATCACGTCAATGACCACAACGACTCCCGTCGCTTCGTGGCAGGTATCAAGGTTGGTGTAATGAAACTTCATTTCATGTCGTAAAGATCACTTGAATAGTCTCTTGCGGATTTTCATCCAGCAGACGATACGCCTCTTCGGCTTTATCAATTGGAAAGCGATGTGTGATCCACTTCTGCGGCTGGATTCGCCTCAACGCTTCCCACGCGACGTTGAACCTGCGCGCCTTACCCCAGCGTCCGCTCAACTCTGGGGCGATGGTGCTGACTTGCGATGAGATCAATTTGATGCGTGAACGATGGAACGCGCCGCCGAGATTCACCTCCGCGCGTTTCTCTCCATACCATGAGCCGATGACGATTCGTCCGCTGAAGGCGGTCATTGCAATGGCATCATCCAGCGCGGATGGGGAACCTGTTAGTTCAAAAGTGAGATCGAAGGTCTGCGCGTAGGCAGATTGGGGTTTTCGGGGCGATTTATCTATTTTGCTTGAATTACCATCTTTCAATTTATCTGAATCAAACGAATCGTCCACGCCGATTTCGCGCGAGGCTTTTCTTCGCAAATCGTAACAATCAGAGGAGACTAATTGCTCAAGTGGAAACTCTTTGAGCAAGGATGCAACGAGCAAGCCGACGACTCCTTGTCCCAACACCAAAACGCGCTCGCCGAGAATCGGAGCTGCGTCGTGGATCAGGTTCACGGCGGTTTCCATGTTGGGGAGGAAGGAACAGGTTTCAGGAGGCAGAGCAGGCGTCCCTGCGGAGGAAGCGGGGGCGAGAATCAACGATGACGGATGACAGATAAATGCCGAGGTGTGCGGAGCAAATCCAAAAACAAGTTTATCGCGTAACGATTTATCCGCTTGTTTGCCTGTGTCTTTGATCGTGCCAACACACGTGTAACCGAACGCGAGGGGAAAGCATAAATCATTGCTTAGGTTGTCGTGCGAATCGCTGAGGTGAGGGAATTGCCCGCGATAGACCAGCATCTCGGTGCCCGCGCTGATCGAGGAGCAAATGGTTTCGACCAAAACATCCTCCGCGCCGAGGGCAGGCAGAGGCTCCTCGCGGAGTTCCACCTGTCGCGGCGCGGTGAAGTAGACGGTCTTTCGTTTCATCCCCCAATTTTACATCAGGGCTTGTGTTTTTCCTTGCGAAGGTTCTCAACCCTCGCAAGGATGTTTTCATGATTTTGATTTATCAGCCCAGAGGAATGCCATCAAAAGAATTTCTGCGGCTTTGGCGTAATAGCCTGTGGCGCTGGAGGTGCCAGCGACAAAAGTTTTATCGCCCATGATGACCCATAACACGATCGTGAGCGCGCAGTACCCGAACATAGCCCACCACATCGTTTTGTGATTCTTTTGGAACATCTCCATCGGGGCGAAATAGGCGGCGAGCAAACCGAGGTAACCCGCGCCGTTCATCACGATGGGGTCGGCTCCCATTTGCGGATACAACGATAAATGCAAAAATGCGGTGGCAAGGTTCGTGAGAATGATGCCGATCTTTTTCCAATCAAGGTTCATGGTTAACTCCTTTTGGTTTGCTGAATAGATGCGCCTGCTGAACTTTATTTTACTTTTCTCGCGAGGAACGTCACGCAGATTTGGGTCGACCTCTTGCGTACTTGGGCTTTGCTCAGCCACAGAGTCCACAGAGACCTTTGAGAAATGCTCTTTTTCTCTGTGCTCTCTGTGGCGATGAGGCTTTGGCAGAGGCTATTGAATGAATTGTGATTTACGCGAAAAACCTGCGGACGGTTTTGATTATAGCATTTTACTTCGCAATACCGCGCCCTGCCAGAAGCAAGCCGATGCCGCCGTTCAGAATGTCGCGCGCACGCATGAGCAGGGTGAGGCTGATTGCGGCAGAGGCGGGCTGACCGAACGCGCCGAGCGCAAACACTTGACTCGCTTCCAACGCGCCCAAACCTCCAGGCAACGGCATGAGGAACGCGATCTGCATGGCGGTTAGCGCCGCAAAAATTTGAACCGCGTTGATGTTCATTCCGAGAAACCTGACCATCAAGTAATATTCGAGAACGATGCCCGCGATCGCGGCGAAAGAAAAAAAGATCGCGAGAAACATCGCGCGCGCGTGTTTCCTGCTAAAGATCGAAGCCATTTGTTCAGCAACGACGATCAGCCGCGTCGCTTTACTTTTTTTCTGGATAAATGATTTGCTGTGAAATATCTTTGCGATGGGGCGGATTTTGTTAAACAGCAGGATGGTGTACGCCAGCGGCAACGTCAGCAACACTCCCAGCCCGATCAGACTCAGGGTGAGCCTGATTCCGTTTCCTGAAATTAATCCCACTCTGACGATCGCCCACGCTCCGACGCCGATCAGCACAAAGTTGACAAGGAACTCGATCAGCTTATCCATGATCACCGCGGACGTGGCGCGCGCAAGCGTGATTCCATGATTGCGTTGCAGGTAAATGACTTGCAGTGGTTCGCCTCCCATCTGCGGACCGAATGTGAAGTAACTCAACCCAAACACCGACAAGCGGTATCGAATCATCGGCAGAAATGGCATGGACGGATTCTCGGCGCGGACGATGATCCACCAGCGCGCGGTCATGCAGAGGATGACGAACGCGTTGAGGAGCAGGATCAATCCGATCTGCCAGAGTTTGAGATTCTTGAGGACATTCCAAATTTCGGCGAAGGGCGCGTTGCGGAGGGCGAAGTAGAGGAGGATGAGTAGGATCGAGTAAATCGCGAAGACGCGAAGGAATTTCGCCCTCACCCTAGCCCTCTCCCGCTGGGAGAGGGGACTTACGGCATCAGAATCCCCCTCTCCCGCCGGGAGAGGGGTTAGGGGTGAGGGAGATGTCAAAGTAGAGAAACTCCTTCACCTTCAGGCGGATTCTCAATTAATCGCTTCATCTCTGTCAATACGGCTTGATGAATCACATTGGTTTCTGTTGTCCCAAGTTGCTTTGCGTAAATGGGATTGCCGATCTGCACGCGAACGTGGACATCTTTGAGTTTTCCGCGCATCATCATGAAGACTTGAAATGCGGCGGCGAGGGCTTCGCGCTCCATGCGAGTTTTTCTGATCCTTGTAAGCGGATGGGTGATGGCTTTCCTCCACACCACGCCGCGGACAAGTATCGGCAGGATTGGAGTCTCAGGACTCATGCGCAAAAAGACGCCGACGCTGTTCGTCCATTGTTGAAGCGACACATCCGCGTCGGAATGGAAGTCGGGATCAGGCTCGATGTGTCCAGCGGGATAGGTCAACACCGCGCCGCCGTTTCGCAGATATGTACTGACTTGCCGCACAAGCGTCATTCTTGACGACGGGTCATCGCTCACATAAAAGAGTTGCTTTGAAACGTTCGTCAACGCTTCGAGGAATGGACGTTGCAGGGCGATGATCCTCAGATCGGGTCGGTTCAACGCGGCGAAGGTTGCAACTGAGTCTGCCAAGCCTGGATGGTTGGACAATGCCAGAAAGCCCGAAGCAGGGATGAGGTCCGCGCCGTGGACGCGCACATCGTCGTAGTGAAGTCGCAATACAGCGCGCGCGCCTTCGGCTATTCCGCTTTTGCCTGTGACCGTGTCAAACTCCACCATTTGACGCGCGAAGGTCTGCGCATGGTTGAAAAAAATCTTTTGAACGAATCGCGCAGGCAAACTGCCGCTTCGCAAACCGAAAGAGGAGACAACATCGTCGAGATTGATTTGTGTGAAGGTGTCGAGTTGAGAGGGCATGAGGGAGAGTGGCGGGATACGAGTTACAAGATACGAGTGATCAGTTAGCAGTGATCAGTGAGCAGTGATCGGTAATTGGTAATTTGTAATTGGCTGCCGCCTGTTGTCTCATTCGCGCTCCATGGTGAAGTTCAGGGGATAGCCTGCATTGTTCGATTCGAAATGCGCTTTGCCGATTCGCTTTTCGGCTTCGGATTGTGCCAACGTCTGTACATACGCGTTGCCGTTGACGTGGGCAGTGAGCATGATCTCGGAGGCGCGGTCAACGCCGAGGTAAAAGATCGTTTTGAGGATATGCACCACAAAGTCCATCGGCGTCACATCGTCGTTGTGGATGATGACTTTGTAGAGCGGCTCGAGGGCGGTTTCGGAGTCTTCGAGGATTTCGATTTCGGGGAGGGTTTGGAAATTCATTTTTTTACCACGAAGGGCACGAAGGAGCACGAAGGAATTAATCTTTCAACTTTCCACTTTCTATTTTCCATTATCCTCTTTCATTTTTTCTTTAGCGCGTCAATTTCTTCTTTCGTCAACTCAATCTCTGCCGCGTCAAAGTTTTCTTGGATGTGTTGCGGGTTGAACGACATTGGGATTGTGATGACGCGCGGATGCGAGATGACCCACGCCAGCGCGATCTGAAAAATGCTTGCGTTGCGCGCTTTGGCGATCGACTCCAGAGTTTTGTTCGAGCGTAGTTTGCCCTGGTCTACAGGCGAGTAGGCGGTGAGGATGATGTCATTTTGTTGGCAATAGTCCAACATGCCGTTCTTCACATACGAACGATCCGAAATACTGAATGGGACTTGGTTCGTAATGATCGGCGTTTCAGACAACGCTTGCGCTTGTTTGAGCAGTTTCAGATCGAAGTTGCTGACGCCGAGATGCTTTACTTTTCCATCGCGCGCGAGTTTGTTCAAGGCGCGGAACGTCTCTTCGTATTGTGTGCCAGTCCCGGGCCAGTGGATGAGATACAGGTCAATGTAATCCATGTTGAGTCGGCGTAGAGAATTTTTGCAGGCAGTCAGAACATCATCATATCGCAGGTGACTCTCCGTTACTTTCGATGTGATGAATATCTCTTCGCGTTTCTTCCCCGACCTGCGAACTGCTTCGCCGATCAATTCTTCGCTGTGCCCGCCCGCGTACATTTCGGCGGTGTCGAAGTGGGTGTACCCAGCCTCAAGGGCGGAGCGAAGCGCGGTCAACGATTTTGAGTCGAGCGAGCGATTCGGCGTTGAATCTCCGCCGATGCTCCATGCGCCGAATCCAATTTTGGGAATCGAGAGTCCGTGCAGAGATTCGTGTTTCATGTTTCCCATTCTACCCCGTCGTGATCTGAATCGGATTTGGCGAGCAAGCGTTCGGTGGCTTCGATCTGCTCGCTGTCGCCGATGAAGCCGACGCGGTCATCTGCCTCGAAGGTGGTAAATGATTTGGGATTGGCGATCAGCTGTCCCTTGCGCATGATCGCAACGACCGACGCGCCAGTGAGCGCGCGCAGGTTTGCATCCTGCAGGGTTCTGCCCACGAGCGGATTTTCCACATTGAGACTGAACCACGTCACTTCGATATTGCCGCTGGCGTTGATGAGGTCATGCAAGAGGCGATGTTCGTCTTGCGTGTTGATTTGCGTATCGTAATGATCGCGGCGGACGGCATCCATGTAGCGGATGATCTCTGTGACGGGAAAATCTAATTTGAGAAGGGTGTGCCGAACAATTTCCAATCCGCCTTCGAGTTCGGGGTGAATCACATCTTGCGCGCCGAGTTGCGCCAGTTGATTGATGCCCGCCTCCGTAGTGGCGCGCGCGATGATGGGCAGATTACTCGATAGATCGCGCGCCGCCGCAACGACCAACTCGTTCGCGGATTCATCGTGACTGGCGACGACCAGCGCGCGCGCCTTCTCCAAGTGAGCATGGGTGAGGACTTCCGAATTGGAGGCGTCGCCGTACAGATTCAAAATCCTTTTTTGGTTGAGTTGCTCGATGTGGTCGGGGTCGGAGTCGATCACGAGATGCGGCACAGACATTTTCACGAGCAGGTGTACGATGTGACTCCCGACTCGTCCATAGCCGACAATGACGACATGATCCTTGATCGTTTCGTCTGGCGCGGCGGGGATGGGCGCATGACGATCTAAGATGCGCCACAACATTGGGATCTTTTTGAACCACGTCTCTGCGGGTTGGATCAAACGATATATGAGCGGATTGATCGTGATGGACACAAGCGAGCCTGCGAGGATCAACGAGTATTGGTCGCGGTCGATCAACCCAAGCGACATGCCTTCCTGCCCCAGAATGAACGAGAACTCGCCGATCTGGCTTAATGCGGCGGCTAACACCAACGTCGTGCGGCCAGGCCATGGAAGGACAAAGCCCATGATCAGCGTTACCAACGCCTTACCAAGGACGATCAATGCGCTGATTAATAGAATGATGCCAAGGTGATTGAAAATGTAATCGGGGTTTACCAGCATCCCGATGGAAACAAAAAATAGAACGGCAAAGGCTTCCTGAAACGGAAGAACGTCCGCGCCGACTTGATGGCTGAGTGGCGATTCGTTGACGACCACGCCTGCGACGAATGCGCCCAAGGCAAACGAGACCCCGAACAATTCCGCCGCGCCGAGCGCGATGCCGAGCGCGATCGCCAGAACAGCCAGAATGAAGAGTTCGCGTGAACGAGTATGCGCGACCCTCATCAGCGCCCACGGAATGAGTCTCGTCCCTGCGAACATGACCAGAATCACAAACCCAGCCGCCTTTAATAAGGTGAAGCCGAGTTGTGTCCAATCAAACCCGCCTGAAGTGTTGACGAGTGCTGGCATGAGAACAAGGATCAAAACGGTTGCGAGGTCCTCCACGATGACCCAGCCGATGGCGGCTTGACCGTGCGGTGTGTTTAGGAGTCCGTTGTCTGTGAGACTTCGCAACAGGATGACCGTGCTGGCGATTGAAATTGCCAAGCCGACCACAATCCCTGCTGTGACCGTCCACCCATTAATTTGACTGAACCCGAACCCCAGCAAGGTGACGACGATCATTCTCCCAATTGCCCCCGGGACTGCAACCGAACGAACTTTCCAAAGGTCGCTGAAGGAAAAGTGCAATCCCACCCCGAACATCAGGAAGATGACGCCCAACTCTGCCAGTTGACTGATGGTCGCTGTATCTCCCACAAACCCCGGTGTGAACGGACCGATGACAATGCCCGCGAGTAAATATCCCACAATGGTAGGCAGACCCACGCGCCGCGCGATGATCCCGCCGACGAACGCTACTACCAATGCAACGACGATGTTGATGAGTAATGTAACTTCGTGCATGGTTCCTCCAAATTATATTAAGTTAGCTCTCGTTTAGACATCTTCCCAATTGTACCTAATAAAAATCCCGCCTGACGAGGCGGGATTTTTAGAGCAAGGATTTTAGTAACATTATCAGTCTTTCTGCCTTAATGTATGGAATCATTCACCTGTTACGAACAGAGCGTTGAAGTTGACATCATCAGGTAGATCCATTTCCCACAAACTGAAATCAACAATCAAAACACGTCCACTTAGCCACACGTTATCCGATCCATAATTTATATAATCGAGGACAATGGCAAATTTATTTTCGGATCCCGACCATTTAATTTCTGGTCTCCCTTCAATCGGTCCTATATAATTCCTTAGTACCACTCGTTTATTTTTGTGCAATCGAACATCAACCATGCCGATTTCAAGGTGATCTGGATAAAAGTTACTATCTACAAAATAATGATTGAGGTAAACATATTTTTCTCCATCAGGTGAGAAGAAGTAAAGTGGCTTGTAAATATCACGTATCAAAATTGTCCAGGTTTTCGTTTCAACATCAAATCTGTAGAGCGATCCGTTACTATTTTCTCGATCATTGAGATCGCAGCATCGTGTTGTAAAGTACAAATACCGATTATCGCTCGCCCAACTTAATGGGTAGGTTGTAAAATTGTCGGGGAAATTTGGATCTATCTCTTTGTATCGAATCTCAATTTGCTTTCCCGACGCTTTGTTTGAAATAATCAATTCTTTGTATAACGGACAATCTCCTGCGAACCAATTACGATCATTTGAAACAACATGAGCAGGCAGACATGATTTAGGAATATTGAATTCTGAAGGTAATGCGGCAACAGAATTTGGTTTTGGTATTGCAGTATTGCGAGGGGTTGGTCTGGGCGTGGTCGTGGGGCGCGATGTGTTTGTAGCAGATGGAGAAATTTCAGTATAGATAGCCGTGGATAGCGCAGGCATGGTGGAAGAACTTGGTGATGCACAGCCAGCGAGAAATGATATAGCTATTCCCAGAATACAAATACTTTGAAAAGCGGTTTGTTTCATTATTTTTATATTCAATCTATATTCTATGCGTCTCGTGCCTCACGCCCCCAGCCGATTGATCCCATCAAACGCGGCGGTTTTGTAGCACTCTGCCAGTGTGGGATAGTTGAACACGGTGTTGATGAAGTATTCCACTTTGCCTTTGAACGCCATCACTGCCTGCCCGATATGAATCAATTCGCTCGCGCCCTCGCCGATGATGTGCACGCCCAGCAGTTCGTGCGTTTCGAGATGGAAGATCAACTTGAGCAAACCTGTTTGGTCGCCGATGATCTGTCCGCGGGCGATCTCGCGGTATTGCGCTTTGCCCACTTCGTAGGGAATACCCGCTTCGGTCAGTTCTTCTTCGTTCTTGCCGACGGTTGAAATTTCAGGGATGGTGTAAATGCCATATGGGAAAAGATCGGGCGCACTTTGGGTCGAGATGCCGAACGCATGACACGCGGCGAGTCGTCCCTGCTCCATCGAAGTGGACGCGAGCGAGGGGAACCCGATCACGTCGCCGACGGCGAAAATGTTCGGCGCTTTCGTCTGATACTTCTCGTTCACTTTGATCAAGCCGCGTTCGTCCATTTCGATTCCCAGCGTATCCGCGCCGAGCGACTTTGTCGCGCCTGTCCGCCCGATGCTGTAAAGCGCCATCTCGGTGACGATCTGTTTTCCGCTGGCGAGCGTGATCTTCACGCGTTTACCTTGTTCGTCATTGATGGGTTGAATATCGTTGACCTCTTCGCCTAGTCTGAAGATCGCGCGTTGTTGGTTGAGGTGATACGTCAACGACTCCATGATCTCCGCATCCACGAAAGGGAGCAAGCGGCGGCGTTTGTCAATGACGGTGACGCGCACGCCAAGCGCGGCAAAGATGCACGCGTATTCGAGTCCGATCACGCCCGCGCCGACGACTGCCAGCGTGCGCGGCAGATGATCCAACTGGAGCAGATCGTCGCTGATGAAGATGCGCTTCCCGTCGAAGGGGATGTGTTCACTGCGTGTGGCAGTTGTCCCCGTCGCGATGATCGTGTTGGCGGCGGTTACATCGCGCCAGCCGTGTTGATCCACCGACTTGAGTCGAATCGTATGCTCATCCAAAAAGGAGGCTTCGGCGGCGATCAATTCGACGCGGTTGCGTTGCAGTTGATGCCGCACAATATCCAGTTCATGCTGGATCACATGGTCGGTGCGATACAACAGATCCGCCATCGTAATGTTTTGCTTCACCGCGTACGACGCGCCGTACAAACTGTGTTCGCGATACCCCGAAAGATGCAGGACCGCCTCGCGCAGTGTCTTGCTGGGAATCGTCCCCGTGTTGATGCAGACCCCGCCCAATATCGTTTTGCGTTCGACGACCACGACGCGCTTATTCAACTTCGCCGCCTGGATCGCCGCGCGTTGACCCGCAGGTCCCGAACCGATCACGAGCAAATCATAATCATAGTCTGCCATGCTGACCTCTGTGTAGAACTTGATTGCGTGAATTATAGTCGCGTTGAGCGCGAATTTAAAGACGAATGCCGCGTTATGATGTGCGTGTATAATTCATGTCGGAGACAGGCTAATGGACTTTTTACTTTCAATAGATACGATGTGGATCGTTGCGTTAATCCTTGGCGGGTTTATCGTCTACCAGTTGCGTTCAGGAGAAATCCCCCTGCGCTTTTTCGGTTCCATCACGCGCAAGCGAGCGCCGATCATCTACTGGCTGTTCATCCTTTTTTACGTCGCAGTTCTGGGCATCGTGATATACGCGTGGATGGATGGGTTGAGGATTCCTTTATCAGAACTATTTGATTAGACCGCTTGCATGAGTCGGTTGTAGGTCAGGCTTTTAGCCTGACGCTCGCTTGGATTTTATGCATGGCGGGTTACAAACCCGCCCTACAAGTTCTTTTGCAAGATAGAGTGACGAAAGGTTTTGGAAAACTTCATGACTTCTGCCGTCATCATAGACGCGATCCGCACGCCGATTGGGGCATTGGGCGGGATTCTCTCCCCGCTTCGCCCCGACGATATGGCGGCTTCTGTTATCCGTGAGGTGATTCAACGCTCCAGCCTCGACCCCGCGCTGGTGGAAGAAGTGATCCTCGGGTGCGCGAACCAGGCGGGCGAAGACAATCGCAACATTGCGCGGATGTCCGCTCTGCTGGCGGGTCTTCCCGTGGACGTGGCAGGTGTGACGGTGAATCGCTTGTGCGCGTCGGGGTTGAACGCGGTGAACCAAGCGGCGCGGGCGATCAAGGCTGGGGAGGGTGAGGTCTTCATCGCGGGCGGAGTCGAATCGATGAGTCGCGCGCCGTATTCCGTTCCCAAAGCCGAAGCGGGATTCTCGTTCGGAAATCTCATCGCATGGGACACCGCGCTTGGCTGGCGATATCCGAATCCAAAAATGAAAGAGGCGCACGGCACGCACTCGATGGGCGAGACCGCCGAAAACATCGCGCAGGAACGTCCGCACATCACGCGCGAAAAGCAGGATGCGTTTTCATTGTTGAGTCATCAACGCGCGATTGCTGCCATTGACTCGGGACGACTTGCAAAAGAAATTTTCCCAGTTTCCATTCCGCAGAAAAAAGGTGAGCCAAAGGTAGTTGATACCGATGAACGCCCGCGCCGCGACACGACGATGGAATCATTGGCGAAACTCAAACCCGCGTTCGCCAAAGAGGGTGGAACTGTCACCGCGGGAAATTCGTCTGGACTCAATGATGGCGCGGCGGCGATCTTGATGATGAGTGAAGAAAAAGCTAAAGCGCTGAATCTCAAACCGCTTGCGCGAATCGTCGCTTCGGCTGTGGCTGGAGTCCCGCCGCGCGTGATGGGATACGGACCCATCCCCGCGACAAGAAAAGTTTTGGGACGCGCAGGCTTGCAAATGAAAGACATCGGCTTGATCGAACTCAACGAAGCCTTCGCCGTGCAATCGCTTGCCGTGATGGAAGACTTGGGACTCGACCCTGAGATCGTCAACGTCAACGGCGGCGCAATTGCGATCGGTCATCCGCTTGGGTGTTCGGGCGCGCGACTCATCGCCACTCTCGCGCATGAAATGAAATTCCGCGGCAATGTCAAATACGGACTCGCCACGTTGTGCGTCGGCGTCGGTCAAGGCGAAGCGACGATCATCGAGGCTTTATAGATTTCGGAGCGCGGACTTTAGTCCGCCTCGTACCAAAAGCGGACTGTTGCAGATTAACAATTAAACCAAGCAATCCTTCTGCTTCCTTTTGAACCACGGAGACACTGAGTCACGGAGTTTTTTTAATTGCTCTTCTCTGTGTCTCCGTGTCTCAGTGGTTTAGTTTATTGCTCGATTAATTTAGAAAAGAGCAAAAGTCCGCATTCCGTATAATTTGAATCAGATAAATAACCATGAAACGAACAATTTCCCTATTCTCTTTCTTCTCTCTTCTTTTCCTCTTGGCGGCTTGCAACGCGCCTGTGTCCACTCCTGAAGCATTGGCAGAGCCTGCTACGTCACTGCCCGAAATTGCCACTGCAATTCCCGCCACTCCCGCGCCCGCAGAGATCGATGCTCCGCTCGTGCAATCGCCGGAGTTGATCAAGATCAAATTTCTCAATCCGCGCGATGGCTGGGGCGTGACCAAGACTCAGATCGTCCGCACGAACGATGGCGGCATCACATGGTACGACGTCACGCCGCCCGAAATGAGCGAGGCTGGCTACAGTGTGGACTGGTTCATCATGGACAACGACCATGTGTGGCTGCAACTAGCCGATAATGCGAATTATCCATTCGCAGGGTTTCAATATCGCACGACCGATGGCGGAGTCACTTGGAGCGAAATCGATACGCCATATAGCGGCGCTCACATTTCATTCCTCGATCCCAATAACGGCTGGGCATTAGCAGACCTCGGCGTTGGCGCAGGCTCGAACGCGGTCGCCGTCTATCAAACCACCGACGGCGGCGCGACGTGGACGCAGAAATTCATCAACGACCCGAATCAAGCGGACGCAAGCGAATCCCTTCCGCTTGGCGGACTCAAAGGCGGACTCGTTCCGCTCGACATGCAAACCGCATGGATCTATGGCGTAATCTACGCGCCCGGCACGCCATATATTTTCCGCACCGACGATGGCGGCGCAACGTGGTCGAGCGTCACCCTGCCGCTGCCAACAGGCGCGGAGAATGCCGAGGTGGGAATCGAGCAAATGTCGGTGGTCTCAGCGAATGTTGTGTTTCTAAAAATGCGAGCGTTATCCGATTCAAGCAACCTCGTTATCTACGTTTCAAACGATGGCGGCGACACGTGGTCGCTCACGCCAACGTTGATCCCTGGCGGCGGCGATGCGGATTTTTTGTCGGATGGAGAAATGATCGTGTATAACCGCGAACAGTTTTACGTCACGCATGACGCGGCAAAAACATGGAGCATCATCCCGCCCGACATCAAATTCGGCGATTCGTTTTCGGGCATGGATTTTGTCACAACGAACATCGGCTACGTCATTTCATCAAACTCAGATACCAATCATACTTCGCTATATCGCACCGACGATGGAGGCGCCACATGGTTTCCCGTCATTCCCTGATCGCATTCCTCCTCCTCTTTTTAATTGGATGTACCCCCGCCTCTCCCGCAGGGACGGCTGTCCCAACCGCGTCGGCGATTCCTCCCACTTCGACGCCCACCTCCGCGCCCGATTACGCCGCGCAGATTCGCAATGCCAACTATCAACTCGGCTTGCCCGACTCGTTGCGCGTTGTGCAACTCGTGGATGGAAAAGCGGAAGAAGGCTCGCAAACCAGCGCGGATTATGTCTCTGTGACCATGATGGACTTTAGCGCGCGCGGCGACCTGAACGGCGACGGCGTGGACGAAATTGCAGTGGCGGTCGCTGAAAATTACGGCGGCACAGGCGTGTTTGTTTTTGTTGCAGTTTATACAATGACAAGCGGCGAACCTGTTTTTCAAACCTCCACACTTGTAGACGATAGACCGGCGGTTAGCGCATTGTCTATTGAAAACGGCGAGATCTTCCTGGACGCCATCACGCACGACTCGGAAGATCCGTTCTGCTGTCCCACGCTTCGCAATACGCGGCATTACCAACTCATTGACGATCAACTGCAAATCAGCGATTATGTCACCTTCACGCCCGATGGGAGACCCCGCACGATCACCATCGACTCTCCATCAAACGGCGCGGAAGCCTTTAGTTCGGTTCTCGTCAAAGGCAGTTTTGCGATTGCGCCGTTTGAAAACACGTTTGCATACCGAATTTACGATGTGGGCGGCGTGGAACTTTCCGCTGGTTCGTTCACTGTGACGCCAACCGATCTCGGCGCGCCCGGCACATTCGAAACCATGGTCAACATCGGCGGGTTGTTGTCGGGTTCGGTTGTCCGCATCGAGATTCAAGACATCAGCGCGAAAGACGGTTCATTGCTTGCGATGGATTCAGTTGAATTGGTTGTAAAATAGTAGTAGCGCAAAATGCCATTTTGCGCGCGAACCCACTGGAGGAACCCATGCCGCACCTTGTTCGAGATTGGATGAGCAGTCCCGTTGTTGTCGTTGACCCCGATACCACCGTTTCGTACGCCATGACGCTGATGCGGCGGCGAAACATCCACAGCGTGATCGTGGAACTGAATGAGAAGAACAAGGAATATGGCATTGTCACGACCACCGACATCCGCGATAAGATCGTCGCCGTGAATCGCAATGCCGCCGAGACGCATGTGCGCGACATTATGTCGGGTCCCGTTGTCACCGGCAAAGCCGAATGGACGCTGGCGGAATGTTCGCGCGTGATGCAGGAAAAGAAATTCCATCACCTGCCCATCACCGACGAACATGGCACGTTGTCCGGCATGATTTCAGCGACGGATATTTTTATGGCGGTGGAGGAGGCGGGCTGGGAGGAACCATCGTGACGACACGGGGCGGGCGTGTATGTCGAGGATGCTGTAGCGCGACATTCGAGCCGCAATTAAAGGCGACATAAATGTCGCGTTACGATATAAACCATGCCGAAGCAGAAATTCTACGTCGTTTGGAAGGGACGCAAGACCGGGGTCTTCACCTCATGGGCGGAATGTGAAAAACAGGTGAAGGGATTCGTCGGCGCGGAGTTCAAGGCGTTCGAGTCGCTCAAAGAGGCCGAGTCAGCCCTCCAGTCGAAGTATGAAGCGTTCAAAGGGAAGGCGTCCACCTCGGGGAAGTGGAGAGAATCCGAAGAGCCGCCTGTCCTGCCATCCATCTGTGTGGACGCTTCGTGCAAAGGCTCGCCGGGCAAAATGGAATATCGCGGCGTGGAAACCGAATCGGGCGAGGAAATTTTTCGCGCGGGTCCGTATCCCGACGGGACGAATAACGTGGGAGAGTTTCTCGCCATTGTCCGCGCGCTCACATGGCTGGTTAAGCATAAAAAGAAAATTCCGATCTATTCGGATTCGGAAAATGCGATCGCGTGGGTCGAGATCGGCGTTTGCAAAACGAATCTCAAGCACACCGGCAAGAACGCGCTGGTCTTTGCGATGATCCGCAGCGCCGAGAATTGGCTGGCAGAAAATGAATTGGACGACGACGCGGTGTTGAAATGGGAGACGGGTGAATGGGGCGAGAACCCGGCAGATTACGGAAGAAAATGATTCTTTACCACGAAGGCTTGCACTGAGTTTATCGAAGTGACACAAAGAGCACAAAGGAAGATCAAGGAAAACCTATGAAAACTGCGTTGTTGGTGATTGATATTCAAAACGATTATTTTGAGGGCGGAAAATTCCCGTTGGTGAATCCGCTGGGCGCGGCGAAGAAGGCGTATGAATTGCTCCAGTGTTTCCGCGAGCATGGCGGACGTCACGTGCATATTCAGCACATTTCGCTTGAACCCGATGCGGCGTTCTTCGTGAAAGGCGAGCGTGGATCGGACATCCACGATTCGGTGGCGCATTTTGAGGGCGAACCGATTGTGTATAAACATGAGGTCAACGCGTTTCAAAACACGAACTTGCTCGACCTGCTGAAGAGTTGGGAGGTCGAGCGCGTGATTGTCACAGGTATGATGACTCACATGTGCGTGGACGCGACCGCCCGCGCGGCTGTGGATTTCGGTTTCGATGTGATCGTTGCGGAGGACGCCTGCGCCACGCGCGATTTGCAACATGGCGGCACAACGATTCCCGCTGAGATGGTTCACAAGTCCTTTCTCGCCGCGCTCACGTGGTATGGCAAGGTGATGAAGACGGATGAGGTGATCGCGTTGCTGGCGAGTGAGATGAGTCAGTGATCAGTGGAAAGTGGAAAGTGAAAAGTAATCAGTGATAAGTGATCAGTCTCCAGTCTCTAATCTCCAATCTCTAATGCCCAATCGTAAATCGTAAATCGAAAATGACTCTCCTCGACCCTGAAAAACAAAAGCAAGCCAAGCAATATGCCCGCATCCGCCGACGATTGTGGCTGGTGGATACGATTTTCAGCGCGCTATATTTCCTCGCGTGGATTTATTTCGGCTGGGCAATTTCGCTTCGCACGTGGTTGACTGATAACTGGTCACTGCTGACTAATCCCTGGCTCCTCGTCCCCGCGTTTGTCGCTATCTTCGGCGGCATCCTCTTCATTTTGAATCTTCCGCTCAACTACTTCAGCGGATTTGTCCTGCCGCATCGTTTCGGTCAATCCAACCAGACTCTCAAAGGCTGGGTGATGGATCAGATCAAGGGATTGGCGGTCGGACTTCCCCTCGGCTTGATCCTCATCGAATTACTGTATCTCGCCCTGCGAGTCACTGGCGATCTATGGTGGCTATGGGCGGCGGGCGGACTTTTAGTCTTCAACGTCTTGCTCATCAACCTCGCGCCGATCCTCATCATGCCGTTGTTCAATAAATATGTTCCGCTCGGCGAGGAACACAAGGATTTGGCAGATCGCCTGTTGAAACTTGCCGAGCGCGCAAATACGAAAGTCCGCGGGGTGTTCAAGTTCGATATGTCGAAGCGGACCAAATCCGCCAACGCCGCACTGACGGGCATCGGCAACACGCGCCGAATCATCTTGGGCGATACGCTCATCAATGAATTTTCCGCCGACGAGGTGGAGACTGTCCTTGCCCACGAGTTGGGACATCACGTCAACCGCGATATTCCCGTGTTGGTCACGTTTGGAATTTTGAGCACAACGCTGAGTCTGTATCTTGCGTCGCTCGGTTTGAATTGGGCAATTGACACGTTCGGCTTCACATCACCTGCGGATGTTGCCGCGCTGCCCGCGCTCGCGCTCATCATCGGCGCGTATGATCTGCTGACCATGCCGCTCAACAACGCAGTCTCACGCTGGAGGGAGAACATGGCTGACGATTACGCGCTCAGTTCCACTGGGAAGAATGAAGCGTTCGCGTCTGGGTTCACGCGCTTGGCGAATCAAAATCTTGGTGAAGTGGATCCCGAAAAATGGGTGGTGTTCATGTTCTACTCGCATCCGCCGTTGGGGGAGAGGATCGCGAAGGCGCGGAATTGGAAAGCTCGATAAAAGCAAGACATCGGAGATTTTTGAAATCTCCGATGTCTTTTTGTTTAATAAATCTATATCATCCCTTCGGGATTTGAAACCAAACTCGCAACTATCTATAACCCTGCCATCCCTTCGGGATTTGAAACCAAACTCGCAACTATCTATAACCCTGCCATCCCTTCGGGATTTGAAACCAAATTTGCCAACGTCTATAATCCTGCCATCCCTTCGGGATTGACGCACGCTTAAGCCGAGCTTCGAATCCTCTAATCCTCTAATCCTCTAATTCTCTATTTCTCTGATCCTCACCTCACGCAAAATTACCAATTACCAATTACCAATTACCTTCACTCCTGCCACTCCAACTCATACTCGCCAACCGCAACGGTGTCGCCTTCTTGCACGCCCGCTTTGCGCAACTCTTCATCCACGCCGAGGGTTTCCATAATTTTTTGGAAACGCCGCACGGAGCCATCATGTTCCCATTGGGTCATCGCGGCGGCGCGTTCGATAGCCGCGCCTGAGACGCGCCACTCTTGCGCGCCTTCGCGCGTCACTTTGAAATCGCGCGGATCGTCTTTCGCTTTGTAGACGGGCAACGGCGCTTCGAACGGTTCGAGTTCGGGGGTCTCTTGCAAAATTTGATACGCCTTCACCAGCAGTTCGCGCGTGTTCGTGCGGGCTAACGCCGAGATGGTCGTCAACTCCACGTTGAGTTTTTTAAATTGTTTTTGTAGCGCGGGAAGTTTTTCTTGCGCGTCGGGTTGGTCAATTTTGTTGAGCGCCACGATCTGCGGCTTCTTCGCAAGGTTCGGGTCGAACAGCGACAACTCCGAATTGATCTGGCTGTAATCGGCGAACGGATCGTCGGACAAGCCATCGAGCAGATGGATCAACACGCGCGTCCGTTGGATGTGGCGCAGGAAGTCGTGTCCCAATCCTGCTCCATGACTCGCGCCCTCGATCAGACCGGGGATGTCTGCCAGCACAACCGACGCGTTCACGTCAATTTCAGCGACTCCGAGATTCGGTTCAAGTGTGGTGAATGGATATGGCGCGATCTTCGGTCGGGCATTCGTCAACACCGAGAGCAACGTGGATTTGCCCGCATTGGGGACGCCGATCAAGCCGAGGTCGGCGATCAACTTCAATTCGAGTCTGAGGCGTTTTTCTTCGTGGGGCGCGCCTTTCTCGGCGGTGCGAGGCGCTTGATTGCGCGACGTCGCAAAGTGTTGATTGCCGCGTCCGCCGCGCCCGCCTTTGCAGACGATGAGTCGCTGGTCGGGTTGCGTCAGGTCGCCGATGATCTCGTTTGTTTCAGCGTCGAAGAGGATCGTGCCGGGTGGGACGGGAATGACGATGTCTTTGCCCATGCGGCCCGACATTTGCGAAGGTCCGCCTTTGACGCCATCCTCCGCTTTGAATTTTTGGTTCTGGCGGAATGCCGAAAGCGTGTTGAGCGTGGACTTAACTTCGAAGACCACGTCGCCGCCCCTGCCGCCGTCGCCGCCGTCGGGTCCGCCGCGCGGGATGAATTTTTCGCGATGGAAATGCACCATCCCGTCGCCGCCCTTGCCCGAGCGGATGTGGATTTCTACCTGGTCTGTGAACATGGGTTGATTATATCGTTATCGTGATTACCTTATGTAATTCATTTTGGACGCTGATTCACGCTGAAAACGCAGATTTTTCTTTTTGTTCGGCGAAGCCTGCGTTTATCAGCGTCCAGATATTAAAGAGGAAAGATTGAATCCTTATCGCGATTCTTTCAACGAAACACAGCGATGCGCTCTTCAATCCATTCCCGTTTGAATTGCCAGAGCAAAAATGCCATCGTAGAAATGATGACGAATTGAGTCATTTCCTCCCAAAACTCGAACCAGACGAGTCGTACGGCGAACATTGCGCCGAGTGAGAGACGGAGGATCGAAAACGCGAGCAAGCCGATGCCTGCTGAGAGAAAAACTTTCGCGGCGTTTGATGGCTTTGTCCGTGTTGTTGAAAGTAACGCTAGCAAGAAAAAGAAAATGGATGCAACGGGCAAAGCGCGGCTTTCGACCCATTGATTGAATTCAAAGCGAGCATAAACGTACGGGAAGCCGAAGATGTCGGCGTGGTATCCGCTAGGGGAGGGCGAGACAGCCAGAGGGAGGAAAGAAGCGAGTATCCCCATCGCGGCGATTAATCCGAAGGTGGGAGAAATCCCAGTGTGAGTCTGCGTCGCGCGACGGTTGAGAAAATCCAGCAGAACGAAAACGATACAAGAAAATTCGAGCATCATGCCGAAACTGTGGATATGTTCGGAGACGATTAACTCGCGGCGAAAGGCGAAGAAGGTCGCGCCGCAGATGAGTTCGCCAAGGAGCAATGCCGAGAAACCCCAGAGGAGCGCGCGCGCTGAGGAGGATGTTTTGTCCCACACTGTCAAAAGAATCGCAACGGACAAAAACATGTAGATGGGTTTGATGTTGAACAGCGATGCGATCAACGCAAGTTGTTCAGAGGGATTTACCTCTTGAAGATTTGTCATCTCTGAGACGCCAAACCCGCCATGCTGTGCGGCGTACACAAGGACGGGGAGCGCGCCGCCTAGCAAGATCAACCCGATAGATAAAAGCGTTCGTGTCCGCGTCATGTGCGGATTATAAGTGAAATTGCCGGTTGACTTTTCACCAGTTCCAACGTACCATGAGGTCAACGTTCGATCAGCCATAGGAGGCGAGCATGTCCCCGATGCCGGTGTTGTTCACAGTTGGCGGCGTTCCCATTTATTCACACGGATTTTTTCTGTTATTTGCCTTGCTGGCTGGTCTCGGCTGGCTGTTGATCGAAGCGCGTCGCCGAAGGTGGTCGCGCGAGGAAGTGATTCCGATCACGCTGGCGGCTTTTGTTGGGGGGATGATCGGCGCGCGCGTCTCCATTTTATTTTTCAACGGATTTGAATATGCCCCGCTCGTGTTGAACATGTACGCGCTGTTCGACCCGCGCATCGGACCTGGTTCGATCCTCGGCGGGGTGGCTGGCGCGTACATCGGCGGCTACATCGCCAGTAAAGCGATCGGCAAAGAGTCGTGCTCGTGCGACGCGTTCGCGCCTGCCATGGCGTTGGCGACCGCCATTGGGCGCGTGGGATGTTTTCTTTCCTTTGAAGATGGGCTTGGCAAACCGACAAGCCTGCCGTGGGGCGTGCCGCTCCCCGGCGCGGATTATCTCGTGCATCCCGCGCCGTTGTACGACATGGCGTTCAATCTGGTCTGGTTCGGAATTTTGCTCGCCCTGCGCGATCACAAGTGGATGCAGAACGGCAACCTGTTGAAGTTCGGCATCGCGGGTTATGCCTTCTTTCGCTTCTTCGTGGAGTTCGCGCGTAACAATCAAGTCATGGCGCTGGGACTCACCGGTCAGCAGTTCGCGAGCGCGTTGTTGTTCGCGGCGGTGGTTGTCTATTTTGCGAAGAATCGGGAGAAGCTGTTCCCGTCGGCGCAGACTGCCTCAGAGAGTGTTTCTTAACTCTTTTTTTTTTGGACACGGATCACACGGATTTCACGGAGAAAACCATTTAAAAATCCGTGTTTGACCGTGTGTTCCGTCAAACTTGTACTGAGCCATCCGAAGTATCCGTGTACAAATGTTTTTGAGCGATACCCTAGCGAGGAATTATGAACTTAGACAATAACTCCCCAATCGGCTCGAACGATAACGAGGGCAAACCGAAATGGTTGACCCGCAAGGAATACACCGATCCTGCCGAAAAGAAGCGCGATTTCTGGATCGGCGTTGCGATCTTTTTTGTGTTGAATATTGTATTGACGCTCTGCCAGTGGGGACTCGGCGCTGGTTTCTATGCGGCTTCACCAAGCATTGTAGATTCCAATTTCCCTTCTTCTCCGCTGTTTTCAATCCTCTCCTGGGTCATGCTCCTCATGCCGTGGGTGATCAACATCGGCTTGATAGTCTACTTCGCCCTTACGCGCAGTCAGATCGCCCTCGGCATGGTGGCGGGATTTGGCATCGCGCTCGCTATCGTGATTTGTCTCGGAGTGATCTTTACCGTATGGTGCTTTGCCACGCTTAGCGCGGGTAGTTATTAATCGCACGTTGGAGAATTCATGGAAGCGACCATCGTCAAAGAAGATCGCAAGGAAATTTTTTGGGAACTCACAAAATCCATCTGCCCTGAATGTAAAAAAGTAATAGACGCCCGCATCCTCCTGCGCGAGGGTAAGGTCTTCATCCGCAAGCGGTGCCCAGATCACGGTCCGTTTGAAGCGTTGTTCTTTGGCGACGCCGACCTCTACGTGAAGATCGCTCCGTACAACAAGCCGGGCACGATTCCCCTGCAATTTGCGACCGAAGTCCACGAGGGATGTCCGCTCGATTGCGGGTTGTGTCCCGATCATCAACAGCACGCGTGTTTGGGCTTGATCGAAGTCAATCAGGCGTGCAACTTGGATTGTCCGTTATGCTTCGCCAATTCAGGGACGCATCTTGCGCAGGGTGGGTTTGAGTTGACCTTCGAGCAAGTGGAGTTCATGATCGACAGTTTCATCGCGGCGGAGGGCAACCCCGAAGTCTTGCAGTTTTCAGGCGGCGAACCGAGTCTGCATCCGAGAATCATCGAGTTCATCGAATTGGCGAACCGCAAGGGGATCAAATACGTGATGCTGAACACGAACGGCATCCGCATCGCGCGCGACGATAAATTTTTGGAGGCGCTGGCAAAGACGAAGGCGCACGTCTACTTGCAGTTCGACGGCTTCGACGCGCGTACCAACGAATTGATCCGCGGCAAAGCGGACTTGCTGGACATCAAATTGAAAGCGCTGGATCGGCTGGCGAAACACGATATGCGCGTGGTGCTGGTCGCGGCGGTCGAGCGGGGGATCAACGAACATGAGATTGGGCGCATCGTCGAGTTCGGCTTGAGTCATCCCGCCGTGTTCGGCGTCAACTTCCAGCCCGCCTTTCGCGCACAGAGACATATCCCTGCCGACCCGTTGACGCGCATGACCATCCCCGATGTGTTGAAAAATTTGGAAACGCAGACGAACGGCTTGATCAAACTCGACGACTTTGTCCCTGTCCCATGCTGTATGCCGACCTGCAACTTCGTCACATACGCGATGATCGAAGGCGACACGGTCACGCCGATCACGCGCATTCTCGATATTTCATATTATCTCAACTACATCAAGAATCGCACGCTCCCCGCAGTGAACGACGATTTGCTCAAGACGCTTGAACGGTTGTGGAGCAGTTCGGCAAAGGTCGGCTCGGACGAAGCCGCGCAAGACATCACGAACATGCTCAAAGGGAAGTCGAACGGCGGGAGCGAACATCACACCATCGAAGAGACGCGCGCGGGCCAGCGCTGTGAATCCTGTCACGCGCATTTGCCGCTCAGCGAACATGCGCCGCGCGACCTCGGTCGCCACGTGTTCATGATCAATACGCGCGATTTTATGGACCCGTACACCTTCAATGTGAAGAACGCGATGAAATGTTGTGTGGAGTTTCTGATCCCCGACGGGCGGATGATTCCGTTTTGCACGTATAACACGGTGGGCTACCGCGAACAGGTGGCGGCAAGTTTGAAACCAGCAGTTGCGACAGATTGATGCGTTGAGTCAACCCGCTTGAACCACTGAGTCACGGAGACACGGAGATTTATATGATTTTCTCAGTGACTTCGTGTCTCAGTGTTTTTCTTTTGAGTTATTTCACAAACCTCCACGCCGCAGGCAACGCGAGCGAGGCGAGGGTCAATTTGATCGCATCGCCGACCAAAAAGGGGAGCAGTCCAAACTCAACGGCTTGAGCAAAACTTTTTAAGAAGATTCCCAGCCACGCGACGCCGAATATGTAAATGATAATCGTGCCGACAATGAACGGAATGATGGACGTGCGGACGCTTCTTTCCAAGCCTCGTTCTGCCAGCAGACCCACAACATACGCGGCAACGACGAAGCCAGCGAGGTAGCCCGCCGTCGCGCCGGTGAGGATGCCAAGTCCGCGCGCGCCGCCTGCGAAGAATGGCAGACCGAGTCCGCCTTCGATGATGTAGAGGATCAACGAAGCCGCGCCGCGTTTCGATCCCAGCGCCGCGCCGATGAGCAGAACGCCGAACGTCTGCCCGGTGATCGGAACGGGCGTGAATGGAAGCAGAATCTCAATTTGCGCCAGCGCGGCGATCAGCAGACTGCCTGCGACGATCAGAAAAATATCGCGCGCGCGTGAAGAGATGTTTGGAAAGTAGCGAGTGGAAAGTGTGGGGGCGAGAGTGGTCATGGAGTATCTCCTGAATTCTGAGCCGCAGATTTCACGGATTCACACGGATTTTAAGAACAAATTCGTGAAATCTGTGTAATCAGTGGCTGAGGTTTTTTCTGAAATTATTTTTACATCACATCCGGGGCTTGAATGTCGAGCAATCTCAGCGCGTTGGCGATCGTCTGCTTTGCCGCGGCAACAAGTTTCAACCGGGCAGTTTTCATGTTTTCATTTTCAGCCTGCAACACCGACACGGCATGATAAAACGAGTGGAATACGTTCGCCAGATCGTACGCGTACTGCGCCATCACCAGCGGACGATATTCATTTGCGGCTTGTTGCACCTTGGCGGGTAATTGCGAAATCTGCTCGATCAACTCGATCTCATGCTTCGTCAATTCGTAGTCGAAGGTCAAAGGTCCAAGGTCGCCTGACTTTTGACCTTCGACTTGCGACTTCCTGAGAATGCTGTTCGCCCTCACATGCGCGTTCTGAATGTACGGACCCGTCCGCCCGTCGAACGAGAGCGCCTCGTTGATGTCGAACACGATGTCTTTGTTGTTGTCCACTGCCAGCATCGAATACACCAACGCGCCGAGTCCGATCTGCTCGGCGATCTTCACGCGTTCACCTTCAGGGATATTTCCGCTTCGTTCCGATTCCACTGCCAGCACGCGCTTGATCGCTTCATCGTACACTTCCTTGAACAGCACAACCCGTCCGCGCCGCGAGGACATGGCGCCTTCGGGCAAACTCACAAACCCGTAGCCGAGGTGATAGCACTTGTCGGCTTGAGGGAAGCCCCACAACTTGAGGATGGCAAACGCTTGCTGTAAGTGAAGCGATTGTCGCACGTCCACAACATAGATCGAGCGGTCAACGTGATACGTTTCAAACTTGACCTTCGCCAGCGCGAGGTCTTTTGTCAAATATAAAGTTGTGCCGTCGCGCCGCAGGATCACGTTCGTGCGATACTTCTCTTTGGTAAGTCCGAGTTTTTCGTCAATCTTCACGATCACCGCGCCGCCTTGCGGGCGTTCATCGTCTGCGATGCCTTTTTGGATCAACTCTTCGACGATTGCCTTCGATGGCTCATCCACTTCCGATTCGTAGAACCAGACGTCCATCTTCACGTCGAGGATTCGCAGAACATCGCGCAATTCTTCCAGCGCCCACTCGCGAGTCACGCGCCACAACTCGCGCACAGACGGATCGCCCGCATCATATGCGCGATACATCTCGCGGCGTTCAGCTTCGTATGCCTCGCGTTGCGTGGTTTCTTCAGGCGTTTCGTTCTCTTTCTTTTCCAACAACGCGTTCGCTTCGACGTACAATTTCAACATCCACTGTCCGCGTTCGTGCACGCCCTGCGGTTCCTGTCCCTTGTAAAATCTGTCATACATCCACATCACGGTGATCACGCCGAGACCCAAGTCGCCGGGATATGAAGCGCGAATCGTTTCAAAGCCAGCAAACTCTGTCAGCCTTGCGAGCGTTTCACCCAAAACCGTATTACGCGCATGACCGATATGAAAAGAATGGAGCGTGTTCGGCTGGGCATATTCCACCATGACGCGCTCGCCCTTTGGCGCGCCCCGCCCGAAGTCCGCGCGAGAAGCGAGCGCTTCATCCACTACACGATGAGCATATTCGGATGTTTTGTAATAGACGTTGAGATAGCCCTTCACCGCGTCCACGCGGCTGACGCCCTCCACGCTTCCGATCGATGTTTTGACCTGCTCCGCCATCTCCTGCGCTCTCGCCGGGACGGGTTTTCTTTGTTCGTTTTGACGCTGTTCGTCCCGCAGTTGAACTGCGGGACGAGCGGAAGAACGCGCTTCATCCGCCGCTGTCTGAAAAAATGACGTGGCGATTCCCCATTCGCCCGCGAACGGAATCGCCGTCCACTTCAACGGCGCGAGGGCTATCCCATTCGCGTCGCAATAGGCTTTGATTTTTTCTTCGATGAGTCCTTGTTCTTTTTCAAACATAGCGGAGAAATCCTGTAGATGGTTGATTATATCAACCCCCGCCCGGCTTCGGCGCCCTTCCCCAAATTCGACAGCAGTTCGTCGAGTTTATGGGAGGGCAGGGAGGGGGTAACAAAAGCGGGAGCCTGACGACTCCCGCTGACGGTGTTTACTGGATAGACAAGACCTCGATTACTTCGAAGCCTTTTCCGTTGTTCCGCCCAATGCGTTGAGACGTTTCATCAAACGGCTCTTGAGACGCGCGGCTTTGTTCGCGTGGATGACGCCCTTGCCCGCGGATTTGTCCAACTCGCGGATGGCTTGCAGGACAGTTTCTTTGGTTTCGGGTGCCTTCTTTGCGAATGAGGCGCGAGCCTGATTCACGGCTGTGCGAGCCGAGCCGCGGACGTTACGGTTACGCAAACGGCGCTTCTCGTTCTGGCGGTTCCGTTTGATCTGAGATTGAATGTTAGCCAAGGTCTTCCTCTTTCGTTTCTTGATTGATTAATTTGCGCCGTAAAATCTGGCACAGGAGCGGTATTTTACATGATGCTTGCGGAAATGTCCAGAAATTTTACAGTTTGAGATAGCAGAGACCGATTTGCGGAAACCTCTTAGCCACAGGGCGCGCAGAGTTCTCTGAGATATTTCTCAAAATCTCGGTGATCTCTGTGGCTTTGGGCGTCGGAAAGGATATATCCCTATGGCTTGGCGGTGACTAACACGAAGTACCCGCCGAGCAGGCTATCTGGAGAAGACACGTATGCAACACCTAGTTCGGTGACATTTGTGCTTAGGAGTTGCGCGCGCTGTTCAGGATCGTTGATCCACCAATTGAACGCGGCAAGCGGGGTGCCTCCGTTGGCGGGGGCGAGGGCAAATAGATGTTCGAAAACGAACGTGGCGGTATATCCCTGCGCTTTGACGCGCATCTCCGGCGTGGAGCCGTTCAAACCGCTGTGGCTGAAATACTCATTGCAGATCATATCCACAGCGTGGGCTTTCGCGGCGGCAGCCAATTTCTGATTCACACTCAGGGCAGGTAGCCCGTTGGCGGTGCGTTCGGTGTTGACGAGGTTTCCTACTTCACTCACGAACGAAGCGCTTTCGGTAAACGAGCACTGTCCCTGCACGATTGGCGTGCCGGTGACCGAAACGCCAGCGGGTCGTGTTACGGTCGCTGTCGGCTGACCGGGAACAGTTGGGGTAATGGGGGTGCTTGTTGAAGGTAATGTCGGTGTGGCAGTGATCAGGTTGATCGGAACCACAAGCAACTGTCCCGCGAAAAGGGAGTTGGCGTTTTCGATCTTGTTTGTTTCGATGATCTCTTCTTCTGTGCTATTAAACTTTGCGGCAATGCCGGCAAGCGTATCTCCTAATTCGACCACGTAACTGATCTCGGTCCCGGGCTTGAGATCCGCTGGAATCGGAGTAGTGGTAGGCAGAGGCATACCGGGATAAGGCAATCGCAACACAAGTCCGGGATATACGATGTGAGTCGTGGGGTCTACGCCCAAGCCGGTTTCAGGGTTGAACGGGTTCAAATAGAGGATCAACTTGATGCCGGTTTCGCCCAGCCCAAATTTATCCACGATGACAGCCAGCGAGTCGCCTTCTACGACCGTGTACGGAAAAGGCTCAGAAGGCGTAGGCGTGAATGTGATTGTTGCAGTTTCGGTGACGGTGGCGGTGATCGTCGGGGTGGATGTATTGGTCGGGGTGAAGGTCAACGTAGGGGTTGGAGTATCCGTTGCGAACAACCCGCTGAGCGGGGCGTTCGATCCGCTTGTCAGCCAAATGATGAGCACGATCAATCCCAGCGCCACCAATCCGATGGATCCGTATCGTATCAATAGATCGCGTTGTTGGCGCTTCTTGCGAAAGGAGTTGAGCACGTCCGAAGTGTTGCCAGAGGAAGGTCGGTTGAGCATAGGGGTTCCTTTATAACGCCGCGCAAGTGAGAAGTCCCACCTGATGCGGTGCAATAATTCTACCTGAAAAAAGGAAAACACGTGCGCAGGGAAATAGAGGGTGGATAACGTGTCTACTTCCCCATGTGTTCCCGCAAATATTTGCCGGTATACGACCCTTTGGTTTTCATGACTTGATCCGGCGCGCCCTCGGCGATGAGTTCGCCGCCGCGGTCGCCGCCCTCGGGTCCCAAGTCGATCAACCAATCTGCCACTTTGATGATATCGAGATTGTGTTCGATGATGAGCACCGAATTGCCAGAGTCGACCAGCCTCTGCAACACCTCGATCAATTTGTGCACATCTGCGGCGTGCAAACCAACGGAGGGTTCGTCCAGCACGTAGAGCGTGCGCCCCGTTGCGCGACGCGATAATTCTTTCGATAACTTCACACGTTGCGCCTCGCCGCCCGAAAGCGTTGTGGCGGGTTGCCCAACGCGCACGTACCCCAAGCCAACCTCTTGAAGCAGTTTCAATTTGCTCAACATCGGCGGATAGTTCTTGAATTCCTCGAGCGCGTGATCCACCGTCATGTCCAACACATCCGAGATCGAGTACTGCTCGCGGAATAAGACTTGCAATGTTTCGCGGTTGAAGCGCTTGCCATGACACACATCGCATGGCACATATACATCGGGCAAAAATTGCATTTCGATACGCAGTTCGCCCTGTCCCTGACAGGCTTCGCATCGTCCGCCGTGCACGTTGAATGAAAAACGACCGGGTTTATATCCGCGCACTTTGCTTTCGGGCAACTCGGCAAACAACTTGCGGATCTCGTCGAACAAGCCGGTGTACGTGCCGGGGTTCGAGCGTGGCGTGCGCCCGATCGGCGACTGGTCGATGTTGATGATCTTGTCGAGGTGTTCCACGCCTTCGATTTTGTCGTGCTCGCCCGCTTGAGTGCGCGCTCCCATCAATTTCGACGCCAGCGCGTTGTAGAGGATCTCTGTCATCAACGTGGATTTGCCCGACCCGCTTACGCCGGTGATACAAACCAACTTCCCGAGCGGAATCGCAACGTCGATCTTTTTCAAGTTGTTCGCGGACGCGTTAATGATCTTCAGGATTTTACCGTTCCCCTCGCGTCTCTTTTTCGGGACCTCGATCTGCTTCCGCCCTGAGAGATATTGCCCCGTCAGCGACTTGGGGTGCGCCAGGATCTGCTTCGGCGTTCCCTTGGCAATGACTTCCCCGCCATGCTCTCCCGCGGCAGGACCGAGATCGATGATCCAATCTGCCTCGCGGATCGTTTCGTCATCGTGTTCCACAACCAGCACAGTGTTGCCTAAATCACGCAAGCCTTTGAGCGTTTCAAGTAACCGTGAATTGTCGCGCGGATGCAACCCGATCGAAGGCTCGTCCAACACATATAAAACGCCAACGAGTCTTGACCCGACTTGCGTTGCCAGCCTGATCCGTTGCGCCTCGCCGCCGGAAAGAGTGACCGCGGAACGGTTCAGGGTCAGGTAATCCAGCCCCACGTTGACAAGAAAGTTCAAGCGCTCATGGATCTCCTTGAGAACGCGTTCGGCGATCGCTTTTTGTTTTGAGGTGAGTGACGAGTTCTTGCCCATTAATTTTTTCACCCATTCCAGCGTTTGCGACACCGCCCAGGATGTGGCTTCAATGATGTTCACGTTGTCCACCGTCACTGCCAGCGCGCCGGTGTTGAGCCGCTTTCCCTTGCAGGTCGGGCATGGGCGGTCCGACATGAACTCGGAGATCTTCTCGCGGATGTATTCAGAGTTGGTCTCTCTGTAGCGGCGTTCCAGATTTGTAATCACGCCTTCAAATGCGCGCGAGAATTTGAACTCATTCCCGTTGGCGCTTTGATACGTCATGGAGATTTGTTTTTCACCGGTGCCGTACAGAACAATTTTGAGTTGTTCCTTTGATAATTCTTTTACCGGTGTATCCAAATCTATTTTGTATGCCTTCGCCGCGTTGATCAGGCTTTGCCAATAGAAACCGCCTTCCACCTTCGGTCCGCTCCATTCCATGCTGGCGATGGCTCCGTCGTTGAGCGACAGGTCGCGGTCTGGGATGATGCGGTCTGGGGCGATTTCCAATTTAGAGCCAAGCCCCTGGCAATCTGGGCACGCGCCTTGAGGCGTGTTGAACGAAAATGTGCGCGGTTCCACTTCCTGGATCACCGTGCCATGCTCTGGGCAAGCCAGATGCTCGGAGAATTGAATGTCCTCTTTTTTGTCCACGAGATTGACCGTGAGATAGCCCTCGCCGAATTTCAGCGCGGTTTCCACCGAGTCGGTCAGGCGGGTGAGCGCGGCTTTTTTATCTTCCTTTGATTCCCCTCGTGAAATGACGAGGCGGTCAACAACCGCTTCGATCGTGTGTTGTTTGTAGCGGTCCAGTTCGATCTCATCGTCCAAGGAATGCACCGTTCCATCCACGCGGGCGCGCGCAAAACCCGCCTTGCGAATCTCCTCAAACACGGCTTGATACGTTCCTTTGCGGGCGCGTACCAGCGGCGAGAGGATTAAAATGCGCATCCCATCGTCGAGTTGTTGGATGCGGTCTACAATTTCCTGCGCCGATTGTTTGACGACAACCCGCCCGCAAAATGGACAATGCGGTACGCCGGCGCGCGCGAACAACAAACGCATGTAGTCGTAAATTTCGGTGACGGTCCCAACGGTCGAACGCGGGTTGTGGCTGGTGGATTTCTGGTCGATCGAAACAGCGGGGGAGAGTCCCTCGATGTAGTCCACATCGGGCTTATCCATCTGCCCGATAAACTGCCGCGCGTACGCCGAAAGCGATTCAACATAGCGGCGTTGCCCCTCGGCGAAGATCGTATCGAATGCCAGGGACGATTTCCCCGACCCCGACAACCCGGTGATCACGACGAATTTATCGCGCGGGATTTCAACAGTGATATTTTTTAGGTTGTGAACGCGCGCCCCAACCACGCGGATGGTATTGGACGACATACTCCTCCTCAAAGGATTTTGATTTTAGCACAAGTGTTCCATTTACTCAAACCAATTCGGACACCGGCGCAACATTTCATTATACCAACCGGCATCGATCGGGCTTTCAATGGTTTTGAAATGTTGCATGTTATACTCCCTGCAACTTCTAAAACCCGGTGGTGTTACTTAATTTAACTCCGCCGGTAGGAATTTTTCTTGGCGGAGCTTGACTTCAACGAAGATGATACCCTGACCCGCGCCTCAACCGGCGACCGTGACGCATTTGGTCGCCTGTATGAGCAATACGTGGATCGCATCTTCAATTATGTATATTACCGGACCGGTAATCTCCACGACGCGGAGGATCTGACAGCCCGTGTGTTTCAGCGGGCAATGAATCACATCAAAAATTACACGGATCGCGGCGTCCCTTTTTCGGCATGGTTATATCGGATCGCCCATAATCTGGTTGCGAACTGGCATCGTGACCGCAGCCGGCGGCAGGAAATTCCACTGGATGAACTGCCCATCCTGCCCACAAAAGGCGACCACCCGGAACGTAACCTCGTCCGCTCGCAGGAGCAAGGCGCGCTTCTTCGTCTCATCCGACGCCTGCCGCCCGAGCGTCAGACCCTCCTCATCCTCAAGTTTGTTGAGAACATGTCGAATGCGGAGATCGGTGAGATCATGGGACGAAGCGAAGGCGCGGTCAAAAGTTTATATCATCGCACCCTGCTGTCGCTCCGCGATCAGTTGGGAGACCAAAATATCAATTTGGAAGGAGAGTAAACCATGTTGCGGATCGTGACCGACGGCGCGGGTGATATCATCCCCTCCTGGGGAAAAGAGTATGGCATCGAAGTAATCCCGGTAAATATTTTGTTCGGTGAAAAATCCTATCTTCAAGGGGTGGAATTGGATAACGAAGGTTTTTATAAATTAGTTGAGGAGAGCCGAAGAATTCCAAAAACCTCCCAACCTTCCCCGCATCAATTTGTTGAGTTCTATCGGCGCATCGCCCAAAAAGGCGATACGATCCTTTCGATCCACATCACGGCAAAACTTTCAGGCACATACGCTTCCTGTATCGCCGCCGCCGAAGAAGTGAAGGACGAGTTCAAGGTGATCCCCATCGACTCGGCGCTTGGATCGCTGGGCATCGGCATCCTCTGCCGCGAAGCGCGGAAGATGGAACGCGCAGGCAAAAGTATCGAAGAGATCGTGAAATACGTTGAGGATGTGAAGAAACGCTCGCGTGTCATCCTCACCCTCGACACGCTGGAATACGCCAAAATGTCGGGACGCGTGAAGACATTACAGGCGGCGTTGGCGTCTGTATTGAACGTCAAACCAATTGCGGTGTTGCGCGATGGCGACCTGAAAATGGAAGAACGCGTGCGCACCCGCAAAGCCGCTCTCGATCGTGTGGTTGAAATGGCGAAAAACGAATATGGCAATCAATCGGTCATTCTCGCCGTTGTGCACGCGCGCGACCCCAAATCGGGCGAAGGGTTGCTGGAAGAAGCGAAGAAGCATTTCAACTACACCGAAGCGCTGATGGGTGAGTTGGGTATTTCAATTGCCGCCAACCTCGGGCCGGGCACCGTCGGTTTGATTATCATTCCCGCCGCCTAAATAAGGCTTGCGATGAGACAGGCACGCACACTATGACGATGAATTTGCAGGATGATTTTATCGACCTTGAAGAGCACCTCGCCGGGACTTTGAAACCGGTCTCTCCACCGCGAGACCTGATTCAGCGCCTGCGTGAGCGCCTTCGCTTCCCCGCGCGCGAAGCGATCGTGTTGCGTTTTCAGGACTGGCGCAAACTGTTTCTCGTCTTTGGAGGGGTGATGTCTGGCTTGTTGGTGCTGATCACGGTTGCCCGCGCGTTTTTTCACCTCGCGCGCAAACACATATGATCAGTGCTTCACGAAAGTTTGGGCGACGGTTCGATTTGCCGGGCAAATCGTGTCGCCTGTCTCGACGCAACGCAGCTGTGTCGGTCACTATGTTCGTGATCTATTGATGATCGATAAACCAAACTAAAAAGACCCTGAAACAGTGTTCGGGGTCTTTTTTGATTCACTGATAGCGCGCAGTCTAGCCACACAGAAGCAGGGTCACAGAGAAAAAAAACAGAAAAACAGGACTTAGGCAGTCGGCGGGCAGTTGTACTGCCGCCGCCGCAGGGCAACTACGGCGCAACAGGTTCAACTGCGTGCGTCCTAAAAGATTTTCTCCATGTCTCTGTGACTCTGCGGCACAATGCGTAAGGGGCGTTATTTCAATAGTTCTTCACAGAATACTTTCGCCTCAGCGACCAGGTCTACTTTCACGGGAAGTTTGAATTCCTCATTCACGCGCAGGGTCAAGTGACTGGCGATCAGTTTGAGTTCGGGAGAAAGAAGCGGGTCGTCTTTGATCAAGTTTAATAAATCTATGGCGCTGGGGCTGGACGATGGAGCGCCTTTGCGCTTCAAGTGTTCGCGCACGGCAATTCCCGCCGCCCGTCGCGCGCAGACCCGCGCCTGTCCCTCGTTACCACGCTGGCGGGCTTGCTGAGCCCTGGTAATTTCTTTATCGATCTCAACGCTGAAGTTCACGATAGGGATTATACCTTTCCTGGTATCGCAACATGAACGCGGCAACCCAAACTTAAGATGCCTCGCCGCTTCGTGTTGCCGCGCGAGATCGGCGGCTAATCTACGAACCGGTACTTCAACAACGTCCACACCGCTTCGAATGCGTCCCTCAGCTTGATCTTCTTTCCCTGCGAGTAGTCGCGCGGATTGAATGAGATCGGCACTTCGTAGATCCGATAATTCCGCTTAAGCACTTTCGCGGTGAACTCCGGTTCAAAATCGAACCGTTTTGCGCGGAGGTTCATAGCCTCGATCACCTTGCGGCGGAAGACTTTATAGCCGGTCTCCATATCGGTCAGGATGGTGTTGTACAAGATATTGGTCATCAGGGTGAGTAACTTGTTGGCGACAAGATGCCAGAACATCGTTACCCGGTGCGGACCGCCGAGGAACCGCGAACCATAGACCACATCGGCTACGCCCTCGCGGATGGGTTGAAGCAAAACAGGATAGTCGCGCGGGTCATATTCCAGATCGGCATCCTGAATCAATAACACATCACCCTTCGCCGCATTCAACCCGGTGACAACCGCCGCGCCCTTGCCTTTGTTGCGCTCATGCAAAATAACGCGGATTTTCCCCTTGCCGTCCAGTTTTTTCAGGATTGCCCTGGTTCCATCCTGCGAGCCGTCATCCACAACCACGATCTCCTTCGCCAGTTTGGTCGCTTGCACCCGCCGCAAGATCTCGCGGATATTGTGTTCTTCATTGTAAACTGGGATAACAACAGAGAGATTCATACAGGGCATTATAACTTCGCGTGGGCGCCGGGTTGCGCCTTCAATGCAGATGCAATATTGATGTCCATAGCGCCCATCATTCGGCAGTATAATTCAGCCGCGCTCCAGAAAAACTTTGACCACATCACAATGTGGGAGGCAGTATGACGAATCCGCTAGGAAAAACCAACATGGGCACCGGGCTGTTTTCTCCGCCCCCGATCAACTCGGTGGAAGATACGGGTCTCTCCGCGCTTTGGTTGCAGGACCTGACCCTCAAGATTCTCTATTCGCAAGGTTTTTTGAGCGGGTTCAAAATCGCCGAATCCATTGCGTTACCGTTTGCAGGGGTCACCGACAGTATTTTAGAATCGCTGAAACGCGAGAAATTGATCGAAGTCAAATCGTCGCAGGGAGGCTTGGGCGAAGGTTCGTACACCTACGGCATCACCCAGGCGGGAGTGGCGCGCGCGCGCGAAGCATTGGAGCGCAGTCAATATTCGGGTCCCGCGCCGGTGCCTTTCGAAGTATATAACGAAGCGATCCGCCGGCAACGCGCCGGACGGCTCACGGTGACCACGCGGACGATGCGCCAGATTCTTTCACAACTCATCATCTCTGAAAAAACCTTTCAAAAATTAGGGCCCGCGCTCAACTCCGGTTCGTCGATTTTCCTATACGGACCTCCCGGGAATGGGAAGACGAGTGTGGCGCGCGCGTTTGGCAATCTTGCATTGAGCCAGGTCTTGTATGTGCCATACGCGCTCTACCTCGATGGGCAGGTGATCAAAGTTTACGACCAAGTCAGCCACCGCCTCGTGCCGGAAGGGGAGGGTGGTTCCTCCTCGGGAACGGGAAGCACGGGCAACTTACGCACCAGCCAGCGACGGGATCCGCGTTGGGTGAAGATTCGCAGACCCTTTGTGGTGGTTGGCGGCGAGTTGACGCTCGAAGGCTTGGACTTGGTGTACGACGATGTGCACAAATATTATGAAGCGCCGTTTCAGGTGAAAGCCAACGGCGGCATCCTCTTGATCGACGACTTTGGGCGGCAACAGGTGCGCCCGCGCGACCTGCTCAACCGCTGGATCGTGCCGCTCGAAAACCGCGTCGATTTCCTCACGCTTCACAACGGACGCAAGGTTGAGGTGCCCTTCGACGTGACGATCGTCTTCTCGACGAATCTGCCTCCCAAAGACCTCGTGGACGAAGCCTTCCTGCGCCGCCTGCGGCACAAGATTGAGATCGGCGACCCGAGTTACGAAGAGTATCGCGAAATCTTCAAGCGCGTCGCCTCGGATAAGCGCGTGGAATATAACGACCAGGGACTCGCGTACCTGTTGCAGGAATGGTACATCAAACGGAATCGCAAACTACGCGCCTCGCATCCGCGCGACCTATGCGACCAGATCCTCGACATTTCAAGTTACCTGGGCGCGCCGCCAGCCATGTCGCGGGATATGCTCGACCGCGCGGCAAGCGCTTACTTTGTGGATATTTAACCCAAACTGTTCGTCAACTTTTACGGATTACGCTTCGTAGTATCATTTGCGTAATCCGTATATTTTTTATGATGATCGAATCGCTTCCCCAACCTGTCATTTTTGCCCATCGCGGCGCGTCGGCGTACGCGCCGGAAAACACCCTTGCGGCATTGGAGCTTGCTGTCGCGCAAGGGGCAGACGCCATTGAATTGGATGTAAAGCTGTCCTCCGATGGGCATGCCGTTGTCATCCACGACGATACGGTAGACCGCACAACGGATGGCGTTGGGCGGGTAAAAGAGTTAACGCTGGCTGAACTTCGCTCACTAGACGCGGGCGCGTCATTCTCTGAGAAATATCGCGGAGAGAAAATTCCGTTGTTGGAGGAAGTCTTCGAAGCGGTTGGCAGGCGTTCGTTCATCAACGTGGAATTGACCAATTACGACAATAAAAAAGATCATCTTGTTGAAACCGTGTGCATGCTCGTCAAGAAATTCAACCTTCAGCAACGGATCCTTTTTTCTTCTTTTCATGCGAAGAACCTGGCGAAAGCGCGCGGCTTGATGCCGGGCGCGCCTCGCGGCTTGCTGGCGGTCAACGATTATCGAGGGATTTGGCAACGTTCGTTTATGTTCGCGTTTGGGGATTATCACGCGTTACATCCATATTTGGAGAATACCTCGCCCCAGCAGGTGCAACGCGTCCATCGCATGAAGCGCAGAGTCCATGTGTGGACGGTGAATGCGGAAGAGGAGATGCGTCGCTTGTTCCGCTGGGGCGTGGATGGAATTTTCACGGACGATCCGTTACTGGCGCTCAAAGTTCGAGGGGAGCTGTGAGAGACGTGAAGAAAACGCGTCAGGGTGTGAACCAACTTCACTTGGGGAGAAGAGGCGGGCGTTCGTCATGAAGTTGAGGAAACTCATTCATTGCCTCCTGGCGGCGTTTGTCGCCTCATCCATGCTCTGGCGCGTGCCGACAGTGGGCGCCCAGTCGCAGGCGCAGGCTATCTTGAATTCGATGACGCCGCAGGAGCGCGTGGGGCAATTGTTTCTTGTCACTTTTCGAGGGACAAGTATCGCGCCCGATTCGAAAATCTACGACCTGATCGTCAATCGTCATATCGGGGGCGTTGTGCTGTTGGCGGAGAACGATAATTTTGTCGATGCGCCGGAGACGGTCCCCGGCGCCTATCAATTGGCGAGCGATCTGCAAAACCTCGAATGGGAGGCGACCAACTCGCTCTCGCCCGCCGATGCGTCAAATGAGTACGTTCCGTTGTTCGTTGGGATTTCGCAGGATGGCGATGGCGCGCGACGCGACCAGATCTTGAGCGGGCTAACGCCCACACCTTCGTTGATGGCTGTCGGCGCGACATGGAATGCGACTCAGGCGGAGCAGGTAGGGGCTGTGCTAGGATCCGAGTTATCTGCCATCGGTTTCAATTTGATTTTTGGACCGTCTCTTGATGTGGTGGAAACGCCCAACCCCTCGGCGTTGAGCGACCTCGGCGCAAGCGTGTTTGGCGGCGATCCGTTTTGGGTGGGGAAGATGGGCGGCGCGTTCATTAAAGGTCTCCATGATGGTAGTGAGAACCGCATGGTAGTGATCGCAAAGCACTTCCCAGGGCGCGGCGATTCGGATCGACAACTTGGGGAAGAGGTAGCAACAGTTCGGAAGTCGCTGGAGGCGTTGAAACAGGTTGAGTTGTTTCCATTTTTTGCCGTGGCAAATGCGGCTGATCCGGCTCTCCACGCTGATGGATTTTTGGTTTCTCACATACGATATCAGGGATTTCAAGGAAACATCCGGGCGACAACGCGTCCCGTCAGTTTGGATTCGTCCGCCCTGCCTGCCATCCTTGCCTTGCCGGAGTTTCAAGGTTGGAGGCAGGCTGGCGGTTTGGTGGTCAGCGATGCCCTGGGGAGCAACGCGGTGCGCGCTTTTTATTCGCAAGGCGGCGAGAATTTTTCACTGCGCTCGGTGGCGCGAGATGCCTTTCAGGCGGGCAATGACTTGATGTATCTTGGGAACATCAAGTCGGACTTGGGGACGGATGTCACGCATGAAACGACGGTGGAAATTCTCGATTTCTTCACGCAGGAATATGTCAACGACCCCGCTTTTGCCCAGCGCGTGGATGCGGCTGTGGCGCGCATCCTCGCGAAAAAATTGGGGTTGTACGGCGGCAATTTTTCGGTTTCGAATGTGATTCCCTCCATCCTGGGTCTTGGCTTTACCGGTGAATTGCAACCGGTGAAATTCGAGGTGGCGAGCAATGCCGCCACGCTGATCAGCCCCGACCCGCAGGAATTAGGCGCGCTCTTGCCGGCTCCGCCGAACCCAAGCGACCGCATTGTGTTTCTCACAGACGCCTCCACCTATCAACAGTGTAGCGCGTGCGCTCCGAAAGACGCGCTGGCGGTGGATGCTCTTCAAAAAGCGGTGGATCGGTTATACGGTCAGGGTGGGAGCGCGCAGGTATTCAACAGCCGCATGAATTCGTTTTCATTCCGCGAGATGGAGTTGCTCCTCAATGGCGAAAGCGAAACCAATATCGAAAGCGCGTTGGAGCGGGCAACCTGGGTGGTCGTTTCGCTGGCAGATGTGAGCAACAACCAATTGGCGCTGTTGCGGCGCTTTTTTTCCGAACGCCCAAACCTGATCCGCAACAAGAACATCATCTTGTTTTCGTTCACTGCGCCATATTATCTCGACGCCACCGATATTTCCAAGTTGACGGCGTATTACTCGCTATATAGCAAACAACCCGCCTTCGTCGATGTCGCCGCCCGTTTGTTGTTTCAACAGATCGCGCCGGGGGCGTCGCCGGTCTCCATCCCTGCCGTAGGATACGATTTGATCGCCGCGTTGTCGCCGAATCCTTCGCAAGTGATTCCTCTCGCGTTGGATATTTCGGCGCCGGAGTTGACTGCCACGCCTGATGTTCTCGCGCTACCGGCGACTCCCTTGCCCCTTTTCAAGATCGGCGATTCGATCGCGGTTCGCGCCGGACCCATTCTGGATTCCAATGGGCGTTTGACGCCCGACGGGACGATCGCCCGCTTCACCATGTCTACGCGTGATTCGGGAGGCGGAGTTTTACAGCAGGTGGACGCTCCCACTGTGGATGGGATTGCGCGCGCCTTGTTCGTGATCGACAAGCCGGGCTTTGTGGAAATCCGCGTGATGAGCGAGCCGGCGCTGGTGTCTGAGGCGCTTCAATTCGACGCGTCGGATGTGGGGGTAGCGGTGACGGTTATCGCTCCCACTACAGTTGTGACGCCGACTGCGACTCTTCCCTCGCCTACGCCGGCGGCGGAAAACGACCTTGTTACGCCGGAGGGGTATCCTCGCCTCGGCGGGTGGATGTTGGGCTTGCTGGCGCTGGTGGGCGGCGCCGCGCTGGTATTCTGGGCGGCGAATAATTTGATTGCCACTCGTTGGGCGTTACGCTTCACGTTGTGCGCGGTGATCGGCGGCTTGTTATCGTATAACTATCTCGCGCTCGGTTTCCCTGGCGCGGCGGATTGGATCGCCTCCAGCGGCGGCACGTTTGGCGTGTTGATTTTGATCTTTGGCGGAGAAGTTGCGGGGGTATTGACGGCTTGGGTTTGGATGCGTTGGTTCAACGGGCAAGGGTCGCGAGCAAGCTAACGAGCAAAAGCACCCCCGCGCTCCATGCGAGCGTCGTTTCCGTTGGGTTGCCAAGATAATCTGACACGGTTTCAGGACGCGGACGGCGCAAGGGCAGGAGGGGATTGCTCGGCGATTCGCTGAACCCAAGCAGGGCTTTGCGGAACTCGTCCACCGACGGCGGTCGTTCGTCGGGGTGAAGAGACATTGCCCATTGGATGGCTTTCTCGGTTTTCTGCGACACGTGGGGATTGATCTCCCGAATGGGAACCAGGCTTTCAGGGGAGAGGAAGCGTTTGCGCGCGTCGGCAGGCGATTCGTTTGTCAACAAGTGATAAAGCGTGGCGCCGAACGCGTAAATATCCGAGCGGATGTCCGTATGCACATCGCTTCCGCCGTATTGTTCGAGCGGTGTGTACAAGGCCGTGCCCTGTCCTTGAATGATGGTGATGGTCACTTCTTCGGGGGCGAGAATTTTCACCAAGCCGAAATCCACAAGTTTGATCAAGCCGTAGGGCATGAGTTTGAGGTTGCTGGGTTTGATGTCGCGGTGGACGATGGGCGGTTCTTGCCCGTGCAGGTAGGTGAGCGCGCTGGCGATCTGCTCCGCCCAGGCAAGCACTTCTTTTTCGGGCAGGAAGTGATGTTTGCGACGCGCTTCGATCATCATGTGGCGCAAGTCGTTGCCTGGCACATAGTCCATCACCAGATAATCACGGGGCCCGTTCGAGAAAAAGTCCGATACTTTCGGCAGGTTGGGATGATCGAGACGCGCCAATATGGTCGCCTCGCGCAAAAATTGCTCGCGGGCTTCTTCGCGTATTTTTTCCGGGAGCGCGCGGTCGTATTCAACCTCTTTCAACGCGCACTCGCGCCCTTTTAGGCGTGTATCGTCGGCGAGATAGATCGAGCCCATGCCGCCTTGTCCGATGCGTTCTCGGATTTTGTAGCGACTGCGCAAGACCTCCCCGCTCTTCAGGGGTGGGAGCAAACTTTCTCCTTAAAGTTATTCGTGTGTCGACCCCGTACTGCAACTACGGAGCGAACAGGTACTGTGGAAGAGACGTCTCTCGCAGAGTCAATTCGGCGTTGGTTCTGCACAGAAACGCTTGTTTATGCTATATTCCAGACGACGCTAGTCCGTCGATTCGAACCAGGTTGGCGCGTATTATAAACTCGATTTATCTACCTGACATCCAAAGTCGATAAAAGTTTCATGAAAAAAACAGAAGATTATCCGTTATTGATCGCCGAGGATGGACCGCTCAAAGGCAAACGCTGGCAGTTAAGTCAGACCGTTGTGCTGGGGCGCGAATCTACGTGCGATGTGGTTGTTGCCGACCGGCAGATTTCGCGCTTCCACGCGCGCATGACGCCGACCAACGAGGGGGTGATGCTCGAGGATCTGGGGAGTAAGAACGGAACGTATCACAACGGCATCATGCTTTCGGCTCCTGTGATGTTGCAGGATGGCGACCGTCTGGCGGTGGGAATTGCCCAGCAATTCACCTACCTCACCTCCGACGCCACCATGCCCCTGCTGGATGGCGGCAAGCCGGGCAGATTGATGATCGATCAAAAATCGCGCCGGGTGTGGGTGCGCCAGCAGGAACTCGAGCCTCCGCTTTCCGCTCAGCAATTCCGCTTGCTGTGGTTGTTGTACGATACGCAGGGACAAGTGATCAGCCGTCCCGATCTGGTGACGGCGGTGTGGGGCGACGATCAATCTGCGGGCGTGTCTGATCAGGCGTTGGATGCCTTGGTGCGCCGCCTGCGCGAACGCCTCGCCGCGCTCGACCCGGGTCACCAATACATAGACACGGTGCGCGGTCACGGAATCCGATTGGATAATCCGCCAACATGACCCATTCGATTCATATCAATCAAAAAACCCTGTGGTGAATTTTAGTCACAGGATTTTTTAATTAGGCTTCCTTGTCATTCGTTATAAAATAGAGTACATTAACTATCAGCACGTTCGTTCTATTTATTGTGATGGAATCATGTCATTCTGAGGAGCGGAGCGACGAAGAATCTATGTTGCTCCAAGAAGATTTCTGGCGAGAGGAGAGATGCTTCGCTCCGCTCAGCATGACATAAAATTAGGAGACATTGAATGACAGACTCAAATTTTTATCTTGGACGCGAGTACGACCCGAAAACGCAAAAAGTAACCGCGAAGAACATCAATTACGATCCCGCCGATCTCACCACGCACGCGGTCGTGACCGGTATGACCGGCTCCGGCAAGACCGGTTTATGTATTGCCCTGCTCGAAGAAGCCGCGTTGCAGGGCATCCCCGCCATTATCATTGACCCGAAAGGCGACCTCACCAATTTAATTTTGCACTTCCCCGAACTTGCTCCGCAAGATTTCCAACCGTGGATCGATGCGGATTTGGCGCGGCGTTCCGGCAAGACTCTCGAACAAGTCGCAACGGACGCGTCCACTTCGTGGCGCAATGGCTTGAAAGAGTGGGAGATGACCCCAGAGCGCGTGCTCGCCTTGAAAAATTCTGCGCAATTTTCCGTTTTTACACCGGGCTCCGATTCGGGAATCCCTGTCAGCGTGTTGTCATCGCTTGCCGCGCCTGAAATCTCATGGCAGGATAACCGCGAAACCCTGCGCGAGCGGATCGCAAGCACAGTGACAGCCCTGCTCGGACTCGTTGGCATCAATGACATTGATCCCATCCGTTCGCGCGAACACATTTTGCTTTCCAATATCTTCGAGAACGCGTGGAGTCAAGGCAAAGACGTTGAACTTACCGAATTGATTCTGCAAACGCAAACTCCGCCGTTCGATAAACTCGGCGCGTTCCCAGTGGACACCTTCTTCCCCGCCAAAGACCGCATGGACTTGGCGATGGTGCTGAACAACATCCTCGCCGCGCCCGCATTCGAGGCTTGGCGCGAAGGTCAATCGCTGGATGTCAACGCGTTGCTCTATACCAAAGAGGGCAAGCCGCGTCACAGCATTTTCTACCTCGCGCATCTCTCCGACGCCGAGCGTATGTTCTTCGTCACGTTATTGTTCTCTGCCGTCGAAACATGGATGCGCACCCAAAGCGGCGCAACCTCCCTCCGCGCGCTCCTTTACATGGATGAAATTTTCGGCTATCTGCCTCCGCTCGGCAACCCGCCTTCCAAACAACCGTTGCTCCGCATGTTAAAACAAGCCCGCGCGTTCGGGCTTGGCTTATTGCTTGCCACGCAAAACCCGGTGGATGTGGACTACAAAGGCTTGTCCAATGCCGGCACGTGGTTCATCGGCAAACTGCAAACCGATCAAGATAAAAACAGACTGCTCGACGGGCTTGAAAGCGCGGCGGGCGGCGTCTCACGCGGTATCTTCGATAAATTAATTTCATCGCTCGGCAAGCGCGTGTTCGTCTTGCATAACGTTCACTCCAAAGCGCCGGAGTTATTGCAAACACGCTGGGTGATGAACTTTCTCGCCGGTCCCATCACGCGGACTCAAATTCCCGCGTTGAATCAACTCGCCAATGCGGATGCTTCGCTTCCGACTCAGGGTCAGCCTGCTTCGCCCTCCTCGACTGTTTCTACGCCTCAACCATCTTTCATGGCGTCTGCCCCGCAAAGACAATCTCCAGTCTCCAATCTCCAGTCTCCAACCTCCAATTCCCAATTCTCCTCCACCAAGCCATCCATTCCTCCAACGATCCGAGAGTATTTCCTCCCGCAAAACCTTAGCCTGCCCGAAGCGTTCAAAGCCGCGAATCAACCCGCGCCCTCCGAAGCGATGATCGAAAGTATCGTGTACAAGCCGGCGTTGCTGGCGTCCGCTCAGATCCGCATCCTCGATCGCAAACTCGGCGTGGACAGCGAGATCGCGCGCACGGCGGTTGTCGCCTCGCCCGAAAAGCGCGGCGCAGTCCGCTGGGAGGATTACGCGGCTACCGGCAAACCAATGGAAAACGTGGATACCTCTCCCGCGCCCTCCACAAAATTCGGCACAGTGGATGCGCCGCTGAACGACGCCAAATTGATGACCGCCTTGCAAAAAGATTTCACCGATTGGGTCTTCCGCAATTCATCCGTCACTGCCCGCGCGAACCAAGCGTTGAAAGTATTCGCCGGTCCCGATGTCACGCAGGCGGCATTCATGACCGCCTGTTCTGATGCGGCGCGCTCGTTGCGCGATGCGGAACTTGACAAGAAAACGTCCGCGATTGACAAGAAGATCAAGTCTATTGAAGACAAACTCTATCGAGAAGAACGCGAACTCCGCCAGGATCAGGAAGACGCGAGAAACCGCAACATCGAAGCCGGGCTAAACGGAGTGGAAGCTGTGGCAGGCTTGTTCGGGTTGGGACGTAAAAAGAGTCTTTCCACGCCGGTCTCAAAGTTCCGAATGGCGAAGAACGCAAAGGAAGATGTGCGCGAGTCGGAGGAAGCCATTCAACAATTTAAAAACGATATCGACGATCTTCAAAGACAGCGTGAACAGATCGAAGCGGAGATCACTGAACGCTGGGGAAGAGCCGCCAGCGAATCGACTGAAGTGACCGTCAATCCCAAAAAGACCGATGTGTATGTGAATCTATTCGGCGTAGGCTGGATGCCCTACTATCTCGTGAACTCCGGCGGCGGCTTGCTCGAACTCCCCGCATTTGGGGCTGAGTAACAGCCGCGCTGTCTTATGTTCTGGATCATCGTAGCGGTTGCGTTTTGGGGTTTCTTTCATTCGGTCAATTCAACTTTTGCGGTCAAGGAATGGATTCGCCGCGCGTTGGGCGATGGCTTCATGAAGTTCTACCGCCTCGCTTTCAACGTCTTTGCGGCGCTGACCTTTTTGCCGATTCCCATCCTGTTGTTTACGCTCCCCAGCCGATTGCTGTATCGCGTCCCGGCTCCGTTCATGCAGCTGATGATCGCCGGGCAGGTGTTCTTCGCCGCTTGTTTATTCACCGCTCTGTATCATTACGGTATCTTGTATTTCATCGGCTTGCGACAATTGGTTGAACTCCCCAGCGAGCGTAAACTGGTTGGAAGCGGTTCGTATGCGATCGTGCGGCATCCCTTTTACGCGTACTTCCTCTTTTTCCTCTGGCTGACGCCGGTGATGACGATGAACTTGTTGATCGCCTACCTCTCGCTGACCGCGTATATTCGCGTCGGCATTTATTTCGAGGAGCGAAAATTGCTCCGCGAGTTCGGCGAAGAGTACGCGAAATACCGGGCGAGTACGCCTATGCTCATTCCCGGCTTGAAATTTGGCAGGAACAAATCGCGTTCTCCTCTCGTTTTAGAACCGCAATCGACGGATAAGGTATAAGAAAGAGATTGATTACCTTACACTTTCAAAATCGGGGCGCTGACCGCGATGCGCGCTGAACAACGCAGATTTTTCATTCAGATCCGCGGTGAGGCTCTTTTTCGGCGCCTTTACGAAATATTCGTGAACTCGTTTTCTTAGTTGAGACTTAAGTTTGTCTGACCGGTGAAGGTATAATTTTTCACGTATGGCTTCCATTTCCAACCCGTATCGAACCCTCCCCGCATTACCGCAGATCCTTGCCGCGTTTGTCAGCGGCGTGACGTTGTTTCTTGGCATCCTCATCGCCTCGACGTTGGGATATCAACTGATGTATGCCGGGCGAATCTTCCCCGGCGTTTCAGTTGCCGGCGTGGACCTTTCCGGACTTACGCGTGATGAAGCCGCGTTGAAGTTGAACCAAACGTTATCGTATCCGATCACCGGAAAGATATTGTTCCGGGATGGCGAAAAAGTTTGGGTGGCGTCCCCAGCCGAATTAGGCATGGTGTTCGATCCCTCCTCCACAGCCGGAGCCGCCTTCCAGTTGGGAAGAAGCGGCGGGTTATTCGGTTCATTAACCGGTCAAATTCAAGCGCGCAGTTCGGGCGCGGATGTGCCCGCAGTCATCCTGTTCGACCAGCGCGTGGCGGCTCACTACCTGAGTCAGATCAGCGCGCAGATCAATCAACCGATGGCGGAGGCGAGCCTGGAACTCGAAGGGACGAACGTGGTCGCCAAAGCGGGGCAAGTGGGACGCGAGTTGAAGCTCGAGGCAACGATGGTATACCTCGGCGCGCAATTGCAAACTTTTACCGACGGCGAAGTGACTCTGGTGGTGCAGGAGATACAACCTCAGATCCTGGATGTGAGCGCGCAAGCCGAAGCGGCGCGGCAGGTGCTGAGCCAGCCGCTTACGCTGACGATTCAAAACTCGACGGAAAGCGACCCCGGCCCGTATGTGTATGATGCGCGGGTGCTGGCAAGTTTGCTCGGCGTGCAGCGCGTGCAAAACGGAGCGCAGACCGAAGTGCATGTTGTGTTGAATTCGGAGGGGTTGCGAAACCTGCTCAACCCGATCAAAGCGGAAGTGGATCGCGCGCCCTCCAACGCTAAATTCATTTTCAACGACGAAACGAAACAATTGGACAAGATGGAAGACTCGAAAACGGGTCGCGCAATGGATGTGAACGCCAGCATCTCAACCATCAACGACGCGTTGTTTCGCGGCGAACACACGGTGTCGTTGGTGATCAACGAGGCTCAACCGCAAATCCCCGGCACAGCCACAGGGCAGGAATTGGGCATCACCGAACTGATCGCCTCTGAAACATCGTATTTTTACGGTTCCAGCCAGGAGCGTATTCAAAATATCAAAGCCGCCGCCGAACGCTTTCACGGCGTGATGATCGCGCCGGGTGAAATCTTCTCGATGGGCGCGGCCATGGGCGATGTGAGCCTCGAAAACGGATTTGCCGAAGCGCTCATCATTTTTGGCGGGCGCACCATCAAGGGTGTGGGCGGAGGGGTGTGCCAGGTCAGCACCACGTTGTTCCGCACTGTGTTCAACGCCGGCTTCCCGGTGGTGGAGCGGTATTCACACGCGTATCGAGTCTCATATTATGAGATGACCGCCAGCGGCGCGGTTGACCCCGATCTGGCGGGGTTGGACGCCACCGTATATTTTCCCCTCGTGGATTTTAAATTCAAAAACGACACGCCCTATTGGATTCTGATGGAAACCTACGTGAACGAAAGCGGTCGTTCGCTGACCTGGAAAATGTATTCCACCTCCTCCGGGCGCACCGTTTCGTGGGATACAACGGGACCCGTCAACGTTGTCCCTGCGCCATCGCCCCTGTTTGAAGAAAACCCCGACCTGAGCAAGAACGAAATGAAACAGGTAGATTACGCCGCGAACGGCGCGGATGTCACCGTCACGCGCACGGTGTCTCAAGATGGCGCAGTCTTGTTTCAAGATCAATTCGTCACCCACTACGAACCCTGGCAGGCGATCTGTCAATTTGGGCCCGATTCGAGAAACCCCGAAAAACTTGCGGCAGAGAAAAAATTGTGCCGCAATCCATCCACCTAGGCGGTGGTAGAATTGCCCGCGATCGAGAAATGAGGTTCCATGATTGACGCAAATCTAAAAGAAATTCTACGATGCCCAAATTGTGTTCGCTCCACTGGCGGCGAGCTTAACTTGCGCAATGACGCATGGTTTATTTGCAAAGACTGCGGCCGCAAATACCCCATCGTGGACGATATCCCGATCATGTTGATCGAAGAAGGGGATAAGTGGGTTGGTACAGCGGAAAGCGCCTTGCCGATCCCGCCTCCCTCGAAATAACGTGAACGCGCTGCAAGATCTCCTGAACGACCTCGCCAGCAAAGACGAAGCGCGGGCAGAAAAATCCATTTCGGCGCTCGTTGATTTCGGTAAAGATGCGATTCCCTCGCTTTTGAAGTTGAGCGCCTCTGCTGAAGTGGATACTCGTTGGTGGGCGGTTCGCGCGCTGTCACAAGCGCCTCATGTTTCGACGGGACAATTGCTCCCGTTTCTCAGCGATACCGCCCCTGAAGTTCGCCAATGCGCGGCGCTGGGGCTGGCAGAGAAACCCGACGAAAGCGCGACCCAGCCACTCGTCCGCGCGTTGAGCGATGCCGACGCGATGGTCTGTAGCCTCGCGGCGCGTGCGTTGGTCAAAATCGGCAAACCCGCTGTCCCGTCGCTGATCGAAGCGGTGAATCACAAATCGCAAGCGGTGAGAATTCACGCCATCCGCGCGCTGGCGGAGATCCGCGACCCTCGCGCCATCCCCACGTTGATGAAGGTGATGGAGGAAGATTCGGCGCTCTTGCAACATTGGGCGAAAGAAGGCTTGGAACGACTTGGATTGGATATGGTGTATTTGAAACCGGTGTAATGAAAATGAATTTTCTAAAAAACATGAAACGCCCCTCAATGGGCACAATGATATTCTGGGTTGCCATGGCTGGTCTGGCGATCGGCGCCTTCGCGGCTGTCAAAAACCTGACCACCTGTTGGGTCTTAACTCCGCTCCCCGGCTGGGCTCCCTCAGATTGTAAAACCGTGCAGTCAGGGATAGACGGTCCCTCCCTCACGAATAGCGAAGGCACGCCTGTGCCGGGGCCGGAGAACTTGCCCGACCCGGTGATCATCCCTGCCAGCGATCTTCCGCCCGCCTGGGACGGCGCAAGCCGTATTACCGTATTGATCATCGGGTTGGATGCGCGCGATACCGATACCAGCGCCCCGCGTTCCGATACGATGATCCTCCTCACGATCGATCCGTTGACGAAAACGGCGGGCATGTTGTCCGTCCCGCGCGATATGTGGGTGAACATCCCGGGCTTTGGGTACAGCCGCATCAACACGGCGTACTCCTCCGGCGAAGGCAATAAATTACCGGGCGGCGGACCTGAACTGGCGCGAAAAACAGTGGAGCAATTTATCGGCGTGCCCGTGCAGTATTACGCGCAGGTCGATTTCAACACGTTCGTCCAATTCATCGACCGGATCGGCGGCGTCGATATTTACAATGACGAGGATTTGCGCCTCGATCCCGTGGGCGGCGGCAAGGACAAGATTCGGCTTACCTGTTGCGGTCCTCGCCACTTGGTTGGAACGACGGCGCTTGCGTATGCCCGTCACCGCAAATCTGGCGAGGGCGATTTTTCCCGCGCCCAGCGCCAGCAAAAGTTGATCCTCGCCATCCGCGACAAGGTGCTCGACCCGGCGAACTTCCCCACGCTCATCACTCAGGCGGACGATTTCTACAACGAGTTTTCGTCCGGCATCCGCACGAACATGCCGCTTGATGTGGCGATCCAATTGGCAGTGCTTGCCAAGGATATTCCACCGGATAGCATCAAGCAAGGCGCGATCGATACGACGATGGTGGCGTTCGATAACGTGATTTTGGGCGGGCAGGATGCGAGCATCATGAAGCCGTTGCCGGACAAGATCCGCATTTTGCGCGATGAGATTTTCACATCGGCTGGGGCGTTGAGTCCGCTGGCGCCGCAGAATGACCTGACCGCGTTGATGCGCCTCGACCTTGCCCGCGTCCGCGTGTTGAATGGCTCTTTTACCCCCGGGCTTGAAACCAATACCGGTAATTATTTTCTGGCGCAGGGGATGCAGGTCAAGGAAGTCGCTCCCGCCGATCGCGCCTATGACCGCACGGTGATCGTGTTGTACGCGCCAAAACTGTATACGCTCAAATACTTGCAAATGGTGTTCGGCATTACCGAGAACGCGCTGATTCAGATCAAGCCCGATCCGACGCAAACCGTCGATGTGGAGATCCGCATCGGCAACGACTGGGCGAATAACAACCCAATGCCATAAAGAACCTCCCTCTTGACAGAGAGGGAGGTTTTATTTTGGTTGCTGGAAGGTGAGTTTGAAACCGCCGAAATAATTTTCGCCCGAGGAGGTCTGGCAGGCGGGAGCCATTAACCCTGAAGCGACATCGCTCCCTTGCGCAAGTTGCACAGCATAAGCGATGTTCGGCGTCATCAGGAAGTCTGCGTAGCCGTTGCCCAACTCGGGTTTCAAGCCGGTGAAAAAGCGATCCTCGTTCGCTTCCCATGTGATTTGGATTTCCATGCCCGGCATTTGTCTGCGGTTTGAATTGAGCACAAGCACTTGTAATAAACCGTCTGGCAGATTCGAATCGCACAAGGCTTCTTGCGCGATCAACTTGAACGGGACGCCAATCGTTGGAATTGGGGTTTGGGTTGGGCGAGGCGTGGATGCGATCGGCAGGGGCTGAGTTGGGGTAATGCCCAGCGTCGCGGTCGCAATATCTTGCGTAGGCGAGGTGGGAATTGGGGAGGGCGTGTTTGGTGACTGGGTGGGTTGGATAATTTCAACCGGAATAGTTGAGGGTGGCGGCGGCGCAACACTGATGCCGTTGCTTTGTAAAGCCGCAGACAGGAGCGCGAGTTGGTCGGCGTTTTGGAAGTCTCCGTTGGCAAGCAGGCGTTGCGCTTGCGCGTTCAACGCTTCGAGGGGATCGGCATCGTTCAGTAGGGTAAGGCGGGCTTTGGCGCGTTCTAAATTCGCTGTGTTGACATACGCGGCGGCGATGGCGGAACGGTATTGGTCTTTGAAGTCGTCGCGCAAGGCGCTGGGAACCGCGTCGACGATTTGCAGGGGCGATATCACCCACGAGTAGGCGAGCCCGGCTCCAAGTCCGAGAAGAAGCGCGAGGAGGGCGCTCCAAAAGATGCGGTTCATGGAATCCCGCTCCAGGCTTGGAGGGCGGTGACGAGTTGCTGAATCAAGACAATATCTGACTCGGCAAACCGGTTCGAGCGCGCATACTCCAACCCTTGAGAGGCGATGGATGTGGGAGATTGCGAGCCGAACATGGCAAGTTGCCGCGCTGAGATGCCAGGGTCGCGGTGTGAGTGATATGCCTCGGCAACCATCAACACGTAATCGGCTTTGAAGTCGGCGCGCAGGGTATCGGGCGTGAGGTCGAAGAAATCGACCGGGTCGATGACCCACCCATATGCAAGGCCGGCGCCGATGCCGATCACGAATGCAAGGATGATAAATAGCCAGCGATTAATTTTCATGGATAAATATCCGGGCAGGTGATCGGCGGCACCCAGAAACGCTTCCTTACCGTTGCTGTCTTTCGACCCTGGCGGGTTTCGAAAGGCTCTGCCGCGCCGGTCCTGCCCGGACGGGCGAAGGATACCCGATGTGGGGAGGGGTGTCAATTAGGGCGGCGAGGTCATTAAAAACGAACAGCCAGCGTGATTTGTGCGCTGGCTGTTCTTCGACTTGCTCAACTATTCAAACGCGCTTGCGTATTCCACCCAAGCCAGTAATGCAGGAGATCGTTCATGAGTTGCTTGAATTCGGGGTAGCCGACCGGTTTCACCAGATAACTATTCGCGTGGTTATAGTAGGCTCTCGAAACGTCTTTTTCCGCTTCGGAGGTGGTGAGGATGATTACCGGGATCGCTTTCAGGGTTTCATCTTCTTTGATGGTTTTTAAGACGTCGATCCCGTCCACTTTGGGCAGTCGCAAGTCGAGCAGGATGATCTGGGGCCGCGATTTATTCTCGGGGTTGGAGTATTCGCCTCGGTGTTGCAGAAAATCAAGCGCCGATTGCCCGTCGAAAAAGTGTTGGACTTCGTTCGCGATACGATGCTCTTCAAGAGTGCGGATGACAAGTTCGGCGTGGTCCGCATTATCTTCTACGAGCATGACAAGGTAGGGTCTCCCGGTAATTTTCGTCATAATGTATAGCTTATTTTGGAACATTCTAACTCATTTTCGGTTTTTGGCGGCGCCTAAATGTCCCAAAATCACAACAAAACCGATAGGACAGTCGTGTTATAATTTTGACCGCAATAAAACGCTCATTCAACCTGGAGGATGTACCATGGAAATTTCGACTCAGGAATTCAAACATTGTGAAATGATCAAAGTCAAGGGACGGGTGGATAGCGCGACGGCTCCGCAACTTGCGCAAGCCCTTGAGAAAGCCAATGAGGAGGGCAAATACAAGTTGGTGATGGATATGAGCGAACTTGAATACATGTCCAGCGCGGGGTTCCGCGCCTTGCTTGCCGCGCAACGCAATGCGAAGAAATATAATCGCGGCGAGGTTGTGCTCGTCGGCGTGCCTGACCGGATTCGCGAAGCGCTTGAACTGGCCGGCTTTACAGAACTTTTCAAAACCTTTGACGACCCCCTGCACGCGGTTGGGCATTTCTAAATAGCGGAGCCTGTTCAGGTTGGAGAAAGACACGAAGGCAACGAAAGAGGAGCCGTTCTCAGCCACCGGTTGAGGCGGCTTCGGTTTTATCGGATGCAGACGGTCCAGTTCCCGGCACAGTTCGAATTCCTCGACGAGATCCGTGAATTTGTGGGAGTGATTGCCCGCGAAAACGGCTTCAACGACAAGGCTGTTTACAACATCCAGCTTGCCGCCGACGAAGCCGCATCGAATGTGATCGAACATGCCTATAGAGGGAGCGCGGATGGAATGCTCGAGATCTCCTGCGGTGTGAAAGCCGAGACCCTGACCATTGTTATGGTCGACCATGGCAAGTCCTTCGATCCTTCGGAAGTGCCGTTGCCTGATATCCAAGCCGACCTGAGTGATCGCAAAATTGGGGGACTGGGAATTTTTCTCATGCGCAAGTTGATGGATGACTTTGAATACGTTTCAAGCCCGCGCGGTAATACGCTCACAATGACCAAAAGAAAGGCATAAGGCATGAAGCAGGCCTCGTCGTCAGATTGGCGCGATCTTGCCCGTCTGGGAGAGCAACTGCTCAGCGCCGCATCGCTTGCCGAGCAGCGTAACCGCGTTGTGGATGTGGCGGCGCGCCTGTTGGGCGGCGAAGCGGAGTTGTGGCTTTCTGAATCCATTTTTCGATTGCCGAACACGGAACACGCCTCGATCTTTTCGCCCGAGCCGACAACCAAAGGCATGCAACGCGCCATGGCGAGCGGCAGGATCGTGGCAGGGAGTAAAGGCGGAAAGTCGAAAAGCGCGGCGCATCCTTCGTGGGCGTCGATTCCTCTCATCGATCGCGGCGCCGCCCTAGGGGCGATTCAGATTACCCGTCCAAAGGGACCCGTTTTCAAGCGAGACGATATAAATCTGCTCGAAGGGTTGGCAGGCGTTGTGGCTGTGAGTCTGACCGCCTCGCACCGCATCTCCGTTGAGCAATTTCGATTGAACCAGTTAAATCTGGTGAGCCAGGTGAGCGCGCAGATCGCGAACGTGCTCGATGTCAACGAACTTTCGGAGCGCGTCACCCAACTTATTCAGGAAACGTTCCATTTTTATTACGTGGCGATTTTCACCGTTCGTGAAAATTCTTCCGCCAACCTTCGTTTCCGTTCGAGCGCCATGGCGCAGCGCAAGGGGAAATCAAAAGCCAAGGTGGCGTTGGATGTGAAGATCGGGCAGGGGTTGATCGGCGAAGCCGCATCGGATGGCGAGCGGATCGTCGTGCCGAACGTGAAGAAAGACGCTCGCTTTCGATTCATTGAATCGTTGCCTGAAACGCGTTCCGAGGTGGTCATCCCGCTTAAGACCGAAGGGCGGGTGCTTGGTGTGCTGGATGTGCAAAGCAATCAGGTCAATGCCTTCCACGCGAACGATCTGTTGATCCTCAATGCGCTGGCAGACACGATCGCGCGCGCCATCGAAAGCGCGCGGCTCTACCGCGATCTGCGCCGCCATTCGGACCACCTTGCATTGATCGCCGATGTGGGGCGGAGCGCGAGCGCCTCGCTGGAATTGAACACGCTCATGAAGAACGTGTCGGACTTGATCCACGAGCGATTCAAGGTTCCGCATGTGCATTTATTTACTGTTCATCGCAACCGCCGCGTCATTGAATATCAGGCGGGTAGCGGCGAACGCGACGCGGGCTCGGAGGGGTTTGCGATCTCCATGGATAACTCCTTGGGCATCATCCCCTGGGTGGCGCGCGAAGGGAAGACGGTGATTACCAACGATGTGCGCAAGGATAAACGCTATGTGCCCTCGCCTTTTCCGCCGGAAAACACCAAATCCGAAATCTGCGTGCCGTTGTTATACGATGGCGAAGTGGTCGGCTTGCTCGATATTCAAGCGGACCGCTACAACGCCTTTACCGCGGAGGATAAATTCATGTTCGAGGCGGTGGCAGATCATATTGCCATTGCTATTCACAACGCCGCGCTCTATCGGTCGGAGCAATGGCGGCGGCGCGTGGCAGACAGCCTGCGCGAGGTCGCCGGCTTGATCTCGGCAGACGAAGATGTGGATGATGTGCTGGATGTGATCCTCGCCGAATTGGAACGCAACCTGCCTGTGGATGTTTCCGCGATCTGGTTGCTGGAAGACGACCAGTTGTACCTTGCCGCGAGTCATAATATCGATGAGGGTGTGCTTGAAAAAGCGTTGTATGGTTCGGTGGAAGCATACGACGGGTTGATGCAAGTCGTTCATTCTCAAAATGCCGAGATACGAAAGCCGACAGACCCGCTGTGGGTTTCCGGTATAGCGGCAGGTTTCGACCAGAGCTATTCCGCGCTGGCTGTGCCGTTGCGCGTGGGAGACCAACCCTTTGGCGTGATCACCCTCGCGCATAACGCGGCAGGCAGATATGGGCGTGAAGCGCAAGCTGTGGCTACCACGTTTGCCAGTTACGCGGCGGTCGCCATTGAAAACACGCGCTTGTACGATGTGGCGCAGGAACAGGCGTACGCGTCGGCGGCGTTGTTGCAGGTGGCGCAGGCAATCGTCAGCCTGAATGATCTCGATGAAATTCTCGGCACGATCATCCGTATCATGCCGATCCTCACCGGTGTGCAACGCGCCGCTTTGTATCAATGGGATGCTTCTCATGAGCAATTTGCGCCCACGCAAAATTATGGCCTGAGCGTCGAGGATGAAAGGCAATTCTGGGAGCGGTCGTTTTCACCGGGTGAATTTACTTTCCTCGATTTATGCCGCGGCGCCACGGGGATGTTAGCGTGTCCGCTCGAAGGACAGGGAGGGTTACAGGCGTGGTTATCAGCCAGCCCGTCGGAGGAAGCGAATCTTGCCAACCCCAACGCCTTGTTGTTCGCCGTCCCGATCGCCGTCAAGGATACGTTGTACGGCGTGATGCTCATCGAAGAGGCGGAGGGAGGATTGCGTTTCCGCGCCCGCCGCCTGGAAATCATTACCGGAATCGCCCAACAAGCCGCGCTGGCGATTCAAAACGACCTTCTGCAAAAGGAGATGGTGGTGCGCGAGCGCCTCGAAACGGAAGTGCAGTTGGCTCGCCAAATTCAGCAGACCTTCCTCCCCGACGCGCTCCCGCAAGTGGAGGGCTGGGACTTCTCAGCGCGTTGGAAAACGGCGCGCCAGGTGGGCGGCGATTTCTACGATGTGTTCGACCTGCCCAACGGAAGGATCGGTTTGTTCATCGCGGATGTGGCAGATAAAGGCGTGCCGGCGGCGTTGTTCATGGCGCTCACGCGGACGCTGGTGCGAGCCGCCGTGCTCGAGACCGAGTCGCCTGCCCAGGCGTTGGCGCGCGTCAACGAGCTTTTGATTCCCGATACGCGCCAGGGGATGTTCGTCACGGCGATTTATGCGGTGCTGGATACCGCCAGCAACGAATTAACCTATGTCAACGCGGGGCACAACCCGCCGATCTGGGTGAAACAGGATGGCTCGATCGAAAAACTTACCCGCACTGCCATTGCCCTCGGCGTTTCGACGGATCATGGCGTCGAACAGAAGACCATCCAACTGGCGGGCGGTGATAACATCCTTTTCTATACGGATGGCTTGACCGAATCGTTCAATAACGAAAGCGAATTTTTTGGAGAAGCGCGACTCATCGACGCCTTGTTGACAAATCTCTGCGCCTCGGCGTCAGATTTGATCGACGTGGTGGAAAAAGCGCTGCTCGATTTTATTCAAGATATGCCTCCCGCCGATGATTTAACGATGCTGGCAGTGAGACGGATGTGAAGCGCGGGTATTTGCGGTTGACCGGACGGTTTGTAAATAAAAAACCCGCTTCGTTCTTGAAGCGAGTTTTTTGTTCACTGATGTTACGCAGTCGGGGTTGATTCGGCTCTCGTCATGCGCCATGTTGCAGATTATCAATTAAACCAAGCAATCTCTCCGCCACAGTTTGAACCAGGGCGACACTGAGTCGCGGAGTTTTGAATTGCGTTTCTCAGCGTCCAAAAAAGAAAAGGCAGGTGGCGAGTTGATTTTTATCCTTCTGCTTTGACTTCCCCGGCGGTTTCGTCTACTTTTAACCCGCGCAGGGCATCGTCCAAGCTTGTCGCGTCGCGGCGCGCGCCGGTGGCGGAAGCGCCGCAGTAGGGGCAGATGTTCCACGGGAGTTCCATCAGTTTGTTGCAGTTCTCGCAGTTCTTTTTCAATTTGGTGTGACAGTTCGGGCATACCTGCCAGTCATCTTTGACGCGCCGTTCGCAACCGGGACAGAGGGGTAAATCTTCGAGAGCCTGAAGGAGCGCTTCTTCTTCCAACGTCTTTTGGTAATCTTCTTCGAGGGTCTTCGGCGGGCGTAGGATCAAATACACGAGGATGCCCGGCAGACTCAATACGGCGACAAGAAGCGTTGCCAGGGTCTGCGCGAGCGGATCGCGCGCGCGCGTGCGGATATCGCGATACGTCCAAATGACGAGCGCGATCCATAACGCGGCGATGAAGGCGGCGCCGAAACCTGTCAAGACCAGGATAATGTTGCTGAGAAATGAGGGGTCAAGATTCATAACGTGTCGATATTTTATCTCATATTGCGAAGCGCGGGAACTTTGGGTATAAGGCAATCGCATTTGAAAATCTCGAGGCTCAAAACACGGTGTTTTGCCTTCGAATCCGCTACTCTTCGCCAATCTGCGCGAAATTTTCCGAGAAAGATTAGCGTGTTCGTGAGGATTAGCGGAAAAAAACCAAATGCGATTGCCCTAAACTTTGGGAGGTGCAACTTTGTGTGTGGCGAAGACATCTTTTGCAAGCCTGTTTCGCCGCGCCCGGAAATTTCAACTGCAAGGCGAATCCATGTTCGGGTATACTTTGCCTCATTCAAATTATAGGAGTCTTACATGGAGTGGCTTTTACAACCCCAAACTTGGATCGCGTTCCTCACGCTCGTTGTGCTGGAACTCGTCCTCGGCGTGGATAATATTATCTTTATTTCGATTCTGGCGGGCAAGTTGCCCGTTGAAGATCAGTCGCGCGCCCGTACCACAGGAATTTTGTTGGCGGTGGTGACGCGGTTGCTGTTGTTGTTCTCTCTCTCGTGGATCATCAACCTCAAGGATCCCATATTTACCGTGATGGGGTATACCCTTTCCGAGCGCGACATCGTCCTTTTGGCGGGCGGCATTTTCTTGATCTGGAAAGCCACGCGCGAAATTCATGAGAAACTGGAAGGCTCCGAAGGACATGCCTCCGCCAAAGTCCATGCCTCGTTTTGGAGCGTGATCGTTCAGATCATGTTGTTAGACATCGTCTTCTCGCTCGATTCGGTCATCACCGCCGTCGGCATGGTGGATGAGTTGCCGATCATGATCGCGGCGGTCATCATCGCCGCATTAGTGATGATCTTCCTTGCCGCCCCTCTCAGCAATTTTGTCGAGGGACATCCCACGATCAAGATGCTTGCGCTCAGTTTCTTGCTGTTGATCGGCTTTACGCTGGTCGTCGAAAGTCTTGACGTGCACATCCCGAAGGGATATATCTACTTCGCCATGGGCTTCTCGGTGATGGTGGAAACGCTGAACTTGCGAATGCGCCAACGCTCCGAGCCTGTGCAACTGCGCAGTCCATACCAAGCCAGCGCTCCTGTCCCTGCGATGGCGGAGGTGTCGGCTCCAAACACCCGTTCTGTCAAATCTACCCCAAAAAAGAAATCTACAAAGAAACGAAAATAAACTCGAATCAAAAAAAGACTTCTGCGTTTTGCAGAAGTCCTTTTTTGCTCACTGCTCACTGCTCACTGCTCACTGCTCACTGCTCACTGCTCACTGCTCACTGTTCACTGTTCACTGCTCACTGATAACTGCTTTCACTTCCTCCCATCCCTCACCGCTTTCATAAACCCCACAAACAACGGATGCGGCTTCATCGGGCGCGACAAAAACTCAGGGTGGAACTGACTCGCCACCATGAATGGATGATCCTCGATCTCGACGATTTCCACCAGTTTGCCGTCGGGAGACATGCCTGAGAAAACCATGCCTGCCTTCTCAAAATCTTTTTTGTAATTGTTGTTGAATTCAAAGCGATGACGGTGACGTTCCTCCACTTTTTTCTCGCCGTAGGCTTTGGCGGCTTTCGAGCCTTCCTGTAATTCGCAGGGATACAAGCCGAGCCGCATCGTGCCGCCCATGTCGGTGATCGCGCGTTGGTCGAGCATCAGGTCAATGACGGGATATTCCGAGCCGCGATCAAACTCAGAGGAGTTGGCATCTTCGTGATTCAACACGCCGCGCGCGAAGTCAATGCACATCACTTGCATTCCCAAACATAACCCAAGATATGGAACTTTCTTCTCGCGCGCATATCGCGCCGCCAAAATTTTCCCTTCGATGCCGCGCGAGCCGAACCCGCCAGGGACGAGGATGCCATCCGCGTTTTGCACCACATCCCAACCTTTGTCTTTTTCAAGGTCAGCCGCATGCACCCAGCCGATCTCCACTTCCACATCGTTGGCGAGCGCGGCATGTTTCAACGCCTCGCGCACCGACATATATGCGTCTTGCAGTTCGACATACTTTCCAACCAAGGCAACTTTCACTGTTTGTTTCGGTTTTCTTACGCGCTCCACAAGTTTTTCCCATGGCTTCATGTCCACCCTGCGCGTGGCTTTCATGTTCAACTTCTCAACGAGATAATCGCTGACGCCCGCCTTCTCCAACAAAAGCGGGACTTCGTACAACACATCGCTGGTGATCATCGGCACGACGGCTTCTTTTTCCACGTCGCAGAACAGCGCGATCTTGTCGCAAATATCTTTGTCAACGGGATAGTCCGACCGCGCGATGATCATGTTCGGCGAAATACCGATCGAGCGCAACGCCGCCACGGAGTGTTGCGTGGGCTTGGTTTTGATCTCGCCCGTCGCTTTGATGTACGGCAACCACGTCACGTGGATGAAGAACACGTTCTCGCGCCCGACCTCGTTGCGGAGTTGTCTCAGCACTTCGAGAAACGGCTGCGACTCGATGTCGCCAACCGTCCCGCCGACCTCGACCAGTACAATATCGGCATTCGTCTCTTTGCCAATGGATGCGACTCGCCGCTTGATCTCATTCGTAATGTGCGGAATGACCTGAATCGTCCCGCCAAGAAAATCGCCGCGCCGTTCTTTGCCGATGATCTCGGCGTAGACCTGTCCGCTGGTGAAGTTGGACGAACGGCTGAGACGGATGTCAATGAATCGTTCGTAGTGACCCAGATCAAGGTCCGTTTCTGCGCCGTCGTCGAGGACGTACACCTCTCCGTGTTGATACGGACTCATCGTGCCAGGGTCCACGTTGATGTACGGATCCAATTTCTGCACGGTCACATTGAACCCTCGTTCCTTCAGCAAGAGTCCTGTCGCCGCCGCAGTCACGCCTTTGCCAACCGAAGAAACAACCCCGCCAGTAAAAAATAAATATTTTGTGGTCATAGAATTCTCCAATTCTCTAATTCTCGAATCTCTAATCTCTAGTCTCCAACTGTTTTCCTTGAACAGGAGATTGCTTCGGGCTTCGCCCTCGCAACGACATACAGCGCCACCATTAAAAGAAACGGGGAGGGCGTTTCAGCCCTCCCCGTCGGGGATTGCATTTCCTGTGTGTTCTGGCAGTTCTTCGATTTCATCCGACCAGTTTCACAATATCTTCCGCGGCGCGCCGCATCTCGAGAAAGATCAAACCGAGTTTCGCTTCATGCCGCGCCATGGCAGTTAACACTGCTTCCTGCCCAATAGACGTCAACACGATCGACCCCGCATCGCCTTTGATGTACACCTGCTCCAACCCTCCGCGTCCCAACTCGTTGGAGATCCGCTCGCCGAGCGAGAGCATCGCCGCCGACATTGCCGACACGCGATCTTCCTCCACGCCTTGCTGCAAAGCCGAAGCCATGATCAACCCGTCCACAGAAACAACGGCCGAAGCCTCGATATCGGGCGCGGCGGCTTGCATGTTTCGTAATCGGTCCACGATCTGGTCGGCGCGGGATTTTGCCATAACAATTCTCCTAAAATAAATCTGCCAAAGTTTACCATACTTCATTTTGCATGTCATTGCGACGGTTCCGCGCTGAGCGGAGAGGCGCGTGATGTTCGCGCCACGAAGTCGAAGCGTCACTTGCATCAGGGAGCACTCAAAGTTTGTTAGGGGGAGGTAGACAAGTTGAGATAAAAGGGTTTCAAATTATCCCAAGCATTGCTAAGCCAGGCGGCTCTAGCTTTGGCAGTTGCAATAACGCCAGCCAGTGTCC
>WBZR01000072.1_pt1 | contig 170952 bp, 176 predicted proteins | sample 5204231 | NCBI WGS metagenome assembly WBZR01 (sample SAMN12412403, study PRJNA552823) | activated sludge metagenome | isolation source: activated sludge from anammox sidestream of wastewater treatment plant... | place: USA: Virginia | collected 2017-08
AATACGGCAGGTAAAGGAAAAAGACAGGCAAGCCCGCTAATCGCAAGCAAATCTGCCCTGCCAATGATGCCCTTGCGATACCCATATCCGGTGAACAACACTGGCCAGACAGGTGGGTAAAACAACAAGGGTATGGCAAACCAACCGGATAGATTACGGAAGATGCTCCACAGACATGCCAGCAATACGATCCCGGTCTGAATGGGTGTGGCGGGAAATGTCAAAAGGATCGTTCCTAACAGAAAGACTTCAATCCCTGGAACCAGGCGATAGCGCAGGTCGGCATAGCTGAATATGGAAAAGGAGACCAGCGCAAAGGTCTCTGCGAGGGTCATGAGCGATCCTCTTCATCCCTGGAATTTGGCATGAATGTAAGTATCTCTTTCACCCGTGTTGCGTTTCCGATTTCAGAAGCGCGCATCAATGGATCGCGCGCTGTCATGATCTCTTCCGAATGATCCAGGTAGGCTCTGGTCATCTGTGCTGTTTCCTGTGGGTACTGAGCAGCGAAAACATTTGGGTCCATCCCATGTTGAGAGATGTCCGCGGACATGGCTTGAAATCCCTGCTGGAATTCCTGGGGAGAGCCGTTGAAGTTGGATTGAATGGAGGCATTCACCGATGGCGAGAAACCAAAATCATCCGAAGGTGATGAGGGTGGGGCGCCATTGAAGCGTTGCATCCGTTCCCCCAACTCCGCCTGTCGCGCCGCAAGTTCATGTCCATGTGCCAGCGAACGATTATAGGCGGCTGGGGCACGCAATCCCATCGCTTCAAGATTTCCGGCTTGTTGTGTTAATTGTCCCGCCGCATTGAGATGACCCATCGTGACTTCCGCGCCGGTCAGTCCACTCGTGGCAGTAGATGTTGCAGATGCGCCCGCACCTGTCGTGGCTCCTGCCGCGCCAACCGCACCAGCTCCCGCCGCTCCCACACCGCTGGCAGCCAGCATCCCGATGGAAATGATTTGTTGCGCTGCCTTGATCATTCCTCCGAATGCATCCGCTGTGGTGGAGATAGTCATCTTGCCCAGGATGCCTGCCAGTGACAGCAACAATCCGGTTGCACCCCACAGCCAGACGACACGCAGAATGGCGGACAACAACCCCTGCTGACCCATCCAAGTACTGGCTGCCATGCCTGCCTTGAAGACTCCACCTGCCACAATAGGCAGAAGAGCAATCAAGATCACTGCCTTCATCCATAGGGAACGCAGCCAGGTTGCCTGAGGCAACACGCTCGCAATAGCAAGAGGTGGAGCGAGTACAGCAAGAATAAATAGAACGGCATTGGCGGACGCAAACGCAAACAACATCCCGCCGATGGCGAGTAACGAACCGATGGAAAGACCGATGTTGAGCAGGCTGCCCAAGAAGGTTTGATTCGCAAGTCCCAACAATATGGATGTTGCAGTGGTGTTCTCTACAAAACTGACTGCCAAGATACCAGTTTCCCCGATCACTTTTCCAACCATCCACCACCCGAGTCGGACGATCAGATCAAGGAATGGACCGGAGGCAATCGCCAACACACCAGCCGTAACCCAATCCCCGACCACACGCAATCCGCTGTCATCATCACCGAGTAGCCTTCCCCAGTGATACAGCGCCAGTCGTAATAGGAATAAAGCGGGCGCTAATGCCGCCGCAACCGGCAAACTGGATTGTGCCACTGTACTGTAATCGTCTTGGCTGGGAGCCTGTATAATCTCGCCGATCACGCTGGTCCAGCGCGCCACTTCCTCGCTCATGGCGCGCACTTCCTTGTCGGCGGCTTTATCGAAGATGCCCGCCAGGGCTTCGGAGATGGTTTCGGCGGGGAAGATGAGGTGATTGAAGATCTGTGAGATGGTGGTTGTGGTATTTCCTCCACCTCCCGTTGGTGGAGTCGGCGTGACTGTGACCGTCACAATGGGTGTGGGAGTCAGGAGCAGGTTTGCGTTGGAGGCATACACTGGCGTGGCAGACATTGTCAATCCACTCAGGAGCAGGACGGCAAGGAAGATCGTCAGGATGATAAGGATGCGAAGTTTTTTCATAAGTCCTTCAGGGCATGTTGGGAGATATAGTTCCTTGTAAAGCACAATTGCTGGTATCCGCATTGTTTGCAGATCGAAGGTTGCCGCAGGGCGTTCAAGGGTGGATGCGGACCCTTCTTCGCAAGGTTGGACAGGGACTCCACCGTTTTCTCCAAATCCCTATTGGCCAGGAGTTGATCGAAATGCTTCGCTTCGCCGGTCTCCCGATCCAGGGCAACGATGGCAGGCGTGTTGGACCAGGGTTGTTTTCCCAGGGTGGTGCAGCGGCTTAGCAGGGAAAAGCGCAGTTGATCCTGTTCACCATTGGAGACGAGTGAACCAATCTTGGTTTCCGTGACATGTCCCACAGGGATCTGCCAGACCCAGGTATCGAATTGGACAGGCAGACGTACTCCAGGCAGGGTCAGGCAGACTTTCTCCGCATTCAGGCTGTAGCCAGCGTCACGTCCGATCAGCATCGCGGCACGCCAGTCCTGGGAGAGGAACGCCCAGGTGCGAACGTAAATAAACAGGTTGCGCCAATCCCCGCCAAGATGATTGATCGCATTCTGGGAACCATACCGGCGATTCATGGCGATATTCCCGCCGCGAAAGAGGGGCATAAGTTCCGGGGCGCGAAGATTATTATGTTGCCTTCTATATTCCTCCACTTCGCGGATGTAGGTTCGAATTTCCTCGATCAAAGAGTCAAAGTCATACTTGATCAAGAATTCGAGCAGAGTCCCACCGGATGATAGATCTTCGAGGGATTTCCAGACGGGATCGAAGGGCGGGGTAGGGTCGGCGCCCACCAGCCACCAACGTGCAGCAGCGGGACAGAAGGTATAAACCAGCGCAGAAAGGATGGGATTCCCGCGTGCGTTTTTGGGGTTGAGCATGGCAAGGAAGAGATCAGTGTACATGCCAGACCATCAGGAGAAAGGGAATCGTTCGCCAGGCGGCGGGGGATTTCATGCCGGTGAGGGATTGCTTCTGAAAGAATCTCCAGAAGAACTGAATGATGCTGGTGATCAGGAAGGAAAGGAATACAAGCAGGATCAGGGATGGGATATTGGAATCAGGTAAAGCCCAAAGAACTGCCATCCAGAGTTTGACATCCCCGGCGCCCATCCATCCGCTTGCCCAGGCGGAAAGCAGCAGAAAACATGCCAGCCACAAATCCATATGTCCGGGGAAATGCGCGATCATGCCCGCAAGCATCAATGGATAGGTAGCCCAGTTTGGGATGCGCCGGGTGCGCAGGTCATACAAGCTCATAGCCAGAAGATAAAAAAGCAACCAGGTCATTGGTTGTTCATGATATAGAAATAGATGGGTGGGTATGGGGAAAGTGTCGCTTTTGAAAAGTGACAGCCAACCTTGACAATGGATGTTTTGTTGTAATTTGTGTAACCTAACCCATAAGTTTGCCACGGCTGGAAACATAAGTTTGCCGCTTCCAGCCTTTGGTCAATGACAAAAAGTAGCGGGGTGAAGGACGGACTGGAAGGATAATTTTGCCGTAAGTAAATTCTGGAAGCATAATATTGCCAGAAGTAAAGGGCTCATGCTCGGGCGATACCACTATCCTATTCTCTCTATTGTTAATGCATTAAGGAGTTTATTTATGGAAGAGAGTGAATAAGCGAATTGAAACAGAAGCAACTCTCAGATTGGAAAGAAGCGGGATGAAAATTGATGAAATTGTATAACGTAAATCCCATCTCAGAATATTTATGTATTGAAGGATGCCTGTGTTGTTGCCTGAAATAGATACGTGCGACTTTTGCAATCAGGTAAAATTCCCATATCAAAAATGAATTTTCAACCTGGAGGCAGGATGACTGATGCGATTGAATTCAACAAGGTTTTGAAAGAATGGTCAGAGCGGTTTATCAGCCGTTCCATGCGCAATTACATGCGCTTTGTCAAAGCATCAGGATTGTCCCTGTCTCATTTCAGTATCCTGATGCACCTCTATTATCGCGGCCCAAACGATATTTCAGAAATGGGTGGTCATCTGGATATCTCCGTGGCGGCAGCCAGTCAGTTAATAAATAGGTTGGTGGACAAACAATTGGTTGATAGGGCGGAATCCCCCCAGGATAGAAGGGTCAGACAATTAACGCTAACCGCCAAAGGGCGCACCCTGATTGAAAAGGCTATTGAGTTCCGCAACCAATGGATTGAAAGATTGCCCCTGACGCTTTCCGAAAAGCAACTGGAGACAATCTCCGCATCATTAAGGGATTTGGTAACAGCGGAGCACAACCTGGACAGCCAATAGAATCATATCTCCTGCTCCATAATGGAGCAGGAGACGCAAGCCTAATAAGTCAACCCATGTCCAAATGGGAACAACGGATTCTCAGAGTCATACGGCACATCTTCTTTTTGTCTTCGCACAGCCTCCATTGATGCAGGTAATTCAAAGGGGAGTTTCCCTTGAGGCACAAATTTGCCAAAAATTACATCCAGCACTGCCCTGTCGTTTGCGCCAAAGTTCGCCAGTAAGGCAACACTTTGTTCTGCAATCTCAGGGATAACCGACGGACGTTCCAGATAAATATCAACAATCGTGGGGACGCGGCTCATTACGTCTAAAATATGTTCCTTCTCCCTACCTTGGAAATCCAGATCCCCGGCATGGAAATAACTTTCCAATAAACCTTTGCGTTTCTCATACGGAGCATTCAGGCGTAGGATGGCAATATCTGCATTAGCCAGATTATTGACCACCCGTCCATACCGGCTGGCGGTTTCAGGATTAATATTCTCAACATAAATCTTCAACTCACCCTTGAGCGGAAGAATTCCTTCCTCATTTTTCAACAAGACGATGGACTTGCGCTGGGCGAGTTCCCCTACCTTGCGAAATTCGGGGTTGCCAACGGTTTGTTCAGCGATATCAGGATCAACGTAAGGGTTGTCGAATAATCCCAGGCGGAATTTATCTCGCAGCAGGCGGCGAACGGATTGGTCAAGGCGCTCCTCCTTGACCCTGCCACTGCGAACCAGTTCCACAATGACTTTGGGACACGCTTCTCCTCCGAACTGATCCACACCCGCCTCAATCGCCTTTTGAATGCGCCCAGCCGCCGAGAGATGCTCCACCCCCCAGGCTTTGGCAGGAATAATTTCGCGCCCCATCACCTTGACCGGGTTGATGAGCATCCAATCGGTGCAGACCACGCCATCGAAACCATATTTCTCACGTAGTAAGCCGGCAATAACATCTTTGTTAAAACCGAAACCAACTTTCTCAAACGGAAGACCAACCGGCATCCCATAGTAGGGCATGATTTGTGCTGTGCCAGCCTTGAAGGCCGCTTCAAACGGTTTTAAGTGGTATTCAAATCGATTACCCGGATAGACCTGTTCCTTGCCGTAAGGGAAATGCGCATCCTCGCCATCCTTCTGCGGACCCGCGCCCGGGAAGTGCTTGGTCATACAGGCAACGCTTTGCGCTCCCAATTGCTCGCCCTGAAAGCCGCGGATGTAAGCGGCAATCATCTCGGACGCAAGGTTGGCATCTTCGCCAAACGTGCCGTTTGCCCGACCCCAGCGCGGGTCCGTTGCGAGGTCTGCCATTGGGTGCAGGGCCAGGCGAATACCGACTGCCAGGTATTCCTGCCGGGCGATATCGGCGAATTGTTGAACCAATTCAACATCGCGGGCAGCGGCAAGTCCAATCTGCTCAGGGAATTGAGAGAACTTGCCCGCCATCATGCTCGTCGCCGGATTCTGAGTGAAAGCATGGCGGGGATCGGAGGAAATCGTGATGGGGATGCCTAAGCGGGTTTGCTCCGCCAACTTCTGAATACGGTTATACCATTCTGCCATCTGGCGCGGCTCAGCAGTTCGGAGCACGTTGAAGTGATTCATGAGCCGACTGGCGATCAGGTCGGATGACTGCGGCATGGGAATGATGCCGCCTTTCTCCTGCAAAGTGCCGTCATTATTCATGCCGATCATGGTTTGGAACATGATGCCCGCTTTTTCTTCCAGAGTCATCTGTGTCAGAAGATCTTCCACCCGATCTTCAATGGGACGGCGCGGGTCTTCGTAGGGATCAAGCTTTCCGTTCTTGTTCAAATCCCGGAATACGATCCCGTCTTCTCGCAGGAGAGGAGCTTCTCCTCCCAGGAGGGATAGGTTATGTTGGGTGTTAATCTCTGGTTGGATTTCCCGCCTGTAATATACAATATAGACGAGAACAAAAAGCCCGGCGAGTATGATTAATATTTTCATTAACACCTTCTGTTTTTAATATAAAACTAACAGCGAATAATATCATTTTCTATAACGGGATTCTGGTTTCGCATTCCGAGCATATGCTATATTGCGGGAATACCCATCTTGCCCAGCCATCCAGCAGCGCATTTCCTGTAAAAAAGCCAGGGGTGGTTGAGTTCCTTCCCCACAAAAGAAACCAGACTGTCACCTTCCGACATTTTTCACAATAGTGATCAAAACTATTTGAGCAATTCAATGCCTTTGATGCCCACATATCATTAGAAGGTTTTCCGGGCATTATCGTTTTACCCGCAGATACAACTTTCCCTTTATTATGTATGATCATTTTGTGCTCCCTGTGAGCCGATAATATCCTCCAGCCACCTGAGTTGACCTTGAAAGCGATAAAGATAATACTGAAGTAAGAGTTGGCGGGTTTTTTCCCTTTTATCCAATAAAGCCTGCGTCTTTTTTATCCTGCTAATCATTTTATTTACAAACACTCGACGCCTGTTGATAATCTGACGTTGTTTACTTTTTTCCAGGACGTCAAGCGCGTTCACGACCAGTGTGAAGTCTCGTTGTTGTTCCATTAAACTATTGATTTCGATGAGGAGGTAATCCCTCAAAAACTGGCGGCCTGCTTCCGTAATATGATAGATACGTTTGAGATCGCCTGGATTGCGAATCCATTTGATCAGACCCTGACGTTGCAGGCGTTGTATTTCGCGATAAATTCCTTCAGAATTAACTTCTGCCCACTCCAAATTAGATGTGAATTTTCGGTATTCGGACAACTGCTGGGATGTCATCGCCACATGGCTCAGACATCCCAAGATATACAAGGCTTCGTTTGAGATGGGTGTGTACATTACTGTCATCTTTGTATTCCTTGAAAAGCTTTAACAATCGCTGGCAGAACAGTCGCCACATCCGCATGGATAATGACATCAGCAACCTGGTCTAGCAAAGTGGGCGATTGGTTGACGATAACCAGATTTAAGCCTCTCAAATATGCGTTATCAACCAGTGTCGAAGAAGGCCCTCCTGCCAGGGATGTTCCGGCAACCAACAAAATGTCAGAACGACGGATTGCCTGTTGGGCTGCCAGCATTGCCCGAACTGGCAGTTGTTCCCCAGTCAGGATGACGTTTGGCTTCATTGCTCCCCCGCATTCTTTGCAGCGCGGAACGATGCCATCGGATAAAAATTGATCCAGTAGAGGACGAAATGGCTTGACGTTGTAACACTGTATACATGTGGCTTCAGCCAATGAGCCGTGAACTTCGATGACGTTTTTCGAACCGGCCCGCTGGTGCAGCATGTCAGCGTTTTGGGTAATGACAGCCTGAATGATTCCCCTGGCTTCCAGTTCAGCCAAAGCGTAGTGGGCGGCATTTGGTTCGGCAGTGATCATATCCTGGAAGAGAGGCTTCATGCGCTCGTAGAAGGTCCGAGGGTCGCGTCCGAATGCCTGAATGGTGCCAGCCTGCGTCTCGTCCGCTCCGGCAGCCTCCAGGCACGCCCACAGACCTGTCTTCGGACTGCGGAAATCGGGAATGCCGGACGGCGTGGATATTCCCGCGCCTGTGAAGGCGACCGCCGCCCGGCTTTCTGCAAGTAGTTTCGTTGCGTTCTGGATTAGGGAGGCTTCCGCCATCACACTCCTGGTACAGGGTAAAAGCCCAACCCCAGGGTTCCCGGCCCGGCGTGCGTGCCGATCACCGGCCCGGCTTCGGCAATCACCAGTTCTGCGCAATTGAATTTCGCCTTGACCTGTTCCCCAAGTTCACGCGCTTCCACGTCTGCCTCACAATGCAGAACGGCGAAATGGGCTTCTGATGCACCGACTTTTTCTTCCACCAATTCCAGAAGGCGGGCAATCGCGCGCTTGCGCGTACGCACACGTTCCAACGGCTCGATGCGTCCATTCTTGATATAAAGAATGGGTTTGATGCTCAATGCCGATCCCAGGAAAGCCGTTGCGCCGCCAATGCGACCACCCTTTTGCAGGTATTCAAGCGTTTCGACAGTGAAGATCACGTTCATAGACTGCTTGATTTTCTCCAATAGTTGGACGACCTGCTGCGCGTCCTGTCCCTGTGCGGCGGCGCGCGCGGCGGCAATCGCCATCATCCCCAAACCAAGTGTGACGGACTCGGAATCCACTACGTGGACGGGAACGGTCTTGAACTGCTCCTGCGCCATTAACGCGGACTGGAGCGTGGCGCTCATGTGATGGGAAATGACCACCGTCACAATCTCATCCACATCTTCCGCCAGTTTGGTGTAGATGTCAATGAAATCCTGAGCAGTAGGCTGGGCGGTAGTGGGCAGTTTCTTGTTGGCGCGCAGCAGGCGGTAGAATTCCGCCGCATCCAGATTGACGCCAGACAGATAGGTCTCTCCGTTGAATGTCACATAAACAGGCGCGACATCCAGACCATATTCCTTTCCCATAGCGGGGGTTAGGGAAGATGCCCCATCGGTGACAATTGCGACTTTTTGCTTTTTCATGTTTATTTCTCCTTTGGTGAAGTGATATCAATTTTTACGCTTGGCGCGCCAGCCGATGCCGCGCTCAGCGCCTTCGAGCAAGCGGCGGATATTCGGACGCAAAGCCCAGAGCAGGAAAACCTCGGCAATCAGGCAATAGATTGCGTATGGCCATGGGGAGAGTCCCTGCCAGGCTCGTACTGCAAATAGGAGGGCCGCAATGAGAGGGACTGTCATCGTCGTTACAGAGGCATACCCCACGCCAAAATAGATCAATACAATGAACGGGAGCAAGACCAGGACACTACCCGGCCATAAACCCAGCGCGCCGCCCAATGCGGGCGCGCCTCCTGCGCCGCCGCGTAAACGCCATCGCCCATTTTCGCCGCGTTCAGCAAGGAAAATGGAGTAGTTATGGCCCAAAATGGCCATCACAGGCGCAAGGATTTCCATCCAGGCGTTATCTGGAAAAAGCCAGCGAGCCAGCCAGACTGCGCCGGCCCCCTTAAGCACATCCAGGAGCAGCGTCAAGATCGCGATCGCAGGACCTGCGGCGCGCAGCGCGTTCGTCGTTCCCGTCCGTCCGCTTCCGATCCGACGAACATCCTCGCCGGTTGACAGACGGACCAAAAGCAGCCCAAAGGGAATGGAGCCAAGAACATAAGAGACCAGAAAAATGAGAATTGGCATGATCGAGACCTTTACTCCAGCTTCTTTTTGTTTTGAAACCCATACCAGCCATGTCCGTCCAACACAACGGCGTTTACACGTCCCTCGATCTCGCGCGGGTCGGCTTCGGTGCCGGGCAGGTCGTAATGAATGGGCAGGATGTAACGTGCGCCGAAGCGGTTTGCCATTTTGATCAGAGTCTCCTTATAGCGTTTGGGGCCAAAGGGCGTGGTGCGCCAGGGCAGGCACAGAATATCGGGGTGAATGGAAAGTGGCGCTTCGTGCGCGTCGCCAATATGCAACAAGTCTGCTTCATCCTGAACAAGGAAGGAAAGCGGCGTACCGCCGGGGTCGGGCCGCCGCCATCGAAATAGCATATAGAAAAATGTGTAAAGCGGTTGGTTCACCATGCTGTAACCCGCAAGGATTTGGATATTTGCAACCTGCTCACCCGGCGTGACTGGATGCAATCGTTCACGCGGGACCCCGAGGTGGGCCGCGATCTCACAGACATCCGCAGAGGCAAGGACGATTGCATTCGGAACATCAGCCACACGTCCAATATGGTCTTTGTGAGCGTGGGTAATGCAGACGTATTCCACACTCGGTTCAGGGTCGCGGGTGAAGTCGGGATCTATCAATATGTGATGCTTGCCGGTAATTTCAACGCAGGAATGACCAAGATAACGAATTTTCAAAACAGCCTCCATAAAGTGAATTGGCGAAATTTTTCTGCTCTTTTTTAAACGGGTGAAACAATACCGATGAATTATTTAACGCGCCGCCATAACAACACGCTTGCAATCAAAGCCAGCGCCGCGCCAAACAGGAAGGGAGCCGAGGGACCGAACCCCAGCCATTGACCAAATCCCTGCCATAAAAGTCCCGCAAGAAACGAGGCGGGGAGAGCGGTAATTCCAATCGCGGCGTTAAAGAGTCCATAGGCGGCGCCGCGCTGCGCTTCTGGCACAAGGTCGGCGACGAACGCTTTAGCAACGCCTTCTGTGGCAGCGTAGTAAATTCCATACAGTCCGAACATCAACCAGATTTGCCAGCCCGCCCGTGCGAACGCGAATCCCAGATAGACCAGCCCATACACAAGCCAGCCAGCGACGATCAATTTGCGCCGTCCCACTATATCGGAGAGCGCGCCGAACCTGCTGGATAAAATCGTATAGATTGCGGTGAATGTCATCAACATGAATAATGTTTGCAGCACATTCAAGCCGCGTTCCTGCGCGCGTAAAATAATAAATGAATCGGATGAATTCCCAAGCGTGAAGATGACCACAATAAAGAGGAAATTCTTGAAACGGGAATCGAACTCCTTAAAGGAGAAACGCTTCGCGCCTGACCTGCCGCCTGCTCCTCCCAAATCTTTTGCGCCCACCCCTAAAACAATGACCGCCAACACGGCGGGAATGACGCTTGCCAACACCGCAGTTTGAAATGTAGCTCGCGTAATCTGCAATGATCCTGCCTGTGTCAACCAAACGATGAGCGCGGCAATGGCAATGCCTATAAATGCGCCCGCCGTATCCCCCGCTCGATGAAACCCAAAGGCATATCCGCGATTGCTCTCATCCGTACTGGCGGCTACGAGCGCGTCGCGCGGCGCGGCGCGAATGCCCTTGCCTACGCGGTCCGCAAACCGCACGCCCATCACCCATCCCCATGTGTTTGCAAAATAGAGGAACGGTTTGGCAAGGGCGGAGATGGCATACCCGATCACCGCCAGCCACTTGCGCTGACCCAGCCTATCGGACAGCGCGCCTGAATACACCTTGAGCAAACTGGCGGTTGTCTCCGCAACCCCGTCAATCAAACCAATGAACGCCATGCGCACACCCAATACATTGGAAAGAAACAACGGAATGAGATAGACAATCATCTCCGAAGAGATGTCCATGAGAAGAGATGTCGCGGTGACAATCCAAATATTAGGATGTAACTTGCGGAGTTTATTACTCTGTTCCATGAGTTATCTCTACGTGCGCTGGTTTGCCCATACGCCATACAAAAAATGCCAACAGCGCAAGCCCAACCACATAAACAATCCAGTTAAACTCGGAGGGGCGCAATTGGCTGAGTGTTTGCGTATCAGCAGGCAGGGCGGCAAGAGCGTCTGCCATGAAGGTATACAGTACGGTCAGTATGCCGCCAGCCAGAGTAGCCCAATCCATGAATGACGGGAGGAGACGCAGTCCATGTTCATCTTTAATGACCGCCAGCGCGCCAACAATGACCATCAGCAGGGCAATCAAAACAGGCGCAAGCACCGGTCCCCACCACGGCAGCGGCAACAGGAATAGAAGGTCGGGGTCAAATACTGTTTGCGGCCAGCCGATGAAAACCCTGAGCCAGATGTAATAGAAGATGTCCCACACGCCAAAGGCGAAGACGGAAAATCCCAAGCGTGATTGAAATCTCGTTCCCGCCGCCCAACCCACCGTCAGCAGCATGACCAGCGTCGCCAGTTCCCTGCCCAGTTCGATTGCCCCGATTTGCGGGTCGAACGGCGGGACGCTGAGAATGAGGTCGCTGATGCCGTAGAGTTTCCGCAGATAGACGACCACCGCCGATTCCAGGTAAGCCATGGCGACGGCAAACAGTCCAACCCACCAAAGACTTTTTGATTGCATCCCTTCACTACCCATTATCATTCCGGCTGTTCTGATGCCATGCGCGCTGACTGACAATAATCCCCCCTACTTTATGTGGATACTTGGCAGTGATGCCGCTATAAAATTCACGAATTACCTTCATATCCGCCTCAATATTGCCCGTGGTATGCATCACCGGACCCAAACCGCCAACTTTACGCGCGTAATCCAAGTAGCCAAATACAATAGGCACTTGCGCAAGATTGGCAATGTAGTAAAAGCCTGTCCTCCAATGTCCGGATTGACTGCGCGTCCCTTCCGGTGCAATGCCCATTACAATTTGCTCACGTTCCCGTATCGTTTGTGCTGTTTGTTGCACTACATTGTAGCGAGAACTACGGTCAATTGGGATGCCTCCAAGCCGTTTGAAAACGCCTCCAATTGGCCAGGGGAATAGCTCCTTCTTGCCAAACCAGTTAATTTTGAGCCCCAATCCATACATAACTGCCAGGATAAAAGGTAGATCCCAGTTGGAGGTGTGCGGCGCAAGGACCAAAACAAATTTCGGTAGATCTGGCACACTACCTGCCACTTTCCAGCCTGTTACTGCTAGAAAAAGTATGCCCAGTAATGTTTGTATTTTGCGGATTCGAGGAGGGCCAATACCAGATTCGTTCATGCTCTTCTTCACACTTAACTAATCCCTATCTTCCTTCGTCGCAACAGAGATTTTCAGACTGCATGTTTATTTCTCCGTTCCACGGATTTCCATCGCCTCATCCGCGGACCTTGAGCCTGTACCCAGTCCAGTGAACAACTGCGGAGCCTCGACAAAAATCCCGTCGCCGCTAACCGCCAGTGTTTCGTCTGCGAGACGGATTTCACCAACCGCTGTGACCTTTTTCCCGTTCCGCTCGTTGACCCGCGCTGTAACCTTGAAAGGCTGACCCAGCGGCACGGGTTTACGATAGGAGATGTTGAGATTGACCGACGCCACCCGATACCCAGCCAGCCAGACTGCCGCGCCCATGGCTTCATCCAGCAAAGCGGCGGAGGCGCCGCCGTGCGCGAAACCGGGCGGGCCCTGTTGGGCGTCGTTCAGGGTGACTTCGGCAAAGATGGAGTTGTCATCCAGCGCGTACCAGACCACCCCCATTCCTGGCGAATTCGGGGAGCCGCAAACAAAGCAGGAACCATGTTTAGGAAGGGACTGCATTAATCATTACCTCGAAGAATTTTTGTATATGCAGTGCGTTTCGATGATCTATATCAAGTCGCGCTACCGGATAATATTTCTTGTTTTTGAAAGATCTGGCAGGACATTGGCCTGATTTCAACTGTATTGACCAATCACAAAGATCACGTTGGCGGGTATGCCTGGGTTGAGTTTCAAGTCAGCATTGGACTACGACGGGCGTAGACGATTACGAATGTAAAGAACGATGATGTCGACTGCAATGGCGAGCAATGAGCGCAGGAACAGGAACCCGCGATGGATACGCCGAATAAAACGGGGCAGGCGAAAGGGGAAAAGCGAGCGAGGCGGGGAAGCCATAACGTTATTCGCGATCAAATGCTATTTGGTATTTGTAAACGTCACGTCTGCGGGCATGCCGGGTTTGAGTTTCAGATCGGGGTTTGGCACGCTGATCTTGATACCATACACCGTTGCGCGGCGCCCTTCGACGGTCTGCACGTTGCGCGGGGTAAATTCGGCTTTGTCGGATATGTTCACAACCGTGCCAATGAAGGTCTCACCTGGAAAGGAATCAACTGAGATGGATACCTGATCGCCGAGGCGGACTTTGCCGTACTCGGTTTCGGGGATATAAACCACCAGTTCCACTTCCTGGAGATGACCAATGCTCATCACGATACCACCAGGTGCGACAGTTTCGCCTATCTCCAGGTTGCGAATCAGGACGACACCATCCATCGGGGCGCGAATGATGGTTTTCTCAATTTGAACGTCAAGCGTGGCAAGCGCGGCTTGCGCCTGCGCCAGCGCGGCTTCGGCTTGCTGCACACCGGCTTCGGCGGCTTTGACCTGCAAAGACTGGTCACCGCTGAGGAACGAGTTGTAATAGTCCAATGCGCGGTCATAGCGTTCCTGAGCAACCTTGACGCGAGCGCGGGCTTCAAGCACATCTTTGGCTCCCTGCGTCGTCAACAAACGGGTATAGTCAGTTTGAGCAGACTTTAATTCATTCTCCGCCGCGTCATATTGATCCTGGGCGAAGTTTTGCAAATCCTCATTTTCCTGCGCGCTATTCGCCTGGCTGAGAACTTGATCTGCGACGACAAAAGCGGCCTGGGCGTCTGACACGCGCTTTTCAGCGTTCAAAAACTCCTGGGAGGCTACATTTGTTAGCACTTTTTCAAGATTGGCTTTTTCTTTGTCTAAGCCAGTCTTTGCGGCATCTATTTCAAGGTTGGCTGACGCCAATTTTTCTTCTTTGTCGAAATACCAGACAGGCAAGTCGAATTGACTCGGCTGTGAAGCGTTCCAGTTGGAAACGCGGTTTTGTTGATCTTGCAGGCGGGCGTTGTTTAGAACCAGGTCATATTGCGCTTTCGCGCTGCTGACGGCAGATTCTGCCAGTTGAATGGCCGCTTCGGCTTGGGCGCGCTGGGCTTTGAATAGGCTGTCGTCCAGGCGGAATAATTCATCGCCCGCATTTACCTGCGTGCCTTCCTCCACGCTGACCGAAACAACCTGGCCGCCAATCTGCGGCGCGACATTGACTTCAAGCGAGGCAATCGTGCCGGAGGCGTTCAAGTCAGTTGTATCGGCACTGACCAACGTTCCGCAGGCGCTCAACGCCATGCTGAGAATGACCATCAGAGAAACGAACACAAAAGTTTGCTTTTTCATCTTTGAACTCCAATTTAGAGAATTTTTTATCAGACAACCAGATTACAGACGTTTATGGAACATGAACACGCTGGCGAAGAACACAACCACGCTGAACACTGCCATCGGCCAGACCCAGACCCACAGCGTAGCCAGCCCCACGCCTTTTAGCATGATGCCGCGCACAATTTCCAGGAAGTAAGTGACAGGCATCAGGTAGCCGGCGTAATAAGCCACCCAGGGCATGTTATCGCGCGGGTAGAGCAAACCTGCCAGCAGGAAGGATGGCATCATGATGAATGAAGACATATACATGGCTTGCATCTGGGTTTGTGAAATAGTCGAGATCAGCACGCCCAACCCCAACGAGCCGAGCAGGAAGATCAGGCTTAGGATAGCCAGCAGCGTAAGGCTGCCTGCCACTTCCACCCCGAATAAGAACGCGCCCACTCCCACCGTCATGGCGACGTTCAGGAAAGCCACCAGCACGAAAGGCAGAATCTTGCCGAGCATTAATTCCCAGGAACGAACGGGCGTCACGATTAACTGCTCCAGCGTGCCTTGCTCGCGTTCGCGCACGATGGCAAATGCGGTCAGTAACAGGGTTTGGATTTGCAAAATAACCGCCACCAGGCCGGGGATCATAAAGTTCATCTTGCGCAGATTTGGGTTGTATAAATAACGGATGCGCGTGTCAATCGGCAGGCTGATCGTCAAGCCCGCGCCGCCGCGTTCCAGGCGTTGGACGAGTATCTCCTGTGAAGTAGCCTGGCTGACGGTCTCCGCCGCCAGTTGCGCGGTCTGCGCCACCGTCGGGTTGGAACCGTCAATGTAAAACTGCACCGTTCCCGACCCGCCCGTGCTGATCCTGCGCCCGAAATCCTCCGGGATATAAATGCCGGCCTTGACGGTTCCAGCATCCAGCATTTCGAGAATCTCCGCCTCGCTTTGGGCGGTGTGCGTCACTAGGTAAAACCCGCTCACGGTGAATTTTTCCACCAGCGCGCGGCTGGCATCGGTGTGCGATAAATCAGCCACCGCCAGCGGAAGATCCTCCACGTCATTAGCGACCGCATATCCCAGCAACACGAGCATCATCACAGGCATGAAAATGACCAGTCCCAACGTGCGCGGGTCGCGGATGATATGCAGCCATTCTTTGCGAACCATCGTCGCCATGCGGCGAAAACCTTGTCCCATATAAAACTCCTTATTCAATGTCATCCCGCATTTGCGGGCGATCTTCATCTTCCACCAGGGAAACGAACACATCCTCCAGCGAAGGCAGGACGCGCTCGATCCGTTTCACGGCAATGCCATTCGACTGTAAGGCTTTCTCCAGCTCCCGTTTTTCTTTTTCAGCGCCCACCAATACGTGCAGGAGGACGCCATGCACCGCCACATCATGCGCAAAAGGCAGGCCTTTCAGGATTTCCTCGGCGCGTCCGGGTTCACGGCAGTCTATTTCAAATAACGTGCCGCGCATATTTTCCTTGAGCGTATCGGGGTCATCCAGGGCGATTAGTCGCGAGCGATACATCATCCCGATCACATTGCAAAATTCGGCTTCATCCATGTAATGGGTGGTCGCCAGTACGCTCACACCCTGCCCAGCCAGGTTATAGATCATGTCCCAGAACTCGCGCCGCGAGACCGGGTCTACCCCGGCAGTAGGCTCATCCAAAAAGAGCATCGGCGGCTCATGGACAATGGCGCAAGCCAGCGCCAGCCTTTGCCTCCACGCGCCCGAAAGACTGGCAGTCAACTGCTTTTCATGTCCGCGCAGTCCCGCCATCTCGATCAATTCGTTCAGACGCGAAGTGAACTTCTCACGTGGTACGCAGTACAAATTGGCGTAAAAATCCAGGTTCTCATACACAGTCAGGTCGTTGTACAGCGAAAACTTCTGCGACATGTAACCAATGCGTTGCTTGACCTCTTCAGTCTGGCGAGCGACATCAAACCCCATCACCCGCGCCTCGCCCGATGTGGGCGTAAGAATTCCGCATAACATGCGGATGGTGGTTGTCTTGCCCGCGCCATTTGGCCCAAGCAAGCCAAAAATTTCTCCCTTGGGAATTTCAAAACTAACGTGATCCGCGGCGGTAAAATCACCGAACTTTCGCGTTAGTTGAATGACCTCAACGGCTTTTTCTGCGCTCACGATTGCGCCTCCTGTTTTTCAACCAGGTGGATAAAGACATCCTCCATCAAAAGACTTGCTTCACGCAGGATGCTGATCTCCGCCCCGTCTTTTTTTAGTTCCGCTTCGATTCGGGGCATGACTTTAGCCGGGTCGCTGACCGAAAGGCGCAGGCGGTCGCCGACAGCGCGCCAACGGATCACCCCTTCCGTCCGATCTGCCACTGCGCGCAGTGCTCGTCGAGGCTTGGCTTTGACCTCCACGATGCGGAAAGGCAACTGCGCTTCCAATTCGGCTGGCGCGCCGCTGATCAAAACGCGCCCCCGATTAATGATGCTGACCGTATTGCAACGTTCCGCCTCATCCATATATGGCGTGCTGACTAACACTGTCACGCCCTGCTGGATGACTTTTGAAAGCAGCCGCCACAACTCACGCCGTGAGACAGGGTCCACGCCAGTGGTTGGCTCGTCCAACAGCAATATCTTGGGGTCGTGAATCAGGGCGCAAGCCAATGCCAGTTTCTTGCGCATCCCACCGGAGAGATTCTCACTGCGCCGCATCGTAAATTCCGTCAGGCGCGCGAACTCCAGCAATTCATCAATGCGAGTCTTTTGTTTTTGGGCAGACACGCCATTGATGTCGGCAAAGAATTTTAGGTTTTCCATCACGGTCAAGTCGGGATACAAACTAAAGGCTTGCGGCATGTACCCTAACAAAGCCCGCACATCTTCGGATTGTTTCATTACGTCAAAACCCGCCAGTCGAGCGGAACCGGATGTCGGTTCCATCACGGTGGACAGAATGCGGAGGAGTGTGGTTTTTCCCGCACCGTCGGGACCGACCAGTCCATACAGTTGACCGGATTCGACAGTCAGGTCAATCGTATCAATAGCCGGACGGTCCTCTTTTTTTTGCCCTGGATAACGTTTTATAAGTTGAAGAGATTCAATCGCTATACTCATGTCGCCTTTCCAAAAAGACCAAAGAATTAGGCAAAAGTTTTATGCCTTGAAAATTGGAGCAAATACATCTTTCATACTGTCACCCAACCGGCGGCACAGGCGCGGTTCCATATCCATGACAAGAGACTGGTAACGACGGATGTGCTCCAGAAAGAGTTTATTCCATTCCACATCACTATTACTTTCATTTGCCAGTAATCCCAGTGTAAAACCGCCCAACAGCATCAGACCCGAGCGGGTAACCGTGCCCTTCCACTCAATAATCTGAGGCAGGTGTTCAGCCAGAACCCGACGTCCCGTTCCTTTGCCAAGCCGCAGGATAACGATGGTCATGACTTCAATGCAATAGCGAAGAACATCTGGAACATCCGGCGGCACTCGCGCCAGTATTTCCTCTGCCAAAACATGGTCATTAAATCCTCCCCCTCGAATCTTCTCCATGATTTGTGTCTTGATATTTTCCCAGTTGCCTTGGTCAGCATCTCCAGCCAATTCAATGAACAACTGGTGGGCGCGCTCCGTTGGCAGAAAAACCACTTCGGAGCGCCCAACCACCGGTTTATCAGAATCGAGGCGGTATTGGGAAGTCACCAAACCTTTTTCTTCGAGCAGGCGCAGCATGTCGTATGCTGTGAATGGACTGACCCCAATTCTTTCGGCAAGCGCCGAATAATGAATCGGACCATTCAATTCGCGATATAGGTCAAGCAAGCGGTGAACGAAAGTTTCCTGACGGCGGGTGAGTTTCATGGTTATTTTTTCCAAAAAGACCAAAAAGCAGGCAGGATTTTACTCTCTCAAAATGAATACGTCAAGGTGAAATGGATGCGTGATGAAAGTTTGGTGGTGATGTGTTATCCACACGCTCAAGTGCATGGGACAAAAAGCACAAGTACGCCTAGACTCTGCGCTGATTCGATAATCAGCCGTGAACTCCCCACAACTGCCGTGTCAGTTCGAAAATTTCCTCCCGCTGGTGCGGGGAAAGATCAATACGCGGCGAGTTCAGGCGCGAGGTATTACGATTTTCCACAATGAGCAATTTAGCGTCCGCGCTCTGGACGTGCGCGTGCCAGGCGCGGCGCCGCACGTTGTAGAGTTTGAACGGCTCCAGGTTGTGCGCAAACACCCACGTGACTGAATCGTCGCCCTCTCCGAGAAACAGAATACAGCGTCCGCTTAACAACACGAATACCTCATCGCTTTCGTTATGGCGCTGGAATTCGACAAGCTGCTGGGGGGTCAAGTCGGGAGCAAAACTTAGGATCGCGACGCGCCAGCAATCAGAATCTATCAGCGGCTGGAAGCCAGGCTTCTGCGTTTCATGGATTTCAAGTAGGGAGGTTGGAATGGAATTATTCATGGTTTTCAATGTTTCTCTTTTTTTCTTGACAGGGTACAGAAATTATGATAATTTAATGACAACGTTGTCAGTAAACGTTGTCATTCATATTGTAACAAGTATCCATAGGTGTGCCAATGGTAACAATCAAAGATGTAGCTAGGCTTTCGGGCGTTTCCATCAAGACGGTTTCCAGAGTGGTAAATAACCTGGCAGAAATCTCTCCCGAAACCCGGAAAAAAGTCCAACAGGCAATTTTAGAGTTAGGCTATCAGCCGAATACAACCGCGCGCAATCTGGTCAACGGGCAAACCAACACGGTTGGCGTGATCATTCCCCACTCTGCAGATTACATTTTTACGCACCCATTCTTTACACAAGTATTGCAAGGCATTGCCGAAGAGCTCAGTGCGAACAATTTTAATTTGCTCCTCCATCTTGCCCACGATAAAGCGCCGTACGCAAGCCTATACTCTCAGCGAAAAGTGGATGGGCTGATTCTGATGAGCATCCCGATCGGGGACCCCAATCTTCAGGGGCTGGAGGAGAATGGTGTGCCCTGCGTTTGTACCTGCCGCATTTCTGAGACGAACAATTCGACCAGTTGGGTGGATGCGGATTTTGCAGGCGGCGTCGAACAGGCGATCGAACATTTAATCTCGCTTAGGCATCGCCGCATCGCGCTTCTGGCAGGACCAATGAGTCTGGTCTCTGTGCGCTTACGCGCGCTGGGATACCGTAATGCGCTGCAAAAACACGGACTTCCTGCGGCAGACGGGTATATCCTGGAAGGAGATTTCACTTCGGAATCGGGGCATGCGCTGGCAGCCAAAGCCATGAAAGACCCCAATCCCCCCAGCGCCCTCATCTGTGGCGACGATATGATGGCGTTTGGCGCGATGCAGGCTTTGAAGGAACTGGGGTATGGCGTGCCTGAAGATGTTTCCGTCATTGGGTTCGACGATATCAGCCTGGCGCGCTTTTCCAGCCCGCCGCTGACAACGATTCGGCAGGATACCTACGAAAAAGGACGAAAGGCCGCCGAGACTCTACTGGCTTTCATGCGAGACAAGCAAAACGCGACCCCAAGGCAAATTATGTTGGAGACATCCCTCATTACCAGGAACTCCACGGCGTCTGCGAAAAATTGATCAACCGCGCGTTCGAGAAAGGAGGCTTTCCCAAGCCGAATGTTATAAGTCGTGTTCCCGCTTCACAATAATTTCAAACTAAAAGGAGAGAATCCCATGAACGTCCATTTGATGAAAAAGGCGCAAGGCGGTCTTTTTTTGACCCTTAGCCTGCTGGTTGTTTTCTCGTTCCTGCTTGCCGCTTGCGGACCCGCTGCAACGACAGAAGCGCCGGCGCCCACCCAGGCGGCAACCGAAGAATCTCCCACAGAGGCTGCGGCTCCCACCGCGACGGAAGAGCCCAAGCCCCTGCCCCCCATTACCATCCTCATCAACGAATCACCCTGGCTGGCGGGCTTCGAAGCGCTGGTCAACAAATATGTGGAAGAGACCGGCAACCAAGTCAATTTGAACCGCACACCTTTCCCCGGCATGTTGGAGAAGTCGCGCAACGCGGTGCAAGCCTCGGAGAGCGAGTTCGACATCCTCACGTTGAACGAGCAGTGGTACATGCAGTTCTATGCCGACGGGCTGGTGACACCCATCAAGGAAATTGACCCGAACTTCGAACTCGACCCGCAGGTCATCGAATACGAGTGGGCCACCCGCTGGGATCCAGAATTAGGCTATTCTTCTGAGAACGGCGAGATCTACGGCCTGCCAATCAACGGTAATATTATGCTCTTCTTCTACCGTAAGGACCTGTTTGAGGCAAGGGGACTTGCCGCTCCGCAGACCTGGGCAGATGTGGAAGCCGCAGCAGAGGCTCTTCAGGACGCCCCCAATATGTACGGCTATGTCATTCGCACCAACCCGCCCAACTGGGAGTTCCAAGGTTTCCTGGCTGGCTATGGTGGCAAATTGATCACATTGGACGAGAAAACCGGCGAATGGGAAGTCACTATTAACCAAGAAGCTGGACAGAAAGCGTTGGCTACCTGGTTGAAACTGGGAACAACATACGGGCCGCCTAACTATGCTGACATTGGTCAGCCAGATATGGCCAGCTTGATGATGGCTGGTAATGCGGCGCAATTTGTCCTGGTGGGCGCCTCTGCCTCTGATTTTGACAACGCAGAGAAATCTTTCGTCGTAGGCAATGTAGGCGCAACCGTTTTACCCGGCGAGATGGCTGGCTCAAACGCTACCATGTCCGGTATCTGGGTGATGGGTGTTCCACACAACCTGCCTGATGAACGCAAACAAGCCGCACTTGCCTTCCTGAACTGGGCATTGACCAAGGATGCGCAGTTGTTCTACGCGCAGGCTGGCGCCATTCCGGTGCGCCAGGACGTGTACGAGGAAATGTCAAGCGACCCAACGCGGGGCTGGTGGATGAAAGCCATGGCAGACAGCACGCCCTTCATCCATGCCCAGCCGCGCCTGGCCGAGACGCCCCAGATCATTGAGGTTGTTGACCGCCGCCTAAAGCAGGCGGTGGCTGGCGAAATCACGGCGGAACAGGCCCTTGCGGAAGCCGCAAAGGAAATTCACAAAATCCTGACGGACGCGGGTTACAAGGTCAAGCCGCTGGCTGAGTAGTTGCAAAGGGGGGGATGGACAAACCATCCGTCCCCCCTCTTTTTATCATTTTGGAGAACTCATGCAGTCTTCCCTCGATTCCTCCCACCCCCAAAAACCGCCGAATCTGCCTCTGCGCCTGGGCAATTTTGTAGACCGCACCTTTCAGTATTGGACTGTCGCGCCGCTGGTTATAGTCCTACTCCTGCTGGTGGCATATCCCACCCTTCAACTACTCCGCATGAGCGTTTCGGAGGTGGATATTGTCAAAGGGGAGGTGGTGTGGGAAGTTGTCGGCTTGAAACACCTGGAAACGGCGTTGCAAGACCAGCTCGTGCCGATAGCGTTGCGGAATACCCTCGTCTTTGTCGTAGCGGTGGTTGTCATCGAGACGTTTCTGGCGTTGGTCATTTCCATCCTGGTTAGCCGCAGCAAACATCTGGTTGGTTTATATCGTACCGTGCTGCTTATCCCGCTGTTGGTTCCGCCCATCGCCATCGGCACCATGTGGCGGCTGATGTATGACTACAATTACGGCTTTATTAACCAGGCGTTGAAATTATTTGGCGTTATCGCCGTCCCCACATGGACCGCTGACCCGCAACTGGCAATGCCTTCTGTGGTTCTGGTGGATTTATGGCACTGGACCAGTTTTATGTTCCTCATTCTTCTGGCGGGGTTGGAATCCATGCCGCAGGAGGTTAACGAAGCCGCGCGCGTGGACGGCGCCTCCGAATTTCAGATCCTGCGCTACATCACCCTTCCGCTCCTGCGCCCGACCCTGATTACGGCAATCATGCTGCGAACCATTTTTGCCTTTAAGGTCTTCGATGAAATTTTCCTGTTGACCGGCGGCGGACCTGGCACCGCGACCGAGGTCATCAGTTTATACATCTACGATGTATTTTCGGGTCAGTTCAGATTGGGGTACGCCTCTTTCCTGGCATTGGGGCTGTCTGTCATTATCTCGGTCTTTGTCATTTCCTATCGGCGTCTCGGACGACGCGCCGCATAAACCATGAGGAAACATTCATCCATGAAAAAATTTTCAATGGAACCATTTTTTCGGCATGGCTTTCTGATGCTGGTGGTCGCCTTCACCCTGATCCCGATTTTTTTTACACTGGCGACCTCGCTTAAATTGTTTCGCGACATTATCTCCGGTTCACTGTGGTTTACGCCCACACTGGTCAACTACCAGAGGTTATTCGATCCCGCCCAAAGTAATTTTTTGCGTCTGACTGCCAACAGCCTGATCATCGCTACTGGAACAATGGCCATTGTGTTGGTGATTGCCAGCCTGGCGGCGTACAGCCTGAGCCGTTTCCCCTGGCGTCCCTTGTGGAGCGGACTCCTGCTTGGAACCATTCTGTTCATTCACATGCTTCCGCCAGTTACGTTCCTCGGTCCGTTTTATTTGATCGCCCGTTCCCTCAATATTTATGATACGGTACTGGCGGTTATGATGGGACAAATTGTTTTGAACCTGCCCACCGCCACCTGGATTTTGCTGGACTTCTTCGCGGATATCCCCAAAGAATTGGAGGAAGCCGCCATGGTGGACGGCGCCAACCGCTTCCAATCCCTGACCCAGGTGCTGATCCCGATTATTCAGCCGGGGATTGCCGCTGCGGGTGCGCTGGCGTTCATCTTCTCCTGGCGCGATTTTCTCTTTGCGCTCACGTTGACCAGCACGCCGCGCGGCATGACCATCCCGGTCGGTATCGCCGGCTTTGTGACCGAATACAGCATCCGCTACGGAGAAATGGCAGCCGGCGCATTCTTCGCCATGGTCCCCGCCCTGCTGATGGTGGCTTTTGCCCAGCGTTATATCATCAAAGGACTTACCCTCGGTGCCTTGAAAGGGTAATTCGTCTGTGACAGATTCCAACCCCGCTCCCGAAAAGAATACGCCTCCGCCGGACGAATCGGTCTGGTCTTATCGCGGCTATCACCTGCGTTCGTCCGAGTTTACAACGGCGATGGTGCATTTTTACCGCGCCGAGATTCAGCGTTCCAACACCTGGCGGATGCGCCTGGACAACACCACCAACTGGGCGGTCATCACTACCAGTGCGGCCGTCTCGTTTGCCTTATCTTCGCCTCAAAATCATTATGGCGTGATCATCCTGAACAGCCTGCTGGTGACGATCTTCCTTTGGATCGAAGCGCGCCGTTATCGTTATTATGAACTATGGAGTCTCCGCACCCGCCTGATGGAGACGGATTTCTTCGCCGCCATGCTCGTTCCACCTTTTACGCCTCACCCGGAATGGGCGGAAAACCTGGCGGAATCTTTACTCACTCCTGAATTTCCAATCAGCATGTGGGAAGCCTTCGGGCGGCGTTTCCGCCGCAATTACTTCTGGATATTCATGGTGTTAAATGCGGCTTGGGCATTCAAAATCTACCTGCACCCCACCCCCGCCCTCACTTGGGCAGATTTTGTCAGCCGTGTGTCAATAGGCAGTATCTCCGGCGAGGTGATGATTACGCTGGGGTTGGTCTTCAACAGTCTATTAATCTTAGCGGGCATTCTCACTGCCGGGCTGACGCAAGCCAGCGGCGAAGTGCTGCCGAAATTCGAGGGGATGCCGGTCTTCCGCGGACTGTGGCGCAGTATGGAAGTCCACGAAGAGCATAATCATCATCCTGAAAAAACAGAAACAAGCTCGCCGCGTCGCCGACGGCAGCAGTTGCTGGCCATAATTATCACCACCAAGCCGCGCGAAGTCGCCGACCAGATTATCAAGGAAATGCGGCGCGGAGCCACCTCCCTGCATGGGCAGGGGATGTACTCCAATACAGAACGCGAAGTGCTTCTGGTTGCTCTGACCGTAACCGAGACTGCCCACCTCAAGGCTCTGGTGCAGGCGCAGGATTCCGGCGCTTTTGTCATTGTGATGCCAGCCCAGGAAGTACTGGGACGTGGCTTTAAACCCCTGAAAATGTAATCACAGAAAGGATGCTTGTGGACCTAAAATCCCTGACCATGCCAGGCGCAGAGCCGTTTCTGTTTCCCGGCGATTCCAAACGCAATGGCGTTTTGCTGATTCACGGTTTTACCGGCTCTCCCGCCGCCATGCGCGGACTCGGAAAATATTTGAACGAAACGCAAGGCTACACCACGCTTGGCATCCGCCTGCCCGGACATGGCACGCAGGTGGACGACCTGCGCCGCCCCACCTGGCGCGACTGGTTGGTCGCTGTAGAGGACGGCTTGAATCTATTGCGAGGTATGAGCGATCGAATTTATGTCGCCGGTCTCTCCATGGGCGGAGTCCTAACCCTGATCGCGGGCAACCGCTATGAAGTCCATGGTGTGGCGGCGCTATCCACGCCCTACGGGTTGACCGGCGACTGGCGCGTCCGCTTCATGCGGCCCCTCAGCCTGTTCGTTCCAAAATTCAAAAAACCTGCCGCGGTGGGCAATCGCGCCGAAACTTCCTACGCCTATTTTGTCCCTCATGCCATCGCCGAAGCCGCAGAGCTGGCGAAACTCATGCAGACTGGGCTGCCGAAAATCAACGTGCCTGTGCTGTTGATCCAGTCGCACGGCGACAAGGTGATCGAACCCAACGCATTGGATTTGTTGAGCGAGCGTCTGGTCACGCCGCACAAGGAAACGCTCTGGCTCGAAAAAAGCGGACACGTGATCACGTTGGATCAAGAACGTGAAATCGTGTATCGCAAAGTAGCCGACTTTTTTACCACCAGACCTAAAGGTTTTTGAAACCTTCAGGGTCTTTAACAAAAGGAGAATGACATGACCGCACAAACGCAAGAACTGCCCGCCGCCGATGTTCCTGCTGTCAAGGGACGCTGGCGCAATGTGGTAACGCTGGCCTTCGCCGGCATCGTGGACGCTGGCGAAGACCAGGCGATGTCTTCCATGTTCCCCGCCATTCGCACTTCATTGAACATGACCACCGCCAACCTCGGCACGATCACCAGCCTGGGCAAGGTGATGGAGATGATCTTCGGTCCGATCTGGGGCGTTTTGGCGGACCGCTACAGCCGCAAGCGCATCCTGATCATCGGCGCCGGTCTGTGGGGGTTGTGGACTCTGCTGATTGGTTTTTCCGCCAGTTACGAAATGCTGCTGGCGTTGCGCGTGGTCGCCGCCATTGGGTTGGTGGCGCTGGGCTCGCCGATGAACTCCATGCTCACCGACCTGTTCCCGCAAAAGGAACGCGGCAAGGTCTTCGGCATTATGCGCATGATTTCCTCGCTGGCGGTTATTGTCAGCATCCTGTTCTTTGGGCGTATGGCAGAAATTCCCGAAACGGGCTGGCGCATCGGCTTCATTACCTTCGGCGCGTTGAGCATGTTGAGCGGTCTGTTCTTCGCCCTCTTCCTGACCGAACCGCCGCGCGGCGGCGCGGAAGCCGCCATTTATGACATGGCGGAGAAGTCGGAAAAAAAGTATGCCTTTTCCTGGCAGAGCGTGGCCTCCATCTTTCGCGTGCCGACCAACCTGCTGCTTATTTTTGAAAAGATTTTCGGTGTGCCAGTACAGATTACCATATTAACCTTCGCTGTTACCTGGCTGGTGGATGAACGCGGCTTCCGTCCCGGACAAGCCACCACCGTGCTAACTGGAATTATCATCGGTTCGGCGCTCAGTACATTGATTGGCGGTCTGTTGGGGGATTGGGCAGAGCGCAAAAATCCGCGCTTCGGACGGTTGTTCGTGGCGCAGGGATCGCGCGCCATGATGGCGCTGCTGGGGTATTTCTTCTTCCAGCAGGTATCGGGCAGCATGATGAACTTCTTTGTGTTTGCCCTGCTGTTTGGTTTATTCATGGATATGGCATTTCCCGCCGCCATTGCCCCAATGATCGCCGCTATCAACGCGCCCGAACAACGCAGCACCGCCTACGCCGTCAACCGCCTTGCCAACGGCTTGATTCAGGCTGCTGTAGCTGCCATTGTCGGCATTGTTGGCAACCAGATTACGCTCACCAACCTGTTCTTCTGGGCAGTGACCGTTTCGCTCACGTTGAGCGTGATCTTCTGGTTCGCTTTCTATCCGTTTTACCACCGCGACTGCATGGCGCTGAATGACCTGCTGGAAAAACGCAAGGCAGAACTTGTGGGGTAGGAATGGCAGTTCGGATTGCTGACCCCGCACATCTTGGAGGCGGACACCTTGACCCGCGCCTCCGCCTCCTGCTTCGGCTGGCTCCCGTCTCCCAGCCTGCGGCTCCAGGCGTGGACGAAGAGCGGGCGCGTGAACGAGAATCCCGTTCCGGACTGAGGCGTCTTTTCGTCCGCCGCGTGGGGATGAAGCGCATCGAAGACCGCTTAATCCCCGCTCAGGGCTGGGCGATTCCCATCCGCATTTATACGCCCGCTGAGTCAGCGCCTATGCCAATTCTGATTTTTTTGCACGGCGGCGGCTGGGCGCTCGGTGACTTGGAACAGTCCGACCCGTTCTGCCGCCAGTTGGCAAAGCGCGGACAATGTGTGGTAATTTCTGTAGATTACCGTCTCGCTCCCGAACATAAATTCCCCGCCGCGCTGGAAGATGCTCTCGCTATCCTGGATTGGGCGGCGGAACACGCCCCTGAACTCGGCGGGGACTCTGCCCGTCTCGGCGTAGTGGGCGGCAGCGCTGGCGGCACGTTGGCAACTGCCGCTTGTCTGGCAGCGAGACAGCATGACCATCCCGCGATTGCTTTTCAAATCCTGTTCAACCCCGTGACCAATCTCGCTCAAATGGATACAGAGTCCCACCGCCAATTCGGAATGCAAGGATATGGCATCACCACTCTCACGTTGGAAAAGCGGCGCGGACAATATCTCAACACGCAGGAGGAACGTTTCGATCCGCGCGTCTCGCCCCTGCTGGCGGATGACTTGCGCGGTCTACCGCCTGTCTTGATCCTGACCGCTGAATTTGATCCGTTGCGCGATGAGGCGGAGCAGTATGCCGCAAGGCTGGAACAGGCAGGCGTCGCGGCACATTGCGTGCGTTATCAGGGCGCGATTCACGGATTTTTTAATTTTGTTGGTTTCCTTCCTCAAGCCACATCCGCGCTTGAAGAAGCTGTATTTTTTCTTCATTCAGTTGCCATAAGCAAAACGTCCCGAAGGTTTCCTTGAAAACACTGTTTCGCCAATCAAACCTTTGGGACGGCACTTAACGTCATTTATTCAACAAGCCTTTCATTCCTTTGGGAGAAACACATCAACGTGACCGCCCATCCCAATATCGTCATCATTATTGCCGACGACCTGCGCGCGGATGCGCTGGAGAATCCGCTTGTACGCGCGCCGCATCTCACCGCGCTGCGGAAGGACGGCGTGACCTTCACGCAAAACTACGCCGCCAACCCGGTCTGCGCGCCTTCGCGCATGGCAAACTTTACGGGACTGTATCCACAGGTCAACGGGCATCGCTCGCTGTATCAGTTGCTGCGCCCGCACGAAGAAAATCTGTTTAAGATTCTGAAAGAGAACGGCTACGAGACCGTCATGGCGGGCAAGAACGACCTGATGACCACGCCCAGCCTGCGCGCCAGTTTTCGGCGGCGGCTGGCGGGTCCGCAGAGCGTTCAGATAAAATTAATGCGCCAGCGTCTGCGTCCTTTGAAGTTACGTAAAAAATTGAAAATGCTGGCGCTGGCGTTTCGCTTGTTTGTGGTGGAGCGCAAGCCGTTGAGCGGCTTATTCGGCGACGAGCGCTTGCAAGAATTCGCGGATATGCTGCCTGCGGCGCACAGTCCCTATTCGCGTGGACATCACCTGCACCATTCGTTTTACTTCGGAAAGGCGGAACCCGCCTCCCCTGCCGCGCAGATGGAACCGCTGATTTTCGAGTCCGCCGCGCGCTGGCTGGCTTCTGTGCCGCGCCAGCCCTTCTGTCTTTATATTGCCGCCACCTTGCCACACACGCCGTATCAAGTGGAAGAGCCGTACTTCTCGATGTATGAGCGCGCCGCCATCGCTGATCCCATTCCTGCGCGGCTGGACGATAAGCCGCATTTTATGCGCGAACTGTATTCGCGCTACGATCTGGCGCAATTGACTCCTGAAGACTTGCGCGAACTGCGCGCCACCTACTACGGCATGGTCACAAAACTGGACGAGCAGGTGGGGCGTATCGTTGCCGCACTCAAGGCGCAGGGACTGTACGACGATGCGCTCATTCTCTTCCTCAGCGATCACGGCGATTATGTTGGTGATTACGGATTAGTGGAAAAGTGGCCAACGGGCTTTCAGGATGATTTACTGCGCGCGCCGCTGATCGTCAAATATCCCGCCGACGCTCACGCAGGTCAGCGCGTGGACGGTTTCACCCAGTCGCTCGATCTTTTTCCCACCGTGTTGGAGCAGGCGGGTATTCAAACGCCCTACACTCACTTTGGTCTGTCGCTCACTTCCGTGATGGAAGGCTTTACGGAAAGGGATGCGGTCTACGCGGTGGGTGGTTACGATCCGCGCGAACCGCAAGCCTTCGAGGCGGGCATTCAATCTGACGATGACCCGTTGATGGGACATTACTTCGAGAAACTTAAACTTCAGCAGGATGACCCCACCACGGTGGCGCGCGCCGCTATGCTCCGCACCCGCGAGTGGAAACTGATCATCCGCAGCGCTGGAAAGGAAGAACTGTACGACCTGAAAAATGACCCGCAGGAATTGTATAATCGCATTGACGACCCAGCCTTGCCGGAAGTTCGTAACGACTTGCGGGAACGTTTGTTACACTGGTATCTGCGCGCCAGCGATAATCCGCACTGGGAACATGAACGCAGTATTTGAGAAAAAATATGACCGCCATCCCCCTCCCTCCCGCTTTTCATGTAATGACCAAGCCGCGCGGCGCGATCTGTAATTTGGATTGCGAATATTGTTTTTATCTCCGCAAGGAAGACCTGTACCAAGGCAGTTCCTTCCGTATGGGGGACGAGACGCTGGAAAGTTACGTTCGCCAGTACATCGCCGCCCAGCGCGCGCCTGAAGTCAACTTTGCCTGGCAGGGCGGCGAGCCGACCCTGATGGGGCTGGATTTCTTCCGCAAAGCCGTGGCGTACCAGCGGAAATACGCCCGTCCCGGCATGAGAATCGAAAACGCCCTGCAAACTAACGGCACGCTTCTGGACGACGAGTGGTGCCGCTTCTTCGCCGAGAATCGCTTCCTAATCGGGATCAGCCTCGACGGTCCGCGTGAAGCGCATGATCTGTATCGCAAGGACAAGGGCGGCGCGCCCACCTTTGACCGCGTCCTGCGCGCTGTTGAACTACTCAAAAAGCATAAGGTGGATTTCAACGTCCTGACCTGCGTCAGCGCCGCCAACGTCCACCAGCCGCTGGAGGTGTACCGTTTCCTGCGCGACGAGATCGGCGCGCAGTTCATCCAGTTCATCCCCATCGTCGAGCGCGATAACGGGACAGGCTTCCAGGAAGGGACGGCGCTCACCCCGCGCTCCATCACGGGAAAACAATACGGCGATTTTCTCATCGCCATTTTCGATGAATGGGTGCGCCGTGATGTGGGCATGGTCTTCGTGCAGATGTTCGACACGGCGCTGGGACGCTGGCTGGGCGCGCCCGGCGGCTTGTGCGTGTTTCAGGAGACCTGCGGGCTGGCGCTGGCGATGGAACACAACGGCGACCTGTATTCCTGCGACCATTTTGTGGAACCGCGTCACCGCCTGGGAAATTTACTCGAAACGCCGCTGGCGGAAATGGCGGGAAGTATGCAGCAGCGAAAATTCGGGCTGGATAAAAAAGCCTCCCTGCCGCGCTATTGCCGCGAATGCCCCGTCCTGTTTGCCTGCAACGGCGGCTGTCCCAAAGATCGCACCGACCTCACGCCCGATGGCGAAGCGGGACTGAACCATCTCTGTGATGGGTTCAAAGCCTTTTTCACCCACATTGACCAGCCCATGCGACAGATGGCGGGCTTGCTCCGCCAGCGCCGTCCCGCGGCTGAAATCATGAAAATTCAAATTTCAAAGGAAAAACCATGAACACCATCTTCATCATCATTGACACCCTGCGCCGCGACCACCTCGGCTGTTATGGCAACGACTGGATTCAAACCCCCAACCTCGACGCGCTGGCGCGCAAGAGCGTCGTCTTCGAGAACGCCTATCTCGGCTCCTACCCGTGTATGCCCGCCCGCCGCGATATGTGGACGGGACGCTTCGAGTTCCCCTGGCGCGGCTGGGGTCCGCTCGAAACCACCGACCCCGACATTGCCAAAATCGTCACCCAAAACGGGCATACCAGCATGGTCATCAGCGACCACTACCACATGTGGGAGCGCGGCTCTGGCAATTACTTCTTCAATTTCTCCGGGGCGGAATTTATTCGCGGGCAGGAAAACGACCTGTGGATTACCGATCCCGACATCCCCGTTGAATTCCCTGGCGACCCCGAACGCATGGCGCGTCACGCCCTGCGACCTGGCTCCTTTGCGCGTTACAAACGCAACACCGCCCACTTCCGTGTGGAACAGGATTACTTCGCCCCGCAGGTCTTCCGCAAAGCCTCCGAATGGGTCGAGCGCAACCGCGCCCAAAAAGATTTCTTCCTCATGTTGGAAGTTTTCGACCCGCATGAACCCTTTGACCCGCCCTACCCCTACGACGAAATGTACAACCCCGGTTATACCGGCAACCGTTTCATCTGGCCCACCTATGGTAAATCCGACCTGTACAGCGAAGAGGAACTCAAGGAAATCCGCGCCCTGTATGCAGGCGAAGTCACAATGGTGGATCGCTGGCTCGGACACCTGCTCGACACGGTGGAACACCTCGGCTTGATGGACGACACCATGATTATCGCCGCCACCGACCACGGGCATCTCTTCGGCGAACACGGCATGATTGGCAAGCCCTGGTCAGACCTAGGGGATTCAAATATGTATCAGGAACTTGCGCACGTTCCGTTGCTGATCTACCACCCCAACGGACAAAAGGGCAAGCGTGTATCGCATCTGGTTCAACCGGTGGACTTGTTCGCCACCGTTCTGGACGGATTCAACATTCCGCTTCCTGCCGGGACGCATGGGCTGAGTCTGCTCCCATACATTCTCCACGCAGACGAAGGCGCACCCATCCGCCAGACGGCTGTCTTCGGACGCTACGGCGAAGCCATGAACATCACTGACGGTGAGTGGACGCTCTACGTCTGGCCCCCCACAGAAAAGAACGAACCTCTCAACTGGTACTCTCCCCTACCGCCCCAATTCGGCGACGTGCGTGTCAATGACGACTTCGACGGGGTTCACTACTCCGCCCGCGTCACCCGCGGACCGATGTCCAGCACGCTCTACAACGTCAAGGACGACCCGCAGCAGGAGCATAATCTTTTCGCCGAGCGCCCCGAAATCGTAGAACGACTCAAAACCAGCCTGCGCGAATTCCTGACCTCCATTAACGCCCCGCGCGAACAACTCATCCGCCTGGGGTTGGAAGACGCCGCTCCGCCTTTGTAAAATACGGTTGGATTTATCCAAACCTGCGGGATGGTTATTGAATGATGCGCTTGATCTATCCCAATGAGCAGACAGTCATTACAGTTGTTTATCCAGCCAGTCTTTGATCGCGCCCAGCGACTCGGCGGTGATAGTATGATCCATGTGGAAGTTGCGGTATTCCAAATCTACGCCGTAACGCAGGATGAAGTCGCGGGATTGATGCGACCATTCGAGCGGCATACTCGAATCTTCATAGCCGTGCGTCATCACCACAGGCTTGCCTTTTACGCCCGCTTCATCCACCTGCAGACCCGATTGCATGGGAACATAACCCGACTGCGCGACGACTCCCGCGATGCGATGCGGACGGGTGAGCAGGAAGGACATCGAAATCATACTGCCCTGACTGAAACCCATCAGAAAAAATTTCTGCGGGTCAATCGGATAAGTTGCCAGCAGTTCGGTAATGAAGTTATCGATCCGTGCTAGCGCGGCGGCGAGAATGACAGGGTCGGGCTTGCCAAATTGCGTGACTGTGTACCAGTCATAAGCGCCGGGGGCGAAGTCGACGGGTCCGCGCCCGCTGACCCAGAGCAGATTATCCTGCAAAGAATCCGAGAGTCCAATTAAGTCGCGCTCGTTGCTGCCGTGTCCATGCAGGGCAAAGATGGCGGGATAGCGCGTCTCCTTGTCGGCGGGATTGTAGCCAGCAGGGAAACGAGTGAGATGATAAATCGAAAGGTTCGTGCGTTCTTCAACAGGGATTTGATTCATGGGAAACTCCTAAATTGTTTTATTATTCCGTCCCGAAGGGTTGATTGGCGAAATAAGGTTTTCAAGGAAACCTTCCGGACGTTCGTATAAGGCAAGTTACAAAAATCTACGCCGATATTCGGCTTCGAATTTCCTTGCGGACAACAGGCGCGACCTTCGTTCCGAGTAGTTCAATCGAGCGCATGAGTTCTTTGTGCTGAACTGTGCCAATATCCATCTGGAGCAACAGGCGGTTGTAATGCAGAATGTTTTGCTGATAGAGAATCTTTTCGATAACCTCATCAGGGTTGCCGACGTAATCAGAGCCGCGCAGACCGCGGGAGTCTTCGAACTCATTGCGTGTCAATCCGCGAAAGCCGCGCTCGCGTCCCAGTTTATCCATCATCGCATGCAGGGCTGGGAAGTAATCATCTGCCGCGTTTTGCGAATCATCCCCGATGAAGCCGCGCGAATTGACGCTCAACTGCAATTTGGCAGAATCGTGTCCAGCCTGCTGCCAGGCTTGTTTGTGCAAGTCCGCCAACGGGGCGAAACGTTCGGGCATTCCGCCGATGATGCCCAGCGCCATCGGCAAGCCCAATGCCCCCGCGCGCGCAGCGGATTCGGGCGTGCCTCCCACCCCAATCCAAATCGGAATTTCGCGTTGCAACGGGCGCGGATAGACGCCCAGATTGTTTAGGGCGGGACGATGCCTGCCGCGCCATGAAACGATTTCCGATGCGCGCAGTTTCAACAGCAGGTCCAGTTTTTCAATGAACAGCGAGTCGTAATCCTTCAAGTCATAGCCGAACAGGGGAAAGGACTCGATGAACGCGCCACGCCCCGCCATGATTTCGGCGCGCCCTTCCGAGAGCAGGTCGAGGGTAGCGAAATCCTGAAAGACGCGCACGGGATCATCCGATGACAACACAGTGACAGCCGTGCTGAGGCGGATGGATTTGGTGCGTGTTGCGGCGGCGCCCAGAATCACTGCCGGGGAGGATGAAAGAAAATCGGGCCGGTGATGTTCGCCGATTCCGAAAACATCCAAGCCGACCTGATCTGCTAATTCGATGGTTTCGAGCAGGTTTTTCATGCGCGTGAGCGAGTCGAGTTTCTCACCCGTCACGGGGTTGGTTTCCCATTCGACGAAGGTATATAACCCGATTTCAAAAGGTTGATTTATGGCTGACACAAAAAATAAACTCCTATTTTGATTGACTGATGTTATGTATCGTCCCGAAGGTTTGGGCAAAAAACAAGCCTGAAGGGCAAGAACCTTCGGGACGTTTAACATAAGGTGATTGATTGACTCAGGGATTGAATGGCATGATGCGCCAGTTCTTCCATCAAGATGTATTTTCGACTTCCACTACCTCGAAATCCGCAAATTGCAGCGACCAGAGATGTTCGTACACTCCGCCTTTTGCCAGCAGCGCGGCATGGGAACCCTGCTCGACAATCTGTCCGTTTTGCAGGACGACGATGCGGTCGGCGCGCTGAATGGTGGGCAGGCGGTGGGCGATGACAAACGAGGTGCGGCCGCGCGTCAGGCGTTCCAGCGCCTCCTGCACGAGACGTTCCGATTCAGAATCCAACGAGGAAGTGGCTTCGTCCAAAATGAGGATGCGCGGGTCTTTGAGCAACATGCGCGCGATGGCGACACGTTGGCGCTGTCCCATCGAGAGTCTGACGCCCTTCTCGCCGACCAGCGTTTCGTAGCCTTCGGGAAATGCCTGGATGAAGTCGTGGGCATTGGCGGCGCGGGCAGCCGCTTCGAGGTCCGCGGAAGAAGCGTCCATTTTTCCGTAGGCGATGTTCTCGCGCACCGTCCCGCCGAAGAGGAAGGTCTCCTGCGGGACGAGTCCCATTTGCTCGCGCAGGGCGCGCAGGTTGTAGCGGCGCACATCCACACTGTCTATTTCGATGACGCCGGTGGTAGCGTCGAAGAAGCGCGGCAGCAAGTTGACCAGGGTGGTCTTGCCCACGCCGCTCGGTCCGACGATGGCAATCATCTCGCCAGGTTGAACTTCAAGACTGATGCCCTTCAAAATGGGTTGGTCAGGCTGGTAGCCGAAAGAAACATTCTCGAAGCGCACCCCGCCTCGCAGGGCGGAGGGAACGACTGCATCAGGGGTTTCGAGCGGCTCGGATTCGGCGTCCAGAATTTCAAAGAGGCGGCGACCCGCGCCGAGGGCTTCACGCACCCGGGCATACAACCCGGCAAATTCGCCGAGCGGACCCGCGACCATCATCATGTAAAAGAGAAACGCCACCAGTTCGCCCGGCGTGAGCGTCCCGGCGATGACCAGCCGCCCGCCGTACCAGAGCAGAAAAGTCAGCGCGCCGAAACCGAGAAAACTAATCAGCGGGATGAAAACCGAACGGACGCGCACCCGCTGCATGGTTGTCTGATACGCCGCTTCCACGTTTTGCTGGAAGCGTCCCTTTTCGAAGGCTTCGCGCGCAAAGGATTTGACGACGCGGATGCCCGACAGCATTTCTTCGAGCGTGACGGTGGTGTCGGCGATGCGATCCTGCGCGGCGGTGGCAAGGCTTTGAAGGCGGCGTCCGAACAGCACGCCGACGAGAATAATGGGCGGAATAATGGCAAAGATGATCAGCGTCAACTGCCAGTTCATCACCAGCATCAGAACCAGTCCGCCCACCAGATTAATGATCTGGCGCAGGAAGTTGATGGGCGTCTCGGTGACAACTTCCTGCACGAGGGTCACATCGTTGCTGACGCGCGAGACGATCTCGCCTGTGCGCCGCTCGGCGAAGAAACGCAGGGGCAGTCCCGTCAGTTGCGCATGAACTTGCGCACGGAAATCGGCGATCACCCTTTGTCCGACCTGCGCCATGAGGTAGGTGTTTCCCACCGAGAGCAGGCTTTGCGCGATAAACAATGCCAGCAGACCCAGCGCGATCAAGTCCAACTGCGGCTGGTTGCCCGCCACGAAGACCGTATCTACGAGGATGCGAATCGCCCAGGGTAGCGCCAGCCCGATCAACGTGGACACGATGAGCAGGAATGCGGCAAGCGCAAACCTGCCCCAATAGGGCGCGACCAACGCCATCATGCGGCGCAGGTCGGAGCGAATCTCAGGGGTGATGAATTTGGGTATCTGCATTGGTTTACGCAACCGCCATCCGTTTGAGGGTAATGGCTTTTTCGGGGCAACTGGCGACGCACTCCGCGCAGGCGCGGCAGGCTTCGGCGCGGACTGGGAAGGCTTGTTTCCAGCCGTGCGCCGTGCCCTTGAGCCGTCCCACGAAACTTAACGTGGCGCGCTCTTGCGGCGAAACAATCCCCAATTCGAACACATTGTACGGACAGACCGTCATGCATTCGGCTTTGCCTTCACATTTATTGCGGTCAATGACGGGGATGAAGACGCCAGGGTCTTGTTTGCAGGTGGACGTATCGGGTTGCATATTGAATCCATTCGAAGTTGAAAATTACGGGCGGGTCATTGAACCCAGCCCGCCAACAGGGTCAGCCATTGGTCGGTGACAAAAACCGGCGGCGCGCCATCCGCGTTGTCGAGCGCGGCATGAATGCGCTCCATTCCATCCGCGTAGGCGGCATCGCTCAACAGCGCGAGTTGCGAAGAGCCGCCTTTTTGCGTGAAGGGATTATCCAAAATTTCGCGCCCGATAAATTCCTGATGGACGTGTTCCGCCACGCGCCACTCCGTGCGCGCAAAACCGCTTTCGAGCATCCAGTCGAGCAATTTTCCGCTAGATGGGAATCGCCGCAGATCAGTGGTCAATACGCCGTCGAAATAATCGTAGAGATACCAGCGGTCGCGCCCGATGTGTGGGTCGAGGTTGATGATAGCCAGCGCGCCGCCCGCCCGCAATAACCGCCGCGCTTCGGCGATGAAGGCGCGCTGGTCGGCATAATGATGCAGGGCGTTGACGGATAACACCAGGTCGAAACTTGCGGATGGGAACGGCAGGCGATTCGCGTCCCCGTTCGTTAAGGACAACGCCTCATCCTGACCCCGAGCCTGCTTCAACATCCCAAGCGAAAAATCCAACCCGACGACGCGCCGCGCCAGCGGGTTGAGTTCCATCACCCAGCGACCCGTGCCACAGCCCACTTCCAACACATCGCGCGCCCTGTTCTGCTTCACCAATGCGCGCAATGCCCGCGAGATTCCCGCCAGCGGATTCTGGTCGTAACGCGCGTTATAGTTCGGCGCAATCGCGTTGTAATTGACGATCTGATTCATCCAAACTACTCCGCTTGATGCAGGTTGCCAGGCGCATCCATGAGATGCCCAGACTTGACCGCTTTGGTTTGAAGATAGTCCGCGTTGTGCGGGTTGGGCGGCATGACGAGCGGAATGCGTCCATTCACCTGGATGCCGAGCGCCTGCAACCCCTCGATTTTGCGCGGGTTGTTGGTGATGAGGCGGACGGATTTGACCTGCATCGAGGCAAGCATGTGGGCGGCAATGCTGTAATCGCGTTCGTCGTCGCGGAAGCCCAACGCTTCGTTGGCTTGCACGGTATCCAGCCCCGAGTCCTGCAATTCATACGCGCGGATTTTATTGGTGAGCCCGATGCCGCGCCCCTCCTGCCGCAGATAGAGCAGAATGCCTTCGTCCATCTCGCCGATCATTTTCAGCGCAGACTCCAATTGGTCGCGGCAGTCACAGCGCAGCGAGCCAATGGCATCGCCCGTCAGACATTCGGAGTGCAGGCGCACAGGTACATTTTCATGATTCCACGGCATGCCCTTCACGAAGGCGGCGTGTTCCTTGCCGTCACGCGTGTCCGAAAAGGCGACAACGTGAAAATCGCCAAAGCGTGATGGCAGTTCGGCGAATGCGACGACTTTAAGGCATACATGGTCGGAACCATATCCTTCGCAGTTGTGTTCCGCGACCAGCATTTCCCTGATCTGTTGATGGGGGTGTGTCATAATGTCTTTCCAGTCATGGCAGCAAGGGGTTGACGCTGCTCATTGTGGTTTACCTTTTCGATGAAATGATGGGCATAAAGACACCCGGTTCCTGTTTACAATCCATAGATTTTGAAGCAGTCGTCATGGTTTGTTTTCCATTCCTTTTACAAACTCCAACAGTTCATGGCTTTCCTGAAGCCAGGTCATCGGATTGACGCTGCGCTTGATGTATTGAAGCAAACCATCTCGATCCACCACCACCGAGGCGGTGCGCTGGATGACAAAAGCTACTTTATCCAACCCAAATAATTGATATACTGCGCGGTTAGGATCAGACAATACAGGGAAGGGCGTCTTGAGCGTCTCCGCATACTGGCGGGCGCGTTCGGGCGAATCGCCCAGAATCACCAACACATCCGTGTTTGCTGCTTGAAAATCCGGAACCATGCGCCCCAACTGGGCGACGTGCGACCGGCATTGTATTCAGTTGTATTCGCGCACGAAAAACAAAACGACGTGCGATTTGCCTTTATATTCCGCCAATCCGATTTGCCGTCCGTCATTTGCGGTCAGGCTGAAATCGGGCGCGGGAGAACCTACTGCCAAGTCAGTGCTCACAAGAATCTCCTTTTTCGGTTGGTGATGAGGATGCGGTAGTGTATAGGGAAACCAATTCCGTCAAGAAAATAAATCAGAAGAAATACCCTCGCCGTTCACGAGCGGATGCGCCTGGGAGAAATACTCTCGGCTCATCAAATCACGGACGAGGTCTTCCGGCAAACGACGAAATAGATTATCGGGTCCGAACTGGGTACGGTGGGCGTTGATGGCATTCCACTTGGCTTCGTTGTAGGCGGCTACATCCATCAGCGCGGTAATCAGGTCATCGTTGAAACTGGGACGTAGGAGGATTTGGTCGAGCATGGAAGTGTCCAGTCCGCGCGCTTCCATGCGGTCGCGCAGTTCGGTGAAGAATTTCGTGGGGATGGCGGTGTAAAAGAGGCGACTGGGCTGGAAGGCGGGACCCGCTTCGAGAAAGCGCTGCGGGTCCGAGGCGGCGTGAAAGGCGGCGGTGGTGTAACGGCTGATGGCGATGTGGTCGGGATGTCCGTAGCCGCCGCCCGGCTCAAAGGTCAGGACGATTTCAGGTCGCAGGTCACGAATGATGCGCGTCAGGTGTTCGACAACTTCGCCTTCGGGGGCATTAATGAAAGCGCGCGGATCCTGGTTTTCAGGCGTGCCGTCCATGCCAGAGTCGCGGTAGTCCAACAAAATTACTTCCTGAATTCCGAGGGCGCGGGCGGCGGTGCGCAGTTCTCCCTCGCGCACCCGTCCAAGCGTTTGCGGCGTGGCAAGGCTGGGATCGGAAATTTCGCCGACTTCGCCACGTGTAGCGCAGACAAGGGCGATGGGATGTCCTTCGGCAGCATAACGCGACAGAGTTCCACCTGTCCCAAAGGATTCATCGTCAGGATGCGCAAAGACAGCCAACAGGGGGCGGGAGACGTTTGTCATATTATCCTCCAACCGAAAACAACACGCTGTTTTGCGCGGGGTCTACTACCAGGATACCTTCATTGGTCTGGTTGTAAGGCATTTCGACTTCTTCGATGCGTGCCAAAAGTTGATCCCAGGCGGCGCGGTCAGGTAGGACGAAAGAAATATTTTTCAGTCCCAACGCATCGGGAGGCGGAGGCGGCGCGCCTTCTCCCTGCCAGGTGTTGTAACCGAGGTGATGATGATACCCGCCAGCCGAGACCATGCCCATGCGAAAGCCACTGCGCGCCACACCCATATCGTCAAAGCCGAGCAGTTCGTGGTAGAAGCGACGCGTCTCGTTCAGGTTGGCAACATACATGTGGAAGTGCCCCATATGAACTTCGGGCGGGACGGGTTCATCGAGGCGGTCATCTTTGGTCAGGTGGGCGAGGAGCGCGTCAACGTCGAGTGGTTCGCGCCCATCACTGGGTCTGCCATCGGCGTGACGGGCGTAAAAACTCCCGTCGGCATTCACAACAAAAATCCCATCTTCAGGCGATTCACAATACAGTTCAATGTTGTTGCCTTCCGGGTCATCCAGGTAGGTGGTTTTGGTCATCACATGATCGGTGGGATAGTTGGGCCAGTGCATGGAAAACAGGCGGGAAATGACGCGGGCCAGTTCGCGGCGGTTGGGAAAGAGGATGGCGAAGTGATAGATGCCGGTTACGCCGCGATAGCGTTTGCCATTTTGGATTTGGGTCAGGCGCACAAAATCTGCGCCGCCCGCGCCTAGACCGGCGCTGTTCTCGTCCTTCCAGTGCAAGCGCAAACCTAATACTTGCTGGTAAAAGGCAAGTTGATTCTTGAGGTCGGCGACCTTCAGATGGACGTAGCCTGGCTTGGTCTGTGGGTGGATGCGATGCGGAGATATGGCAACGGGTTGAGGGATAGGTGGGGTGGAGTTCATTTTTCTCCTTCGATTACAGAGCGTTTAGTACTATTACTTACGGAAGAACAAACATGTATCGTCATCTAGACCTTGCTTCTGCTTCCGTTGAATCAACTTTTTACAGCGGCGGTTATATCTGCCGCGTTCACCGCGCGCCCCGTGACAAAATTGTAGGAGTCTATGACGAGTTGAAAGATCACGTTCAACTCCTGCATGTCCAGCGGCGTGTACAACATCACCATGCCGAGATTGCCCATATATGCCGCCATCGGGTGCGGCTCTGCCCAACCCTTTTCGATGGCTTCCTGCGCGCGTTCAGGCGAAAGCGAAACGTGCAAACTGCCGTCGGGATGGATGTGCGCGAACTCGCGTCCGCGAGCGATGGATTCAGGGTGAGATAGAGGCAGGTCTTCGTCAAGCCAGATTGCCCGCGCCCCAGGCACGGAGATGACCGTCGGGCGGTTGGTCACATTCGGGAGGGAATATGCCAGCCGAAACAGTTCCGCATTTACTTCTGGCACAGGTTGTATACCAATCTGGGAATGCGGCATATTCTTGTTTGTCGGTGGACGCGTCCGCCTGCGTTGGGGAAGAGGGTTGTGTTCCATGATTTTTGATCCTTTCTAAGCGACTAAGGTTTTTGTAGTATTTCGGATTCCAGTGATTAACAGACGTTATGTACTTGCCGCTTTCAACCTCGCTCTGCATCTCGTCCGCGTTTAGCCCGACTTGCAGGGCGGCAAGAGGCAGGGCATCTCATTTGCTGATATCCTGTCTCTTGCCGTAGAACTTAAAGTTGGCTTTAGAATGCCAAGCTCAAGGCCCAGGGTTGGGGAATGGCAACGAACATCAGCGTGCAGCCCAACATGCAGAAATCTTTCATGAAGAAGGTCATGTCCATTTGGCGCTGCATGGGGTCTTGAATCGTCCAGAAGTTGTGCATGATGGATGCAACCGGGATGATAAACAGCACGATCAGGGCAATACCGACCAGCGGGTAAAGACCCAGCAGCAGGCTCAAGCCGCCCAGGATGATCATTGCGCCGCTGCCGCGCACGGCAAGCCCGGGAAACGGCACGCCTTTGGATTGTGTCCAGGGAATCATGGCTTGCGCCTGGGCAAAATGGGCGTAACCGCCAAAGATCCAGTAAACGCCTGTGATGATCCGTCCAATCAGAAATACGATTTCCATTTTCGTTCTCTCCTTTGAGTCTGTGTTTTTAAAGTTTTACAGTAAGCGCAGTGGTCATGAGATGGGTAAATTATTCCTTATGTCGCTGCCTCCAATTTGCCATGATTATTTTTTGAGTTCGTTCTCGATTTGCTGTAACGCTTGCAGGAAGGCCTCATACGGCTGGGCGCCGACGATGGCGTAACGGTCGTTCAAAACATAAGTCGGCACGCCGGTCACGCCGATCTGAGACGCCTGGTTCACTTCCGACTGGACGGCGGCGGTGTATGTTCCCGCTCCCACCAGCCTTTGCATCTCTTCCGCGTCCAGCCCGGCTTCTTCGGCGGCGGCGCGCAGGACTTCCCATTTGCCGATGTCCTGTCCCCGGCCGTAGAACTTGTCGAAAACGATGCGGTGGAACTCAAGCCCATTTCCGCGCTGGAGGGCGTATTCCGTGGCTTCGTGCGCCAGCCGCGTGTTCGGGATATGGGTTGGGAAGACCATCTCCAGCCCGGCGGCGTTTGCCATTTGCTTCAAACGCGCGTTGGATTGGGCGGCGCGGGCTTTCACATATTCAGGCAGTTCCATGCCCTCCGGCGGCGTATCGGGGCGCAAATAAAACGGGCGCCACTCGACCTGCGCGTTGTGCTTTTCAATTAGCGTTGCGACCACACCCTGGCCGACATAACACCACGGTCAGACGTAGTCGGAAAAAATTGTGAGTTTGATTTGATCCATTTTTCTTTCCTTTACTTTTTACGATTTGGGGCGCAAAATCACCATCGGAATTTCGCGCTGAGTGCGCTTCTGGTAGCCTTCAAAGGCGGGGGCTTTCTCAACCAGTTGCGCCCACAACCGTTCTTTCTCCTCCGAATCCGCCTGTTTTGTTGTCACCAAACTCATAACGCCGCCAATTTCGATTGTTGCTTGCGGGCTGTTTTTCAGATTGAGCCACCAAGCCGGGGGCATTTCCCCTCCGTTGTTGGAGGCAGTAATAATGTAGTTGGGACTCTCACTGAGGTACATTACCGGCACAGTATGTTTCTTCCCAGTCTTACGTCCAGTGGTGGTAAGCAGAAGCACCGGCATTGCTCCAAGACGACCGCCCACTTTTCCGCCGGTTCGACGGTACAGAAAAACGTAGATCGTCATAACCAATCTCATCAGCCATTTGCCAAACATGCAATTCCTCTATTCTTTCAAGTCAGGCGCTTTGTAGATGCGCGTCAAAAAACGCCAGGGTGCGCTTCCAGGCATCAGCGGCGGCTTCGGCGTTGTAGGCGGGACCCGTTTCATTGAAAAAGGAGTGGCGTACATTCGGATAGATTTTGATGTCGCGGGCCACCTGATGCGCTTCGAGCCGCTCTTCCAACTGGCGGGCAGCGCTGGCGGTGAAATCCTTTTCAGGGTAACTACCGACAATCGGACAGGATCCAGCCAGGGCGTCGAGCGGACGCGGGTTTGTCCATAAAAGACCGAGGCGGCGCGCAGATCTTTATCCACGCAAGCCAGTTGCAGGGCGTAACTTCCGCCCATGCAGAAACCGATCGCGCCCACGCGCTTCGCTTGGACCTCGGGCCGGTTTCGTAAAACATCCAGTGCGGCGCGCAACTCGCCGACCACGCCGTTGCTCAGCGGGCGGACGAGGATGCCGTGGAAGATGCGCGTCATGCAGGCGACGCGGCTGCCGGCGCTGAATAAATCCACTGCCAGCGCGGCGTAGCCTTCATTGGCGAAACGCCGGGCAATATCGCGGATATTTTCGTTCAGCCCAAAGATTTCGTGGATGACAACCACGCCGGGGAAAGGACCTGCGCCTGCGGGCTTCGCCAGGTAGGCGTCCAGGGTTCCGCCTTGCGGGCGGGGAACCGTCAGGGTTTCAGTGAGCGGGTCAATGTTCATTTCAATATGTCCACGATCTCCTGCACAGTGGCGGCTTGCAGACTTTCGGCATACCAGGTTTCCATCTCGATCTTCAGACCAGTGTAGATGTGAGCGAGGCGGGTCTTGCGTTTTTCTTTGCTCAGGCTGGCATCCTGTTGAATGGCTTGTGTCTCTGGATGTTCTTCTTTCCAGCGTTTGATGCGCTCATTGGCGGCTTTGGGGCGCTCGACCCACGTCCCGATCAGTTGAAAGGCTTCATCCAGAACGGCGAAGACGGGGATGGCGGCGATGCCGCCTGCGGCGAACCAGGCTTGCAGCTCGGGCCAGCGTGAGCGAATGAAGACGCGCGTTTCCATGGCGGGAGCTGCCTCCGTCAGGCGCGCCAGGATCGGCAGATTCATCAGGCAATCGGTGCACCAATCCTCGGTCATCACCAGAACGCGGAGGGGGCGCTGAAGCGCGGCCGCGGCCGCGCGTTCCTCTTCGCTGAGTTGGACGGTCTCAAGGCGGCGCATCATTATGTCTTGATCTACACTCATCTGCGCAACGAAATCAGGCAGGGTAAGACCCTGCTTCCAGCGTGAGGCATTCATGGGCAGCGCAGTTCGAGGAGAAGAGGCAGGTTGGTCTGTCATAAGCAGTCAATCCGCGCTGGCAAGATCAACCGCCGAATTCGACTGCGCGGCGTCCGGCTCGCCTCCTTCAGAGGCGGCGCCGCGGCGCGCGAAGTCGGTCAATTTGCGCCGCGGGGCGAAGAAGATGGCGACCAGTCCCAACAGGGCGGCAATGAAGGCAATGGTGAAGACCAGATTGATGGAATTTGCCATTGCCAGGCGCGCGCTTTCCGCGATCGCCAGTTGCGAGCCGGGAGCGGGATTGAGCAGTTGTTGAATGATGCTCACGTCCTGCCCTGCCGCGCGCAGGTCAGAGGTCAGGCGAAGAGCGAGCGCCGCGCCCATCACGCTTACGCCGAGCGTCCCGCCGATCGTGCGGCTGAACTGAACCGTGGCGGTGGCCGCGCCGAGGTGACGGCGTTCCACACTGGACTGGACGGCAATCAGGAGGGACGGGATCGAAAATCCCATACCGATGCCCATCAGGGCGACGAAGACCATCAACAGGGTTTGGCTGACGGTGACGCTCGCTTGCGACATGAGGAAGGTCCCCAGACTAAGCGACGTCATGCCAATCAATCCCAGCCTCCAATAACCGACTTTCAACATCAGGCGCGCGCCAATGATGCTTGCCGTCACCCAGCCGAGGAGCATGGGGGTGATCGTAACGCCGGCCTGCGTAGCGCTGGTTCCCAATACAGATTGCACAAACAATGGGATAAAGGATGTGCTGCCGAACATCGCCCAGCCTGCCAGCAGGCCGTGTACCACCGCAACCGAGAACAGGCGGTCGCGGAAGAGATTCAGCGGCAGAAGCGGATCCACGGCGCGGCGTTCCACCCATAGCAGAACCGCGAAGAGAACCACCGCCAGACTGATCAGTGCCCAACTGCCCGGCGTTCCCAACTCCATGAGTCCGAAGAGAAGCGCAACCACGCCGGCCGTCAAAAGACCCGCGCCGGCGTAATCCACCACAGGGGTTTCGTGATGTTGAACCTGGTCTCGCCAGGCGAGCGCCACCAGCGTTGCGGCAAGTAAACCGGGGATGACGTTGACGTAAAAAACCCAGCGCCAGGACAGTTGGTCCACCAGGAAACCGCCCAACAGCGGACCGATAATGGACGACACGCCCCACACGCCGGAGAATAATCCCTGCATGCGGGCGCGCTGCTGCAGCGAGAACATCTCGCCGATCATGATGAACGCCAGCGGCTGGATGCCGCCCGCGCCCAATCCCTGAATGGCGCGGAAGATGATGAGCTGGGTCATGTTGTTTGCCAGCCCGCTCAATGCCGAACCAAGCAGAAACAGTCCCATGGCGAAGAGGTACAGGCGGCGGCGCCCGAACAGGTCGGACAACTTGCCGTAGAGCGGGACGGTGGCGGTCGAAGCCAGCATGAACGCCGCGAAGACCCACGAGTAATGTTCCAGCCCGCCCAACTGCCCAATGATGGTAGGCATGGCGGTTGCGATGACGGTCGATTCCATCGAAGCCATGAACAGGCTGAGCATAACACCCAGCGTGACGATGATGATGCGCTTGCGTGACATATTATTCGACTTGCGCTTCCTTTTCCTGGATTTCTCGAATCTGTTTGCGGACCTCGGGCATGATCTCGTTCAAAAAGACCTTGATCTGCGCCTCTTCATCTCCCGCCACAGGCCAGAAGATGAAGGCGTCGTGCCGGTATTCGAGATGGTAGCGGACGAGGGTTTCGACCCACTCGGCAGGCGTTCCCAACACCAAGCCTGGACGATTGAATTGATAACTCTCGCCCGCGCGCAGTTTGATTGCGCCAAACAAATTGTAGCCGCGCCGCACTTCGGACGGATTGCGACCGGCCTGCGCGGCGCCTTCGTCCAGCAGGGTGTTGACTTCGGGCAGTTGCTGGGGCGGCACATAAATCGTGCCAACCAGCCAGCCGTCAGCCATGCGTCCCGTGAGGCGCAACATACGCGGGCCACCGGCCCCAAACCATAACGGAATGGGATGTGCGGGAGCTGGGCCGGGAACGAGTTCGCCCACCTTGTAAAACCCGCCAGAATACGAGAAGCGCCCGCCGGCGTGATCCCACATGCCGCGCACGATTTCGGCGTACTCTTTGAAAGCCTGATAGCGCTGACCGGGCGTTTGTCCGACCGTGCCTCCCCAGGTTTGCATCCCTTCAATATAGCCGCCCGCGCCCAGCCCAAGTTCGAGGCGCCCCTTGGTGATTAAGTCCAGCGTAGCGGCCATTTTTGCCATCATCGCCGGCGGGCGCAAGGGAGTGTTCATGACGTTGGTGGCGATATGCACGCGTTCGGTGCGGGCCGCAAGAGCAGTGAGAAGGGTCCACGTGTCCAGGAAGTCCGCGTTGTAGGGGTGATCCTGAATCGTGACCAGTTCCACATCGCTTTCATCCGCCAGGCGGGCGCGCTGCAGGGCGGCCTCAAGGTTGGCGGTGGAGGGGTCAATATTGACGCCAAAAACAGGGGGTTGAGTAAAAGGCATGGTCGAGAAAGAGGCGGGTTAGTGACTGTGACCTTCGTGGCTGTGGGAATGTCCGTGGTGATCTTCGGGCAGGTACTGATGCGGATCCTTCTCGAAGGATTTCTGACAGCCAGCCGAACAGAAATAATAGGTCTCGCCGGCGTGTTCGCTCTTGTATTGCGCAGTTTCGATTTCGACTTCCATCTTGCAAACGGGATCAATGGCAGTAGTCATGGGTTTCTCCTTTTGAAAAACAAGATCGTCCATTTCGGACGCGGGATAACATTCGCCCGTCAGAGGGTCGCAGTAACCGCCGGCGGCGGCGTTGCCGCCGAGTCCAATCAGCGTGACGGGTTTTATGGACGGTTGGTTTACAGCGTGATCAGGATTGGGCGATGCCATGCTAGTAACCAAGCCTTTCCTTCACGAGGATCATGGTCGTTCGATCTGGCAGAACCTCGCGGTGGACGACCAACAGTTTATTGACGCTGCTGTGCATCCCGAGTGTCTGCATCAGGCGCGCATCCTCCAGCGGGAGGGCATATTCGTACACGCGTCGAAAACCATCTTCCAGCGTGCGCACAATTTTTTGAGCGCCAACCACCCAGATGACGCGCGCGGCGGAAGCGGCGTAAGGCGCCAATTGACTGCCTGAGTTGGAGGCAATGATGACGCTTCCGTCCTCCGTCACAGCATGAACGCTGCCGACGATGTACTCGGGAACCGCGCCCATCTTGACCATCTCACGGTTCTGTGTGGCGCGATCCATCTTGGCGAGTCGGGCCCGCACGGAATTGTAGCGATCCGAATTGTCAATCATTTCAGTGACGCCCAATTCTTTCAGTGTGGTGGAAAGGGCAAGAAATACCTCGGCGCCTTCGGGCAGCAATTCGAACAGCGTTTTGCGGGCCTCTTCCCCGTTTGCCGCGAGGATTGTGCGAATGCCATGCGCCTCCAGCGCCAGGGCAGAGCGATTGATTTGTTCATCGCTTGCCAGCCGCGCGAATTCCTCATTTGGAACGAGTTTGACGCCTTCAACTTCGGGGTTCATTGGAACAACTCCCAACGCCCGTATGCAATGTTCATCTTGACTCTCCTCATCCAGCGTGGTAAGATACTTGTGTCGCTTAAGTAACAATTGTCGCTTATTAAACATGTATTGCATAGTTTAGTCAATCACCAAAAGATGATTTTTGTTGGATAAGCGACAAAGGAGAAAAAATGTTGATCAACGCTCCGCCTGAAGAAAAACTCGATCCGCGCGTCAAACGCACCCGCCGTCTGCTGGAAGAGGCATTTTCGGAACTTATCCGCGAGAAGGATTTTCAATCCGTCTCGATTCAAGATATTGCCGTCCGCGCCGGAATCAACCGCGCCACGTTCTACGCGCATTTTCCCGATAAATATGCCCTGCTTGAGCATCAAATCCGCCAGGAGTTTCGGGCGGAAATCGAAAAGCGCACGTTGAACGCCTGCCATTTCAGTGAAGATAATTTACGCGCGCTGATCCTGACCGTGTGTGAATTCATCGGAGAAGCCAACAGCCATTGCAAATCGCCGCGCGGCCAGTTTGGTCAGCTCATGGAGACGCAGATCAAAGAACAGACCAAGGGTCTGTTGATGACATGGCTTGAACAAATCGGGTCGAATCCCTCTCCAGTGATCGCGGCCACTGCCGCCAGTTGGGCGATCTACGGGTTGGCACAGTACTGGAATGAACAGAAAGACCACGACTCTCTGGGCGAGTACATTGAAAAGATAATGCCGCTGGCAGAAGTAAATTTGCAGTTTAGCCGCGCTTGATTTTCGTACAAAAGCAGAAACAAATTGCGCTTTTCCTTTTCAAGATTGGCATCTCTTTGTCAAGGTCCAGGTGGGGGTATCTGAAAAAATTTCAAAGGGTTCTGACTGTGGTATTTTCCTTGCGAAACTATCACAATCGCGAAGATCTGTCCCAGATAATGTAGAGATCGCGGGTGCTCTCGTCATCAGTCAAAAAACCGTGCGCAATCACGTCTCGAATATCTTCAACAAATTACAAGTGGCAGATCGCGCACAGACCATCATTCGTGCAAGGGATGCAAGATTGGGGTAAGAAAATGTTAGTCATGATTTTTCCAACCTAATGCAATGAACTATTAATCAAAATACCACCCCTCAAACGGAGAGGAGCGGTATTGTTCATTGGATCTTGGCCATCAAATTGATGGCGTACCAAAATTCAAGACGATCTGAATCTATAATTTCAAATAACCTTTATATTTTCGCAGATTATCTTATCATTTTCCACCGGGCTGTGTAATTATCCTGATGGATGTTCTGTTCCATTAAAATGTTCGGTCTCTTGTAACTTGAGAGTGGATTCAGGGGCAAGTTTCGCAAGTTCGCCCAATCAGTCAAGAATTTTTCTCGCATAACTTTGGACTCATGGCGAAATTCTCACATAACTTGAGACTCGATATTTTGGGTTTGAAATCCAGATATCTACAAGCGTTGCTCCATAAAGAGCGAAGACTTTATGTGATCTTCGCTCTTTTAGTCCCAAGTTACGAGAGACTGAAACTCACCGCATTGGTAAGGAATCCCAAGTTATGCGAGAATCCGAGTCCAGTCCCAAGATACAAAAGACTCTACACAAGGCAGACAACGATCATATCACTGCCCCGGCCAGCCGATCTGCCCCTGCCCTTCACGCACTGCCCAATAGATGACTCCACCCCAATTCCAGGAACGCTGATATTGAGGATTGCTGATACTGCCGGCACCATCCATGCGTCGCAGGGTCAGGTTGGTATCCCAGTAGGCGTCCGGCGTACCATCATTGTTGATATCCGCCATTCTCACGGCAGGTAGATTTGCCACAGCAGATGGGGGAATCTCTCCACCGCTAGAATGATTCTTCCATTCATAGCCTGTGATGCCGCGATGCCCGGTTCCGCCACCGCAGTTGTAATTACCGTTGCCATTCGGACCGGCAAGGCAGCCTTCGATGGCTTCATACTCCTGATAACGCAACTCCCAGAACAACTTGTAGGGGGCGCGTCCATTGCCAACGAATAAAGGCATGTCCCCGGGGAGTTCATCCAGTCCACTGACACTGCCTGCGAGCGTGGAAGCTCCCACTGCCGGATGGGAAGGCACTTCCCATTGAATTGTTTGGCTTGCGCCATTGGATAACATCAGATCTCCAATCAGAGGCAGAGTCACAAACATGGGGCCCGCCGGTCGCAAGGTCAGGATCAGGCGTAGATTTTGCCAGTCGCCCACCTGTGGATGACTGGGCGATCCGCCGCCATTGGGAATATAGTTCACGCCACCTGATCCGGAGGATTCAGGCATACCGCCATTGCGGACAACGGTAGGCCAGCGAACAAGAGTCGCAGGATAGGGGCGCACATCCAGATAGATCTCGGGAAACGTGACACGCGCACTTACGTTCCAGCCGTTGTTGGCACAGGTAATACCGCCAGCAGTCACAGAGAACGATGTACAGGGATGTTGAGGCGGTGTGGTATTGGGCAGTTCACAAGGCATGACTGCTGTTTGCTCGATGATATGCAGGACCTGCCCGGTGCAGTTATCCACCCGGATGGGAAAGACCTTGCAGGAACTACTTTCCGCGTAATATTCAACTACTTGGAATGCCAGATGATTGCCGGGTGTACAAGCGCCACCGCCATTGTTGTTATTGTTATTTCCACCGCCTTCCTCTCCGCCGCCTTCATTTCCTCCACCTGTTGTGCAAATGATGCTTCCATCCGGTTGAAAGGAACAGGATGGGGCAGACTGTGCCAGGACGGATAAAGGTTGAACGGAGATCAAGACGATCAGCAGAAGAAATAGACTGGCGCGTTTCATGGCGCGGCTCCCGATAACACGGAGAGGATGTACTGCTTCTCGTTTTCATCCGTGAAAGACTGCCAGTTTTCCGGCAGCGGTTGCATGTCAAGATGATAAGTGTTGCTCAGCCACTTGGCATCCCAGGGTTGAGAGTCATATAAGGTCGCAACGGTCAGGCGGTCGCTGGCATTTTCTTTTGCATTGGTGATCTCCAACTTCGGTTCCGTCTGCGTGCCCAACCAAACCCACTGTCCATCCCCCAGATACCCGAAGAGTAGGAAGGAACGCATGGGTGTGGCAGTGGATATGTACTTGTGATCACTCAACGCATAGAGGATATGCGTATTCTCGGCATCCTCCACTACCAGACAGATCACCGGATACTCACCGCCCCAGATCTCGACGCGATTGCCTTTGACCGTGGATGTCTCGAAGCAACCACGCAGGGCATAAGTCACCGCCGCGTCACCATTTGTTTTCAGTCGCCATTCCTTGAAATTGGGATTGGGTGGGATGAAACTAACCGGCACATCCACAAGATCATTCGCATCCCTGGGAAGGGTGACGGTTTTCATCTGGCGCATGGGCATTTCGCTAAACCCAAGTAGTTCCGTGGCTTCGGCACGACTGTATCCTTCGCGGATTGCCAGTGCCCATGCAATGGTCTTCTCCAAGCCTTGATACACACAAGCTGGCTGGATCACCTGGTAATTCTCGCTGATCATGGTCGGCGTGAAGAACCACTCCGACGAATCCGTTGGACAGCCAAACGAATCCACACCTCCCGATGGGCTGGTCACAATGGTTTCCGTTGCCACCGGCTCCACCGTCTGTGTCGGGAGGGTGACTGCTTCCGGAGTGGCTTGTACACGGCTCATTAATAGATACCGATTCAATCCTGCCATCCCTCCAGCCACGAGTAGCAACAGTAGGATCAATCCGGTGACAACGGTGTAAATGCGGGGTTGCCGTTTTCCGGCAAGGTCTTTATAGGTCAATCCATCCAGGATCGTTTTCCAAAGGGATTTCATTCTTCTCCAAAAAAATTATTGATCTTCGCGGGTCACGCCATGCGCCAAGTATCCAATGGCGCGCACGGTCACCCAGCGGGCGGGGAACAAGTACCCCGCAGATTGAACTTGAGCAGTGACATAACAGGCAGGGCGCCCTTGATGTCGTCCACAGGAGACCGAGGTAAGGTGCGCGGACCCCGGTCGCTGTGAATTAAAGTAGGTTGCTGCAATTCCGTTGCCAGCAGAGGTGGCGGTGATGGTTCCATCGGGCAAGACTGTGATCTCCTGTGCGCCGGCATGTGCCGCAAGGTCTGCAACTGCCACGGTTTCCATTACACGAGCATTCGTCACCATGTAGTCGAGGATGCCCAGCAAAAACAGGGACATGATCGGCATCAGGATGGCGAACAAGGCAACAGATTGTCCGCGCTCGTTAAGTTTGATCTTCATCGCCACTTCGCCTTCCAAGTCTCCGAGCGCGAGATGAACCATTCACTGTTCCATCCGCTTTGACTCAGACCCAGCAGCCCGTCAAACAAGGTCGGCGCTTGAAACGAGACCAGGCACTGACCCGGCTCTCCCGGTCCACTGGGCGGCGAGACCTGCACCCGATATTGCACACCTGCGGTCGCAGACCAATCCGCATTCAGGGTTTGCCAGGCGACGTTCACCGCATTGCGCCGGGCACGGGCAGGATCAGGCGATTGCGACAGGAACTGTGAGCAGGCATACGCAGCGGCGGTCGCGGCGGTACGTGCTCGATGGGTCGGTATCCAGGCAAGCAAACCGAACGCCATGATGACCGCCAGCATTGCGAATAAGGCGGTCTCTGCCAAGGCTTGTCCGCGTTCGCCTCTGCAAGGATGAACTTTCATTCAAAACCTCCAGCAGGAGGCGGACCGGGATAGAACCGCCATAGACGAAAGTTAGTCTCAGCCCGTTGCGCTTCGATCAGACGGATGCCAAATATCCAATCCTGCGAGTCTTCCACGCTGATCAACGAACGCACCTGACGCGGACCGGTCTGTCCAGCATTGATTCGGTCCGCGAGATCGGGCCATAAGACATTGTCACGGGCATGTTCGGTCGCCGGTGTGTTGTATGAACCGGAAGCGACACCCGTGATGAACACGCCCCAGTCCGTGGCAGCGGATCGGAAGGCATAGAACGCGGCGAAGGTCATGCCGAACAACAACAGGATCAGGACCGGCATGATCAGCGCGAACTCTGCCATCGTCTGCCCCTTTTCCTTCCAGCGGAACATCTCTATCCGCCTCGCGCCATGCGCAGGGCTTCGATGCCGGCTTCGAAGGCGGCGATCAGTTCGTTGCGATAACGGGCGATCACGGCAATCGCGACCACACCGATGGCGCCCAGGATCAGGGCGTATTCGGCAAAGTCCTGACCATCCTCTTCGCGGATGAAACGTTTGAACAAAGTGAACATGGAATCTCCTTTTTGAAATGAAAATCGGCTGGCAGTTCAACTGCCAGCCGACATCATAGTGATTCAGGTTGTGGGGAGGTTGGTCCGTGTCGCTTGTTGTTTGTTTTATATGCCAGTGAAAAATCCCAATGTCATTATTTTGACTTCAGCAACCTTGCCGAGTTCCCCATAATGCCAATATCAGGCAGGGATTGCGCTGCGGCAGCGAGAACAGGCGGGAGGATACCCAGCGCGGCGAGAGATAATCCCACAAGGTTATAGATGGTTGTGAACGCCAGATTCGTCTTGACGATCCGCATGGTGCGGTGGGCGATCTTTAATACATCTGGCACCAAATTCCAGTCTTCGCGCATGAGGGCGATATGCGCCGCTTCGATGGCAACATCCGTGCCCGCCGCGCCCATTGCCATGCCGACATTTGCCTGGGCAAGCGCGGGCGCATCGTTCACACCGTCGCCGATCATTACGACAACGTGTCCCTTTGCCTGATATTCCTTGACCACATCGATCTTGTGTTCTGGTAACAGATTTGCACGGTAGGAGACACCCAATTTTTCTGCCAGCGCGGAAGCTGTTCTTTCGTTATCTCCCGTGAGTAGTTCAATATGCCGAATCCCGAGCGAACGAACTTCAGCCAGTGCATTAGGAACTTCGGAACGTAAAGTGTCCGCTGCCGCGAACACGCCCACCAACTCCTGATCACGTTCCATGAACAAGAGGGTCTTGCCTTGTGCTTCCAGGTCTTTGGCAATGGGCAATGATGCAGCAGAAGGGATCATGCGTCGATTGCCAATCCGAATAGCCTGGGCATTGATGATTGCCTGAACTCCATGTCCAGGGATGGCTTCAAATTTTTCAGGTTCGACCAAAACGGCTTTTTCCTCACGAGCCATCATACGCACGGCTTCCGCCAGTGGATGTTCGGAGTAGCGTTCGGCAGAGGCAGCAAGACCCAGTAAATCGGAACGTGCTAACCCATTTAACGAAACTACATCCGTAATCTGCGGCTGTCCGAGGGTGAGCGTGCCAGTCTTATCCACCAACAGAACATCGGCGCGCGCCAGTAGTTCGAGATACTTGCCGCCTTTGATGAGCAATCCGCGTTTTGCGCTTGCGCCCACCGAGGCAAGCATGGCAACCGGAGTTGCCAGCGCGAAGGAACAGGAGCAGGCGACCAACAGGACAGCGGCAGTGGATAATGGATTACGGGTAAATAAGAAGGTCAACCCCGCAATGACAGCGACCACGGGCAGATACCAGGCGCTGAATTTATCGGCGATCTGTTGAACGTCAGCGCGATGCGCCTCAGCCTCTTCCACCATTTTGACCACGCGTCCGAAGGTGGTGTCCGTTCCAATTCGGTCCGCGCGGATGCGCAGACTACCCAGTTTGGCAATCGTTGCCGCATACACATGGGTTCCGTTTGCGGCTTCAACAGGCATGGATTCGCCTGTAATGGCAGATTGATCAATCGTGGCTTGACCGCTGATGACTTCGCCGTCCACAGCGATCTTTTCGCCTGGACGGACGATGATCGTTTCACCGACTTTCACCTCGGTGACTGGGACTTCGACTTCCGCTCCATCGCGTTCCACACGAGCAGTTAATGGGGCGAGTGAGGTTAGTTCCTTTACCGCGCGGCGGGCAGATTCTGTGGTGAAGTTCTCGACATAATCACCGACTCGCATGAAGACAACGACAAGCGCCGCCGTGACCCATTGTCCAACCGCGAGTGCGGCAATGACACCGATGGTCATCAGGGTGTGCGAAATGATCTGACGTTTCAATGTGGCGCGGATGACGTTCAGAAAGACACGGTAACCGCCTGCGATGACCAACACGACACCCAACGGAAAGGGGACCAGGTCGTTGAGAAAATCGAACAAGCCCAAGCCTTCGCCGAAGATCACTACACTGAGGATAATGGCGAACACACTGACCAGCAGGATCGTCAGTCGGCGGTTGAAATCGCCCATTGAAACAGGATCAGCTTTGGGTGAGTCCGAGGCGGGGACATCATAGCCAGCGCCCTGAACCGCTGTGCGAATGGCAGGCAAATCCACTTTGGATGGATCGAGTCGCACAATCGCTTTTTCGGTGCCAAGAAACACATTGACGGATTGTACGCCAGGCAGTTTTTCGATGGCGTGTTGGACGTGTTGGGCGCATTCGGCACAGTCCATGCCTGAGATGGGAATTTCGAGGGTTTGTGGATTAGCCATTTAATCTCCTCTATCGTTATCATCAATTATCATTTCAACATTTGCAACCAACTGCCAATTACAGTGACAGACCTGCTTTCTGAAATTTGAGTTCAATCCTTTGGGCCATATCATTCATGGTTGCCTCCACTTGGGGGAACGCAAACCAAACGATGCCGATTCCGAATATCACGCCAGTGATCAATCGCATCCAGAGGTTGAAAGAACCAGCCGCATCGCCCGCATAGAATGTCGCTGGGAAAATGTGATTTGTCAGTGTGGCAAGCCAGGCATTGTTGTCGCGGAAACTGTTGCCAAAGTCAATAATGTCACTGATGAGATGTGTGCCGCCATCAACTGCCATCGGTAATGCCGAGAGCATCAAGGCTCGAAAGGAAAGTGCAAATAGCTTTTTGCGGACAAAGCCATACGCCAGCGCGGAGATCCATAAACTCCCGTACCACCACGTAGTCCGTTCGCACCAAGCCACTTTCCAGCCCATCTGCTGGTTACCCAAAAACTGGCGCAGGACAAGTGGATTGTTGGTCGGCTGCCAGGCCGTTTGAATTTCAGACAGTGAATAGGTCATCTTTGACCCGAATAGAAAGTAAGATCGCTCCGGAAGTTGATGACATTCAAGCGCATAAATCAGGTAAATTACCTTTGCTGCACCTGTCCAGCCAAATTTCATAAATACTGGCGCGAGCCAGGGCAGACCTATAAAAAAACCCCAAGCTACCGCAAAAGCCAATAACCAGTTGCGGCTCAACCAATGAACTATGCGATTGGCGATCACTGCGCCAGATTTCTTACGTTTCACGACCTCTAAAGTACTTGTCTCCATTGCTCTAACTCCTCAAGCGCGTAACATCCGCAACCCACTTCCAATGACGATAAATTCGCTGATCTCGTGTCCTAGCACTGCAATCGGCAGTGAAAAGGCGCCTGCAACCGCGCCGATGACCAGCGCGCCGATCACGATGGCGGATAGCGCCAGGTTCTGGTTCACCACCGATTGGTTGCGCTTTGCCAGCTTGAGCGCATACGCCAATTTTTCGAGATCGTCCGCCATGAGCGCGACGTCTGCGGTTTCGAGCGCCACATCCGTTCCGGCTGCGCCCATCGCCACACCCACGGTTGCCTCCGCCAGCGCGGGCGCGTCGTTTACACCATCGCCAACCATCGCCACGTGCCCGTAGCGCTGCGCGAGTTCGCGGACCTTTGTCACTTTATCTTCCGGTTTCAAGTCCGCGTAGATTTCATCAATGCCGAGTTCACGGGCAATGGCTTGCGCAGTACGTTCGTTGTCACCCGTGAGCATCACCACTTTTTCCACACCTGTCGCGTGGATAGCGTCAATCGCCTTTGCTGCGTTGAGGCGGATGTTATCGCGTATGGCGATCATACCCCAGGGAGCCTCTTCATCCCCAAGCACCACCACCGTTTTTCCCTCGCCCTGTAGCTGGTTGATGTCTCCCCACACCCCATCCAGTGAAACGCCCAACTTTGAGTGGAACATGTCTGGGCTGCCGACATAGATCGTGCGTCCGTCAAGCCTGGCCGAAGCTCCAGCACCGGTCAGGGAGCGGAACTCGGCCAATTCAGACGGCTGAATACCCTGCGCCTCCGCATGCCGGACGATAGCTTGCGCCAGCGGGTGTCCACTGCGACGCTCGATGCCCGCTGCCAACGCCAGCAGTTGCTGCTGCGAAGCGGCTAAGCGATCCGGGTCTTGACGCAGCAGGAGCACATCGGTCACTTCCGGCTCGCCACGCGTCAGCGTGCCGGTCTTGTCCATTGCGACCACCTTGACTTTCGCCAGTTCCTCGACATACACGCCGCCTTTGATGAGCACTCCCTGCCGCGCGCCAGTACCCAAGGAAGCCACCAAAGTGATGGGGATGGAAATGACGAGCGCGCATGGAGCGGCTGCCACTATGAATACAGTTGCGCGCGTAATCCAAGTGACCCAATCCGCGCTGAAAAATAGCGGCGGCACAATCGCAATTAGAATTCCAATCGCAAGCACAGCGGGGCTGTAGCGCGCGCCGAATCTTTCAATGAACCTTTGGCTCTTGCCCTTCTTTTCCTGGGCTTCCTCAACCATATGGATGATGCGGCTGATCGTGTTATCGGCAAAGGTCTTGGTGGCGCGTACTTCCAGCGCACCCTCGCCGTTGATGCTACCGGCGAACACAGGATCGCCGGGCTGTTTTTCCACAGGCACGCTTTCACCGGTGACTGGCGCCTGATTAACACTGGAAGCACCAACAAGAATCTCGCCATCCGTTGCCATCGCCTCTCCTGGCTTGACGATGAACACATCACCAACTTCCAGTTCTTGCACAGGGATTTCGCGCTCGACTCCACCGCGGCGCACAAGCGCAACTTTTGGTGCGAGATCCATCAACGCCTTGATGGCAGCGCGCGTTTTCTCTTCGGTATAACCTTCGGCAGCTTCGCTGATCGAATAGAGGAATACCAGCATCGCGCCTTCGCCTGCCAGACCCATGATCGTAGCAACGACAGCCGCTGTGCTCATTAGCAACTCAATGCCAATTTCACGCTCGAAGATCAGTTCTTCAATCGCTTCACGTCCGAAATAGTATCCGCCAATCAGAATCGCCGCGATGTAGACGACGGTTGAGAAAATTGCGGGTACACCTGCCAGCCCAAGTAACCAGCCAATTAACAGAAACACACCTGACGCAACTGATGTTAATACCTTGGGGTTACGCCAGGGCTTTGGTTGTTCTGCCATCTCCATCCCCTTCTGCGGAGGGAAGCCGAGTGATTCCAGTTTTTCTTTCACCGCTTCGGGCTTGGTGGAGGCAGGATCATATGTGATCGCTACCTTGGCGGACTTAGGATAGATTTTCAGTTCGGCAATGCCGGGAAAGCCTTGCAGGCCGCGCTCAATGGCGGCGGCGTCATGTTCGCAATCAAGGTTGGCGACACGAAGTTCGAGTTGTTTGGTGTTCATTGGTTTACTCCTATGCAGGTAAATGTGTAAATCTAACGGAGCAACAAGTGCTCTACTTAACGTAACGAAATTACCTCGCGGTACTTGCCGCCTGGCGTTTGCTCCGGCGGTTCATCGGCGTGCTCGAGTGTAACGTGATTGAGCTTATGGTTGGCGAGCAGGCATGTGATCTCGGTATGCACCGCATCCCACACGCGATTCGGCTCGGAGTCATGTGCCAGGCGCAGGCGCACGCGCAGGCTCAACGGCGCGGTCTGCAAGACCTGGAACTGCTCGATGCCTGGGATGTGATAAATCGAGGTGCCGAACAGCAGCGGCGGAACCGTAATCCGTTCACCATGATCCGTAGGAAAGACAAGCATATCAGCGGCGCGACCTTGCACGCGGATCGCAGGCAGCGGGTTCCCGCACGGGCAAGGATCGGGGCGCTCCAGGACGCTGTCGCCGAGGTCGTAGCGCAGGATCGGTTGCACCCGGTTGGCGAGGTTGCTGACGAGAACCGTGTACGATTGTATACCGGGCGGCACAGGCTGGTAGTCAGCATCAACCGGCTCGAGCACCACCCAGTCGCTATTGACGTGCAGCCATCCGTGTTCGCAGCTATAACTCATGAAAGGGCACTCAGAGGAAGCATACATATTACCAACTTTGGCGTTGAACACACTGGCAATGCGGTCATATTCGTTCAGAGCCAGTCCTTCAGCTGTCACGATAATCAGTACCGGCTTGATGTGCAGACGGCCGGATTCTTGTTCGTTGGCAAGCAATTTCATTACAGTCCCATAACTTACGAGAATGAGGGGCTGAAATGTGTTGAGTTCAGCCACAAGATCAGATAGGGGAGCGCGTACCGACAGGGGACATAACATTCTGCCGAGCCGCGCACCGAAGTAACTAATGCCGACGCCGGTGGCGGTTGGAGTGCCCATTGCAAGAACTAATCCGATGCGTCCGCCGGCGGTGATGATCCGGAGGATGTTGCGGACACCGAGCCAGGCGTGCAACATGTTTAAGAAGAGTGGCCCGACCACGGAAAGGGATCGCCTGTCTGCAAGAAAGATACCGTGAGTCCCGGTAGTTCCAGACGTTGTTACTACAAGGTACTTGCCCAAAAATTGCTTTCCGAACAGATTGGGGTTTTCAACGAAGTGACGAGCCTTCTCAAGCGTCACCTCATGGTCGGTGACCCAGTCGTCAAAACGCGCCATCAGCTTCTTCTTGTCGGTGATCGGCAGCAAGGTTGGATCCTCGACCCGCTCAGGCAAGCCTTTGTAAAGCTCGCGATAGTAGGGTGAGTTGGCACGTGCATAGGCCACCATCTCGGCAAGGCGTTTGCGCTGCCGCTGCTTTATCGTAGCCGGCCCTTGCTGTCTGGCTTTGCGCACGTCGAGCAACAACTGTAGAGTATTCTCGCTCAAAGTCATGTCTCCTGACTTGTTTCCAATTTGAGTTTTAACTTTCGACATCATTGGCCGTTGAACATGGCCGCCTTTCAACGTATCACTCGCGGCAAGAAGCGCCCCGTCCTCTTCATATACTCGCGATACGCGTCGCCGAATTTTTCGATCATCGCGCGCTCTTCACGCTGGATGCGGAGGAGAACGATCACACATATGCTTTCACAAAGTTCGCCGTGAAAAAGTACCATGATCCATGTATGGCTTGCAGTTGAAAGCCCACCGACTCTGCCAACCGCTGCACCGTCGTTCGCGATTGATAGTGCGGGTCGGGGAAGATTTCCGTGATCGAAAGCAGACCACCGGGTTTTAGCGCCGCTTGGCATTGATGCAGCGCTGCTGCCCGGTCTGGGATTTCGCCCAACACGGTGCAGAAATAAATCACGTCAAAATAATCTGGCGGAAAATGCGATTGCGTTGCATCGCCCAGGATTGGCGTCAGGTTCGACACGCCAGCCTGTGCTGCACGCGCTTTGAGCCGTTCAATCATTCCAGGCTGGATGTCCAAGCCGATAACTTCGCCGCCGGGCAGCACTCGCCGGGCGGCAGGGATGAGCAGCCGGCCCGGGCCAGGGCCCACTTCCAATACGCGCTGTCCCGGTCGCAGCCCAATGCGATCCAGGGTTGTCTGTGTGCTTATCAGCCAGTTCATTAATGGGCTTTCCAATGCCCCGGCAAAGAAAGTCGGACAGGGCATGGAGTGGCGACGGCTTACCCACCGCCACCACAGGTTCGCCAACACTAAAACCACTAGAAGTAGACTGATGACAATGTAGAATGTCATTGGGCTGATCTCCGTGGCAAGAAACGTCCTGTCCGTTTCATGTAGCAGTCATGAACGAATGAGCGGGCTTTCTGGATTTGTACAGCGACATAGTGCCGAAAATCGTTGCATATCGAGCCGTCTCCGTGACATCCTGAAAATCAGCTTTGTTAAAAAACACCGGCAGCAGCCCATTCACGTTGTCAGAAGTTGTACTGAAACCGTCCAAAAATTGCACCAGAAAGAAAGCCAGCCGCATTTTCACACTATTTGCCTTTCCCCAGTCTGCTACATGTAATTCACCGCCAGGTCGCAGGACTCGATATACTTCTTTTAAAGTGCGCTCCTTATCCTCACGCGTCAGGTGATGGAAGAGCAAACCAGAAAACACACGATCAAACGAGTTGTCGGGATATGGCAGATCAAATGCCATACCTTCGTCGAGAGTAATGTTTAGACCAGATCTGGAAATCTTCTCTTTCGCGATTCCAAGGGCCTTGGGATCACCATCCAAGCCAGTCACTTCCGTATTGGGGAAAGATTGCTTGATGATGAGCGTAAGTGTTGCTGTTCCGCAACCCAAATCCAGAACGCGATGATTTTTAGCAAGCCGAGCCTGACGAACAAGAGCTTGCTTGAACTCAGTTTCATGCATTAACTTGTCCATCACAGTGTCATAGAGACCAGTCAGCCATTCATATCGCAGGGCAGGAATATAGTTGGTGCGATCATCGTTCATGTTCTATTCTCCTTATCAGATAAAATCGTAAAATTGTTTTGATAACCAACAAACAATCGGCGGGACTTGGCCCACTTTCATTCTCGACCCCGTCATGTGAAAGATTCTTCACCCACAAGAGCATCATCGCGGCTTTGTTTGGAAATTGTCAGCATCAAGAGAGAGACGCCGAGCACGATAAAACCATCTGCCAGGTTGAAAGTCGGCCAGCGAGCCGCGCTCCAGCCCATATCCAGAAAGTCTGTGACGCGGCCATCGGGTAGGCGATCTACAAAGTTGGCTACTGCGCCACCGAGAATCATCCCAATGGGAAAGGCTGCAACAGGCGGAATCTCACCCGCACGCAGCGCGCGCACCATCCAAACTGCCAGGACGATAATGATGAGTCCCGTGAGTATCAGTGGTCCAATCCCGCCATTCGCGAACAATCCAAATGCCACACCTGTGTTGTAGCCCAACGTCAAACGAAAGAATTGTCCGATGAGAGGGATGGGGGTATAAAGCGACAGAGTCCTTTCGGCCCAGGTTTTGGTCAGCCCATCAACTGCAAGAGCAATAAGTAGTGCAATGAGAAAACGAAGTTGCAGTTTCATATCTACTTGCGACTTTCTGTCCGCGGGATGTTGTAACGAGTACATTCATAGACCCCGCGCGCGACATCCGCCAGAAGCGATTCAGCCAGAGCCAACAGTTCACCCACTCGATCATCGCTCAAATGATAGGTGACATAGCGGCCCTCCTGCTCAGCGACCACAAGGCCGCAGTCGCGCAAACAGCCCAGATGGTTCGAGACATTAGGCTGCGAGAGGCCGGTCGCCTCGACGATTTCGCTCACCGTGAGTGGGCCATTGCGTAGCGCATCGAGAATTCCCAGACGAGACGGATCGCCGAAGCCGCGGAATAGTTTGGCTTGGAGGTCGGTTTTGGAAGGTGCAGAGATCATAATCATAGTTCCTCATATCATTATATCAGTACTTAATGATATTTTACCCCGAGAGGAGAAACTGTCAAGGATTTATACGGCTTTTTCACTTGTTCTACACAACTTCTATATATCTGGGGATTATCCTGTGCGTAACTTCACAAACAGGAGATGCCCCATGAAATTCGTAAAAATCCTTCTCGGACTGGTCGCGGCTGGAACCGTACTGGTGGGCGGGTTCATGGCAGGAACTTTCATCACACAGATGCGCGCCATCAGCGCCCCAGTGCAACAATTTGCCCAACCGACATTCGTTCCACAACAGATTCAACCGACGATAGTTCCGCAACAACAAATTCAACCCACAGTAATTCCGCAACAATTCCAAGCAACATCCATTCCACAAACGACACCGCCCGCCATTCCTCCGCAGGGACAGTGGAGACCAGGCTGGTGGATGATGAGTCCAGAGGGAGAATGGGAGCATGGTTGGATGACGAATCCGAACTACTCACAACAGGGACAACAAGGCTGGGGCATGATGCACGATTGGAACGACAATAACTGGAGTGGTATGCATGGCGGCATGATGAACGGAAATGGCAGTGGCTGGCAGGCTAACCCTAACTGGAACCTTACGCCGACTGTGCGAAACAGTTCACCGACTTCTCCCACTCCCTCAATATCCATTTCATTCAGAGATAACGTTCAGCCCATCTTTGTAGCGCGATGTGTCGCCTGTCACGGCGGGACGAACGGCTTGTATCTCGATACATATGAGAACGCACTGAAAGGCGGCGCCAGTGGCGCAGTCATTATCCCTGGCGATGTATACAACAGCCGCCTTGCTTACTACGTGTACAGTGGCTACATGCCTTTCCGCAGCGCGCCCCTCACTCCAGCAGAAATCCAAACCATTTTGGATTGGATCGCAGCGGGCGCTCAAAACAACTAACCATTTCAAAAATAAACAACAATAAGGAGATGATACAATGAAAAACATTACACTCTGGATCGTGATCGGCGTAGTCGCCCTGTTTGCTCTTGGCTTGGTTGGCGGCATGTTCATGCCCTTTGGATGGAACAATTCCGCCTATGGTTATGGCTGTGACGGCTGGAACGGCTACGGAAACATGATGGGTTATCGCGGGTACATGCCGATGATGATGGGCGGTTGGGGAATGCCTTTTGGATTTCTCGGCATGGCGTTCATGTGGCTCGTTCCACTTGGCGTGCTTGCGCTCATCGTCGGAGGCATTTTCTGGCTGGTACGCACACTAACGCAAAAGCAGTCTTCCCCTTCCTAGGCATGCTCGAATAGCAGGAGATTGGTTTTGGCAGACAAAATCTTGGTCGTTGAAGACGAAGCGCAAATCACCCGCACCTTGCGGTTGTATCTCGAACAGGCTGGCTACCAGGTTGTCATCATCTCTGATGGCGCACAGGCAATGCCAGCCTTTCGGCATGAAAAGCCCGATCTTGTCATCCTGGATTTGCACCTTCCGCACGTGGATGGCTGGGAGGTCTGCCGCCAGATCCGCCGCGAAACGGATACACCTATCATCATGCTTACTGCCCGCAGTGAGGAGAGCGATAAACTCATTGGTTTGGAACTCGGAGCGGATGATTACGTTACCAAGCCGTTTAGTCCACGTGAGGTAACGGCGCGTGTACGCGTTGTGCTGCGGCGAAGTCGTGGACAGGTGCAGCCGCCGCCCATCCTGCGCGCCGATACACTCGTTCTGGACCTCGAAGCGCATACCGCGACCAAGGATGACCAGCTCCTTGATCTGACTCCAACCGAATTCGAGATTCTTGCCGCGTTCATGCGTCATCCAGGGCAGGCATTCACCCGATTACAGTTGGTCGAAGCCGCACAGGGCGTGGCTTATGAAGGGTATGAGCGTGTGATGGATCAGCACATCAAAAACTTGCGCGCCAAACTGGGTGACGACGCCCGCGCGCCGCGCTTCATTGAAACAGTGTTCGGTGTGGGTTATCGGTTTTCTGCGGAGTTTCGCCATGATGCGTAGTTTGTGGCTCAAGCTAATGGGTGCATTTTTATTGGTGGTTGTGGTCGGCGGCGGCATTGACACCTACCTGGTCAGCCGTTCGACGCAGACACAATTCAGCCAATACATCGATCAAAATGGACGGGTGTTTGCGCAGCAACTTGCCCCCACTCTTGCCCAGTATTACAGTCGTCAGGGGAATTGGCAGGGTGTGGAGAACTTGCTCAATAATCCCTGGGGAACATCCATGATGAATGATGGCATGGGGATGATGGGAGAGGACAACTGGGGCATGTGGCAGGAAGGAAATGGAATGGAAATGGGCGGCGATATGATGGGTTCTGCCTCCAATCCCTGGAACATGATGGGAGTGCGTCTCCTGCTTGCCGACGCGCAGGGGACGATTATCGCCGATAGCGCCGCGCAGGATGTTGGAAAGAGTCTTTCATCAGCGGATTTAGCAGCAGGTGTGCCTGTCATTGCAGGAAATCAGCAGGTGGGAACGCTTCTGCCTGTTTATGCGAGTCCAAATGCAACCAGCCCCGCTGGGGAATTTGTCTCATCGGTCAATCGGTCCACATGGTGGGCGGGTATCATCGCCGCGGTTGTTGCGTTGCTGCTTGGCTCATTGCTTTTCTTTCATATCGTTGCGCCTATACAACGACTAACCTCCGCCGCTCAAAAAATCGCGGCGGGAGATTTGCATCAACGTATTCCGACACAAGCGCAGGATGAAATTGGTACGCTGGCAACTGCGTTCAATCAAATGGCGGACTCGCTTGCACAACATGAAGAATTGCGCCGCAATCTGATCGCGGATGTCGCCCATGAACTGCGCACTCCGCTTACGGTGATTCAGGGGAATCTGGAAGCCATGTTGGATGGAGTCCTGCCCGCCAGTCCACAAGAAATTGCTACACTGCGGGATGAAGCAGCATTATTGACTCGTCTCGTTTCGGATTTAAGATTGCTTTCGCTGGCGGAAGCGGGTCAATTGAAGCTGGAACGCGTGAAGATCGATCCCGCTGAACTCATTATGCGGGCAGTCGAGCCGTTCCGTTTGCAGGCACAATCCAGCCAGATTGAACTCGCATTGGAACTTGCGCCCAACTTGCCATCTATTAGTGTGGACGCGGACCGTATCGCCCAGGTAATTCGCAATCTGCTCAGTAATGCTTTGCGTCACACACCTGCAGGGGGACGGGTTACAGTGACATGCAGAAACGATAAAACCCAGAGCCTCCTCATCACGGTATCTGATACAGGTGAGGGCATTCCACCTGATGATCTGCCCTTTGTCTTTGACCGCTTCTATCGCGCTGACAAATCCCGTTCACGCGCCAGCGGCGGATCGGGGATTGGGCTGGCGATTGTAAAACAATTAGTAGAGGCGCACGGCGGGAAAGTACGGGCGGAAAGTCAGTCAGGGCAGGGAACAACGTTTGGGTTCACACTGCCATCTTGACGAATCTTCAAGCAGGGGGTATGATTGCAAATAGTTGAGCAACTATTCAACTATTTAGAGATGTCTATGGATACCTTCTTGAAAATCTTTCTCCCCGTTTACTTCCTGCTGTTCTTTGGACTCGCCATGTTCTGGCGCTCGTATATTGCCTGGAAACGAACAGGCATCAACCCCTACAAACTTGGCAATGGCGATACCGTTCATGACTTCGTTGGCAAACTATTCCGCCTGACCCTGATCGCCACCGCGCTGATCGTGTTCGTGTTCTCCTTCCTGGAAGGTTATTATGAATGGTTTTCGCCCATCACATGGATGATTTCCTCCCCGTTGACAGTGATCGGGATCGCATTGCTCATACTGGCTTTGATCTGGGTGTTGGTCGCCCAAATCCAAATGGGCGACTCGTGGCGGATCGGCATTGACGAAGAAAGCAAATCCACTTTGGTTCAGCATGGCTTGTTCGGCATTTCGCGCAATCCCATCTTCCTGGGGATGCTGATTATGCTGGTGGGGCTGCTATTGTTATTGCCCACTGCAGCCACCCTGACCGTTACCGTACTTGGTTTTGTCCTGATCCATGTTCAAGTGCGGCTGGAAGAAGCATTCCTCACAGAGAAATATGGCGAGGACTACCGCAAGTACCAGATGAGTGTTCGCCGCTGGATCTAATCGTGGCAAAGGATAAGGTCACCCCTGCAGTCGCCTCCGATCTCGCCAACCTGTTCGATGCGTTGAGCGACCCGACGCGCATTCTCATCATCAGCGCTTTGCTCGATGGGGAAGTCGGCGTCAGTGAACTTGTGGAGCGCCTGGGGCTGACCAAGTCCGCGGTCTCGCATCAGTTGCGTGGACTGCGTGACAAGCGGCTTATTCGCACCCGCAAACAGGGACGTAATGTATTCGTTTGTCTCGATGACGATCATGTGATCGAACTGTTCAAGCGCGGACTTGATCACGTCCTGCATGGTTAATTATGAAGAACACCATTCAACGAGTTGTGCTAACCCTCCTGCTCCTCCTGATCCTGATCGGGATGGCAGGGCATTGGGTGAACACTGCCAAAATCACGGCTCACGCTTCCAGTGAGTCAGTCTGTGTCATCCATGCCGGGATTCTCCTGCCAGAACAGCCCAAGTCATCACAAACCAAACCTGATGTCTCCGTAATGCCAACGCCGGATCAGATTATTCCCTGGTGTTTGCACGAAAATATTTCCCACCCACCAACAGTTTAATTTTGACCTTTCAGTCTGTTGCCCTGCCTTTTCAAGGCGAGGGCTATTAACCATTTCCCGTACCTGCTAGTTGAAAAGGACATACCTTATGGAAAAAACAATCGAATTGGAAATACCCCTGCTTTTGCCCAATGTGAAGGATGAGCAGGATGAATGCCTCAACCGTCTCGAAGTCTCTCTACAGAATCAAAGGGGCATCCTGCGCGCCCATCTCGAGCGCGAGAAAACGCCCGTGGATCTGTGCCTGCATTACGATCCCAACCTGCTGACCCTCGAACAGGTGAAGCGATTGGCACAGCGTGCAGGAGCTGGTATTGCCAACCGTTACCATCACCTTTTCACGCCCATCGAGGGCATGGATTGTTCGGACTGCGTGACGGTCATCGAACATGGTCTTGGTCGCATGGACGGCGTACTGGCAGTAAATGTCAACTATGCCGCCGCAAGTTTACGCGTGGAATATGACAAGCATAAGGTAGATCGTCCTGCCATTGAAAAGCGCGTTCAATCCCTGGGCTATGAAATTCCCGCAGAAGGATTCCGCAGTTGGTATAAAGAGAATCGTGAAATTGTATTCAGTCTCACAGCAGGATTGCTCCTAATAATCGGCTGGCTTGGGGAAACCTTTTTCGGTCTGCCCGCATGGATCGCAACTACGCTCTATATTGGCGGATATGTCTTCGGCGGTTGGGATATTTCGCAACACGCCTGGCACGCGATCAAAGAGAAACATTTCGACACCGACTTGCTGATGGTCATGGCGGCGCTCGGCGCGGCGTTCCTCGGCGAGTTTGCCGAAGGCGCGCTACTTCTCTTTCTTTTTAGCCTCGGTCACGCGCTGGAGGAACGCGCCCTCGACCGCGCCCGCGCTGCTGTACGCGCGTTGGCAGACCTCGCACCGAAGACCGCTCTTGTCCGCCGTGATGGAAAAGAGCAGGAACTTCCCGTCGAATCCCTGCAATTGGAAGATGTTGTGATTGTCCGCCCTGGTGTGCGTATTCCTGTGGATGGCGTCATCCTGATAGGAAACTCTGGCGTGGATCAAGCCTCGGTCACAGGCGAATCTCTCCCGGTGGATAAAGTTCCGGGCGATCAAGTATTTGCCAGCGCGGTCAACGGCGAAGGCGCGTTGGAAGTAAAAGTGACACGGCTTGCCAAAGACTCCACGCTTGCGCGTGTCATGAAAATGGTGGAAGAGGCGCAGGCGCAAAAATCACCCACCCAGCAAACGGTCGAAAAGTTCGAGCGCGTCTTTGTTCCCGCCGTGTTGATCGTTACAGCGTTGGTCATTATCGTGCCTCCGTTGCTTGGCTTCCCTTTCCACGAATCATTTCTTCGCGCCATGACCCTCCTCGTCGCGGCATCCCCCTGCGCCCTCGCGCTTGGCACGCCTGCCACGATCCTTGCAGGTGTGGCGCAAGCTGCGCGTAACGGCGTGCTGGTCAAGGGCGGAGCGCATCTCGAAAATCTCGGTCGGCTCAAAGCCATCGCCTTCGACAAGACGGGCACAGTGACTCATGGTCAGCCTGAGGTAACGGATGTGGTGGCGATTCAGGAATCGGGACGGAAAGAGGCGGATGTTCTATCCATCGCGGCGGGCGCGGAATCTCGATCTGCACATCCGCTTGCTCAAGCGATTGTCCGTTCGGCTCGGACACAGGGTGTGCCTGCTTCCACTATGGACGAAGTCGAGGCGCTGACGGGACGCGGTCTGCGCGCGGTCACGAACGGCAAAACGATCTGGATCGGCAATCGCAAATTAATGGATGAGGCAATGGTGACGATTCCCGCCGATGCGCTTCAAAAAGCTGACGCATTACAGCAAACGGGCAAGACCCTGATGTGGATCGCCGAAGAGAAGACTGCCATCGGTTTGATTGCTCTCGCCGATACGTTGCGCCGCGAAGCTGCCCCGACGATGAAAGCCCTCAAGGGCGCAGGCGTGGCGCATACCATCATGCTGACAGGCGACAACACGCGTTCCGCCTCCGCCATTGCCCATGAAATCGGTTTGACCGAATATCGCGCCGACCTCATGCCGGAAGATAAACTGACGGTCATTCGAGATTTAGTGAGGGAGTATGGTCAGGTTGCAATGATTGGCGACGGCGTGAATGATGCGCCTGCGCTGGCAAACGCGACAGTGGGTATTGCGATGGGCGGCGCAGGCACGGACGTTGCGCTTGAAACCGCCGATGTTGCCCTGATGGGTGATGATCTCTCCAAGCTACCATTTGCTGTTGGATTGGGTCGCGCCACGCGTGCAATTATCGTTCAGAACCTCTTCATCTCGCTAGGTGTGATCGCCCTGCTCATCATCACCTCCCTAACAGGCATCGTTAGCATCGGAATTGCCATCATCTTCCACGAAGGCAGTACGTTGGTCGTTGTGGCAAATGCGTTGAGGTTGTTGGGGTATAAGGATGCGCATATTTGAGTATAAAAGATAATAAATAGATACTGGTGCAACTCTCGATCTTTTATTCGGTAAAAGGAGATAATCATGGACATACGAATGGCTTTCGCGTCAACGTATAACCGCTGGCTCTACATAGCAGCGGTCGCATCGTCAACAGCGGGCATCATCCATGCCTACTACATGCCCGAACACTTTGAAATGTGGGTGGGCTACGGAATTTTCTTCTTGGTTGCCACCGTCTGCCAGGTCTTGTGGGCGCTTGTCGTGCTTGCCGACCGTCCGATCCATCGCACGGTGTTATGGGCAGGCATCCTCGGCAACGCTGCCATCATCGCCATGTGGATCGTTGCGCGCACCATCGGCAACCCGCTTGGTCCAATGGCAGGTGAAATCGAAGAGATCGGCGTGCTGGATACCCTATCCAAAGTCACGGAACTGACGGTGATCGTGTGCTCGGTGGCGCTGTTGCGAATGAAATCGGTCACTAACGAACATAACAGCAGAGTTATCGTGTGAACAACATTCTTCAACTGCTCGGTTATGCTTTGATCCCTGCCGCAACGATGACACTCGCGGGAATATGGGCTACTTTGCGCGTGCCTGGCGAGAACCTGCGCAGCGCCTTAATGCATTTCGCGGCGGGCGTGGTATTTGCCGTTGTCGCAGTCGAGTTCCTGCCCGATCTCGTTCACGAACATTCTGTTCTGGCAACGGCGGTTGGATTCACCCTGGGGACAGCCGCCATGCTCGGGGTCCGCTTGTGGAGCGAAACAAGGGCGAAGAAGAATCTCGAAAAAAGCGAAACAGCTTCGGGAAGTTTGATCGTCGCGACTGCTGTGGATATCGTCGTGGATGGTTTGATGCTGGGCATCGGCTTTGCGGCGGGCGCAAAGCAGGGTATTCTGTTGACCGTCGCGCTGGCATTCGAATTAATCTCGCTTGGTTTGGCGGTTGTACTGGAACTCAAACAAGGCAGGATATCGCGCGGTCGGATACTTTCCAGCATCATTGCCTTATCGGGATTGTTTATCTTTGGCGCTGTGGCAGGCAGCGCGGCGCTTTCACTCATAAGCGGAGCTTTGCTTGCGGGCGTGATTGCTTTCGGAGCGGCGGCGTTGCTCTTTCTAGTAACGGAGGAATTACTCACCGAAGCCCATGAGGTGGCGGAAAATCCGCTGTTGACCTCCGCTTTTTTTGTTGGCTTTCTGGCAGTCTTCCTGCTTGAATTGTTGAGTTGATTCGACCATCCAATGGACCTCGAAGCCGTTACGAACTTGATTATTGTCATGGGCGCAATTGCCCTGGGTCTTGCCGTCGTTATGAGTTGGCTGGGCAGTATCCATCACCTGGATGCGCCACGTTTGATTTCGAGCGGGTGGTTTGCCTTTCCTGCCTGGGCGCAGGTCGTCTTCGGATTTGCGGCGATTGCCTTTTTTATCTGGTTTGGATTTCTGCTGTGGATTCCTCTTCCATTGCGATTGCCCGAACCTGTAATATCGCTCGCGCGTCCCCTTGGGCGGATCATCTTTCTCGTCGGGCTGTGTCTCACCCTGTGGGCTCGCCGGGCATTGGGCGCGATGTATGGTGTGAGCACAGGTTCGTCCGCACCGTTGCAGGAGAGGCATCGCCTCGTCCAGCGCGGACCATATGGTTTCATCCGCCATCCCATGTATCTCGGCTACTGGCTGGTGATGTTCGGAATCCTGTTGACATATCTCACATGGACGCCGTTGGTGTTGTTGATAATGACCGTGCCTTCGTTCTCTCGTCGAGCACGGCGCGAAGAGAGTTCGCTGGAAGAGAGATTCGGCGCGGAGTGGCAAGTCTACGCGGCACGGGTACCAAGGTTCCTGCCACATTTGAAATTAAAAGCGAAGGAGAAAAACATTGATAACACGAATGGGTACCAACATTGATTAAGTGGCATTGGATTGTCTTGCTTGTCGGGTTTGGGCTGTATGTGCTCGTTCCGATCCCAGGAATTTTGCCGCACTCCGTGGATGTTGTGGTGATGATATTGTCGGGGATCAGCCTGCTTTCCGTCGCCATATTTGGGTTTGATACAGTTCATGTGGAGGGAGGTCTGGCAATCTCAATGGTCACCCTTAGCCTGCTCATGCTTATCGCAGGCATCGTACTGGCGTGGCAGGGTCATGGATATATCTTGTTCCTGCTTGCCGTGCCAGCCCTTGGGCTTGGGATGTTTGGCGCGAGAAAATTAATGGATAAAAGAGAGAAACATGATTAAGAAGAATCCGCATTTTGTGCTGTTTATCTTGACAGCAGCGATAGCTTTGGGAGTTCTGATTGAAGTCGTATTTAGAAAACCTTATTCCTTTCACGGCACGGTGATCGACCCTCCATTGCCTGTGACAGACTTTTCCCTCCAGACTGCCAACGAAGAAGTGTTTCGTCTGAGTGAACAAAAAGGCAAAGTTGTATTGCTATTTTTTGGATACACCAGTTGTCCCGATGTTTGTCCCGTCACCCTGGCAACCTTCAAACAGGTCAATGATAACTTGGGGGAGGATGCGCAAAAGGTTCGTTTCGTGATGATTACCGCAGACCCGGACCGTGATACGCCTGATAAAGTTGCCGAATATGCTGCGCGATTCAATCCTGAATTCATAGGACTGAGTGGCGATATGACAGCGCTTGCTTCAATCTGGAAGGAGTTGGGAGTTTTTGTTGAGAAGCAGGAATCAGGTAGCGCAGCTGGTTATCTGGTAAGCCACACGGCAAGTGTGTATGTTCTGAATCAGAGTGGCAGTCTGTTCATGACCTTCCCGTATGGTACGACTGCCACAGAGATTGCAGATGATATTCGCCAGATCTTGAAAGAGTCAAATTAGCAATCTTCGATCCAGATATTCAATCTTAAAGTTATATTATTACGAGGATACCAATGCAACCTAAAAACAAGAAATCCATTTCCACAAAAAAGGCAGTGCGCCAAGCGGAACGCCGCCGCCAAAAGTTGCGTAATGGCATCATCTCCGGCACTCTGGTTTTAGCTGCCATTATCGTAATTTTTCTCATGTTCAACGCCAGGGAGCAGGTGAAACAACAGATCGATGGGGTTACGGAATATACCGCTCTTAGCCGGGACCATGTCGGTGAAACCGTAAGTTACGACCAGACTCCACCTGTCGGGGGATCTCACAATCCTGTCTGGCAGAATTGCGGTGTGTATACCGAGACCATCGCGAATGAAAATGGAGTTCACTCCCTTGAACATGGCGCGGTCTGGATCACCTACCGACCTGACCTGCCTGACTTGGAAGTTCAGACATTACAGACACTTACCCGTCAAAGCGGTTTTCGCTTGCTAAGTCCATACCCAGATCTGCCCAGCCCGATTGTGATTTCTGCCTGGGGATATCAACTTCAGGTGGAGCAGGCTGATGATCCCAGGTTAAAGGACTTTATTGAACAATACGAACTGAGCCCACAAGGACCTGAGCCGGGAGCGCCTTGCACGGGTGGAGTGGGGCAGCCAGGCTAGGAGACACGATGATGATGACCGAACAATTACCGCCTGAGACATCCTTGCCCCGCGCGGTGCGCACGTTTGATGCTCTCATGCTCTTATCATTCGCTGTATTGCTGGTGATTGTGGCAGTGCTTGCCTTCTGGCTGGGCACACGGCAGTCCTCTGCGCCCGGCGAAAACTCTCCTGAGGTAGGCTTTGCCAGGGACATGATGATGCACCACGCGCAAGCTGTGGATATGGCTACACTGCTTCGTGACCGGACAGAAGACCCGGAAATGCGCCAGCTTGCCCTGGACATTATGCTGACACAACAAGCGCAGATTGGTCAGATGCAGGGATGGCTGGCAGTATGGCAATATCCAATCGCCAGCACCGACCCGGCTATGATGTGGATGGACATGCCTGTCAATGGTGGAATGCCTGGGATGGCCACCCAGGCGCAGTTGAATGAATTACGCGATTTGCAGGGTGTGGAAGCCGATGGATTATTCCTGCAATTGATGATTGCCCACCACCGTGGTGGAGTGCTCATGGGGGAGGCGGCGCTGGAGAGCGCCAAAAGCCCCGAAGTGTTGGCATTAGCACAATCCATCGTCAATGCACAAACAAGCGAAATTGCTGCCATGCAGGACCTTCTGGTTCGTAAAGGGTTTCCGCCTGTAACGGACGAACCGACAGAAACGAATCATGAGGGTATGTCGCCTTGATGAGGTTGTCATTGACAAAAAAAACGACTGAACAATACTGGTTTATCCAGGCGTCTTGCTGCGAACCAAAGGTTCAAAGTAGACGATGAAAGTCAAATTCTATTTTCAAGAAGGACACATATGAAAAACAAACTTTTGATTTCCGCAATCCTGCTGGCAACATTGTTGGTCAGTGGATGTGCAAAGTCGGGCGAATTCAAGGTAATGGATGCCTGGGCTCGCCCTGCCGCTTCGGGCGATAACGGCGCGGTATATTTCATTATCAGTAATGCGACCGACGCGGATGATACATTGCTCAGTGTCAGCACGGACGTTGCATCTGCTGCCGAGGTTCACATGAGTATGATGGATGACAATGGCGTGATGTCCATGCAAATGCAGGAGGCTTTGCCTATCCCTGCGCAACAGGAGATCATTTTCAAACCTGGCGGCTTGCACGTCATGCTCGTTGGCTTGACGCAGGATTTGAAGGTTGGCGACACCATCACACTCGTATTGAATTTCAAAGAAGTAGGTAGTCTGACGATAGAAGCCTCGGTTAGAGAAGAGTAATCGGCTGGATGGTCTAATATATTCGAAGAGCGGTTGCCCCCGGATTAAAGAGTGGTTTATGGAAGCAGATATTTTGCTCATTGAAGACGAAGCGGAGTTCGCCGACTATCTCAAACGCGGGCTGACATATGCTGGATATAGAGTACGCCTTGCCCACAGTGCGGAAGAGGGGTTGGAAAAATTCGACCAGGACCGACACCGCCTCCTCATTCTTGACGTGATGCTGCCCGGCATGAACGGCATGGATGCCTGTCGTCGAATCCGGGAAAAAGGTTTCACGGGTCCGATATTGATGTTAACCGCTCGCAACGCGATTCCCGACCGGGTGCTGGGTCTGGATTCTGGCGCGGATGATTACCTCGTCAAGCCGTTTGCATTCGAAGAATTGCTGGCCCGCATACGCACACTTCAGCGACGCACTGGGGCGTCAACATCTTCCATCAATTTTGCCGATATGGAACTTGATATGGGCCTCCATGCAGCCCACCGTGCAGGAAAACCCATTCCCCTAACTCGTACAGAATTTGATCTGCTAAACTACTTTCTAAGACATCCTCGTCAAGTGCTGACACGCGAAGAACTCATTTTGAATGTGTGGGGACAAGATGCCGGGATTCAACCCAATATTTTGGATGTATACATCGCTCGTCTGCGCCGAAAAATCGGTGAACCACCGCTCATTCACACGATATACGGTATCGGCTATGTACTGAAGGAGGAGACAGTATGATCCCATTGAGGTGGAAACTGGCCCTCTGGCATTTGAGCCTGACCGCTCTTGGTCTGGTAGGGTTGCTTCTGATTTCCTACCAGACCTTGTCACAATCCCTGCGCGCGGAGGTGAACAATACACTGGCAGAACGAGCCAGGCATGTCGCAGATGCGGTTGCCATCGTCCCCAACCGGCCAATTGAGGGAGTGTCACAGGAAGCCACCGACGAGTTTCGTTCGCCTGGGGTTTACGTGCAGATATTCAATGCGGAGGGCACGCTTGTGGCTCGCTCATTTAACCTTGGAATTCAGCAAATCCATGCACCCGCCTCGGATCTCAATCGCGTGTTGAAGGGTGAGAGTTTCTATGACTCGGCGGAAATTTCAGGTTCTCCTGTGCAGTTATATTTCCAACCGATTCAACGCGACGGGGAAATAGCAGGGGCGATTCTGGTGGGTGAGTCATTGGTTGGACTTCAATCCACATTGAGCCGTCTGCGTCTTATCTATACCATCGGCGCGGTTTCCGTGTTGCTCTTTGGACTGGTAGGCGGGTGGACTCTTGCCCGGCTGGGCTTACGTCCTGTAGCGCGAGTTACGCGGACTGCCCAGGATATTGTGAAGGCTGAAGATCTGTCTCACCGCGTTCCGTACACGGGTCCGGCTGATGAGGTTGGCGCACTGGCAACAACGTTTAACGAGATGTTGAATCGCTTGCAGGCATTGTTCGAAGGTCAGAGGCAATTTCTTGCTGAGGCTGCTCATGAATTGCGGACTCCGCTGGCATCCATGCTTGGCAATGTCGATTTGCTTGTTTCTTTTGGTGATGATGTAAGGCGGAGGCGCGAGACCATTGCCGCACTCCAACGCACCGGAAGACACGTAACACGCTTGTTGGATGACCTCCTGCTTCTCGCACAAGCCGAGACCGGCTTGCATCTGGCGTCGTTTGAAGCGATTGCGCTTGATGACCTTCTCATCGATGTATATGAGTCGGTAATGTTGACCGCTGGAAATGTTAATTTGAAGCTTGAACGTTGCGATCCAGTTTCTGTACGCGGCGATCCCAATCGCTTGCGACAGGTGTTCATGAATTTGATTGACAATGCGGTGAAATATTCGTTGCCTGGTGGAGATGTGACTATCAGTCTTTTCATCAGGGATTGCTGTGTACATGTCACGGTCCGCGATCATGGTCCTGGCATTCCAGAAGAGTTGATCCCACTAATTTTCGAACCTTTTTTTCGTGCACCTACAATCGGTAAGCGCATCCCAGGTGCGGGCCTCGGATTGGCAATCGTCCGCTGGATTGTGCGTGAGCATGGGGGCGAAGTGAATATTCGAAGTGAGTCGAACAAGGGTACGACTGTAGCTCTCACTTTGCCAGCCCTCGCTGATTAGTCTCTTACCATTTATTCAGAATTAATACAGAACTTTCTTAGTCAGGGGGCTTAATATAAATGTGTGCATGCAAGATTTACAAATGTTTCAGCCGTCAACTCTGGCGGTGTATTAACGGTAATCCGTGTGCCATAGAGGGCGCAGGGAACCAGTTGTCTGGTAGGTTTTGCATGCACACTATTGGTCGCAACCCCTAAGCGCAAGGCTAAGGATAATCATGACGCAACCTGCAAAAATCGGTTTCAAAAGCCGGATTTGGATTTTATTGCTGCTGCCAATCCTGGTTCTAGGCTGTTCCATCGTGACATCAATCAATCGTCAACCTGCTGCCGGACCCATCGAGAAGTCTGTTATTAACATGGCTCTGCCAACTCCTACTCAATTGGACATACCGAGCGATGTGACTGAAGAGGAGATGGTGCTTGTAAATTTATATGCTCGTTCAAATCCGGCGGTGGTTGGCATCTTCGTATATGGACAAGTTTATCCCATTACTGATGGACAGAATGGCGGGCAGATTGTACCCATTGGACAGGGCTCTGGTTTTGTTTATGACACAACCGGTAATATCATCACCAATGCCCATGTTGTCAATGGTGCGGAACAGCTGGAGGTTGTCTTTTTCGACGGGACCACTCTTAACGCAGACATTGTGGGGAAGGACCTGAACAGCGACCTGGCTGTAATTAAAGTGGATCAACTTCCCATTGGTATCGGTCCGCTTGCAATGGGTAATATGGCAGAACTGGCGGTGGGACAAACCGTCGTTGCGATTGGTAATCCTTTCGGATTGGACGGAACATTAACACGCGGAATTATCAGCGCACTTGGGCGCACGATCCCCGCCCTGACGCCTTTTTCCATTCCGCATGCCATTCAAACCGATGCAGCGATCAATCCGGGGAATTCTGGAGGACCCCTTCTTGACCTGCACGGACATGTCATTGGCGTGAATGCTCAGATCGAAACGGATGGGACGAGTCGTAGTAATAGCGGTGTAGGTTTTGCCATTCCGGTAGACGTGGTTGAACGGGTTGTCCCGATTTTAATTGAGAAGGGTGGTTATGACTGGCCCTGGCTTGGAGTGCGCGGTAGAAACCTTGTTCCTGTTTTGGTTGACGCCATGAATCTGCCGGTTGAGCGTGGCGCGTATATTCTGGAAGTGACAACCCGCGGCCCTGCAGAAAAAGCTGGAGTGCGTGGTGCAAACGAATCGAAAACAATTAACGGGTCCGTGATTCCTGTGGGAGGCGATGTGGTCACAGCAATTGATGGTCAACCAATCAACTCCTTTGACGATTTATTAATCTACATCGCAATGCAAACCAGTCCGGGTCAGAAGGTGAATCTGACTGTATTGCGGGATGGCGAAACCCTGGAAATAAGCGTTCTCCTGGAAAAGCGCCCGGATACGCTTCGGGCAGAGTCACCAGCAAACGTTCCCTGACCGATACTGGAAATGCGTAGATATGGAAACCCCTGTAGTTGATCCGGTTTGTGGAACAAAGTTAAACCCGGGCACTGTCACATATAAGTACCAATATCTGGGGCGTACTTACTATTTTTGTTCTCTCGAATGCACAATAGCCTTCGATGAAGAGCCTGAAAAATATAAAGTTGATATTGACATGGATTTTCCGTTTGAAGAAAGCAGGTGAAATGGGTATCGCCATTGGCTTATGCGGAACTCTTTTGAAGACCGCAAGAAAAATCGTATGGGCTGAGCTTAAATTCTTACTACCTGGAGGATTGTGATCGCATGAACCGAAAAGAACGTACCGTACTTGTTACCATTATCATCAACGCGTTGCTCATTGTTTTCAAGTTCTGGCTGGCGGGTGCTTCCGGCAGTCTGGCATTACGCGCCAGTGCCCTGCACTCCATCGCGGATGCAACGATTGGCGGCTTTGTCCTTATCGGTCTTTGGATCAGCCGCTGGGATGACGCGCGCAACCGGCGCAAGGGACAGGTGAGCGCAGTGGAAAATTGGGTGGCTCTGGCGGTAGCCGCCGCCATCTTCTACGTGGGCTTTGACATTGTGGTCGAAGTCCTCGGTGGTCAATCTCCCGAACTTAAGAATCTGGGTCCCATTACCCTCGCTTCGCTTGTCACGGTGGCAGTTGCCTACTTTATTGCGCGCTATAAACTTTACGTGGGCAGGCAGACCAACTCGCCAGCGCTGATCGCCGGAGGCTACCATTCTCAAATGGATATCTATGCCTCCATCGTGGTGGTGGCGGGACTCGGCGGCGCGGCTCTCGGGCTCCCCAATCTGGACCGGGCGGCTGCGGCAGTTGTTGTTGTCTTCATCCTTTTTTCCGGCTATGAAATCGCTTCTTCGGCGATCAGCGCTCTGCGTCACCGCCAGGCGCTGGATATCGAAGGCGAGAGCGGTCAACCGCATGTCCACGAGCCGGCCGGGATATGGCGCGCTTTTATTCCCGTTTCTGCCTTGACGCTGCTCGCACTTTATATGCTATCAGGCTTCTACATCGTGAGACCGGGCGAGGCAGCAGTAGTGCGCCGTTTCGGAAGTGTGATTGCCGGGAATGTCGGACCCGGCTTGCATTATCGCCTGCCCTGGCCGGTGGGTCGCGTGGATGTGATCGCACTCAATGCCATCCGTCGCGCTGAGGCTCCCTCCAGTCTGATGCTGACCGGTGACGAGAATCTGATCAATGTTCGTCTCAGTGTCCATTACACTGTTACCGACCCCGCCAAGTTTCTGCTGAATGTGGTTGACCCCGAAGCCTTGGTGCAGCAAGCCGCCGAATCCGCGATGCGACAAGTAGTGGCGAACGAGGCAGTGGATGCCTTGTTGACCGTGGACAAAGCCTCCATCCAGCAAAAAGCGGCGCTGCTTGCACAGGAGTCCTTGAACAACTACGACTCCGGTTTACAGGTGGTGGGCGTACAACTGCTGGAAAGCAGTCCGCCTCCGGAAGTTGCCGATGCTTTTCGTGATGTTGCCAGCGCCCGCGAGGATAAGAACACCTTTATCAACGAAGCATTGGCATATCAAAACGAGATCTTGCCGGTGGCGCGCGGCGATGCGGAGAAAATCATCCAGGCGGCGAACGCCTATCGTTCCGAGAAAATAGCGCAAGCCACAGGTGAAGCATCGCAGTTTGCCAGTCAGCAAGGCGCATACGCTCAAGCTCCCGATATTACCCGTTTGCGCCTGTATCTTGAAGCCATCGAAAATGTTCTCCCCGGCGCGCGCAAGTTCGTGCTGGATGCCGCTGTGAAATTACAGACCACCGACTTGTGGTTCCCCGGTCTCGGAAACACCCAGACTTTTCCTCCCCAGCCTTGAAACGAATTTCACCGCCAAACACATATTCTTTGATCTATGGAGTGACCTATGAAATCTTTGCGTACGATCATCCTTATTATTGTTGCTCTGGGTTTTCTAGCAGTCAACCTGGTCTTTTTCCAGGTGGACGCAACTGAGTATGCAGTTGTAACTCAGTTTGGCAACCCCGTGAACGTCATTACCAGTCCTGGACTCTATGCCAAACTGCCCGACCCATTCCAGAGTGTGACCCGCATCAACAACCAACTACGTGTCTACAATCTGCCGCAGACCGAGTTTCTGACCGCGGACAAGAAGAACATCGTCCTTGAAGCCTACGCCACCTGGAAAGTGACCGATACCCTGACCTTCCTCAAGACCGTGAACGATCCGCAGGGTGCGGAGACGCGCCTGGCAGACATCGTATCGTCGGAACTTGGCACCGCTCTCGGGCAGGTGGAACTCAGCCAATTGGTCACTGTGGATGCGGCGCAATTGAAATTGGGGGATACGCTTCTGACCGTGACCCAGGGGGCGGCTGCTCGCACACAGCAATATGGCTTCGTTGTAACAGATGTTCGCCTCAAACTGCTCACCTTCCCGCAAGCCAACCTCACCAGCGTTTTTCAACGAATGAAAGCCGAACGGGAGGCAATTGCGCGCCAATTCCGTTCGGAAGGCACTGAGGAAGCCGCAAAAATTCGCGCCGGCGCGGATGCTGATAAAGCCAAAATTCTGGCGGATGCCAACCAGCAGGCGGCGGAGATTCGCGGGCAGGCGGATGCGGAAGCCATCGCCATCTACGCCGCCGCATTCGGGAAGGATCCGGAATTCTATCGCTTTCTCCGCACCCTGCAATCCTATGAGGCGTTCATTGACGGTAATACCACCCTCATCCTGCCCTCAGACTCTGAACTTTTGCAGTACCTCAACCCGGGCAATGTCACCGTTCCACCGCCCGTAGTCCCTTAGGAGGCTTCGATGACCACCAACCCTCCCACACCTCCACCTTCGTTCGATTGGCGCGGCGCATATCGCCGAGTGACTCAAGCAGTTGCTCGTTTTATACGCATACTCATTGGCGATGGCGAATCTCCCGTGGACGATCTGCGCGCTGCTTTCGGGCACCTTAACCCTCGTCGTATTGTCTGGGGCATATTGGGACTTGCCCTCGCCGGTTACTTCGCCACAGGAATTTATGTGGTCGCGCCCGGTGAGCTTGGCGTAGTGCGCCGCTTTGGAGCGGTGATCGAACCGCGCGCCGCGCCAGGTCTGCACTACCGCCTGCCGTGGCCAATCGACCGGGTGGATGTTGTCAATGTCAGTGATGTACGCCGTGAAGTCGTGGGTGTTGTTGAACCCGAGGAAGGACATGAACATCCCGAGCCGCCGTCCAAACTCCAGGTGCTTTCCGGCGATACCAACGTAATTGATGTGGAGATTGTCGTTCAATATCAGGTGCGTGACCCACAGGCGTATCTGCTCAATGTGCAATACGCGCCGTATAGACTTGTACGTGATGCCGTGAGGCAGGCTGTGACCACGCTTATGAGTCAGCAGCCGGTGGATGCCATCCTCACCACGGAAAGACAGGCTTTGCAGGACGATATTCGCGCCGAAACACAGAAACGATTGGACGAATACAATAGCGGGCTTGTTGTAGTCGGAATCAATTTGCAGAAGGCATTCCCGCCCGACGAAGTGTCCGCCGCCTTCACAGACGTGAACAGCGCCAAGGAAGACAAAAACCGCGCCATCAACGAGGCATCGGGTTATGCCAATAGCCTCATTCCCGAAGCGCGCGGGCAGGCTGAAAAAATTCTGGCAGACGCCGAGGCATACCGCTCGAATGTGCTTGGACAAGCCAATGGCGCAGCGCAGGCGTTCGAGGCTGTGCTGGCCGAGTATCAAACCAATTCCAAAATCTATGGCGAGGATGTGACCCGCTACCGGCTGTACCTTGAAGTGCTTGAAAAAATCCTGCCACGAGTGCAGATCTATACGGTGGACACTGAGAATGGAACGGTGAACCTCCGTTTATTCGGGAATCCCGCATCGACCCCTGTCCCCGCACCCTAAAGGTGAATAATGGCTGAAGGCTGGAAGCAAATCTGGGAAGACATACGAAACGCCCTGAGAGGCACGGAAGCGAAAGGGGAAGCTGCGCCATCCCTGGAGCCGTCTGAATCGCAGCAATCTAATTTCGAAGATCAGGCTATCGAAGATGATCAAGAAACGATTGCCAGTTCGTTGATCGAGGAGTCCAAAGAGGCGTTGGAACCCTCCGGCGAACTTATTCTGGAGCCAAGTCCGACACCGGGTCAGGTCTGGATGCGTCGGTTGTACAGGGGGGGATCTTATTTGTTGATGGCGATTATTCTACTGGCCGCCTTCTGGTTTGCAGGCGGCTATCGCTGGGCGCCGGATGTCTATTTCTGGTGGCTGCGTCTCACTGCGCCAAAGCCGCCAGCCTCCGATGTTGTTGCAACCTTCGATGGCGGGCAAATCACGATCGCAGATGTTGACGCCCACTTGAAGTTGCTCCTGCCGGAGGAGTACCAATCCGTGGCGGGGTCACCGGAAACACTGCTGGCTGTAATCGAGGATATGGTCACGGACGAATTGACAAGACGCTGGGCAGCTGCACGTCAGCCGGATCAGGATGAAACGTTCAGCCATACCATGCAGCATATCAATGAAAGTCTCAACCTGGAGTCGCTCGACCTTCAATTGCACGAAAATGAAATTCCAGTCTCAGAAAGTGAAATCCAGGCATACTACGAGTCCAACAAAGCTCAGTTTGGGGATTTGACGCTTGATCAGGTGCGCGAGCAAATTCGCCAAACACTTGTCTCTGAACGTGAGCAAGACTATATTGACCAATACATTCAGCGGCTGAAGGATAACGCCTCCATCAGCCGTAACTTCGACTTGCTCAATGTGCCAGCGCCTTCGGAAGATGATTTGCGCCGTTATTACGACGTCAACCTGGAACAATTCCAACTGCCGCGCCAGGTCCTTGTGGATGAATTGCAATTCGCAATCGGAGGAGATGAAGCGGCGGCTCGAAAAAACGCCGATGACGCGCTGCTCAAGATCCGCTCGGGTGCAACATTTGAGGAGGTCGCGCAGACCATCGTTGGTGCGTCCTTTCAAGGCGACATAACCGCACCCGAAGGAACTCGTGAGCCGGAATGGGATGCCGCAGTCTTTGAGCTGACCGATGGTGAATTGAGCGACGTGTTTCGCGCTGGGGATTCATTTTATATTGTGCGGTTGAACCAGTTTCGGCCGGCTCGCACAAAATCCCTGGACGAAGTTCGTACTGAGGTGTTGACAGCTGTGCAACAACAGAAAACGGATGAATGGTTCGCCGCCAATGCAAGCAAAACCATTTTCACGGTCAAAGGTAAAGGGTATACACTGGGTGAGTTTTACCAGGAATATCAGGAACTGCCGATTTCGACGCAGTCTCAATATGCCGGCGCGGATGGTATGCAGAAATTGGCTGAAGCGTTGATCGAGCGCCTGTTGCTTGTTGAGGATACATACGACCAATTGCTCGATGTGCAGAACAAGCCGTTATCGGATGAGTCAAGATTGCAAGTACTGAAACAGATGATGCACCAGGAGGAGGTGGATGACAAGATCCAGGTCACTGATGAAGAGCTGCAAAAATTCTACGACGAAAACATTGACTTGATGGCTCTTCCGCCCAAAGCTCGTATCCGCTACATCCGCATTGGCCTGGGACAGACAGAGGATGAACAAAAAGCTGCCCGCGCTCGCGCTGACGAAGCCTACAAAAAACTCGTTCCCGGATTGTTCCAACAAGGCGCGGACTTCGCTGGAATTGCCCAGGAATACTCTGAAGATCCCGAAACAGCCGCGCAAGGTGGAGAGCTTTCTGAATGGATTGGTGAAAGCGACGACATTCTGGCGGAGGTTCAGTTGCATCCCTTCCACGAAGTGGCTCTTGCATTACAGCCAGATGAGATTAGTCAACCCTTCCAGTTTGGTGACAGCTTGTACATTGTCCAAGTTATTGAACGCAGTGGTCCCGAACAGTTGCCATTTGAGCAAGCCAAGCCATATATAGAAGAAATACTTACCCAGCAAAAACATGATGAACAAATGGTCCAACTTCAAGAGACACTCCTCAAACAGGCCAACTTTGTCATCTATCCCACCGTACTGGAAAAATACTTTCAGGAACTGCAAACACCTGCGCCTCTTAATCCATCGCCCTGAGGAGGCTGATATTTTGGAGAAATAATGATGTCGGACAGGCAAAAGCCCTCAGTGTCGAAAATCCAAGGTTCGCATAAGAGCGCAACCCGCTGGCAGGAACGGCGCCGTCTTACTTGCCTGGTTTGGATATTGATTGCAGTGGTAATCGCGATAGGTCTGGCATTCCTGCCTGGAAATCAGGATATTCCGGCGATGGAAGTCAGGCTAGTTAACAGCCCAAGAGAGAGGCATTTGTATGAACCTGACTTCGATCCATCGCATGCATTTTGGCAGTACCCTGCAAAACATGACAGCGGCATCACCATTTCCGCGCCCCGAAGAAACCCTAATCCAAGATTAACTCTGGATACAAGCCTGCTGATATAATCCTATTTGTGGAAGACAACCGTATGGTATGAAGACACAACAACTGCTTTTTCTGACATTAATCCTCGGTGCACTCTTACTTGGCTTGGCAGCGCATGCAATTCCTGCGACCTCCCTCTGCGTTTGCACAGATCGGGCTGGCGATGTGCCTCGCGCGGCAGGTTTTGACATTTGCCTGGTATGCCAACTGCAAACAGGGATTATTCTTTCCGTGATTTTGCCGCTTCTCCCGGAAAGCAACCTGGTTGGTTTGATTTACGCATCCAGCCAGGTTCCGCAGAAACACGCCACCCGGATTCCACACCCTCCCACACTCAACTAATTCAATTTTTCTTGCGCCTGTTATGGAACTGGCGCTCTCCCGCTGTTGCGCTCCAATTGCGCGCGAGCGGGATTGTTATCATTGTTATCATTGTACCTATTTGGAGAATTTATGAAGAAAAGAAAAGCAAGAAAATTCCCGGTTTTGCTTCTTGCCGGAGGCGGGCTCCTGCTTATTGTGGCTGCCGTAATGTTAGGTTTGCAAAACGGAAGCATTCCGGCAACATCTTCCGAACCCGCTGTGTCGAGCGAACATGAGGAGGAAACATTTCCTGAAATTGAGCGCGTCTCACTAGAGGATGCGAAAGCGGCGTTGGATGCAGGAACAGCTGTATTTGTGGATGTACGTGGAGTCGATGCGTACAACATGAGCCATATACCCGGATCGTTATCCATCCCACTTGCCGAATTGGAGTCACGGCTTACCGAGCTTAACCCGAACCAATGGATCATCACCTACTGTACCTGACCCAGCGAAGAATCAAGCGCCCGTGCGGCGCGTACTCTGCTGGACAATGGTTTTACAAACGTCTCGCCTGTTTTAGGCGGGTTCAATGCGTGGATGGAAGCGGGTTATCCAACCGAGCCGTAGGGCTTTTCGAATTTTGAAGGAGTCAGTATGTTTGCAGGAAACAAATTTTTTCTACTATTTATGATTGCCACAACGCTTGTGCTTAGCGCGTGTCAATCCATATCTGCGAGTGGTGTTGGTGAAGAAGTAAGTATCGAAGGCGGGAGTTACCGTGTTGTCTCGGTTCAGGAATTACAAGGTATGCTCGAGAACAAGGATTTCACGATGATCAATGTTCACACACCCTGGCAGGGTGATATTCCACAAACGGATTCCCGCCTGGCGTATGATCAGATCTCAGAAAACCAGGATCAATTGCCGGTGGAGAAGGACGCGAAGATTCTGGTGTATTGCCTGACATCGGGCATGGCGAAGAAGGCAGTCGAATCCCTCGTAGACCTGGGATATACCAATATTTGGATGCTTGATGGAGGAACCACTGCCTGGGAAGAAGCGGGGTTGACACTCAAAAAAGAATGATGAGGCTGGCAGATGATATGGATCAGCCCTGCTTGAAAAGGTCATCATGAGACGATCAATTTCCCGCCGCGATTTTCTCAAACTTGCCGGCGTAGGTTTGGGTGCGCTGGCTTTTCGCCCCTTCAACCTTGAGTCATATTACACGCCCAAGCCTTTGCCGCAATTCCCGAACAGTGAAATTATCGGGCGCATTCTTGGCACAACGCAAGTCACGAATCGTCCAAGCAACGATCCGCTGCAGGCTTCTGCTCTGGGGACGTTGTACGATGACAATCTTGTTGAATGGGGACGAGAAGTGGTGGGAAATGCGGTTGGGCTGACCAACCAAAGATTCCTCGAAACACCGCAGGGGTATGTCTGGGCTTCTTTGGTACAACCAACGAGAAACCTGCCCAACGTGCCGATCACAGCGATGCCTGCTGGTGTTTCGGGGTTTTGGGCGGAAGTCACCGTTCCATATATCGACCTCGCCCTGGAAGGTCCCGTTGTCTCCTCCTGGCTTCAAAGTCTGATCAGTTATAACTTTCCGCCGCGCTTGTATTATGGTCAGGTCGTTTGGATCGATCAGGTTCGAGTGGATCCAAGCGGGGTGGTGTATTACCGTTGGAATGAGTCGCCGGGACATGGTTATGGTCCAGGCGATATCTTCTGGGCGGATGGCGCGGGGCTGAAAATATTGACTGAGGAAGAGGTTGCCCCAATCAGCCCGGATGTGGATCCCAACGAAAAAATTATCCGTGTGGACCTGACCTATCAAACACTGGGATGTTTCGAAGGTTTAAGGGAAGTTTATTTTTGTCGTATTTCAAGCGGGGCGGAGTTTAACGCCTATGGTGAACGGGTCGATAAGTGGAAAACTCCAACAGGCGATTTGAGCACCCATTGGAAGATCATTTCGCTCAACATGAGCGGCGGCAGTTCGGGAGCTGGCTATTCCACCCCGGCTGTGCCCTGGGTGAATATGATCAGCGGCGAGGGCGTCGCCATACATGGCGCCTTCTGGCATAATGATTTTGGTGAACGCCGATCCCACGGCTGTATCAATGTTAAACCCGAAGATGCCAAGTGGATTTTCCGCTGGACAACTCCCCATATTTCCCTCGCCCAAAGCGAACAACGCATGACATGGCCCGATCACGGCACGATTGCATCCGTAACCCAAATTGAGGTTTGAAACAAAATAAGTTTTTCCAACAAGATCGTGGCGATGCAAACCAGATTGGATTTTTAATGACAAAAATATCAAGTTCTACACCTGGAATGTCCCAACCTGTTCTCAATGAACGTTTGCGGGTGTTTCTCCATGCGCTGCTCTTTGTGCTTGGCTTTTCGCTGGTCTTCGTGATCGGCTGGGGCGGCTCGGTGACAGCGCTGGGTCAGTTATTTGGCGCGTATAAACGGGTGATTGCACAGGTCGGTGGTGTGATCGTCATCATGTTCGGATTGGCGACTCTGGAAGTGATTCGTATTCCGTGGTTTTATGCTGATACACGTGCACAATACTCGGGTCAACGCGGAACGTATGGCGGCTCGGCATTAATGGGCATTTTCTTCGCGGCAGGCTGGAGCCCGTGCATTGGCGCGACCCTGGGAGCGATCCTCACAATGGGACTTAACCAGCAAAAAGTGGGGGAAGCCATGTGGCTGTCATCGGGATATTCGCTCGGCTTGGGCATTCCATTTCTGGTGATGGCAATTGGATTGGAACGCGCAACGGATTGGCTCAAACGCATGAGGCCTTATCAAAAATATTACAAAATCGCCAGCGGCATCTTCATCATGGCAATTGGGATATTGTTGTTGACAAACACCATGAGCCTGATCGCGATCTGGGCATTCAAGAATGGATATTACATTGAGTCTTTTTCCAGTTATGCCGCCACGCCCACTTATCTCACTGCCATTGTCGCGGGGTTGCTCTCCTTTATATCCCCATGTGTGCTTCCGCTAGTGCCTGCCTATCTCGGCTATCTGAGCGGACATACAATACAGAAATCCTAATGATCAGAACAGGAAGCTCATGGAAACTATTACAAATTCTGAAGACACAATCACTTTCAAGCGTTCCCACTTTTATTCGGTACTTGTGGTTTTGGCTTTCGCGGTTGGAATCTTGACCGGGTATGTCGTTTGGGGACGTACATCGCCTCAAACCCAGGTTGCGGCGAATGATCAGCCCGTCGTTCAAGCGCCCGCTGTCACCCAGGCGCCCCAATTCACCCGTTATGATATTCCAGCAGACGGATTCCCAGGCATTGGACCTGCAGACGCGCCCATTGTGATCGTCGAGTTCAGCGATTTTCAATGTCCGTTCTGCAAACGATTCTACGATGAGACCTATCAGCAACTGATGGATGCTTATCCCGGAAAGATCCGGTTTGTCTATCGCCACCTGCCCCTGACTTCCATCCACCCTGAAGCATTCCCTGCGGCAGAAGCCTCGATGTGCGCCAACGAACAGAATGCCTTCCCGCAATATCACAACAAACTCTTTGAAAATCAGGACAAACTTGGGCGAGACCTATACTTGCAGATAGCCGCCGACCTCAGCCTAGATACCGACTCCTTCGAAGAATGCCTGGCTACAGGCAGATACAAAGACCTTGTCCAGCAGGATTCGGATTTTGCCCTTAACCTTGGCGTGCAGTCCACCCCCACCTTTTTCATCAACGGACTGGCAATCGTTGGCGCTCAACCAATTTCGGCATTTAAGCAAGTGATCGACATGGAACTTGCCGGGGAGATCCCAAAATAATTTAAGAATGAAACTCCTGAATCAACTCACCCGCCGGGATTTCCTCAAGCTCTCCGCATCTGGTGCGCTCGGATTCTTCCTTTCAGAACTGCGTCTTGGCGATGTCCTGGCTTCCCCACCATCCTCGCAGGGGCGCGTGACCTGGAGCGGAGTATCGCTGTACGACGCTCCAGCATTTACAGCCAGGGAAATCCACCGCTTTGGTGTGGATCAGGTGGTGGAAATCCTTGCCCAAGTGGAAGGCGATGATGGGTATGGCAACCCATACAACAATATCTGGTATCAGGTGGATAATGGTTATACCTATTCAGGCTGGATTCAGCCCGTGGAAACCCGTTATCAGAAAACGATCTTTGATGTTCCCACGAAGGGGCAGTTGGGCGAGATTGTTGTTCCCGTCAGCGAAACGCGGCTTGCCCCGTATGTGTTCGCCTCCAAGGGCCATCGGTTGTATTACGGCAGTACCCACTGGGTAAAGAGGGTTGTTGTTACGCGGGAGGAAAAAAGCATCTGGTATGAGATCTATGACGACTTCCTGAAAAAAACCTTTTATGTTTCGACGTACAACATGCGCCTCGTTCCGGACGATGAACTGTCTCTACTTTCCCCGAATGTGACTGACGCCGATAAATTCATCCACGTGGACCTCGCCACACAACTGGTGACGGCTTTTGAGGGCGAAACAATGGTGTTGTCAGCACGCTGTTCGAGCGGAGCAAAAGGAACAGAAACACCAAGGGGCGAATTCCTGACGTATCATAAAGGTCCATCCATCCACATGACCAACCAGGGCGATGCAATCGAGAATATCTATAACCTGCCCGGTGTGCCGTGGTGTGCTTTCTTCACGGGCAATGGTGAGGCATTCCACGGAACGTACTGGCACAACGATTACGGACGTCCACGCAGTCATGGTTGCATTAATCTCCCCTCGGAAACAGCAAAATTCATTTATCGCTGGACCAAGCCCACCGTTCCGCCGGATGTGGATTATGTCCATCTGCCAGGTGATGGCACGAGAGTACAAGTTGTCTGATTGGAAAACCAGATATGTCAAAAACGGTGCGCCATCGAATTGTTATTTTGGGGCTGTTGATACTCTTGTTGATCACCATCAACCTGCCTCCTGTCTATAACCGCCTCCTTTGACGCATCGATGAGTTGCGCGTCCAGAGCATGTATATATTTAATCCGCCCGACGAAGCCATCTTCCAGCCCGGGCAACTGGTTAAAACCCCAACTGAGGCTTCAGAGCTACCGCAAACCCCTGGCATTATCCCTTCGACCCCAACGCCCTATCCCCGTTTGCCCAATCCTACTCCAACACTGACAGGAAGCACATTGCCAGAGTCAATTTCATTAACCGACTTTACCTATGTCGACCAGAGTGAACGCTGGAATTATTGCGGCCCGGCAACCCTTGCAATGGCCCTCAATTATTGGGGATGGACGGGAAACCGTGATGATATTGCCAGAATTGTGAAACCCGGTGTTCAGGATCCGCGGCTTGACTTTATTCAGCGCGGCAAATGGGATAAAAACGTTATGCCCTACGAACTGGCTGACTACGTTCGGGATAACACAGAATTCGATGCGATCATTCGTTACGGGGGAGAGATTGATTTGGTTAAGCGCCTGATTGCCGCGGGTCTTCCGGTGGTCATTGAAAAAGGGTACTACGAAAGGGATTACACAGGGAAGGTGGGCTGGTTGGGACATTATGCCTTTACAACTGGATATGATGAAAAAGCGGGTGTGTTCATCTATCAGGAGACCTATCCGCCTAAAGGGGAAAGTGGCAAGGACCGGACGATTCAATATGATGTGTTTCGCGAAGGCTGGCGCGGATTCAATTATCTGTTCTTGGTCGTCTTTCCGCCTGAGCGCGAAGCCGAGGTCTCGAATCTGTTGGGTCCCTGGAACGATTCAACCTGGGCAAATCAACATGCACTTGAGATCGCGAACGCCGAGGTTCAGACCCTGTCAGATAATGAGAGATTCTTTGCCTTGTTTAACGAAGGAACCAGCCATGTCTCTCTACAACAGTATTTTGAGGCTGCAGAAGCCTATGATCTGGCATTCTCAGTTTATGCCAGATTGGATCAGAACGAGAAAACCCGCCCCTATCGCATCATGTGGTATCAAACAGGACCTTATTGGGCCTACTACTATTCTGGTCGATATCAGGATGTGATTGATTTGGCAAATACTACTCTCAATGAGACCATCGCTGATCCAACACTTGAGGAAAGTCTCTACTGGCGGGGACTGGCGCAGTATGCGCTTGGCGATTTAGAAAGCGCCATTGCAGATCTCCGGGAAGCGGTGCGCCTCAACCCGAACTTCGAGCCAGGCATCACCAAACTTCAGGAATGGGGTGTCAGCAAATAATGATTGAGCTTGTGGATTGTGGTGACTTATTGCATTTGGATGAATGTTTTGGATTATGAGAAGGTTATCCCGACGTGATTTTCTAAAGGTAAGCGCAACCACCTTGAGTGGGCTGACGTTTCTACCGTTCGGGGCGTATTTTGATTCGTTTGACGACTCGAGCTTGGCCCGTGTGACAACAGAATCTGTCAGCGTATATAGCCAGCCTAATGATGATAGCCAGATTGTGGGGCAGTTTTTTCGGGATGAGTTGATTCACATATATAAAGAGGTTAATTCAGGGAGTCCGGCCTATAATCCAATCTGGTATCGTGTGTGGGGCGGATATGTCCACAGGAGTCGGCTGCAAAAGGTCAAGGTCCTTTATAACCAACCTCTGACCAACATCGTGGATGGGACCCGGCAGGTGGCTGAAATAACCGTTCCCTATACACAAGCCATGCGTTACACCAAGACCTACGGCTGGCAGCCGAATCTGCGGTTATATTACGGATCGGTTCATTGGATCGAAGCGGTGGAGGAAGGCCCGGATGGCGAACCGTGGTACCGGATATTTGATGAATTAATTGGCTTTACGTATCACGTGAAAGCGATACACTTGAGGCACATCCCATTCACAGACTGGGAACCTCTAAACCCCACAGCACCATTGGAAAATAAACGAATTGAAGTCAACCTAAGTACCCAAACCCTGACTGCGTATGAGCATAGTCTCATTGCTTTTGAAACAACCATCTCCTCCGGAATCCCCGCCGGTCGCCCAAGTCCCAACGTAATTTCGACCAAAACACCCACTGGAGAGTTCCGAATCATGTCAAAGTACCCATCGAAGCATATGGGAAACGGAAGTCTATTTGCCGGAGTGGATGATTACGAATTACCCGGCGTTCCGTGGACTTGTTTTTTTACGGAAGCTGGCCATGCGTTTCACGGAACCTATTGGCACGATAACTTTGGGACACCCATGAGTCACGGGTGCATAAACATGCGTACCGAGGAAGCCAAATGGTTATTCCGCTGGGTGCGCCCTGTTCATGGGCCTGATCGTATTTACACTCCCGGGTACGGAACACAAGTTGTAATTACTCCATAAAAAATGAACCAAGAGCTTCGCCTTTTGATCGCATGACAATTCATTGAACAAAGCAAAGAAAATTAACGGAAAACCGTAGAATGAACTCAACAACCAATTTTGAAGTCACGCAAGACGTCAGGCAAAAAGTGATTAAGTTCGTAATACAAAACGGCTTTATTACCAACAGACAGTGCCGCTTGCTTCTTGGAATTGGATACGGGCAGGCAATTGCGTTATTCAGAAAACTCGTGGAATCCGGTGAATTGATTCGTGAGGGCAAAACATCTTCGGTTAGATATCGGTTGCCAATCAAATGATTGCCTCATAAGCAAACACGTGATCGACGCAGCGATACACTCAGTGATTGACATAATGAGCTGTTTATTCGGTCTTTGATCTCACCTTCAGCCATGCCGGCAGCCATCAAATCTACGGCATCGCGCCTACAAAGTTGAGCGCATACAACGCATCCTCATAGCCCGGACGGATGGATAGGGCTTTGCGCCAGTCTTCGATTGCGCCAGTGGTATCGCCTTTGCGATAAAGCGCCCATCCGTGCCACAGCCAGGCCTCTTCGGACATTTCCGTGCGTTGCAGGGCATACTCTGTCAGAGCCAATAAATCATCTATTCGGTTCGTCTGGAAATTCGCGATGAATGGACCGAACTGGTAGCGGAACATTCGTTGTGGTAAGCCAATCTCGCGTGCCCTGTCATAGGCCGCGTTGGCTTCATCGTATCGTTCAAAGTACACGAGGTTGCTGCCCACGTTGAACAACGCGAACGCGTCGTATGGGTCTTGAGCGGTAGCGGCCTGCGCGATGGCTAAGGCGTTTTGCCGATTCAGTTCCCTGTCCCAGTTTGAGCCGAGCAGGGTTTTGACCCCCTCCTCTTGTTCAGGGAGATAAACTACCAAATACAGATAGTTAAACGGCTTCCATTCCGATTCCAGTTGTTCGTCGGGAATCTTTTTATCAGGCCCGCGATATGCATCTTGCACGGTGAATGTTTGGGTTGCATCGTCGTATCCAGTGAGAAGCAGATAGTGTGCCGCCCAGAGATCATCGTCAGGCCAGCCTGTGTCATCGGGATTGAGGGATGTAGTCCCTTCAATCATCACGGGATACGCGGCGGCAATCAGGCGTTTGAGCGTTTCGATATCGCCGCCCACGCGGTATTCGATGCGGAGCCAACCTGCGTAATTGCGTACCCAATAAGCCATCTCTTCAGGATTCACGTTGCGGTCGCCGTTGACGGGCTTGATGACATCTGAAATGGTCTTCTGGTCACCGGTCCAACCGAACATGTGCAGCATCATTGAAAGTGCGGCGGGACCACAGTTGTTCGGGGTTTGCTTTTCGTAAGGAGGGGAGCTAAGAAACGCTTGTGGCGGAGGCGGCGCCAGAGTCGGCGTGGATGAGATGGGTGTTGCAATGACTTCGTTAGTCGGCGTAATCTGGCTGGTTGGGCTTGCAACGCTGGTAGGCGCCGGTGTATTTGGAATCGCCGTCGGCGCCTCACCGACGGGATTGAGCACGTTCCTTACATAGGTCTTTGCGACTTCATATCGCCATGCGATGCGGCTGTTGATCGCTGGGATTTGAAGAATCAAAATGGCGAGCAGGAGCAATCCGGCACCAATGAATAGTATGTTTCTTTTTGACATTCGGAAAAGTGTACCAGAGGAGGTAGGTTTGAAACTATTTCTTCGTTTGCCTGTCAAACAAAGTGAGAAGAACAAAATTAAAGCGTGGAAGCCTTAATCCTCCCTTAGAAAAAAGGAACGAGTATGAAGAGATCCCTCGTAATCGCTCTCCTGATAGTCGCACTTGTATTCGTACTTGCAGGTATTGGCACAGTACTCTTCTTTACTTTCGATCGCGGTGGCAGGGGCTTTGTTTTCGACCAAAGCCTAGTCTCTGCCACGGCTGAAGAAAGCAAGACCTTGAATGTGGAGGGTCGTGTCACTCTCAAGGTGCAGGATGATGCAGGGAATGTGAGCATTGTCGGTGGAGAAGGTGAAACGGTTGAGGTCAAAATTGTAAAGACGAGTAATGCCCTCACACAAGCGCGTGCAGCGGAAGATCTCAAGAACATCCGATATCAGATCGAGCAGGATGGCAATGTGGTTACACTGACTTATGATCTCAGTAGAATCAACACCAGGGATGTAGATACGGTTGACTTCATCATTACCGTCCCAAACGAAGTGATTGTCGATGTGAATGCGGGAATGGGTGAGGTGAATGTTTCAGGCACGAATGGCAATGTGATCATCTTCAACGATTTTGGCGATGTGATTGTTGAAAACATTGAAGGCACAGTTAATGTCGAAACCAAAGGAGGTCGAGTGGATGCCTCCTCGATCAACGCGGGAGATGGGAGCATCGACTTGTCCTCCGGGTTTGGAAAAGTCTCCCTTGAAAAAGCCACAGGCAAGGATATAAAACTTTATTCAAACAGCGGCTTATTGGAAATGAACGATGTACGCGCTTCCGGGGATATTGAAATGTCCACTGACTTTGGCGATATCTTCTTCAATAACGGCTCCTCGAATTTACTGACCGTTGAAACAAAAGGCGGAAAAGTCAGCCTTGGTCAACTCAATCTCCGCGGCGCACTCACAGTACAAAATAACTTTGGGGAAATCGAACTCGAACAGGCAAAAGCAACATCTTATGATCTACAGGCCGGGAGTGGCTCGGTAACAGTGGACGGCGCCCAGGGCAAACTCAAGGCAACCTCTGATTTTGGTTCCATTATCATCAAGAATGCAGAGAATGTTACGGTTGACCTGGATACCAAGAGTGGTTCGGTGGATTTCGAAGGCTCGCTCGGCGATGGACCTCATAATATTCATTCGAGCTTCGGCGAGATTCATATTACCGTCCCTGCGGATTCGGCGCTCAATGTTGACCTCAAAACGGGATTTGGCTCAATCGAATCCGAAATCCCAATAACAGTCACACTTACAGACACAACGAAGGGAAGCCAGCAGACAGGCACAATGAACAATGGCGGCAACCAACTGACAGTCGAGACGGAGAACGGAAGTATTTCCATCGAAGCCAGCAAATAGCAAACGACCGCTCGTTTTGATTCATAAAGCAAAGCCCCGAGATGTTTTTGGAAAGCTATTAAAGTCTTATAAATTATTGTAAGAGCAACCAGGGATTGATCGGAGACCCGTTCTGGCGGATCTCAAGGTGCAAGTGTGCGCCTTGGGAATTGCCTGTGTTCCCAGACGCTCCAATAGGTGCGCCGGCTGAAATGCTCTGGCATTCCCCGACAGAGATTGCACTCAGGTGTGCGTAGATCGTTACAAACCCGTTGCCGTGATCGATCTGAACGACATTGCCATACCCATAGTTCCAGCCTCCCTGTGCCATCGTCACCACACCATTATCTGCCGCCCAAACCGTTGTGCCCTCCGGGGCAAAGATATCGATGCCGTTATGACCATCTTGGCCGAAGTCATAGCCGGAAAGGTAACGTGCCCCTGAGGGCCAGCTGAAAAACCCCCGGCTCTGGAAACCGCCACCGCATGCGCTCCCTGCGCTGGTGCTTTCGCGAGTGACGACCTGGATGAACAAGGGTTGATCATCGTCCACCCCGTCCGGGATCATAACATACGTATCGGGTTCGACAATTGGGTCCGCTAAATCGAGACGATTTCCATGCCAGCTGATGATTTTATCTGGCTCAACCTCGAATTTCTCGGCTATAGATTCAATGGTGTCGCCTTCCTTCCACTTGTAATATACGCCGTCTGTAGGCGGGATCACAAGTTCCTGGCCCGGTTGGATGTTCGCGGGGCTGCCATCAAACTCCTCATAGTTTGCCCAGTATACGGTTTCCGGCTTTAATTTAAACATGTCAGCAATGGCAAAGACCGAATCCCCACGCGCCACTCGGTATTCTTCGGCTTCATGGCGTGGATCGTCGGCAGGGATAGTGGTCTTGATCTGGATTTCCCGCTCGATGGAGGCGAGCGCCTCAGGGACGCCCAAGGCTGGCAGGCTGATCTCGGGTGGATTCTCATCCGGTGCGGCAGTCGGTTCCAACGCCAAGGCAGGGATGACGCTGGTGGACTCCCTCCATTTCAGCGCGACACCCACCATGCTTGCGACGAGAGCCAACGTGATCGTCCAACTGATAATACCGAAACGATTGTTCTTGAGGAGCAACGATAGCCTGAACATTGAGTACGGATTTTAACTCACACCGTCCAAAAATTGTGTCACGAATCCCCCCTGGATTCCCAAGAAATTCCTGACTATTGCCAGCGCCGTTAAGGTGGGTAATAATTGTTTTGATCGCCACGTCGGGCTTCGTGTCTGTTACAGGTGGCCGAGGCATAACCATCTGGAGGTACATGCGGCGCATCAGCCGAATGCGTTGCAACAGATTCTCGCGACGAGTGAAGGAGCGCTCTCTCTAGCTATATTGACGTTTATTTGGACGGCTGCGGGGTCGGATCTACGCAAAAATTCTTTTGCCAATTTCAACAACTTGACCAAGCCTATGGAATGTTCTGAGAGGAGGGAACTATTCTTTCGATGCAGCTCGTGCCTCTTTCTTCGCCCTTAGCCAGCCGTTCAAACTGAATTTAACGACACGTTCATTGCCGGCCAGCAACTTCTTTATATTCGGTCGCAGTGCCCAGATCAGGAGCAACTCTGCCAGCACACCGTACCAAATATCAATGGACTGATGCAGACCAACCCAGGCGAGAATTGTAAATACAATGATCACAATCAATCCAATGGTTATGGTTGTGAGTGATGCAATACCCACTGTAAACCAGACCAGCGCACCTGCTGTGAATACAATGGGAAATATCGGAAGCCATAAGCCCATCGCGCCGCCGAGCGCCGGTGCACCGCCCGCGCCACCGTGGAACCGCAATTTTCTGTTTTCATCACGCCTGATCAAAAAGATGGAATAGTTATGGCCGAGAATTGCTCCGATTGGGGCCAGGATAGATATGAGATGACTGTCCGGGCTGAGGGACTGGGCGAACCAAACGGAAGCCGCTCCTTTTAGGATATCCAGAATCGCGGTCAGCAGACCGGCCCAAAACCCTGCAGCGCGCACGACATTCGTCCCCCCGGTGCGTCCACTTCCCACTTCTCGAACATCATTACCCGTTTTGATTTTGACGATCAACAGGCCAAAGGGGATGGATCCCAAGATATATCCTATTACCACGGCCGCAATGCCAATCAGAATCTGCATAACTTTAAATCCTCGGTTGCATTTGAAACGAGAAACACTGTAGCAGCAAGAAAGTTGCTTTATGAAGAAATTTGTAGGCGACAAAGTAGTGGATCTTATCGCGAACTGGGATCTGAAACTGTTCCTCTACTTCGATATTTTCAGTCAATATTGTCGAAGCGACCCTGGATCACGAACTCCAGGGTCACTATTGTTCTGTAAAACTGACAGATTTGCGCCTGGAATATCACCCCACACTGCTTGATCTAATGGTCGTTTTGCTCATGGTCGGAACCGTCGCTCTCATGGTTGGTTCCGCCGTTCTGATGCTCGGTTCCATCGTTCGCCTCCTCCTCATGAGGATGATCGTTGGCATGATCCGCTCCTACATGCTGACCGGATCCACACCGCCCGTTCGTCCCGGGCTGGTCGCAAACATCAAGCGGCGCGGGGCCCTGCGGCGTCTGGGTGATCTCTATCTCATGGATGCCCGATTGAGTCTGGATCGTTTGTTCCATCCGTCCCGAAATTTGCATTTTGTTCTGTGGGTGGAGCATTTGCGCGCTCTAGGCTCGCAGTGCATAGAGTGGTTCACCTGGCTGGCTTTATTGTGCCGCAGCCACGGTAACGCCTGCCGCGCCAAAAACGAACGCCAGCGCGATCAAAATTGAGAGAAGAGTTTTAGTCATTTTTTCCTTTCCGGTGTGTATATGTTTCCATTTTCATAGTCGTCGGCGCACAGAAAAAGTTACGTTTTTCACAAACTGCTGAGAGGTAAATTCACACGTTTGTTATCATTTTTGCCTTGACCTTAAATTCAACGCCCTCTAAATACTATTTAAAGGACGTTGAATTGATCCGAATTGTCTACTTTAGGAGGCATTGTGAAAAAAAACAGCAGGCAAGATCTCCTGAAGTTGGGCGCGGTTGGAGTGATCAGGACGAGCAGCGCAACCGCCATGATTCAAACCACCAAAAAGAATCAGATCCACCCTGCTACAGGCTGCCATCCATAACTATATAAAGCATGAATATTCATAAGAGATGTGAGAGTTCATCAGTGGCATCGAATTCAACTACTTGACCACTTCCAAGGTTCCAACCATGCCTGCCTGCAAATGCCCTGGCATCCCACAGACAATCTGGTAGGTACCCGGTTGGTCGGGCGCTGTGAAACTTAGTTCCACGCTCTCGTCTGGTTGGGCATCCACCTCCCAGTACGCATTGGCAATATCCTCTTCATCAAACATATCACCGACATCCACGCCATATTGCATGATATAAAAGTTATGCTCCACGGTGCCGTTGTTGACAACCTTGATCTGGATTTCTGCACCGGCTGGCACGGACAGTTGATTGGGGGTAATTGCAAAATCGCTCAACTCCACTGTGAGTTTGGTGGACGGTCCGCCGGACTGACAGGCTGACAGGAAAACCAATATTAAAAGGAAAATACTTTTCTTCAACATACAACTCTCTTAACCAAGATAGTCAACAAATATCTTGCCGGTAATATTTAGTCCAAGAACGCTGACCTTTGTCCCGGACTTCACGGTCAGATTGTGATCGAACGATGAATAGTCAACGATCACGATCTGTGCGCCGGGAAGGAGTCCAAGACCTTCAAGATGGCGGAGCAATTCCGCATCTGCATTCTTTACACATTGGATCTTCGCCTTTTGTTTCGGGCGCAGGGCGGAGAGAGGGGTCGAATCCTCCAATGGCATGACCAGATCGGCGGTGGGGATCAACTCCCCGTGCGGGTCGCGCAGGGGATGTCCCATTGCCGCTGCCATCCGCCGTTCAAAATCCTCCGAAATGACGTGCTCAAGGCGTTCTGCCTCCTCATGGACTTCATCCCACGAATAGCCCAACGTCTGCACCAGCCAGGCTTCCAGGAGACGATGATGCCGGATAACCTCCAAGGCGGCTTTCCTGCCCTCTTTGGTCAGCGTGACGCCCTGATGCTTTTGGTATTCGACCAGGGCGGGCTGCGCGGCGGCAAGTTTTTGAACCATGTTCGTCACGGATGCCGGCTTGACGTTGAGCCGTTCGGAAAGGGCATTCGTGCTGGCATTCTCACCGCCTTCCGTCAACTCGTAAATATGTTTCAGGTAATCCTGAATGGATATGGTCAGGGACGATTCCATTGGAAGGCTCCTATTTGATCAACAACCCGGTGACCCACAACATCATCATACCGGTCAGGACTCCGCTAAAGACAATCATGGGCATGGCTTCACGCTGTGTATCCTTTTGAATCAGTTTGGCGATTTCGTAGATCACCTGGAAAATCGCGCCTGCGCCGATGGCCAGGAACAGCACCGTCAGGAAGGGCGAGGGGGTGTATCCTCCGATCCAGGCTCCCAGAATGGCAGGCGCTCCACCGACCAACCCCATGATCGCCAGTCTGCCGACCCCGGGTCTATCACGCAGGACTGGCGCAATGATGCCCAATCCTTCAGTAATGTTCTGGATGATGAAACCCACCACCAGGAAAGTGCCCAGAGCAATTTCGCCGACGTTATAAGCAGCGCCTATTGCCAGCCCTTCTCCAAGGTTGTGAATGCCGATGCCGACCGCGATCACAAAGGCGATAGCCAGCCGCTTATCCGCTTCGTTGCCGGTGATTTCAGACTGGCGTTTCGAGATCGCCTCCAACAACAGGAAGGTTGCCACTCCACCGATTCCGATCAAGCCGATCCCCTGAAAGGAGGAAGGGATCTTCCCGGCAAACTCCAGCGCTTCTGCGACCGTGTCCAGCCCAAGAAAGACCAGCAGACCCGCCGTTGCCGCCATCAGGAAGGTCATGGTCCGGCGTCCCATTTGTCGCAACGCCGGAAACCAGAAGATTCCCAGAAAGACCGGGATTACGCCGACATACAAACCGATGAGTGTGAATCCCCAGAAGGTGGCGGTGTCCGGTTGAGGCGTTTCGAACGCAACCGGGATGTCCACTGTGAAGGGAATGGCATTTCCGGTAAAGATGATCAAGCCATATGCCTCACCATACGACCACGGATAAGCGATGGTAATGGTGGCACGCTCCAATCGAGGGACGACTGCATCTGGATACACCTCGAATGGCATGACCGCATCATTCACAATGACCTGGGCGATGGTAATTTCCTCCGGACTCGTGTTGCGCACCTGCAATTCGATGCTGCCTTGTTTGAGAACATACCGCTCGATATCCAGATTCTCAACCGGCGCGGCAGAGTCGAGATTCAATCCTCCCCCTGTGGAAAGGAAGAGGACGATCACGCCGACGAGAAGAATGATCGGGATGAGCAGCAGGATAAAGGTCCGGAAGGTGAAGCGATTGGATGGACTTTGAGTCATGACATACCTCTAAACTATTCGGTTACTTCGAACATGCCGTTCCAGCCCAATTCGGCAAATTCGGTTACGTGAGCATGAAACATGTACATGCCGGGATATTTGTATGAGAACTCCAGTATCCCGCGTTGGGCTTGACCTTGAATGATCGTGTCCGTGAACTCGGAGGGGGTCAGGCTGGTACCTGTTGGGTAGTAATGGAAGAAATTGGCATGCAGGTGGAAGGAATTGAGCAGATCAAATTCCAGGATGTTCACAAGATAGATGCGGATCTTCTCGCCGACTTTGATCTGGATCGGATGATTCTGATAGTAAAAGGGAATGGCATTGACGGCATAGAAATCGTTGACATCATCGAAATCCACATCGAAGCCGCTCATGACCATGACCATTTCACGATCCACGGGTGAGCGACCTTCCTTGGGATCCACAATGAACGTGCCATATAAACCCTTGGCAATATGGCGCGCCAGCGGAAAGACATGACAATGATAGAGATGCAGACCGAATGGCTCCGCATCAAACTCGTAGGTAAAACTGTCGCCGGGTTCGACATATCCGCCTGGTCCCGAACCGGGCACGCCATCCATGTTGCCCGGGTGGAAACCGTGAAAGTGCATGCTATGAGGATGGTTGCTTCCGTTGGTCATCGTGATGCGGATCAAGTCGCCTTCCGTGCAACGAATGGTCGGTCCCGGAATGCGCCCGTTATACGTCCAGGCGGGGTATTCGATGCCAGGCACAACTTCTATGTTCTTGTTGATGACCGTGATTTCATATTCACGCAGGGTTCTGCCATCGGGAAGAATGGATACTTTTCCATAGTCGAAGTCAGTGAGTATGTCTCCCGGATTAAAGCCGTTTTTTTCATGGTCCACATCCCCCGTACCAGGAATGACACCGCCCCCATGATCCATGTCTTGCATGGGAGGGAGGTTATGGCGTGAGTGGGATTTACCTTTGGACTGCATGATGGCAGTTGCGCCTCCAGCCCCGATCACACCAAAAGCCCCCAGTTTCAGGAAATCCCGCCGACTTAGTTGGTTTTTCATACATGCCTCCAATACAGATAAAGCCGATAAATTTAGTCTAATCTAAATTGTATTTTAGAACAGGAATAATTAAAAGTCAAGCATTTTCTCAAATAAAAATGGGCTTTGAATTTCTCCCTTCGAACGCTCCGACGGATACGGGGCGTTTTTGTTTTTAGAACCAGTGGATGGGCTAATACCCGCTCGGGACTCTGCCTACCCAATCCTCTCCAAGTCGGATCTCCATATCCACTGTGGACGCTGGATTAGGCTGGATGGTGATCTGCTGACTTCCCACCCCAAGGAGTTCCGTCAAATACCGCAGGGCATATAACTTTGAAGAGTAAAGAATTATTTTCGTGGTGTTTGATGCGCCGGTTGGCACGCCATATTCCACCACCTGCATACCTTGCGCGGTCAGGAGGGTGGCTGTGCGTTGCTCCAAACCGGCAGTATAGGTGTTATTGATAATCCTGACCTTCGCCTGATCAGATTGCATCAGCGCCACTGGATCACCTTGCGCCATTGGGCTAAGTGGACCGCCTGGGACAAAGATTTCATCCCTCAGGATGCGAATAAGATCCGGGACTGGACGCAGGACGTTTGCCTGCACACCGTTGATGGTTGTATCCGCCGGGTTCGCCATCGTCGAATCGATCACGCCTCTCTTGATGTCATCCACCCGAATGTCTTTCGCCAACACTGCCAGTTGGATTGCATCCTCCAGTGACAGGTTGGTGTGGATGCCTGATGAAAATTCTGCATACAACTGCGGTGCCTGGGTAATCAAGGTAGCAAAGGTTTCCCCTTCCAGTACCTTGTCACGGATCGCAAGGATGACCTGTTGCTGGCGTTTGGCACGACCCACATCCCCGCCCGAACAGCCCTGTGATTCATGCCGGCAGCGTGCATATGCCAGGGCGCGCGGTCCGGTCAGGTGGCGATAATCTCCCGGCTTCAATACAAAATGATCCTGTCCCGCGCCGAGCGGATCGAGCACCATACGTTCCTCGACATACACATCGATGCCGCCGATCAGATTGATGAACGACACAAACGTCCCAAAATCCACCTGCACATAGTAATGAATTGGCACGCCGATGAATTGCGAGACGGTCTGCATTGCAAGTTGTGGTCCACCGCCTGGAAGTTTGGCATTCTCGCCAATTGCCCAAGCGGTGTTGATGCGGCTGTATCCTGCGCCGGGAATGTTGACCCACATATCACGTGGGATGGACAACATGCCGGCAGTTTTTGTGACGGGGTCCACGGTCAAAACCATGATCGTATCGGTGCAGGTCGGGCAGCCTTCCCCTTGTCCATCGTCGCCACGCAAACCAAAGAAAGCGATGTTGATCCGGCTGGCGCCGTCCCATTTGGGCAATTCCATTTCCGGTGCGGATAATTCGACTGGAAGATTGTTTGCAGTAGCAGGATCGGGCAGCGCCGGCAGATCGGAAGATGACTGGTTTTGGAAGGCGCACTCTGCAGGTGGTACACCAGGCAGGGCAGTCAGGGTCCAACAGAGAGTCAGTTTGCGGACGATGAAAAACGCAGCGAGCATAGCCGCTGTGACGAAGATCCAGTAGGCAAGTGAACGCCAGAAGGGATGATACATATTCGGAGTTCGTGAACCTGGCATTACATCAATCCCGAACCCATAAACGGCGCGATGATCGCCAACACCAAACCCAACACTGCCATCACACCAAACAAGCCGGCGCGCTGGCGCACCAAAGCCGCGCGTTCTTCAGTGGACTCCACCACGGAACGATGTACCGACTCCTGCAAACCCTGCACGCTGGACAAGACCGGACGATTGTTGGCGAAGAAGTCATAGATGTCGCGCAGGAAGAGATTTGCCTCCACATCCTTCGGATCAGGCAGGTGGGCGCGTGTGACATCAATGGCTTTGGTAAAGTCCTCCACTTCCATACGTGCCACCAGTAAACCCAATAGATTACAAAACGGACCACCCACAGTCGAGGCGCGGCGCAAGGCTTCCTGCACACCCACACCAGAGGACAACAACGAACTCAACACAGATAAACCGATCAACATGTTATTGCGCAGCGACTCAGCGCGTTTCTTTGCCAGAGTCTTCAAGCGTACATAGGGTCGGCGCAGTCCAAGCAGAATGAAGATCATGGCGATCACCGGCGCGGCAACAATGATGTTCATGGCAGCTAAAGCGCCCGCCAACATCCCGCCCACGAGCAGGAAGGTCGAGAAATCGCGGATCGCCACGGCATAGAATTCACCGGGGGTGTCGTAGGGATAGCCGGCACGACGAAGCAGGCTGATCACATCCCCCATGTTCTTTGCCTGATCCGGATCGAAGCGTCCAGGCAATACTGCCACCAACAAAGCCTCCCAGGTGGAACGCCGTTTGGCTTGGGGTTGTGAAGTGTATTGGCTCAGGCGATTACCGCCAAAGGTGCTGAAGGCATTCTGGAACACGTTCAGCAGTTCAAATGCGAGCACGCTCAAACTAAGCGCGCCGAGAAAGGCAAAAAAGGTCATCGAGGTTCTCCTTGTAGAATATCGAGCCGGAAGTCTAATAACTTCTGCAAGGGGGTCTCGCCCGGCTGTCGCCCGCGAAATTTTTTGCTGTACAACCCACGGCGCAAGGCTTGCATGTGTTGTTCATCCCGGATGACCTGATGAGGTGGTCGCGGTTCGGCAAATCTCAAAGCGCCGCTGCCGCTTTCCCAGCTTTCGCCGCCAAATTCCCATGGCCAGAGCGGATGGGCGTACATGTCCCAATCCCTCGGCAAGCGGTTGTTCTTCCTTGCGCGATGCCATGCCCAAAAGGCTTCGAAGCGCGGGCCCCAAAGTCCCCAGACCAGATCAAGTTGCAACGACTCATCCCGCAACAGGTTCAAGGTTTCAGTGCAGTGATGACAGATCGGGATGGCGTTTTCCGGTCGCTGGTAACGCCACAGAATTTCCACTGGTGCGTTCGGTGTGGGATTGAGGATCGGTCGCCAGGAAGCGGACTTGCCGCAACGCATACAGTGATTGGGAAACTCGTGCCGCCAGGGGATGCCGGCGACGGAGGCTGCCACGATCTCATCGAGATATGGTTCCTCCGCTTTCAGGACGGAGTAGGATAACTTCACCGCGCCATCCGGCAGATTCCAGGCACGCGAAAAATCCAGGAGGAACCCGGCGGAACTCACGATCTGCCCGCGTTCCCAGGCTTCGAACCGGTGTCGTTGGATTTCGGGGCGCACCTCACCGCGATGGGCATCGCGAATACGGCGGATGTCGGCGACGGCTTCCGCCAGCAATGCAAACAACAAACTGTCCATGCGCAGGCTTGGATCCATTGAGCCCAACTGCGGCAGGTCCGGCGCAACGGATAAGACCGTCTGGAGATACGGGCGATAGTCCACCTTCGGACCGGTCTCGATCACGTATCGACAAACGGGCAACTTCACCCAGCGCCATTTGGTGATGACTTCATCGAACACCACCTGTCCATCCGCGCCGAGCGCAATGATGCGCATGGGCGGACAGAAGAAGGTATGGAAGGTGCGCCTGCCATCCGTGGGATAGATGAACGCCAGCACCGTGTCATTCAACGACTCCATGAACATGGCGCCGGAGGCGCGTTGTTCGGAGGTGATCAGAAACTGTAGTTGCATGTTATTCACTGGCTCCTTCGCCAAAGAGGATTTCGCGCACAATGGGGAGCCTTGGATTGTTGGAACCCATCGCCTTTTTCCAGGCGTGCGCGAGGGGATGTTCAATTTTTGTGGGCAGTTCATAGCCCCCCGTGGGGGTGGAGTCGATCAACGCCAGCAACTCCTTCGGTGTCAGGTCGGCGAATTGGCGAAAGACTCCGCGCGCTTCACGCAGGGGATGCTCGCGCAATCGGCTGATGGCATAGCCCAGGGGATCGGAAAGATTCCCACTTTGCGGGCTGGCGACATACAGCACCCACGAGACAAAGGCATGCACGGAGGCTTGAACTTCGAGCAGTTCCTTTTGGACTTTGGGATGCACATCATTCTGTTGCAGAAGAGCTTCGAGTTCCCAAAAATCAGGAGCGACCGCCTCCGCCGGATTTTTTTCGCCGCAGGCGTGCTGGGTGGTGGAAGTGTTTTTCTTGTCGGTGTTTAAGGGGTGTTTAAAAGAGTTTAAATCACTCCCATTTGCGTCCACCATATGACTCCCATTTGCGTCTGCTAATGCTCCCATTTGCGTCCAGCTATTACTCCCATCTGCGTCTGCCATATGACTCCCATTTGCGTCCACCTTATTCCTCCCATCTGCGTCCAGCGGTTCGTCCAGCAATACCCGAAAGGCACGCGACATCGACTCCACGCGCAGGTCGGCGTAGGTCTTTGAATCAGGCAGGTCGATTTCCTGCAGAAAGCGGGAGAGGTTGCCCCCGCGTTGTTGCGAAGTCCAATGCAGATGGAGCCAGGCTTGCACGGTCTTGTAACGGGTGGAGCCGATCAACTCCGCCATCTCCTGATACCCGCGTTTGAACGTCACCACATCCCGGCGTTCGCCGGTGCGGGCATTGATGAATGCCATATCGCGCGCGACCGTGATCAACCAGGCCTGCGCGGGCGTCAGGTTGTAGCGGTGGATGGTTTCCGTGATGAAGTAGTGCGGGATGTGGATGTCACCGAGGCAGTTGATGATCCTGCGATGCAGTTCCTGCGCCAGACGCTCGATTTCAGGTGAAAAGTTTTCACCTGAAAACTTTTCACCTGTTTCCAGCTTCACCATATCCATCACCGTGTTCAATGGGGGATGGGATAACTTCACGTCCAACGGATCGAGGAGTTCCATGACATCTTCGACTGCCAGCATTTCCTGTAAGGCGCTGGTGGTGGAACTGTGTTTTTCGATCAAGGCTTTCAATCGCAGATGCACCGCCGTGGCGTCAGCGCGTGTCAGGCGCGGGGTCATGCAGACCTGGTAACGGATCGGTGCGCGATGCGGGCGTCCGTCCCGTCCACGCCGGAAGCGGCGCGCATCCTGTGAATCGACCCGTTGCACGAGTCCGGTCAGGTGTGCTTGAATGCCGGCGTGTTTCAACAATCGCCAGAAGGCACCGTTGCTCATGGCGCTGAAACGCATCACCTCACGGCTGTATAGCGGCTTTCCAGATGGACCATTCTGATCCTGCACCCGCCATGCCGCTTGATGGAAGCCAACATACAACCAGACCGCCTTCGGTCCGATCTCCATCCCCAGTCTTCGCAGATAGCCTTTCACCACGACCTGCTTGTGCGGCTGGACGATGCGGTCGTAATCCAGCCACTGCACAGGCTCGATGTTTAATTCCGATTCTTCCATCTCATCCGCTTCGGTTTCCATCTCCATCTCTTCCTGTGACTCATCGCCAACAACGAACTTCACAGAGACGGAACGATTCAAAATCCCAACCAGCAATCGTTGGACTGTGCTGGTCAGACGCGACTCCAACCAGTCACGGGCATAGGCATTGCGTGTGGAAACAAGCAGCACATCGTTTTTCAATTCCAGGGCTTGCGTGCCGAGCACCCAGGTTTCATACGAGGCGCGCGGCATGTCCAACTGCAATTGAGCCAGCACGGAACTCCAGGCTTGTTGAAGATCGCTCATGCCGAACATCCCCGTAAAACAAGCCTGGGTCTCCCAGACCGTTCATGGTGGATTTCTTTCGCCTCAGCCCTTCCTGAGCGTTCGACGTAGGCGGCAGTGCAGGCGGATGTGTGGGCGGCGCGTGGACAGGATGCAGGCGGCACGTTGTCCATGCCGCCTGCGTCCCTCATCTCATTCCATTGAAAAAGTTTTTTTTGGTGGAACTTCATCATTTGCCTTTGTGCGCTAAAGTGAATGTGGTGGATTTCGGTTTGGGTTCCAGCCTCAACAATCCTGTTTCATAGGCTTTCAGACCAAAGCGCAGCAGGGCTGTGATCAATTCCCCGATGGGTACATGCAAGCCATCCTCGGAGGCCAGCGCCGCCAGTTCCTGTTTGAGTTCGGGCGGGAAGCCGCGCCAGGTGGTGATGACCTTCCACAAGGCCTCCGGTCGTTTATGTTTGGCAGTACGTTGAGGTCTGTTGAACGAATGTGAGGAGTCGCTTCGTGGGAAGAGAGTCATGCGCATGCGTTCCGGATTGGGTCGGGGATGGAGATCGAAATCCCCGCGTTCATAGGAACGCAGGGCGTAGTCGAGCACCACACACGCCACCTCACCTGAGGGAACCAGCAGGTCGTCGGCTATTGCCTTGACTTTCAATGCCAGTTTGGGATCGATGCCGCGATAGACCACCTTGCGGCTCTGTTGCTGTTTTTCCCACTGACGGTTGCGCTTGCGCGGCGCTGCCACACGCAGCGAGTCATAGAGGCTGGGTGGTTGAACGGGGTTGGGTGTTTCGGTCTTGTCAAAGGGGTCGCGTCTTCCGGTCATATCCACTCCTAGAACTTCATCACATGCTGGGTCAGCGCCTGATACTGCTTCGCGGCGCGACATAGTTCGTCCATTTCAAAGATCGTCTTGCCTTCGGCGGCGCATTCTCTGAGCAGTGTGGAGCGATGGATGGGCGGCAGGACACTCGTATCAAACCGTTCCATTAGGGTTTCCATTGTGGCTTTGCTCTCGCGGGTTTGTTCGTCGAAGAAGGTCGGCAGGATGCCCAATAGATTTCCGCGCCAGTTTTTCTTTTCCTGAAGCACACTCATCATGAGCAGCACCTTCGAGACGCCGTCTGCAGAAAGGAACTCGGTGGCAGTTGGCACGATCACCAGGTCAGAGGCCCAGACCGCACGTTCCTGGATACCGCCCACACTGGGCGCCGTATCGAAGAGGATGTAATGAAGTCCATCCTTGAAGAAGCGTTGGATCGATTGGCGGATGGCGGAGATGGGTTTATCCTGCGCGTTGAGCACGGTCTGGGCTGCCATTGTCTGCTGGTCACCCGGTAATAAATACAATCCCTCCCGTCCGGAAAAACGCACCCACGACTGCACAAAGGTGGTCTCCTGGGGGGTGCTTCCCATTGTGAGCAGATAAAACGCGCCGGGCTCGGGGTTGCGTCCCAGGGCGGTGGCGGATTGTCCCTGTGGGTCCAGATCGATCAGCAGAACGCGCCGGCCCTTTTGGGAAAGACCGTGGGCAAGGGAAACGGCGGTGGTGGTTTTGCCGACCCCGCCCTTTTGATTGGCAATGCAAATAACTTTGGTGGACATAAGATGGATTTCCTCGAATGGGTTATGGATTAGCGGAGAAACGCGATCACCAGCAGAACGATGATCAGCCCCACTGCGATAGGGCCGAAGCAGGTTGCCACACCGGAAAGAATTCCTGCAATCATGATTTACCCTCCTTTCATTTCCAACTGGTTTGGTTCATCCACAGGGTGGATGTCGGATTGGGTTGGAATGGGTGTTTCGACCGGGATCATGCCCAGCTTTTGCAGTTCCCTGCGGATGATCAAGGCTGCCTGAGCCTTGGGAGCGCGGTACTCACGCTGCGCCAGATCGTTCAGCGCGGTCAGTTCGTAATCCCGCAAATGGATGATGACTTTCGCCATGTTCACCTCGTGTGAAAAAAATAAAAGAGCCGTACAGTGACGGCTCTTTTATCAGGCGTGAGTCAAGGAATTACCCAGTTTGATTTATGGGAATTCTACGGAAATTCATAAATGCAAAAATTAAATGGTTGAGTGGCGTGAATCGCCAATGTGACTGGTTGTATTGTTTTGGAAAATTTGAATCCAAAATGATTGGAAACGCTTTTCAGGAAATATCCTGACGTATGGGTTCCAGTTTGCTTCCTCCCTGAATTGAACTTGCAGTTGCCTTGCTTACGCGATTTCTTTTTCGCGCTCCTGTATGCGGGCAGACTTTTTCGCCTTTGCCCGGCGGCGGATTTCATCAATCGCGCGCTGCCGCCAGACACTGTAGTAGGTTTGTTCGGAGACAATCGGGGAGCCGTCTGAATTGGTTCCCAGATGCTCGGCGATCAATTCCCCAAGCGTGAAGACATCGCGCATCGGGTCGCGATTTTCCCACTTCATGGCAATGGGGAGCCAGCGCTCCAGGGGAAAAGTGGGTTTGCGACCGCGTCGAGCCGGCATGTTGAAGAGGTCAAAGGGTTCGATCATCTGTGGTTCAGGGGGAGTGGTTTGGATTTGCACCACTTCCTTTTCCTTCAATTCATAGCCCCACAGATTCATGAACGCCTCGGTCCAGCTTCCTTTTTGCGGATGATGGAAGATGGATTTCTTCAAACGGATCAACTGGTCGATCCAAAGACCGAGACCAACTCCAACCGTGACCAATATCATCAGCAGGACCACATGATACATGATGGCGACTTGCGCCATTGCGGTGCCCAGCCCGGTTTCGAGGTTGTCATAGGACCAGGTGAGGTGCAGCAAGATACCTATGAGGGCAATCTTGAGCAGGACAATCAGGATCATTTTTTTGGGTGAACCATATTTATTGGCTCGAATCAAGGAATAAAGTTTCATGGGTCGAAGATTCTACCTGAGATAAATTTCACAAAGAAGATAAAAATTGTTTACATTTTTGAAATTCGATAAATAGGACATTATTTATAGGAAATAAATGCTCCGATGGTTAATCGCATTTGATTTGGACAGTGGATCTGAATTTTCATAATCAAATTATCAAACATACTGGACTCAAACTTGACTCTCGCCTTGTAAAACAGTGGGGAAGTACAACATTGAATGAAGAGGAAGTAATGTGATGATGAAAATGAAAATTAATATGCAGGAGGACTGATCTTGGAAAACACTCCTCCACTGGATGCAGATCGCATTGCCCTGCGACTGATGTTCAGGGCAATCGCAGAGTATGGTCGAAAAGTTCGATTGCGCCGGCAGGCTGCGGATGAAAAGACGGAACCGATGGATCCAAAACCGGATCAACAGGTTCGTCAACCACGAAAAAAGAAGAAGGCTGTTTTACACCGCGATGAATAGCGAATGGTAATGATTGGAGACTTTGCATGGCTTTTCTCAATTGAAAATTTAATACACTGGGCGTATCCCTCGCTGTGAACGACAGGTATAATTCCCTGTTGGAGCGCAAATAATGACTGATGACGAATGGCTGACAATCCAACAGGCGGCGAAAGTGAGCGGTTATCATGCCGAATATCTGCGCATCATTGTTCGAGCGGGGAAGGTGGTTGCCCATAAATTTGGTCCGGTCTGGGCAATCAGCAAAAAGTCCCTGCTGTCCTATCTGAAAACTGCGGAAAAATCCGACGATAGGCGGCATGGTCCCAAAGTGATCAAAAAATAAATCCTTTTTACACGACCCGTTGTTTGCTTGTTAAAAATACATTTTACTGGTAAAATGTATTTGCACCGAATAACGGGCGCGTAAAGTGCTGGAACACGATACACGCCCTGACCCAACCCACCGATATCAGCGGTAGGCGGGCTATTCGTATTATAGCCTCTGCAAACGCCCTGGTGGGATTCCATCGGGGCGTTTTGCTTTCCGGCTGGGGGAAGTGAAACGCCCAAACAAGGAGACAACCTATGGATGTTCAATTTTTGACTCGTAAAGCCGCCCGGGTGGTCATGCCAGACCGGGCGTCAACTCTCGCAAATCTCTCCGTGCTGCGCCAGGAATGGGAGCAGGCTGCGGAAGGGGACAGCCTGATCAATGTTCCCGCCTCGGTTGGGCTGCTTCTTTTTGATGTCACTGCCAGATTGGGGTTGACCCGGGAGGAGCAGGCCCAGGTGTTGGGCGACCAGCTTTTCCGGGAGGCATTGGTCAAGTTGCAACTATAGCAGTTCAGGAATGACCTAAAGGGATCCAGCCAGCCATGATCCCTTCAGGTATCGAAACAAAACAAATAACAAAACTTTTTGGAGTTTTCTATGGGTAAAAGAGCAGTGATTTATGTCCGCACATCATCCGAACAACAGGGCGAAAAATGCAGCCCTGCCGAACAGGAATCGGATTGCCGGAAGTTTGCCGCACAACAGGGGCTGGTGGTTGTCAATGTATATCGCGATATCGAACGGTATCGTGTCAAAAACAAATGGGTGGAACCCTCTGGGACACGCTATGACCGCCCTGCGATGCTGGCAATGCTTCGCGATGCCGCTGACGATCAGTTCGATGTCATTCTCGCATGGCGGGAGGACAGGCTTTATCGCGGCATGCGGGCAATGCTGTTGATCCTTGAAACGATCCAACAGCACAACCTGACCATCATGCTGGCGCTGGAAACCTTTGATCCGGCAACGGCTCCCTTGAAAGCCTGGCTCGCCCAGGTGGAACTGGAGAATATCAAGGAACGCATGACGATGGGGGTGAAGGCGCGTCTCAAGGCTGGCAAGGCGAATTCGGGTCAGGATCGGTATGGCTATCGCCGTGTGGGGGAACAGATCGAAGTGGTTCCGGAGGAGGCGAAATGGGTCCAGCAGATATTTGCCTGGTATATCGCCGGCGTTTCGATGCGCGAGATGCGCAGACGCTTGATCGCGGCAAATGCCCCTCAAAAGGATACGACGGCTATTCGTCGAATCCCGTGGTCTTTCAACAGCCTTAAGGGAATTCTGCACGGAGCCGGCGACTATGCCAGGGGCGTCAAAACCCAGAGTCGGGAAGGGGAACAATTTCAAATGAAGCTTATCCCCATTCTGGATATGGATACCTATCGAAAATTCATGGAGTTGAGGGAGAGTTATATCCATCCGGCGCAACAGGTTCCAAAAATTGATTTTCTGATCCGGGGTTTGCTTTACTGTCCATGCGGTTACAAGATGGGAATTCGCATCTCGAAATCATCCCGCGATCAATGGGATGGCGAATGGGAAGTCGGCAGGATTCGGGGCAATTACACCTGTGTTTGCAAGCACGACGAACTTATATCCCCTGATTGTCCGCGTTACGTAAAAAATGCGGAGGCGGATCGAAATGTCTGGCGGCAGGTTTGTAATGCCATCAATCACCCCGAACTTCTCCTGGAACAGGCGAAGATTCTGGTCGATGAGTTGAAAACGGATGCGCTGATAAGCGGGAACGACAAGGAACTCATTGAGAAGGAATTGGACAACCTGGTCGTGGGCCGGCAATGGGTGATCACCCAGGCGAGGAAGGGGGTTATCTCCGAGGCTGACATGGATCAACATTTGATGGATATGTCCATAAGAGAGGTGGACCTAAAGAAGCAACTGAATGCCATCCAGGATGCGGTTGATGCTCAATTGCTGGTTGATTGGGAGGGAAAGGTTCAGCAATATCTTGCTGATTTGAAGGAGGGCATTCAGGCATTGCATCGCATGCCTGAAGCTCCCGCTGAACAGCGAAGAGTCGTTGAGTTGAAACGCCAGATTATTGAAACCCTTGTGGAAAAAGTTTCCGTTGACCGGGATCACCAGTTCACCGTGACGATTCGCCTGCATCTGCTGGGCATTTTGGAGAATACAACCGGCAATGGCGGCAGTTCCAGCAATGGTGGACAGTGGCCGACGGGCGGAACTGGAAATCGATCAAATCCTTCCAGTAGAACAACAGGATTCAAATCGCTGATAGGTCATATCCGGGTGAGCGCCAATTGGATCATGCAGGGCATGTAATCTGGAGATAACAATGAAACCACGTGCAGTGATTTATGTTCGCACATCTTCTGAACATCAAGGTGAGAAATCAAGTCCGGCGGAGCAGGAAGCGGATTGTCGGAAATTGGCTGCTGATCAGGGATTGAAGATAGTCGGAGTGTATCGGGATATTGAAAAATATCGTGTCCGGAATAAATTGGTGGAGCCATCCGGCACGCGATCCGACCGCCCCGGGTTGTTGTCCATGCTTAGAGACGCATCCAAGGGTGAATTTGACATCATTCTTGCATGGCGTGAAGATCGTCTTTACCGGGGTATGCGTTCCATGCTTCTGGTGTTGGAGACCATTCAGGAACACAAGATACAGATCATGCTTGCCAGGGAAACTTTTGATCCCAAGATTGCTCCGCTTCGTGCGTGGGTTGCACAAATGGAGCTGGATGGGATGAAGGAACGCATGACGATGGGTGTAAAAGCCCGTCTTAAATCAGGCAAGGCAAATACCGGGCAGGACCGCTACGGCTATATGCGGGTTGGGGATGCCATCGAAGTGGTTGAGGATGAAGCGTTTTGGGTCAGGCAGATCTTTGCCTGGTATGTGGAGGGAGTGCCGATTTTGGAAATTCGCAAGCGGTTGATTGCGGCGAACGCGCCTCAAAAGGGCAGCAGCATCCCAAGGAGAATGCAATGGGCAAGGTCAAGTATTCAGGCAGTATTGATTGCCGCCAAGGAATATGCCTATGGCATTAAGATTCAAACTCGCAAGGGTGAATCCTTCCAGATCCCGGTTCAACCCATTATTGATACAGTAACGTATGAAAGGTATCTTCGTGTACGGGAGAGCAAAAAGACACATCCGATTAGAAGCATCAAATATGATTACCTGATCGGCGGTAAGCTTTTTTGTGATTGCAATTACAAGTGGGGTGCAAGAACCAACAAGTCCAAGAGGAATAGAAAGGGTGAGTTGATCAGGCGAAAAACACCCGTTCGAGTCTATTATTGTGGACAATCACATAAGGACCAGGTTTCACCAAATTGCCCGCGGCACATAGGGGCTAAAAAGGCGGAGGATATTGTCTGGCAAAAGGTTTGTGCTGCGATGGACAAACCTGATTACCTGCTCGGTCAGGCGCGACAGATAGTTAATCAAATCAGGGAAAGCCAGGGCACATTGGAGCAGGATCGGATAAGAATTGAGAATCAGTTGGAAGCGGTACTGACAGAGCGGCAATGGGTTATTACCCAGGCACGCAAAGGTGCTTTTACCACCAATGACATGGAATATCAGCTGAGCCAGCTTACCTTTCAGGAGGTAACTCTTAAGCAGGAACTTGCCACGCTTGGAGAAACCATCAATATTAATGCCTTGAATAATTGGGAGGAGAATGTGGTCGAATTCTTGGCTGACCTGAGAGCCGGCGTTGAGGAGTTAAAACTTGTTGCTCCCCAGACGCCTGAGGAGCAACATGATATTTTTGTGCTTAAGAAACGGGTTGTTGATACTTTAGTTGAGCGTGTTGATATCGATATAGACCGAAATCTTTTTGTACAGATCCGACTGAATCTTCTCGATATTCTACGAAAAGATGCTGAGTCCGGAGGCTCTACTGCTGGGGTACAAAATTTTGAGGTCGGAACTTATACCCGTATACAATCAATCCCCGCTCGTCTCCGTCATTTCTCATCTTGCGCGTAACCATTTCGACGGGCATGCCGATCTTGACTGCGTCGTTGTCCACATCCGTGAGTTGAGCCGTGAGCATGGGACCTTCGTCCAGTTTGACGAGCGCCACGGTGTAGGGAGCCTGTGATTCGTACCCGGCGGGGGCTTCATAAATCGTGGTGAAAGAATACACTTCACCCTTGCCGCTGAAGGTATATAAGTCCTTGGCTTCGTCGCCGCAGTTCGGGCAGACGTCGCGCGGGGGAAAGATTTTATGGTCGCAGTGCGGGCAAACCTCGCCGACGAGACCGTATCGTTGTTTTTTGAGCCGCCAATGTCGTGGGATTTCCATGATTGCCGTTGTTCCTTTCTTCGAGGCTAATTTTATTCAGGGCGGCTCTCAAAGACTATCAGAGTTTTTGCGTGTAGCCAGAATTGTAACTACGATAACTTCCAATTCAAACTGGCGAGAAGAATGCAAATCAAGCATCCCTGATTAATCACCATTCACCATTCACCATTCACCATTCTCTATTCACCATTCTCCATTCACCATTCTCTATTCACCATTCTCTATTCACCATTCTCTATTCTCTATTCTCCATTCTCTATTCTCCATTCTCTATTCTCCATTCTCTATTCTCCATTCTCTATTCTCCATTCTCTATTCTCTATCCTATCATCCCCCTGCTATAATCCCCGCCTGCATGAAAATCCTTCTTATCAACCAGGTCTTCGTCTCGCCCGAAGAGCCGGGGCATACCCGCCACTTCGAGATGGGGAAGTACCTCAAAGATCGCGGACACGAACTTGTCATCGTCGCCAGCGATTTGAATTATCAGACCGGTCAACGCACCGTGGCGCGGCGCGGACTTTACGCCGAGCAGTCCTTCGACGGCGTGCGCGTCCTGCGTTCATATATTTATCCCGCCATTCATCGCAGTTATTTCTGGCGCGTGATCGCCTTCTTCAGTTTCATGTTCTCATCCATTTGGACCGCCCTGCGCGTCCGCGATGTGGATTTGATCATCGGCACCACGCCGCCGATCTTTCAAGCCGTTTCGGCGTGGCTTGTGGCTGTAGCGCGGCGCAAACCGTTCCTGCTCGAAGTGCGCGACCTGTGGCCCGAATTCGGGATCGGCATGGGCGTCTTGAAAAACCCGGTCATCATCGGACTCTCGCGCTGGCTGGAGGCGTTCCTCTACAAACGCGCCACGCACATTCTGGTCAATTCGCCCGCCTACCGCGATTACATGCTTGCCAAAGGCGTATCCGGCGGCAAAGTAACCTGCATCCCTTACGGAACGGACGTGGAGATGTTCAATCCCTCCGTGGACGGCTCATTCATTCGCAGGGAACTCAACCTCGAAGATAAATTCGTGGTTTTGTACGCTGGCGCGCTCGGTCAGGCAAACGACATGGATACCCTCTTGCGCGCCGCGCAACGCCTGAAACCGTACGACAAAATTCATTTTGTCGTTTTCGGCGACGGCAAGGAACGCGCCCGCCTCGAAGCCGAAGCGAAAAACAAAAACTTATCCAATGTCCTCTTCGCGGGCGCGCGCCCCAAAAAAGACATGCCGCGCATCGTCGCCTCCGCCGACCTCTGCCTCGCCATTTTGCAAAATATCCCCGCCTTCCGCACCACCTACCCGAACAAAGTCTTCGACTACATGGCGGCCGGACGCGCCAGCCTCATCGTCATTGACGGCATCACGCGCGAATTGATCGAGTCCGCGCGCGGCGGCGTTTATGTTCAACCCGCGGACGACGCCATGCTCGCGCAAAAAATCCTCGAACTCTCGCAGAACCCGGCGCTGGTCAAAGAGATGGGCGCAAACGCGCGCGAGTATCTCGTCGAGAATCTCGACCGCCGCAATAAGTTGAATGAAACGCTGATCCTGCTGGAGAAACTCACAAAGGCATGAAAATCCTTGTCACCGGCGGGACGGGATTCACCGGCTCGCGCCTCATCCCCCTCCTGCTTAAAAACGGATTCCAAGTCCGGGCCTTTGCGCGCCCCACAAGCGACCGGTCGCCTCTTTCCGCGCTCGAAGTGGAGTGGACGACCGGAGACTTATCCAACGCCGAATCCTTGACCGCCGCCCTGCGCGGCGCGGACGCGCTCGTCAACCTCGCATCGCTCGGTTTCGGGCACGCAGAATCCATCCTCAGGTCCGCAAAAGAGGCGGGCGTCAGGCGCGGAATCTTCATCGGCACCACCGCCATCTTTACGCAGTTGAACGCATCCAGCAAAGCCATCCGCCTTGCCGCCGAAGAAGCCATTCGAGCCAGTGGGCTGGATTACACCATCCTGCGCCCGACAATGATCTACGGCGGACCGCGCGACCGCAACATGTGGCGGCTGATTCGATTCCTGCGTTATTCGCCGGGCATCCCCATCTTTGGAGACGGCGAGTCTTTGCAACAACCCATCTTCGTGGACGACGTTGCCCAGGCTGTGTTGCTTGTTTTGCAAAACAAAAACGCCGTCGGCAAGAGTTACAACATCGCGGGCAAAGACCCGCTGACTTACAACCAGGTCATTGACGCGGCGGCATCCGCCCTTGGCAAACGCGTCTGGAAACTTCACCTGCCTTACATGCCCGTCGTTCGCTCGTTGCAGTTCGCCGAACGGATGAAACTTCGCCTGCCCGTCAAAGCGGAGCAGGTATTGCGATTAAATGAAGATAAATCGTTCGCTTATGAAGAAGCCCAAAAAGACTTCGGTTTCACCCCGCGCAGTTTCGAGGAGGGGATTGGGTTGGAGGCGGAGAATTTGAAGCGAAAAGTTTTCCGTTCGCCCCACAACGCGGACGGCGGGTGACTGTGGGCGCGTTGCGGGGCGATTTCGATTCCTTCGCCAATGAAATCAGGAGGCGACGCGGCTGATCTGCACCCGCCAGGTCTCGGGACCTTCTTCAAGATATTCCCAGCCAAACAACCCGCCGCGTTCATGCGAGAATTGATAGAACAGGGGCTTCGGGTCGTGATCGTTGATCAGAATAAAACTTTGTCCCACTGCGAGGTTGTCGAAGGTCTGAAAGATCTTCGGGTGTCGGTCACGCGGGGGGATTTCCCGCACGTCCAGATTGGTTGTAACGTCGCTCATTTTGAAACTCCTTTGATTGATGATATTTTCAGCGTTTCACGAAAGCGCGCGGGTTGCGCGGAATTTTCGCTCTTCGCCGATTTTATAAACTTGACAAGCCCATCGCGCGACAGGCTTCATCTTTGCGATGACGTAAGAACGGTAAAAGGGATATTCTAAACAGCGCATCACCCCGCTTTCATAATTTTTTCTCTAAAAACTTTTTTAGCGCGAGAGCGTTGTTATGCTCTGTGTCGTGCGCGCTGTAGAGAAGCGTCACGTCGCCTTGGTTTGCGGCTTGCAGGATGGGGTCCCACGCTTCAGGGTTGGACTTTAATTCAGCCTGATAGCGCTTTTGAAATTCGCTCCACTTGAGCGGATCATGCCCAAACCAATTTCGCAGGTCGGCGCTGGGAGCCGCGTCCTTCAGCCAGGCTTTCATCTTCAACGCTTCTTTCTTCATGCCGCGGGGCCACAAGCGTTCGACCAGAAAGCGCGTCCCATCGCTGGCTTCCGCTTTTTCGTACACGCGTTTGATTTTTAGCATGGCCGCTCCTTTCATACTTTCGTCATTGCGAGGGTGTTTTTCCCGAAGCAATCTTAAGGATTGGTTCGCCGTGAAGAGCGTGGCTCGCAATGACTTATTGGGCGATAATTTCTTTCTCCGACAAACTCTTCAACAGCAGATGAAAGTAAACAAGACCGCCGTACTCTTCCCATGCATGGATGGCTTGACGAGTGGTTTCGTAATTCAACTTTTCAGGCAGATTCAACCAACGCTGTAAGTTGTTGCGCGCGCCAACATCGTCGGCGGGAAAGATGTGCGTGCGCCCAAGCCCGCGCAGGAGAAAATATTCCGCCGTCCAGCGTCCGATTCCTTTCAGATTACATAAACGCTTAATCGCGTTTGCATCGTCGAACGCGTTGATTTCGTCGAGATTCACTTCGCCCCGCGCAATAGACTGGGCGAGTCCCGTGATGTAGCGCGCCTTCTGATAACTGAATTTCATCTTTCGCAAATCTTCAACGTCCGCGTTTGCCAGTTCCTGCGGGCGCGGAAAGGCGTGGAAGATTCCGTCGTCATTCTTAAATGTCAATCCGTATCTTTCTATCAAACTGTTGAGCAGGCGAATGCCCATCGTCAACGTGAATTGCTGGCAGGCAATGGCGTTGACCAGCGTTTCAAAATACGAATGTAAGCGCGGCGGTTTGAACCCGCGAAACTTTTCCGCGACTGCTCCTAACTTGTCATCGTGTTCAGCCAGGCGATAAAAGCCGTCCAACTTGATATGGATTCCGAGCAAACGCTCCAATGCGCAGACGACTTGATTTTTGAGCGCGTCATTCTCCGTTTGACCATAAACAGAAATCTGCAACTTTGAGTCAGATTGAGCGACCGCGATTTCAAACGGCTGATCGCTTTCGCTGACGAGAACGCGGCGATAGGTTTCGCCGTCCCAGCGGTCAACAATGTTATCGGGGCGGCGGCGAAGCGCCCAAACGGTAAGGTCAAGCCGAAACGGCGAAGCAGGTTCAAGGTCAAGAGAGAAGCGGTTCACGACATCCTATAAAATTTATTTCGTCAGCGCTTTTTCAAACAACTCGCGCGTGGCTTCGTAACAGCCTTCTCCGCAACAGGGGAGTTTGCCTACCGAAACAATCTTTCCATCCTTGATGCTTGGATACGACATCTTATGGCGGAGTTTCGTCCCGTCGCTCAGCATGACGGTGGGCGTTCCGCGCACGCCGAATTTTTCCTTGCCGAGTTTGCCTTCTTCCAGCACGGCGGCGCGGGGTTGATCGCTGTTGAAGAGACGGGTGAAGCGCTCCAAGTCGAGGTTGGCTTCGCGGGCAAGGTCAAGCATGACTTCGCGCTTGCCGATGTTGCGACCTTCGGCGAAAAACGCGCGGCGGATTCGCAAGTCAAAATCTCTCCCGATGGATTCGCCCTGTTGAAAGGCGCACCAGGCCGCGTCGAAGGCGGGAAGCGTGGTCGTGGGCCAGTCGTCGCCGAACGGTTTGAATGTCGCCTTCGGCTCTTGCAACGCGGCGAGCCAAATTTCCAATTCCAGTTCGTGGCGGTCGGGCGGACCTCCGCCGTAAACTTCCAGCGGAAAAGCCTTTTCCACCAACCGAACCCGCCCTTCGTATTCTGGCGCTATCTCATGCAGGCGAACCGCCGCAACATAGCACCACGGTCAGTAATATTCGCCCCATTGCCATAATTCGGGAATATTGGTTGCGTTCTTGTGTTGTTCTTTTTTAAATTCCATAATCGCCTACTCCCCTTTGATTCTCCCGATCAAATCCTCCGCCTTGAACGGACCCGCTTCCGCAATTAACGCAGTCGCATCTTTGACTTTTTTCCACACATTCCACAGCAACACGCCGCGCACGCGTCCGCCGTCCAGATAATACACCGCGCCTTTTTGGAAAGGCTCCTGCCAATCCGTCACCATTTCCATCTTACTGCTCAACTCGCCCACCGCTTCATAACCGAACTCGAACAAATCCGAATAAAACTGCGGCGTATGAGTATAAGATTCATTCGCGCCCGCCATGTTGCGCCCCGCCTGTTTGCCCATCATCAACGCGTTATCTTCATGCTCCACGCGGAACATCTTTCCCAACGCCGCGTGCGGGAACATCGCCACATCGCCCGCCGCGTACACATCGGGCGCGGAGGTCAGCAAATGTTCATCCACAACGATTCCATTTTCAACTTTTAGATTGGCGGATTTCGCCAGCTCGACATTCGGGCGGACTCCCAACCCCGCCACAATTCCATCCACTTCAAAGACGCGCCCGCTTCGCGTCTGGACTTTGAGGCTGGTTCCCGTTTCTTCGATATTCGCCACCCCGTCGGCAGGGACAAGTTCCACGCCCTTCTTGCGATACGCGTCGTTCAAAAACTGTGAAAGTTCGGGCGGGTAAATATTCTCGCCGATGGAATTTTCCAAAAAGACCATCGTCACCTGCTTGCCCTGCATATTCAACACCGCCGCGATCTCCGAGCCGATGAATCCCGCGCCGATGACGAGGAAGCGGTTGCCTTTCTCCGTTAACTCGCGCAGGCGTTGATAATCTTGAAGCGTGCGATAGTAAATAATATGCTCTCCGCCAAACGGAAGATGAATCGGCGCTCCGCCAGTGGCGATTAAAAGTTTTTCATAAGCGTACTCTTCCCCTTTATCGTCACGGACATGCTTTTTTGCGGTATCCAGTTCGGTCGCTTTTCGTCCGAGATGAAAATCTACTTTGTCAAATTTATCCGTCCCGCGCCAAATCTTCTCCAGCGGGCGACCCTTCCACAATCCTTTAGAAAGAGGCGGGCGACCATAGGGCATATCCGCTTCCATGCCAATCATGCCGATTGAACCTTCCGCATCCACCTCACGGATTCCACGCACAGCGGCGTCCGCCGTCATTCCGCTTCCGATGATTAAATATTTATATGTTTTCATGCTTTGCCCTTTCACAATCGGCAGGCCGTTGTGCGCCCCATTGACCAGAGCGCAAAGGGGGGGTGACCCCGCCTGCGCAAGTCACGAATTTGCGATTTTGTCGGCGTACTCGTTCGTGATGCCGACAATCCAGTTCTCGATATCGGCATCTGGCAGGATCGAATCAGCCTTGTACAGGACTTTTTCCTGGTAATTTTCCACCTGCTCGATGCCGCGTCCGATAATGGTCTTTTGAAACATTTCATCGTACGCGACCAGGACCGGAATGACGATGGCGACGTCTTTCTTCTCCAGCACGGCGTTGATTGCTTTGGTCGTCTCGGCGGGATTGTAATGCACGAGATGTCCGCACCATCCGTAACTATGCTCACTGATGCCGGTGGCTTGTTTGACGTGTTCCGCCACTTTGTCGAACAGTTCCCCCCATTCCTTGTCGTAAGCGGCGTCGCCGTAACCGATCAGAACAATGCCTTCTTTTTTGGGGTTTCTGGACAGTTCCCTGCTTCGTCTCAGGACGTTTTGCGGCAGGGTGTTGGAAAAGTCGAGCAGGGGAGCGATGTGTATTTTGGCTTTCGGGGTATAGCGTTCGATCTTTTCCGATTCGAGTTCCTCGATCACCTGGGCGTCGTTCTTCTGCCCCAGGATGGTGGGAATATCCTCGAAGGAGTGCGAACTGATCGTCAGGAAGATCGGCACGATGACAACATCCGTGAAGCCTTCGTTGTCGAATTCTTTCATACGCGTCGCGATGGACGGTTCGGTATATTCCATAAAGGCGGTTTTGATGCCTTCGATGGTCCCGCCTGCAAGAATTGTTTCGCGCACTCGCGCCTCGAGATCGGTCAGGGCTTTTCTCCATGTATCCGAACGCGAGCCGTGATTGACCAACAATAAACCGGTTTTTCGTTTGGACATTGACTGTTTCCTTTTCATGGTTGGTTTACTTTTTCGCCGCCTCATTGCCCTGACAGGATCCGGAAAAACCTGCCCGAACACGTCGAGGATTGCGGGTGGGCTGGCCTTTCAAAAATTTTGGCGGCTTACAGGTTGATACTATACCATAAATATTTATCATATTTATCTTAAAAAATAAGTCACGCTATAAATCATGCGACCGGATGGCGACGCGCTTTACAAGCGTTTATATCGAACCGCTTATTGACCAAAGCCCCCATCTAACATAAAATCCCACTCATCCCACTTCCAGATCGGAGGCGCCATGTCCGACAACGAACAATTGAACGCAATCGTCAACGCCGTCGTCGAAGGGGAGGCGGAAGACGCGGTCGCAGCCACACAAAAGGCTTTGGATGCGAAGGTTGACCCGCTGGTTATTCTCAACACAGGGTTGATGAGCGGCGCCGACGAAGTGGGAAAACGCTTCGAGCGCTTCGAGTATTTCCTCCCCGAATTGATGCTGGCGGGCCGCGCCCTCAAAAGCGCGATGGAGATTGTCAAGCCTGTCCTGTTGGAAAAATACGCGGACGCCGCAGACCAGGCCCGGGGGAAAGTCGTCGCCGCCACCATTCAGACAGACATCCACGACATCGGCAAAAATATCGTTTCGTCCATGCTGACCGCCTCGGGTTTCGAAGTGACCGACATGGGCGTGGATGTGCCGATCAAATCCATCATTGACAAAGCCGAAGAGATCGGCGCAGACATTATCTGCCTCTCCGCCCTGCTGACCACCTCGATGCCTTTTATGAAAGACCTGATCCAACTGCTCGAAGCGCGCAACCTGCGCGAAAAGTACATCGTCCTGGTGGGCGGCGCGTCCGTCACCGACACCTGGGCACGCGCCATCGGCGCAGACGGCACGGCGAAAAACGCCGCAGACGCTGTAAAACTCGCCCGCGATAAAGTTCAGTCCAGGGCATAAACGCGCAGAAACTGCGCGTTTATCTTCGCCCAAACCAGCTGGAGCCCCGCATGTTGAACTATCTCGAAATCCTCGACCGCGCCCACACGGGACCTTACATCACCGAAGAAAATTGGGACCTGGAAAAAGTCGCCATGACGGCGCGCCGTCTGGTGAAAAAATACAAACTGGAATGGAACAGGGAGGAACTCGTCACCGACGACGACGCGCTTTCCGAAGCGATCTGGCAGGCCGGTTATGAAATGGCGGTGGAACTGGGCGCGTACAGCCGAACCACCGAGCGCATAATTAAACTTTCACAGGACGAAATTGACGACGGCATCCGCAACATGCCGCAGGAAATCGTCATGGGCGAAGGCAAGGATGCGCGGACTTTGTATGCGCGGCATCTTCACGACGAGCGCGCCCCGCTATTCTTCGGCGGCTCGCCGGGCACGCCCGTTCCCGAACGAATCTTCCTTGCCAATGTCATGTCATACATGCAGGAGCCGCTGATAGACCTCGCCACCTGCGGCACGCTCGTCGAAGTGGACGGGCGCGAAGTCCGCACGGGCAACCCCATCGAAATCGTCTCCACGCGGCGCGAGTTGCAGTACATGCGTCAGGGACTGAAGCGCGTCGGCCGCGCGGGCATGGGCATGTTGGCGGCGCAGAGTTCCGTCTCGGAGTTGGGCGATCTCGCAGCGGCGCACCCCGATTATTTGCGGAAGTGCGATTCGCACCTCGTCCCGCTCCTGAACGAACTAAAGATGGACCATCGCAACATCTCGCGCGCGGTCAATTCGCTGGAATACGGCATGATCAACGCCTCCCTGCCGTGCGTCATCGTCGGCGGGCTGGGCGGCGGACCGGCTGGTTCGGCGGTGGTGAACGTCGCTTCGTTTCTAGCCGCAAACATCACCTGCCTCGCCGATTATCACATCCTGCATCCCATTCATGTGCGGCACGTCGCCACCTCCACGCGGGAGGTTTTGTGGGTCATCAACGCCACGGCGCAAGCCTTTGCCCGTCACGCCCCTGCCGTCATCGTCGCGGATATTTACCCGAAATCCGGCGCAGGCACGAAGGAACTGCTTTACGAGACCGCCGCCAACGCCATTGTCAACGCAGCGAGCGGGGCGCACCTCGAAGGCTGCGGCGCGGCGGATGGCAACGCCCCCCACTGTTCGGGGCTGGAAGCGCGGCTCATGGCGGAGGCGGCGCTGGCGGCCCATCGCATGAAGATGTCGCTCAAGGAAGCGAATCAGTTTGTCCTCCAATTGTTGCCGAAATATGAGCATGTCTTCACGCAGGAGGGCAACCCCGGCAAACCGTTTGACGAAGTGTATGACACAGTCAATATCCGGCCGCTGGATTTCTGGCAGAAGATGTATGACGAAGTCAAAACCGAATTGAAGGAAATGGGTTTATATCTGTAACGCAATCTCAGGGCGCGCCCTGTTGCGAAACCAAATTTGAAAAGAGGAATGAGATATGAGTACCCCCGTAATCCTTGCCATCAACATCGCCATCCTTGTCGCGCTTGGCTTCGTCGTCAAGACCGTCAAGTCTGACCCGACCCAAAAGGGCGGATTCAATTTCAACTACACCACCTCCGACCTCGTCATCATGGCTGTATTGGGCGCGCTCGCGGGCGTGATCAACACCTGGATGGGCAACGTCTGGTACGCCGCCAACACCGTCAGCCCGATCTACGGCGCCGCCCTGCAGGGGACGTTCATGTGGGCGTATATCCTCGCCTACTTTCTCGTCCGCAAATCCGGCTCCATGCTCATCATCGGCATCATCGAAGCCAGTGTGGAAGCGTTACTCGGCAACCAGGCGGGGCTCTCCACATTGGGCTGGGGCATCTCGCAAGGCATCGGCGCGGAAGTGGTCATGGCATTCTGCATGTACAGCAAGTTCGGCTGGCTGGCGCTCGGACTCGCTGGCGCGGGCGCGTCGCAGTTCGGCACCTTGTGGAGTTTCATCCTCTACGGCTGGTCGTCGCTCACCGATTACCTGATCGCCGCCCCCATCAACCTCATCTCCGGCTTCATCTTCTCGGGTCTGCTCGGCTACTTCCTCGGCGCGATGATCGCCAGGACAGGTCTCTTGCGGGCAACACGGCGCGGGGCTGAGTAGGTTTTTATTTCCGTCATTGCGAGGAGGACGACAGCCCGACGAAACAATCTCAGCGACAATCTTGCGAGATTGCTTCGGGCGGAAGAACACTGCCCTCGCAATGACGACAATTACGCGAGTCTTCATTGAATCAAACACTCCAGGAACCGCTCGTTCGCTGCGAACAAGTCACATACAAACATTACGGCAAAACCGCCCCCGCGCTCATGGATATAAACCTCACCATCCGGCGCGGGGCTTTTACGTTGCTCGTCGGTCCCTCGGGTTCGGGCAAGTCCACGCTCTGCATGGCGCTCACCGGCATCGTCCCACAAATCCTCGGAGGAAAATTGACCGGCGCAATCAACGTCAATGGGCGCGACGCTTCAAAAACCCCCGTGCAGGAACTGGCGCAATCCGCAGGCATGTTGTTTCAAGACCCCGAGTGGATGTTCGCCACGCTCAAAGTCGAAGATGAAATTGCCTTTGGTCCCGAAAATTTACGCCGCGACCCCAAACAGATCATCGAAAGCGTCGAAAAGACTCTCAACTTTGTGGGCTTGCAGGCGTTGCGAAAAAATCTCGTCTGGGCGCTTTCCGGCGGACAGACTCAAAAACTTGGTCTGGCGTCCGTCGTCGCAATGGACACGCCGCTCATCATCCTCGACGAACCCACCGCCAACCTCGACCCCGCCGCCACCCACGCCGTCCACCGCCTCATCCTCAAACTGCGCGACGAAGGCAAAGCCGTTTTGCTCGTCACCAAAGACCTCGACGAATTCATGGCGGAAGCCGACGACATGATCCTGCTCGCCGAAGGCCGCGTCCTTGCCCAAGGCGCGCCGCGCGACATCGTCGCCCAACACGGCGACAAAATGCTCGAGCTCGGCGTGTGGCTGCCCGAACCAACCGAGATCGGCCTGCGCCTCAAAGCGGATGGAAAATTCGACAAACCCGTTCCCCTGACAGTGGACGAAGCCGTGACTGTTTTTTCGGAAACGAAATTCCGCGCCTCCTCCCCCGACCAAAAACTGGTCGCTGAACCCGAGACCTTGATCCGCGCCGACAACGTGGAGTTCGTCTACGGCAACAACTTCAAAGCCCTGCGCGGAGTCTCCTTCGACATCAAGCAGGGAGAGATCGTCGCCATCGTCGGTCAAAACGGAGCGGGCAAAAGCACGTTGAGCAAACTCCTTGTCGGGTTGCAAAAGCCCACCGCGGGCGAAATGACCATGTTCGGGCGCAGCGCGAAGCGATGGAAAGTCCAGGATTTGGCGAATCACATCGCGCTCGTCTTCCAGAATCCCGAACATCAATTTTTATGCGACACCGTCCGCGAAGAGTTGGCGTACAGCCTGCTCGCGCAAGGCGTGGACGATGCAGAAGTCGTCAACAAACGCGTGGAAGAAATGCTCGCCCGCCTCGACATCGCCGACGCCGCCGACAGTCATCCGTTCTCGTTGAGCGCGGGCGCAAAGCGCAGGCTCGGCGTGGCGACCATGCTCATCGGCGGCAGCGCAAAACTGCTCATCGTGGACGAACCGACCTACGGGCAGGACCGCCGCCTGACCGAAAGATTGATTCATTTGATCAACAAACTGCGCGAAGAAGGCATCGCCGTATTGATGATCACGCATGACATGCGCCTCGTGGACGCGCACATTGACCGCGCCATTGTGATGGCGAACGGCGAGAAGATTTTCGACGGCAGTCCGAATGAGTTGTTCCAGTCGCCCGGGTTGATCGAGCGCGCCTCATTGCGGACGACCTCCCTGCGCCGTTTAGTGGACGGCTTGCGTTTACGCGGCGTCTCCGTGCCGGACGGTTTGAACACCGTGGACGATTTCATCGGAGCGATGCAATGAGCGAACATTCCCTGCGCTACATCGAAAACGGCTCGTTCTTCAACCGCATGGACGCGCTCAGCAAATTACTCTGGGCGCTGCTGGTCATTCTGACGACCTTCCAACTTGAAAGCAACCTCGCGCGCGCCATCATGCTCGCCGCCGTGATTTTCGTGATGATCGCGCTGGCGCGCGTTCCGCTTAAAACTGTCTTGCAGGCGACGCCCATCATTTTGATCATGGGGTCGCTGTTGTTTTTCGTCCACCTGTTCACCGCGCCTTCCGCTGAAACTGTCACAATCGCAGGCATGGACTTTGGCAAGGAAGGCTTCGACAAAGGCTTGCAGTATTTTTTCCGCATCACCATCATGGTGCTGGCGTCCTTCATCTTGATCTGGACGACCGACATCCGCGATTTAATGGTGGGGCTGGTCAGCATTGGGATGCCGTATCGTTACGCCTTCACCGTCTTCATGGCCCTGCGCTTCCTCCCCGTCGTTCAACAGGAGGTGGACGCCGTCAAAGCCGCCCACGCCATCCGCGGACGCGCCTCGCGCTCGCCGCTCCAGCATCGCTTCCGCCTGTGGCAGAGATATATGTTCACCGTTATTGTCAACGGATTGCGCAAAGCGGAGAACACCGCCCTCGCCATCGAATCGCGCGGCTTCGGCGCATATCCTGACCGAACCTTCGTCAAGGAATTTCGCTGGTCAAAGACGGGAATCGCCCTGCTTCTCGTGTTTGCCGCGTTTGCGGTCTGGTTAATTTTGTGGGGAAAGAATCGCGCCCTGTAGCCAGTCCATGCCGAAGAATTTTTTCATTGACCAACCTTCAAACCTCTCGTAGAATCCCAAGTCTGGAATTATATATAATTCTGCGCGGCTCTCCCCCGCCTTGTTTTTACGCGCGACCCGGAGTCTGAAGTATCCCAACTCCGGCGCGAAATTGGAAGATTTTACAGACCGTCCAACTCAATATTGAAAGGTGACTCATTAATGGCAAAGTATCGCGTGATGTATTGGAAGGATATTCCGCAGTCGTTTACGGTGGAAGCGGATGGACAGACGATAAGAAAGGAACTTTCGCAAAAAGTTCAAAATAAAATAGACGCCTATGCCATGGCGATCGGCGCGACTTCCTCGTCCGATTACGCAAAGGAATACAAACGCGGAGGCTGGGTCGAGCGCGAGGGCGCGGCGGAGGAAGTTGCCGAGGCGCTTCTGGCAGAGTTGGAAGCCGAAGCCGCGCGGGTGGAAATTCCGAGAAAAGGGCGGGGTTAGAGGATAGGGAATAGAGATTAGAGATTAGAGATTAGAGAATAGAGAATAGAGAATAGAGAATAGAGATTAGAGAATAGAGATTAGAGAATAGAGAATAGAGATTAGAGAATAGAGAATAGAGAATTGTGATTGATGACAAAGAAACATAATATCATTTTGCAACCGTCCGGGCGGCGCGGACAGGTCAACGAAGGTACGTCTGTCCGCACGGCGGCGCGGGAATTGGGCGTGGATATTGAGTCCATTTGCGCGGAGAACGCCACTTGCGGCAAGTGCATTGTGCTGGTGGAAGCCGGGCGTTTCGAGAAATACAATATTGATTCCAGCCGCGAGAACCTCTCCCCGGTTGGGACGGAGGAACGCGCCTACCTTGAGCGACGCCCGAAATTATTACAATCCAAAGGCTGGGAGATCGGGCAGGTGCGGCTCTCGTGCCAGGCGCGCATCTGCGGCGACGTGCTGATCAATGTGCCGGAGGAAAGCCGCGGCAACAAGCAGATTGTCCGTAAAAGCGCGGGCAATCGTGCGATTGAGGTCAAGCCCGCGATTCGCAAATATCTGGTCTCAATGGCTCCGCCCACGCTGGAGCGCCCCATTGCGGATTGGGAACGCCTTGCCAAGGGGCTGGAAACTTCGATGGGGCTGGTGCGCGGCGGCGAAGAAAACCTTCCGCGCTGGTATGACTTTGAAATTGATTACGCCTGCCTGCGAACCCTGGCGAAAACCCTGCGCGAATCAAAATGGAACGTCACTGTGACCGTGCGCAACGACAGGGAGGTCATCGCCGTGCAGGCGGGCTACCACGAAGACAGTTACGGCGCGGCGGTGGATATCGGTTCGACGACGGTGGCGCTGTACCTGTGCAATTTGCGAACCGGCGAATTGCTCGCCGCCGAATCCGAGATGAATCCGCAGATCGTGTACGGCGAAGACGTCATGTCGCGCATCCAGTACGCGATCGAACACCCCGACGGGCTGGAGAAACTGCACAAAGCCATCATCGCCACGCTGAATAAACTGCTCAAACAGGCGATTAAGTCTGCCAACATTTCATTGCGGGCGACGGCGAAGCGCTCCCCAACCGACGAGGAGGCCGCTTCGGGCAATGGGCAGGAGCGCCATCGCCATGACATAAAGGCGGACGATATTCACGAGATGGTCCTGGCGGGCAATTCCACCATGCACCATATTCTGCTCAACCTGCACCCCAGAGACCTGGGGCTCGCCCCCTATGTGCCGACCATTCACCGGTCGGTGGATGTCAAGGCGCGGGAGATGGGACTGCACATCAACCCGTCCGGCAACATTCATATCCTGCCGACCATCGCATCCTTCGTCGGCGCGGACACAAGCGCGGTCATCCTTGCCGAGGAGCCGCACAAGCAGGATGAGAACTGGCTGATCATTGACGTCGGCACCAACGCGGAACTTGTGCTGGGCAATCGCAAACGTCTGGTCTGCACATCCACGCCGACAGGACCCGCGCTCGAAGGCGCGCATGTGGAATATGGAATGCGGGCCGCCCCGGGCGCGATGGAACGCGTCCACATTGATGAAAATACGCTCGAGCCAAAATATAAAGTGATCGGCGTGGAGGGCTGGAACACGGATCACGCGGAGTTTGCCGGCCAGGTCAAGGGCATTTGCGGCTCGGCGATCATTGACGCGGTGGCGGAATTGTTCCGGGCGGGGATCGTGGACTCTCGGGGCAAGTTCAGGAAAAATCTGGAGTCGAAGCGCGTGCGGGAGGGCGAATCGGGCTGGGAGTATGTGATCGCCTGGGAGCAGGAAACCTCCATCGGGCGGGACATCCCGATCACCCAGCAGGATGTGAGACAAATTCAACTGGCGAAGGCGGCGCTCTTCACTGCGGCGCGGACGCTGCTGAAACGCAGCAACATGGAAAGCCCTGATAAAATCATTCTGGCGGGCGGCTTTGGAAGTTTTATTGACAAAGAGAAAGCCATGTTGATCGGGCTGATCCCCGATTGCGAGCTGGATAAAGTCTATGCGGTTGGCAACGCGGCCGGAGACGGCGCGCGGATTGCGCTGTTGAACACGGAAAAACGCAGCGAGATAGACGCGGTGGCGCGCACGGTGGAGCGCTTCGAACTGCCGACCGACCCGGAATTTCAGAATCAGTTTATGCTGGCGACGAGTTTCCCGCACATGAGCGAGCCGTTTCCGCACATCGCGCATTTGATTCCGAATCGCAAGGCGGATCCGCTGGCGAAAAATTTTATGAAGGGCAAGGATGCATGATGAAGGGACGAAGGATGAAACAAGGAGAGCAGGTATGAATAATTTTTTGGAACGATTGCACGGCGGGGAGATTCTCGTCGCAGACGGGGCGACGGGGTCGAACCTGCAAAAGATGGGACTCAAGCCCGGCAAGCCGCCGGAGGATTTGATCATTGACGACCCCGATACGATTTTGAATCTCGCCTCATCCTTCGCCCGGGCCGGGTCGGACATCATCCTGACCTGCACCTTCGGCGGGACTCGTATGCGCATGAAAGACTCGAAATATCAGGATCGGACTCCCGAGGTCAACATGCGCGCGGCGGAGATTGCCCGTCAGGCCGCTTCGTTGAACAACGGGCTGGTCGCCGGTTCGATGGGACCGGTGGGCGGACTCGTCAAGCCGTATGGACCCCTGGAGTTCGAAGATGTGAAAGCGACCTTCGCCGAGCAAGCCAAAGCCCTCGCCGATGGCGGCGTGGATTTATTGCTGATCGAAACCATGTTCGCGCTCGAGGAAACGACCGCCGCGTTTGAGGGCGCGCGCTCGATGACGGATTTGCCGATCGTTGTCTCGTTCAGTTATGACAGAGGCACGCGCACGATGATGGGACTCAAACCGAAGGACGCGATCAAGAAATACAGCGAGATGGGCGCGGCAATGATCGGCGCAAACTGCGGCACGACGCTGGAAAATATGGAAGCGGTGGTCAAGGAATATCAGGCGGCCAAGCCCGATGCGCCGTTGTGGGTCAAGCCGAATGCGGGCGTCCCGCACATGGATTTGGAGACCGAGCAGGGCGTGTACGACATGGGCCCCGAAGACATGGCGGCGTACGCAAAAAAATATGCGGCTCTTGGCGCAAGGGTGATCGGCGGCTGTTGCGGCAACACGCCGGAGCATATCGCGGCGATTGTAAAGGCGGTGAAGGGGTAAGCGGCAATTGGGGAATGGAGAATAGAGAATGGAGAATAGAGAATGGAGAATAGAGAATGGAGAATAGAGAATAGAGAATAGAGAATAGAGATTAGTGGTTGGCGATTGATTACGAGTTATGAGATATGCGACGCGTAATTCGTAATTGGAGATTAGGATGCGCGATGAGATTTTGAAGTTGCTGAACGGGGAGAAGGGTTCTTCGATCCCTGCCTTCAGCGGATTGATCCACGTAACGACCGCAGGGCTGGCGAGCGAAGGCTTGAAATTGAGCGAATCCCATCACGACGCCGCGAAGATGGCGCGGGCGGCGGCGGGCGTTTTCAAGTCCACAGGGATGCCTTCGGCGGCTTTGCCGCTGGATATTTGTTTTCCCGCCGAAGCGTTGGGCGCGGAGTTGATCTATTACGGCGATGACGAGATGCAATTTCCACAAGTGAAGAAATTGTTGTTTCAGAGCGCAAGAGAGATTGGAAAACTGGAGATTGGGGATTGGAAGCGGGGAAGGATTGGGTTGATCTGCGAGGCGATTGAATTGGCGAAGAAGGATATCGGCGGGCAGGCGGTCATCTCGGGGATGATCCCCGGCCCGTACACGTTGATGCTTTACATTTGCAAGGCGCAGAATCTATTCCTTGAGATGAAGAAAGACCCGCAAATGGCGCTGGACGCGCTCTTTCGCCTCTCCGCTTTCCTCGCGAACATCGGCAATGCCTATCGGGATGCCGGCGCGGACTTCATCACGATTCACGATATGGGCGGGTCGCCGGGCTTTATCGGTCCCGCAAAGTACGAGCAGTTCGTTTTCCCTGCGGAAAAATACTTGATCGAAAAACTGCCGAAGCCGCGCGTCCTTTCGGTGTGCGGAAATGTGGATAAATCCATTCAGTTGTTGGGGCAAACGGGCGCGGACGCGATCTCGGTGGATCAGACGACCGATCTCAAGGCGGCGCGCGAGGCATTGCAGGGGACGATGCTCTTTGGCAATATTGACCCGGTGGAGACTCTTTGTCGGGGAGACGAAGGCTTGGTCGCAGAATCCGTTCAAAGGGCGAAAGAGGCGGGGGTGGACGCCGTCTGGCCCGGCTGTGACCTTGTCCCGGAGACGCCCTTGAAAAATATCCGGCGAATGGCGGCGGTTTGAGCCGATGTTCGTCGTCTCGAAGTGTTTTTCGAGCCGCCCGGGCCGCTTCGCGGTAACTTGGGCTATGGTGGGGAGTTTTTCCAGAATAGCGAAACAGCCTGATATTGAAACAAATGTGCTAAAATATAGTCATCCCTCTTTAAGGAAACTGCATGTCCTCCAATAAAATCCGCGTCGTGGGCGCGCGCGTCCACAACCTAAAGAATATCACTGTCGAGATTCCACGCGACAAGTTCGTGGTCATCACCGGGCTTTCGGGGTCGGGAAAATCGTCGCTGGCGTTCGACACCGTCTTCGCCGAAGGTCAGAGGCGTTATGTCGAATCGCTTTCGGCGTATGCGCGGCAGTTTATCGGTCAGATGGACAAGCCCGATGTGGATTACATCGAAGGGCTGTCGCCCGCCGTTTCGATTGACCAGAAATCCACGTCGCACAATCCGCGCTCGACGGTCGGCACCGTCACCGAGATTTACGATTACATGCGTTTACTTTTCGCGCGCGCGGGCGTTCCGCATTGCCCCGAGTGCGGGCGCGAAGTTTCGAGGCAATCGGCGCAGGAGATCGTGGATAAGATCGCCAGCCTGCCCGAAGGAACGCGCATTTTAATCCTTGCTCCGCTCGTGCGCGGACGCAAGGGCACATATCAGTCCGTCTTCGAGGAGATTCGCAAAGCCGGTTTCACCCGCGCCCGCGTGGATGGAACCGTCCATTCGCTCGACGATGAGATCGAACTCGACCGCTACAAACAACACACCATCGAAGCCGTCGTTGACCGACTCGTCATTTCGCAGGAAGGCTCGAAGGAGGATAAAAAAGCCGCGCTCACCCGCCTGACGGATTCTGTGGAGACAGCGTTGAAGTTTGGCGAGGGATATCTCACTGTGTCGAAGGTTGAAAGTCAAAAGCCGAAGGTGGAAAGCGAAAACCAGAAAACCTCCAACCTGCAACCTTCAACCGATTTGCAATTCTCCGAGCATCTCGCCTGTCCCGAACACGGCTCGACCGTGCCGGAAATTGAGCCGCGCACCTTTTCCTTTAACACGCCCCAGGGCGCCTGCCCGGATTGCCAGGGACTCGGTTCCAAGCTGGAGATTGACCCTGCCCGCATCATCCCCGACGACAGCGTTTCTCTCAACGATGGCGCGATTGCCAGCATGGAGTGGGGCCCGCGCGAAGAAGGCGGATATTACTGGCATACGCTGACAACCGCCGCCAAGCACTACAAGATAGACCTCGACGCGCCTTTTCACGACTTGACGAAGGAACAGCAAAAAGTGATTCTGTACGGAACGGGCGAAAAGCAATTGCCCATGACGTATAAAAATTCAAGCGGGTTCGAGGTCAAATTTACGCGCGCGTTCGAGGGCGTGATCACAAACCTGGAGCGGCGCTACAAGGAAACCAACTCGGAATACATCCGCGAAAAAATTTCGGAGTTCATGTCCGACCGCCCGTGCCCGTCGTGCAAGGGCAGGCGTCTCAATCCCGCCGCGCTGGCTGTGACGGTGGATGGGGTGAACATCGTGCAAGCCAACTCGTGGCCCGTTTTGCAAACGCTGGAATGGGTGAAGAAACTGACGGGCAAGAGTTCCCCGCTGACCAATAAACAAAAGACGATCGCCGAGCGCGTCATCCGGGAGATTCACGAACGCCTGAATTTTCTCGTCAACGTGGGGTTGGATTACCTGACGTTGAATCGCTCCGCTGCGACCTTATCCGGCGGCGAAGCCCAGCGCATCCGACTCGCCACGCAGGTTGGATCTCGTTTAGTGGGCGTTCTCTACGTTTTGGACGAGCCGTCCATCGGCTTGCATCCGCGCGACAATTCGCGCCTGCTCGAAACGCTGAAGGGTTTGCGCGACCTGGGCAACACCGTCCTGGTTGTGGAGCATGACGATGAAACCATCCGCGATTCGGATTGGGTGATTGACCTCGGTCCCGCCGCCGGGGAGCATGGCGGGCAGGTCATCGCGGAGGGAACGCCCAAGCAGATTTTGGCGCACCCAAAGTCGCTGACTGGGCTCTACCTCTCGGGGCGCAAACAGGTCGGGGTCCCAAAAAAGAGGCGCGAAGGGAACGGGAAAAGCCTCAAGATCGTGGGCGCGTCCGCGAACAATCTCAAGCATATAGACGTGAACATCCCGCTGGGAAGGCTGGTTTGCATCACCGGCGTATCCGGTTCGGGTAAATCCACGTTGATGAGCGATATTTTGTATAACGAACTCGCGTCGAAGTTGATGGGCGCGCGAACGCAGGGCGGCGAGCATAAAAAGATTCTGGGCGTGGAGCATTTGGATAAGATCATCAACATTGACCAGTCGCCGATCGGCAGAACGCCGCGCTCGAACCCGGGGACGTACACCGGCTTGTTCGACGAGATTCGCAAACTGTTTGCGGAGTTGCCAGAATCGAAAGTGCGCGGCTACAAGCCCGGGCGTTTTTCGTTCAACGTGCATGGCGGGCGCTGCGAAGCCTGCCAGGGACAGGGAGAGTTGCGAATCGAAATGCAGTTTCTGCCGGATGTGTATGTGCCTTGCGATGTTTGCCACGGCCGGCGCTTCAACCGCGAGACCTTGCAGGTGATGTTCCGCGACAAATATTCGATTGCCGACGTGCTGGATATGACTGTGGATCACGCGCTGGAGGAATTCAAGAATCATCCGCAGATGTTGAATAAATTGAAACTGTTGCAGGAAGTCGGGCTGGGTTATGTGCGCGTCGGGCAGCCCGCCACGACGCTCTCGGGCGGCGAAGCGCAGCGCGTGAAGTTATCGAAGGAACTTTCTCGCCGCGCAACAGGGCGGACGCTCTACGTGTTGGACGAGCCTTCCGTCGGCTTGCACGCCGCGGACGTTCATAAATTGATCGAGGTCATGCAAAGACTGGTCGAGGCGGGCAACTCCGTTTTGATCATCGAGCACAATCTCGACATCATCAAAGTGGCGGACTGGATCATTGACCTCGGTCCCGAAGGCGGCGACCGGGGCGGCGAGCTTATTGCGGAGGGGACGCCGGAACAGGTGATGAAGGTCAGGGGGTCGTACACGGGGAAGTATTTGCGGGAGCATGTGCAGGGTAAAAAGCCATGAGGCTTGTGCTATACTGGATTTGATATTTCACAACGAGAAAGGGAACCTGCCATGGCAAGGAATATCGTGTTGACGTTGACGGGGAAAGACAGAATCGGTTTGGTGGACCAGGTCGCCAGTCTGGTGGCGAAGCGGGATGGGAATGTGGAGGCAAGCAAGATGGCGCGCCTCGGCGGCGAGTTTGCCATGCTGATGCTGGTCGCCATCCCGGAAGCCAATATCTCAAATCTTGACAGGGATCTTCAAACGCTGAGGGGCGAAGGCTGCCAGATTATCATGGTTCAGACCGAAGCGGACTCGAAGAAATACGCGGGCTGGCTGCCTTACGAGATCGAAGTGACCGGCGCGGATCACGAGGGAATCATCCATGAGATCGCGCATTTTCTCGCCTCGCGCGGCATCAACATCGAAAGCATGGATACCAGTTCCGCGCCCGCGCCGATGAGCGGGACGCCGCTGTTTACCATGAAGGGCGTGGCGCTGGTCCCGCCGCAATTGAATTTCAACGATTGGAGCGATTCGCTGGAGGAGGTTGGGGATCGGTTGAATGTGAGTGTGAAGGCAGAGGTCGTGAAGTAGTTTGTGTATAGAAGGCAGGGAGCGGAAGGCGGAATTAGGGTTTGCGGAATGAACGCGGCATGAATTTTTCGGGCATGGACATCCTTGCGCCAAGCATTTTGCCGACCTCCTCATAGCCTTTAATGAGTTCTTCGTGTTTTTCAGGTTGAAGATACTCGCAGTCCTTTGCAAAATCCAGCCAAACTTGAGTCTCTGTCGCTTCGCCGTCTGCGTCGGCAAGTTTGCTGACGAACATTTTTGGATATTGTCTCTTACGGAAGCCTTCTGCTATGTTTGCCGCAATGCTGCGAGAGGAGCGGCGGATCTGATCGGTGAGAGAATATTTCTCTTCTTTTGGAAAAACCCTGCTCTCTTTAAAAATTTCCATCGCCAACTTGTATGCCAGTTGACACACTTTCAAATCCCGATGACCTTTCAATTCCACATACGACATGAGATCCTCCTGTGAACGAAGTGTCTGTTTGAAATTTATAGCAACATAAAACTGCCTTCTGCCTACTGCTTTCTGCCTACTCCCTACTGCCTTCTGCCCACTCCCTACTGCCCTCTATTCAATCAACCTCCCATACTTCCTCAACACCCCCCTCGTTTCTTCATGCGGCAGCGCCTTTGCGCTGATCTCATGTCCAACCATATCCTCCGCCGCAACCAGCGAGTTGATGATCGCCTCTTCGGTCGCAAACACGGTCGCGGCGAAGACCGGATCGAGATTGAAATTGGAAAGCGCTTGGATGGATGATAAACCCTTCCCGTCCGGGCGCGCCGCTTGTGGATTGGCGGTGGAAAAAGCGAGGAAGATATCTCCCGAACCGTTCCCTCCAACCGAGCCGGTGCGCGCCATGCCGAGGGAAACGCGCCTCGCCACCCGTTTGAGTTGATGCGGCAAAAGCGGCGCATCCGTGCCGACGACGACAATCAGCGAACCGTCGTCCATTTTGTAGGGATCTTCGCCGCTGGATTTGCTCTCATCCGTCGGCAGGTGTTTCCCGACCGGGACTCCCGCAACCGTCAAAAAATGCCGCCTGCCGAAATTGGTCTGCGCCAGGACGCCCACCGTCCACCCGCCGAGATTTTCCGGCAATTTGCGCGAGGATGTCCCCGTGCCGCCCTTGAATTCATAACACATCATGCCCGTCCCGCCGCCGACGTTGCCTTCCTCGATCGAGCCGGATTTTGCCGAGTCGAGCGCGTGGAAGACATGCTCCTCCTTGACGAAGAATCCCTCCATGTTATTCAACCAGGCGTCTGCCGTCTCCGCCACAACAGGCAGACACCACGGCTGGAAGCGGAACCCGTTCCTCACCTCCCACTTGACGATTGCATCCCGCACCACGCCGACGCTGTGCGTGTTGGTAATGCCGACGGGCCCTTCCACAAACCCGCCTTCCTCCACCCATAACGCGCCGGTCATTTCGCCATTGCCATTAAAAGAGTGAATGCCCGCATAGACCGGCGTGAAATCCTCCCGCCCGCGCGGATGGATGATCGTCACGCCCGTGCGCGCATCCGTCCCTTCGATGATGGTGGAATAACCGACCGTCACCCCCGGCACGTCGGTGATGGCGTTGAACTCCCCCGGCGCCCCCTCAAATGGAATCCCCAAATCCCTTGCGCGTATCTTGTTCATTGATAATATCCTCTCTCCTCTATCGTGGATGACGAAATTATATCCGAGGGGCATGTAACGCAAGTCTATAGACTTGCGTTACATGCTGGTACAATGGGCGCATTAACTTTCAAAAGGATAAAAACATGGCGTTCGATACCGTAAAAGATGGGCTGGTCGTTTCGATGGAATATAAATTAACCGCGGATGGCGAGGTGCTGGACTCCTCCGATGAGGCGGGTCCGCTTCAGTTTCTGGCGGGATACGGCAACATCATTCCCGGGCTGGAAAGCGAAATGACCGGCATGAAGATTGGCGAGAGCAAAAATGTCACGGTTCAACCGGCCGATGGCTACGGCGAATTCGATGAAGAGGCATTTACCGACGTCCCGCGCTCGGAATTCCCGGCGGATCTGAAACTGGAAGAAGGCATGGAACTGTACGTCACCGACGAAGACGGCAACCATCAAGCCGCCTACGTCGCCGAATTCGACGACCAAACCGTCAAACTCGACTTCAACCACCCCCTGGCGGGAGCCGTCCTCGAGTTCTACGTCAAAGTCATCGCCCTGCGCGAACCGACGGACGATGAATTGGATCACGGTCACGTCCACGAGGACGGACATCGCCACTAACCGTAACGCCGAATTCAGTCGGCCGTGCCTTGTTCCTCGCAGCAAAGCAATCTGAATTTGCGCGGCGCGCCCCCATTACAGGAGCGGTTACCTCCCGCTCCTTTTTCGTTTCGCCCATTGAGGCGCCGCCTGCCGGATGCCGAAAATCAAGACGACCACCCCCAGCGCCAGTCCGCCAAAGTTGCCCAGAAAATCGTTGACTGTCTCCCATTGACTGCCGAAGAGATAGCCCAGCCCGCCATAGCCGAAGATCCAGACCGTTTCGCCCAAAGCGTCGTACCTCAGCCATTTTGCGAAGGAATATCGCGTAACGCCGGAAAGCAAAGTGATCGGCAGGGCAATTGCCGTGACCAAAAAACGGGAAAAGAAGATGGAAAGCGCGCCCCATTTACGAAAAGTTAACTCGGCTTTTTTCCAGCGCCGCGTATGACTGAAACGGTCGAGCGCCTTTTCGCGGGCATAGTACCCCATGGCGTAACTGAGACTGTCGCCCATGATCACGCTGATGATGGAAATCAGGGCAGTGACATGCCAGGGCAAAAATCCCTGACGGACGAAAGCGCCGGCGGCGATGACCAGCAAAGTGCATGGAAGCGGAACCCCAAGCCCGCCGATGAAAACAAGCACGCCCAATAGCGGGGCGCCATAATTGACGACTTGCGTTAATAGAAATTCAGACATGAAGCGAGGATTTTATGGGCTGGGATCGTCCAGCGCAGGAACGGGCGGATTGGCGGAAAGGGGAGTGGGCGGCGGCGACTGAGTCTGAAACGCCCTGATCAGGTTCTTGACCTGTTGCAACACGATCCCCGGCTGGTCGGGATAATACTCATCGTTCAATTCCCGCAAACTTTTTCTGCCCGCGTGCTTTTCCGGCGTTATCCCCAGACCGAAAAAGATCGCATCCGGCGGGGTTTCATACGTGTCGGCGATATACGGCACGGTCATCCAATCGCGGATCAATTCCACATCGGTCGAGTTTGCCGACGGCGGTTTGCCGAAGGGCAGTCCGGGCTGGTGAACGCGCTTCAATGTGTGCAACGTCCTCAACCCGAACACAATCGTTACGATCAAACCCAGCGCGATCAAACCGCCGGTGATCATCCGCTGTTTGTTCATGATTCCGCCGGCTTACTCCTGCCACTCCAGTTCAAAATCGCCGACAAAGACCGTGTGCCCGTCCTGCACGCCCGCCTCGCGCAGCGCCTTATCCACGCCGAGTTTCTGCATTAACTTTTGGAAGCGCCGCACCGAGCCGTAATGCTCCCAATATGTCATCTTCGCCGCGCGTTCGATGGCAATGCCGGATACTCTCCATTTGTCCCCGTCCTCTCTGTGGATTTTGAACTGATTCGGATCCGCCTCCGGCTTATAGACCGGCAACGCCTCTTCCTCGATTTGTTCCGGCGGCAACTCCCCGAGCATTTTCCACGCTGACAGCAAAACCTCGCGCGTGTTCGTTCGCGCCATGGCGGAGGCTGTCACGATCCCTATCTTTTTCTTTTTGAAGCCCGCTTCGATCTCCTTCAACCGCGCCTTCACGTCGGGCTGGTCAATTTTATTGACCACCACCACCTGCGGCTTTTTGCCGAGTTTCGGGTCGAAGAGCGACAACTCCGAATTGATCTGGCTGTAATCCGCCAGCGGATCTTCGGACTGCCCGTCAATCATGTGGATCAAAACCCGCGTGCGCTGAATGTGACGCAAAAAATCGTGACCCAGTCCCGCGCCTTCGTGCGCCCCTTCGATCAAGCCGGGGATGTCCGCCAGCACGACGGTCGCTTCGTCGTCAATCTTTGCCACGCCGAGGTTGGGTTCGAGCGTCGTGAACGGATAATCGCCGATCTTTGGTTTGGCGTTCGTCAGAACGGATAGCAGCGTGGACTTCCCGGCGTTGGGCAGGCCGACGATGCCGATATCCGCTATCAGTTTAAGTTCGAGACGCAGCATCTTTTCCTCGTGCGGTTCGCCGCGTTCCGCCGTGCGCGGAGCCTGGTTGCGCGACGTGGCAAAGTGTTGATTCCCGCGCCCGCCGCGCCCGCCCTTGCAGACGACGAGTCGCTGCCCCGCTTCGGTCAAATCGCCCAGCAACGCGCCGGTTTCCGCGTCGAAAACGACAGTCCCCGGCGGGACGTGGACGACGAGGTCCTTGCCGCCGCGCCCGGTCATCTGCGAGCCGCCGCCGTTTACGCCATCCTCCGCCCCAAAGGATTGCTTGGGGCGAAAATGCGAAAGCGAATTAAGAATCGGCTTGACCTCTAGGATGAGATCGCCGCCCTTGCCGCCGTCGCCGCCGTCGGGACCGCCGCGCGGCTCATACTTCTCGCGGCGAAAATGCACCATACCGTCGCCGCCCTTGCCGGATTTAACGTGAATGTTTACCTGGTCAATGAACATAGTCCCGCTATTATAACGGGTGGGTTCGCTCCCGGTTTCCTGCTCCCAAAGTAAAACCCATCGCGCATAGTAAAATACCTTCATGGATGCAAATCGTCAAATCGCGCGCGCCGCAGGGACGGTGGCGCTCGCCATCCTCTTCGGTCAAATAATGGGGCTGGCGCGCGGGATTCTCGTCGCCCGTCAGTTCGGCGCATCCCCCGAACTCGACGCCTTCTTCGCCGCCAACCGCGTTTCTGAAACTCTTTTTCTCCTCGTCGCTGGCGGCGCGCTTGGTTCCGCATTCATCCCAACCTTTACCGGATTGCTCGCCCGCGACGAAAAAGATTCCGCCTGGCGGCTTGCCTCTTCGATTGGAAACGCGGTTCTTCTCACCCTCAGCCTGCTTGCGGCGTTAATTGCTTTTTTCGCCCCGGAGGTTGTCCGCTTCGCCCTCGCCCCGGGCTTATCCTCCGACCCAAACCTTTTCGCGCTGACGATTTCCCTCCTGCGCATCCAACTGATCTCAACCATCCTCTTCGGATTGGGCGGATTAATTGTCGGCATCCTCAACGCTCATCAAATATTTTTGATCCCCGCATTGACCCCAGCCCTTTATCAAATCGGCATCATCTTCGGCGCAGTCGTCCTCGCGCCTTCGATGGGAGTTTATGGTCTCGCCTGGGGTGTGGTAATTGGAGCGATACTTTACCTGTTTGTGCAAATCCCATCGTTATTAAAACTGATCGCTGACCGCCGATCGCTGAGCGCTGATCTCTGGTCTCTCGATCTCCGCAATCCCCACGTCCGCAGCGTCCTCCTCCTTATGGGTCCGCGGCTGATCGGCGTCGCCGTCGTTCAACTCAACTTCTGGGTCAACACATGGCTCGCATCGCAAATGGCGTACGGAAGCGTGACCGGCTTGTACTACGGTTTCTCGCTGATGATCATGGCGCAGGCTGTCATCGCTCAATCGGTGGCGATTGCCGCCATGCCGACCTTCTCGGCCCAGCACGCGCTCGGCAAACAGGATGAGATGCGCTCCTCACTGGCTTCTTCATTGCGCGGCGTGATCCTGCTCGCCTTGCCCGCCAGCGTCGGCTTGATCGTCCTGCGCGAACCGATCATCTCCCTGCTCTATCGGCGCGGCGAGTTTGACGAACGCTCCGTGCAAATTGTCTCATGGGCGCTGCTTTGGTACGCGGCAGGACTCGTCGGTCACTCAATCATGGAAGTGTTGACTCGCGCCTTCTACGCCCAGCATGACACAAAGACCCCGGTCATCATCGGCACAGCCGCCATGCTCTTGAACGTAATTTTCAGCGTGGCGTTTTCGAGATATTTCGCCTCCATCGGCTGGATGCCGCACGGCGGGCTTGCGCTGGCAAACTCGCTTGCCACTGCTCTCGAAGCGGCGGCGTTATTCGTCACAATGCGGAAACGCCTGAACGGAATCGAAGGCGGTCGCATCCTGCGCGGGGCAATTCCGTCGTTGATTGCGGCGGGGATCATGTCTCTGGCGTTGGTCGCCTTTTTGAATTCCAGCGGGGTATTGAATATCTGGCTCCTTGCCCCCATCGGCATTGCGCTCGGCGGCGCGGCTTACTTCGCGTCTCTATGGCTGATGCGCGTCCCCGAATTGGGCTACATCCTCAACGGGGTCATGAGAAAGTTCAAGAGATAAACGCTGATTACCTTACACTTTGTTTTTAGGACGTTGAAAACGCGGATTTTTTTGACAAATCGCCTGAAAAAATTCCTTAAATCTGCGTTTTCCGCGCTCGTTCGCGTCCCGACTTTACGAGACCGTTTCTTAAGTACACGGATTTGACGGATTGCACGGACTGGCGCGGATTTAATAACTCATGTTACGCGCTTTTGCCATCCTCACGAACCGTCCACGAATAAAGTCACGAATTCGCGAATGTTGGCGCGCCTATTCGTTTATTCGTGAACATTCGTGGACGGTCACCGACTCATCGGCAGGCGCATTTCCTAACCAAATGCCATCTTGCGTAAGGTGAGTTAATAAGAGGTTTTTCCCGTGAGAATCCGTGAAGTCCGCGTAATCCGTGTCCAAAAAGGACTTAAGAAACACTTTCTAAGAGTGTCAGGTAGTCAGAGATAAACGCCCAACCTTCATTGCTCGTATCGCGTAACTTGTATCTCATACCCTCCGCCCTCCTTCATCTCCACACCATCCACTGAACAACGGCGACCAGCAAGCCGAGGATGATGCCGCCGATCACCTCCAGCGGGGTGTGACCGATGACCTCCTTCAATTCATTTTCGCTCCACATGTGACCGCGCAATAATTCGTCGAAGAGCAGGTTGATGCGTTCGGCGTGTTTGCCCGCCTGCCTGCGGACTCCGGCCGCGTCGTGGGCGATGATCATGGTCACGCCGACGGCAATGCCGAAGATCGGGTTGTCGAAGCCGTAACTCAATCCAATCGTGAGAGTCCCCGCCACCATCAACGCCGTATGCGAGGAGGGCATCCCGCCCGCGGCGAAGAACATCGCCCACAGCCATTTGCGCGAACGCAGGTATTCGGTGGGAATTTTGAGGAATTGCGCCAGCAGCCATCCGGTCAATACGGCGATCAGGACTTTGTTCTGCAAAATATCGAGCAGGTTCATTCGGATTTTTCCTCGAAGTCCGCGAGAGACTCCCCGACAAGTTTCTGAACCTTGAGCTGGGCGGATTCAAGCAACGCGCCGCAGCGCGCGATCAACGCCTGTCCCCTTTCGAATAATTTCATCGCTTCATCCAGCGGGTTCTGTTCGCCTTCCAGCGCTTCGACAATTTCCTCCAATTCGGAGAGGGACTCTTCGTAGGATAATTCTTCGACAGGTTTGGGAGCGGGTTTGGGTTTGGGCATGGGAACTCCAAGATATAAGTTACAAGTTGCAAGTTGCAAGACGCGAATTGCAACTTGCGGTTTATGTTGCGGCAATGCAATCGCGCGCCATTACGAATTACGAATTACTCCAAATTCCCCATCGCCGACCCTTACATTCATATCGCCCTTCGCGTCGGAGACTTTGGCGACGACCCTGCCGTCAGTCTTTCGCGTGACGATGGCGTATCCGCGCGAGAGGATGGCTTCGGGGTTCAAGGCAGTCAGCCGCCGGGACAGGCCGTCCACGCGGGCGGATTGTAACTGCAGGCGGTGGGTCAACCCGGAAAAGGCGCGGCGCGAGAGTTCGTCGAGGAGTTGAAGTTCGGATTGAATGCGGCGTTCGGGCGAGACGAAGCGCAGGCGGGCGGTCAGGGCGGAAATTAAAGCCTGATGGTCGGCGACCCGGCTCGAGATTAAGTCCGCGAGGCGGGTTTGGTAATCGGCAATTTGAAATTGGAGATTCTCAAGCGTCGTTTGAGTCGCCAATTCTGCCGCGGCGGTGGGAGTCGGGGCGCGCAAGTCGGCGGCGAAGTCGCAGAGGGTGAAATCCGTTTCGTGGCCCACTCCGCAGACGATGGGAATTTGCGACGCCGCAACCGCGCGGACGACGCGCTCATCGTTGAACGCCCATAAGTCTTCGATGGAGCCGCCCCCGCGCGCGAGGATGATAACGTCTGGAGATTGGAGACCTGCCCTGAGCATTGTCGAAGGGTTGAGAGAATGGAGCGCGTTGACAAGCGCAGGCGGGGCATCAACTCCCTGAACAGGGGCAGGCGCAAGTATGACTTCGACGAGCGGCAGTCGTCTTCGCAGTGTGTTGAGAATATCGCGCAACGCCGCGCCGGTCGCGGATGTGACGACGCCGATCCTGCGCGGCAGTTCGGGGATGGGACGTTTGCGCTCCGGGTCGAAGAGTCCCTCGGCTTCGAGTTGCGCCTTGAGTCGCGCAAATTCCTGAAACAACGCGCCTTCGCCTTTGGGACGGATGAGATTGACGATGAGTTGATACTGTCCCTGCGGTTCGTAAACCGCGATCTTGCCATGCGCTTCGACAGCCGCGCCATCCTGCAAGTTGGGGCGTGTCCGCGCCGCATCGGACTTCCACATCACACAGCGCAGGGAGGCGTTCTTATCTTTGAGCGTGAAGTAGATGTGACCCGACGCCGGGCGCGACAGGTTCGAGACCTCGCCCGTCACCCACACATCCTGAAGTTCGGGATTGTCCTCGAGCAGTTTGCGAATGCGGAAGGTGAGTTGGGAAACGGTCAGCGTTTCGGTAAAAAGGCTGGGCTGCATTGGGAAAAAGGATAATCGAAAACGCGGGAATGGGGAATGGCTGGAAGCGAGTAATGCGTGATTCGTGATGCGTAATCTACAGTCGCCATCATTTCATTGGAATCATTGTCAGGGAAAGCGCTTTGACAGGTCACATCGTTGAAATCAGCGCCAGCAACTCGCTCGGCTGAATGACGGGTACTGGCGCGGGGCGGAAATCTTTTACATTGCGCGTGACGAGATAATCGGCTTTGCATTGGAGAGCCGCCGTCATTTGCACAGCGTCTTCAAAGTCCTTGTAGGGCAGGCTCAACGCCTGTTCGATGCTGGATTGATCCACCGCGGCGACTTTGAGGATTTGCAGCAAGTTGGTGATTGTCACCTTTGCATGGGCGGATGATTGGTCTTTTTGAATCAGGTAAAACAGGGTGGTCAGCGAATGTGGGGCAATAAACCCCTGAATTTTCCCCGTCTCGGCATGGGCAAGTAATTGCGCGGAAATTTCATAAAACGATTCGCGCTCCTGTAAAACATCCAAAATGATGTTCAGGTCGAAAAAGACTTTAATTTTTTGCGCCATATTTTTCCGCCAGGCGCTGTTTGTAATCCTCTATGGAAACATTTTTGGAAAGCGTTCCTGAAAGCCTGCGAACGATCGGCGCGCGATCCAGGGCGGGTACTGGCGCGGGAATTTGAACCAGGTATTCGCTGATGAGGTTGGTCAAAGTGGTGTTTTGCTGGCGCGCATATCGCTTGGCATTGTCCAATAACTTGCGCGGCAGGCGGATGGTCAATTTTGTCTCTTGCATATTGGTTTGTCCTTGTTGCCGTGCAGAATATCATTTTTCTGCACGGCTGTCAACGGCGATTCTCAGGCAGGAAATTCCCGATTTTGAAGAAGCCGTATCCGCGCGGGAATTACACCACATCCAACCCCACATGCGGCCCGGGCGGATATTCGATTCGGATCGGGTCGTCCGGGAACACCTCCCCGCCGACCAGCACAATGCTCATAATCCCCGCCTTACGGATGATATTCCCCTGATTGGGCTTGCTGAACGTGTAATCCGCGCTTTTGCTGACCGCGATAACCGTTCCGTCCATGTTCGACTCCTTTTGACACGGGAGATAAAACCTCTGCAAGTTCGAGACATTATAATCTCCCAAATTTTTCGCCGAAGCCGAAGTATCCAATGCCGACATTTCTCTGCTAAAATCCCCCTATGCAAGTTCTCCCGTCCCTTCAACCACCCTCCGCTCACTGATAACTGATAACTGATTACTTTCTTCATCCTTCACCCTTCATCCTTTATCTTTCCCCTCATGAAACACCTCTGGTCACCCTGGCGTATGACATACATCGAAAATCACACCAAAGCAGACGGCTGCGTCTTCTGCAACGCGCAAACCATGACAGACAGCCCCGAAAACCTGATCGCCTTCCGCGGGAAAAACGCGTACGTGATCCTCAACCGCTATCCCTACGCGAGCGGACATCTGATGGCGCTTCCCTTCGAGCATATTTCCACCCTCGAAGAACTGACTCCCGAAACCCGCGCCGAGATGATGGAATTGACCTCGCGTTGCACAACCGTTCTGCGCAAAATATACAGGACGCATTCCTTCAACGTCGGCATCAACATGGGAGAAGCCGCAGGCGCGGGCGTGCTGGGACACATCCACATTCACATCGTCCCGCGCTGGGCTGGCGATACAAATTTTATGTCCGCAGTGGGAGGGACGCGGGTATTACCCGAAGCGCTGGAGGATACGTATAAACGGGTGAGGGAGGGGTTTTGGGAGGTAGGGAATGGAGAATAGAGAATAGAGAATGGGGGATAGAGAATAGAGAATAGAGAATGGAGAATGGAGAATAGAGAATGGAGAATGGAGAATGGAGAATAGAGATTGGAGATTGGTAATTGGTAATTTACCCTGAGCATGATTGATGGGTTGGGGTTGGGGGTTGATGGACATGGAGATTGAATGAAGGATTCCAGAAAAAAATTTTTAAATCTATGGCTTTTGATTGCAGGGGCGACGATCCTGTCTTGCGGCGGCCGGGAGGATGCAGTCACGCCGACTGTTACGTTTACGGAGATTCCTTCATCCATTCCTGGAACGCCGACGATGAGTCTCACGCCGACTCCGCAGGGGTTTTCCACGCCCGCAATTTATGGCCCCGAGCGCGAAGACTTTCCGCCGAACGTCAACCCGCTTTCAGGGTTGGAGGTCGAAGACCCAAACCTGTTCGACACGCCAGCGGTCGCTTTGTCCATTTCACATTTTCCGGTTGCCGCGCGCCCGCAGGCGGGACTTTCATTCGCGCCGTGGGTCTTCGAGTTTTACATCACCGAAGGCGCCACGCGTTTCCTCGCAATTTTTTACGGCGCATTTCCCCAGCCCGAACTTCCGATCCCCGGCGATTGCGCTCCGCGGCGCGAACCGTTTGCGCAAACCTCGTTCATACTCGGCAACCGCGTCTGGCTCGACGAAAATCAAAACGGGATTCAGGAGGATTATGAAAAGGGAGTCGGCGGCGTGTGCGTAAATCTATTGGATGAAAACGGGAACGCCCTGCAACAAACGACGACCGATTCCAACGGTTATTACGGGTTCAACGTCGAGCCTGCAAAATACATCGTCGAGTTCAAGATTCCGGCATGGCTGAAATTTACGAAGAAAAACATCGGGGACGAGGATAAAGACAGCGACGCCGATTCGGATTCGGGTCGGGCTGAGGCGGATTTTAAATCCACGCTTCTTTATCTGGACGCGGGCCTGATCCCGTCCGAGGAGACGAATCCACCCTTCAACGAATCCGCCCAACCGCCGCCTGCCGAGGTCGGACCGATTCGCTCCGGACGTTTGCTTTACATTGACATCCACGAGATGTTCCTGAACTCGTGTTTCATCTTCGCTTCCGCCTCGCCGGAGATTTTACCGATGCTGCCGCAGTGTTATCTCGTCCCGCACGACGAAGCCAGCGGCGGCGCGATGCTGACCATCGAAAAGATGATCTCGCTGGCGGAGGAGAACCGCGAATCGAATTCGGATGAATTCAACTACGCGAGCAACGCATTTTCAGAGACGCCCCCGCCCGGCGGACTGCCCGCGAACATAATCAAATCCTATGCGGCGAGACTCAACCAAGCCGCGTGGGTTTACGATCCGCTCTCCGCTTCGTACTGGCGCTATGTGGACGATACCACGCCGGAGAATGAAGGAAAACTTCACGCCGAGATTGACCGCCTGACCGGCAGGCAATTACAATTTGAAAACATCGTCGTGCTGTTCGTCGAACAGGAGGTTTTTGAATATCAGCAAACTCCGATTCGCACGTTGCTGGATTGGAATCTCGAACCCGGCGGCGGCGGCTTTGCCGTCCTCTTCCGCGACGGGATGAAGCATGATATTCGCTGGAGCATGAAGGCGCGCGAATACGAAAAAGAAACCGGGTTGCCCCGCCCGATCTATTTCGTGGATGCGGACGGGAATCCCGCGCCGCTCAAGCCGGGCAAAACATGGTTCTTCGTGGCGACGCCATATTCCTACGTAACCAACCAGGGCGACGGCAGTTGGGTGATTCGTTACGTCGCGCCGGAGGGGGCAAAGTAGGAGGAGCGGTGATTGGAAACTTGCCCTGAACTTGCCGAAGGGTTGGTAATTGGAGATTGGAGAAATAATGCGCCCGCATACCCGCTCGGAAAAAGAGTTATTTGAGAAAAACGCAAACCTGCAAAACTCTGCGCCCATCCAGCCGCGCAAGCCTATTGCGAAGAAACGGCAAAAAGGGAACGCGCTTCAATGGTGGATTCTTGCCGGGGTGGGAATTGTCTCGTTTGCCTGTCTGTCCATCATCGGATATTTATTATTTCAACAGACGGCTTTTCCGCCATCCGCGCCCACTCCTTTGCCGGTAACGGCAACTCTGCCCGCCGTCACTTCAACGCCAGCGTATGCGCCCATCTTCGAGCCTGGCGAATGTCAATTTAAGAAACCGGAAGAAGCGCAAGTCACCTGCGGATATGTAAAAGTTCCAGAAGATCGAAATGGAAATCTGGGCGACACCATTCAACTGGCTGTTGCAATTTACCACAGTGTCAGCAACTCCCCCAAACCGGACCCGACGCTGTTTCTGTATGGCACGCCCGATGGACAGGCGATCTCTCTGAGTCTCAGCATTTTCGATACCGTCATTGCCCCAATCATCGAAGAGCGCGACTTCATCGCATTCGATACGCGCGGCACGGGACGCTCGATCCCGGCTATGGTATGCGACAATATTCTGACCACCTTTCAAAGCGACCTAAACGGCGAACTGCCTGTAGACCAGAAAGCCGCATACTATCAGGGGGCGTTTGCAACCTGCAAGAGCAATTTCAACCTGATGGGCATAACCCCCTCCGCTTATACGTCGCCCAATATGGCGGCGGACGCGCGGGATGTCATTCGGGCGCTTGGGTACCAGCAGGCAAATCTATACGGGGTTGGATACGGGACTCGAATCGCGCAGTTTGTCATGCGGGAATATCCCGAAATAGTCCGCAGCGCGGCGCTCGATTCCGTCGTCCCGCTCGACTCTCAAATGTTGCGCGTGGACATCAGCGGCGAACAGAATCGGCTGATCGGGCAATTGTTTGCCGAGTGCGCGGCGGACCCGGCATGTTCCTCCGCGTTTCCCAATTTGGAGGGCGTTTACAACGAGGGCATCGCCATTCTTGACGCCCAACCGTACCCTGCATCGGCAAAAATAAAATCTTTCGATGTTTTTGCCACATACTACTCGCACGATTTAGACGGCGCTGTGTTTCGCGACGCCGTTCTTTGGAATATGAACGACGCGCAAACCCGTTCCGACGTTCCAAATTTTATTTATCGCGTTTACAACGGCGACTTCTCAAATGTGTTCGACGGGGTTTTGCCTCAATTTTTCATGTTCCAGGGTTGGGTTGAAGTCGGCGCCTATGTCGCAACCCACTGCCACGACCAGGTTTTTGCAAACCCCATCGAAAGACTGGATGCGACCATCTTCGAACTTTGCGGAATGTGGGATATTGCCCCCCCGGCCGAAGGCGAAAACGAAGCGCTTCACTCCGCAATCCCTACCTTGATTTTGGCGGGGCGATACGACACAAGAACGCCCGCAATATTCGCCCATCAACTGGCCGAGCGCCTGACGCATGAATACCTGGTCGAATTCCCCTACGAGGGATACGCTCTTACATTCAACTATTACAGCTATTACGAAAACTGCCCCCTGATAATCCTTGCGTCTTTTTTACGCGAGCCAAACGCGCCGCCAGACATGGCGTGTATGAACGGATCGAACCCCATTCCGTTCAATGTTTCTCAACCGCCCGTCTCCACCTCCAACCTGAAACCTGTGATGATCCAGGAATATAACCTCCTGGCATTTGTGCCTCCGTATTGGGAATCCAGCGGGATCGGGCAATTCATTAACTACCCAGGAGAGATACCGCAAATTCACATTCAACGCAGCCCAATGTCCGAAGCGGAATGGGTGGAAAAACTGCGCGCCGACTTTCTCGACGGGCAGGGATTCGACCAACCCGCTGAAAAGGTCGGCGACAGGCAAACCGCCCATCTCGCGTGGACGCTCTATCGAGCCGCGTCCCAGGGCAATCCTGTTGATATGGCTTTTGCGAAACATGGAAGCGACACGCTCATGATTCTGCTCATCACGCAAAACAGCTACCATGCCCATGACTATAATCAGATTTTCCTTCCGAATGTTAACGAATTAGTCCCCCTGGATTGAACCGCAGGCGCGCCATTTTTACATTTGGATTTGCGGCAAGAAGTTATGCGGACTTCGGCTTGGGCGAGCGCTTCATCAACAAGGCAAATGACTGGGCGTTGCGCCAATATGCGTGGACGAACCCCGCGCCGGTGAAGAAGTTCGTGAAGGCGACGAAGGAGTTGCATCCGTTGAACAGGAGAGAGGCGTTGAAGAATATCGGCTGAGTGTGCGTCACCCGCCCCCTTGATTCTTCATAAAGTCAGCCACTTCTTCAAAACGGAATTTCAAGCGCTCCACCACAGTCGGGTTGAAATTACCCGCATCCAGCGCGCGATCCATGCACCACAACCACTGGTCGCGTTCGCGCTCGCCGATGGCAAAGGGCATGTGACGCTGGCGCAAACGGGGGTGGCCAAATTTTTCGATGTATAACTGCGGTCCGTCGGACCAGCCGGAGAGAAACATGAACAGTATCTCGCGCGATTGATTCAGGCTGGCGGCGTGAAGCGCGCGGATGTCCTTCGCTTCGGGCGCGGAATCCATCAGGTCGTAAAAACGGTCAACGAGGGCGCGCACGCCGGTCTCGCCGCCGAGGAGTTCGTAAAGGGATTGGGTTTCGCTCATGACAGAATTTTACCGCTGCGTGGGTGCGTCGCGCCAAACGAGTAGGCTTGTCTCAAATAAGCGAATCTTACGGGTGAGTTTTTCTCATTATTCTGGCGCGACGCATATTAAGCTGAAACAAGGATTGACGTATTCTCAAACTACAAAGTAAAATCTAGCCAGACTAGACAGAAAGGAAGATGCTCATGAATGCTGTTTGGCAGATCCAGGACGCAAAAAATAAACTCAGCGAAGTCATTACCCGCGCTCTAAACCAGGGACCGCAATTGATTACAAAACACGGCGAAAAAACCGTCGTTGTGATTTCATACGCCGAGTATGAGAAATTACGAAAGTCTCAAGGCAAACTATCAGAATTCTTCAGGAGTTCCCCGTTGGCAGGCATCGAGTTGACGCGCGATAAATCCCTGCCGCGCAAGGGGATCGAACTATGAAATATCTCCTGGATACCTGTGTCGTATCGGAACTAATCTCGAAACAGCCCAATTCAGATGTGATCGAGTTTGTAGATGGACTTGATCCCGAAGACGTTTTTCTCAGCGTCATTACCGTCGGGGAAATTGCGAAGGGGATCGAAAAATTGCCAAAATCCAGACGCAAGCAGGATTTGCTAACCTGGCTTGAAGAGGAATTGCTTATTCGATTCGAGGGAAATATCATTTCCCTCGACATAGGAGTATTAATGCGTTGGGGCGAGTTGGCTGCAAAACTTGAAGGAGTCGGCGTTACTCTTCCCGCAATAGACGCTCTGATCGCCGCCACGGCCTTAACGCACAACATGACGATCGTGACTCGTAATGAAAGTGACTTTGAAAACACCGGGGTTGAAATCATCAATCCGTGGCGAAGACGTTGATCTCACACACAGGAGAATCAAATGAACAAAGAAAACGAAGCGGTCATCCTTTCCGCCGCGCGCACGCCGATTGGAAAATTTCAAGGGGCATTAAGCGGAATCTCCGCGCCGAAACTGGGCGCCATCGCAATTGAAGAAGCCGTAAAACGCGCGGGCATAGACTCAAGCGATGTGGAGGAAGTCTTGATGGGCAACGTGGTCGCGGCGGGGTTGGGTCAGGCTCCCGCGCGGCAATCCCTGATCTTTGGCGGCGTGCCGAACACTGTCAGCGCGACGACGCTCAACAAAGTCTGCGGCTCCGGCTTGAAGGCGGTCATGCTGTCGGCGCAAGCCATCCGCGCGGGCGACGCGCAACTTTTCATCGCGGGCGGATTCGAGTCCATGAGCCGCGCGCCGTATCTCGTCAACGGGCGCATGGGCGAACTCAAATTCGGCAACGCGCAAATGACCGACGCCCTGCTCAACGACGGTTTGTGGGACCCGTTCGAGAATTGGGCGATGGGCGCCGCCGCCGAGTTCATCGCGGATGAATACGAAGTGACCCGCGAGGCGATGGATGAATTCGCGCTTCGCTCCCACCTCAAGGCTGTGGAGGCTCAAGAAAAAGGGCGGTTTACGCCGGAAATTGTTCCCGTCCAAATTCCAGGGCGCAAAGGCGAAACGACCACAATCAGCGCCGACGAAGGCCCGCGCAAGGATGCTTCGCTGGAATCGCTCGCCAAACTCAAACCGGTCTTCAAAGCGGACGGCAAGGTGACGGCTGGCAACGCCTCATCCATGAACGACGGCGCGGCGGCGGCGGTAATTTCTTCGCGCGCGTACGCCGAACAGAAAGGCATCAAGCCGATTGCAAAAATCGTCGGCTACGCTCAAGCCGCACTGGAGCCGAAATATCTGTTCGCCGCGCCCGCCCACGCCATGCCAAAGTTGTTGAAAAAAATCGGCTGGACATTGAAAGACGTTGACCTGATCGAACTCAACGAAGCCTTTGCTGCGCAAGTCCTCGCGGACGGTTACGCCCTCGCCAACGACGGCTGGGACTGGGACAAGGTCAACGTGAACGGCGGCGCGATTGCGCTTGGTCATCCGCTGGGGGCGAGCGGCGCGCGCGTGTTGACCACTCTCATTTATGCGCTGAAAGAGCGCGGGCTGAAACGCGGCATTGCGTCGTTATGTTTGGGCGGCGGCGAAGCGGTGGCAATGGCTGTGGAGGTGGAGTAGTCGGGTGGTCGGATGGTCGGGTAGTCGGGTAGTCGGGTAGTCGGGTGGTCGGGTAGTCGGGTAGTCGGGTAGTCGGGTAGTCGGGTAGTCGGGTGGTCGGGTAGTCGGGTAGTCGAGTAGTCGGGTAGTCGGGTAGTCGGGTAGTCGGGTAGTCGAGTAGTCGGGTAGTCGAGTAGTCGGGTAGTCGAGTAGTCGGGTAGTCGCATGGCCGGATAGACAATAGGGTAAAAGGAGGCGTGATGAAAATCGAAAGGTTTGAAGATATTCGAGCGTGGCAACAGGCGCGGGAATTGACGAATCTGGTTTACGACCTAACCGGGCAGGAAAAGTTCAGGAAAGATTTTCGACTGCGCGACCAAATTCAGGGCGCGGCGGGCTCGGTCATGCACAACATCGCGGAGGGGTTCGACGACGGCTCGGACGCTGAATTCATTCACTTCTTGAAATACTCAAGGCGCTCCGCCAGCGAAGTGCAATCCGAAATCTATCTTGCGCTCGACAGAAAATACGTCAACCAAAACGACTTTCAAAAGGTTTACGACATGGCGACGATCACAAAAAAATCCATCAATGCCTTCATTGCCTACCTCCGCAAATCCAAACGCTGAGCCTTTGACCATCTGACTATAAGACCTTTCGACTAACAGACCAGGAGACCAATATGAGCGTCAAACACATCTTCATCATCGGCGCCGGGACGATGGGCAGCGGCATCGCTCAAGTGACGGCGACATCCGGCTATCAAGTCGCCTGCATGGATCTGCAACCCGCCGCGCTGGAGAAAGCCAAAGCGGCGATCGCCAAATCCACGACGAAACTTGCGGAGAAGGGAACGCTGACAGCGGAGCAAAAGGCGTCCGCAGACCGGATCCACTTCACGTCCACGATGGAGGCGATGAAGGAGGCGGATTTCGTCATCGAAGCGGCGACGGAAAATCCGGAGTTGAAATTCAAAATATTCAAAGATATGGACGCCAACGCGCGCGAAGGGGTGATTCTGGCGAGTAACACGTCGTCCATCTCCATTACGAAGATCGCCGCCGCCACAAAGCGACCGGAAAAAGTGATCGGGATGCACTTCATGAATCCCGTGCCGCTGATGAAACTGGTGGAGGTCATCAAAGGGCTTGCCACCGACGACGCAACGCTGAACGCGACGCTGGAATTGTGCAAAGCGCTGGGCAAGGAAGCGTGGACGGCGAACGACTCGCCCGGCTTCATCTCGAATCGCATTTTGTGCCCGATGATCAACGAAGCGGTGTTTGCCTTGCAGGAAAACGTCGGCACGCCCGAAGCGATTGACGCGGTGATGAAACTCGGCATGAATCATCCGATGGGCCCGCTCACGCTGGCGGACCTGATCGGACTGGATGTCGTGTTGTTCGTGATGGAAGTTTTGCAGCGCGATCTGGGCGAGGACAAATACCGCCCCGCGCCGTTGTTGCGCAAGATGGTGGACGCGGGCTATCTGGGAAGGAAGACGGGCAGAGGGTTTTACACCTATTAAGAATCTGCGCGCGGATCGGACGGAAGACGCGAATGTTTGACTTTCACTTCAACGGAGGACAAAATGAACGAACGCGAACGTATCATTGTCGAATTCGATAAATCCCGCGAGCGGATGCGCGCAGTCGTCGCCCAGGCGGACTTGCGCCAGACGATTTATCCGCGCTGGACGATGAAAGAAGTGCTGGATCACATCTCGGGCTGGGACGATGCGGTCATATTGATCCTGAAAGCCCTCATCAACGGCGTATCGGAAGATATGCCCTCGGTGCGCGGCATCAACCTCTACAACGAGGAGACTGTCGCCACACGCCAGGCGCTTTCCTATGAACACAGCCTGCGCGAATGGGAGGCGTCCCGTGAAGCGATGAAAAAATTGATTCGTGAAGTTCCGGATGAAAAAATGACCGCGGTCTTTCCCTTTCCCTGGGGCGGCGGCGGAAACGTGGCGGAGATGCTGGCAATTTTCTACGAGCATGAGAGGGAACACGCCGAGGAAATTCACGGCATCCTCGAAAAAGGGAGGTAAAACGCTTCTCACTCAAATCGTTTTTTCAGGTAGAATTATTTTGCGCTTCCATCGGTCGGACAACATTAAGACGCAGCGCAAAAGGATGATCGAATGACTTTGAAACCGCCCACTTCCCTCCCGCCCTCCGGCGTCATCGGTTCGTACCGCAGGCGCAACCGCGGCAGGCAAAACATCATCACTATCGCCGCCGCCCTCCTCGTGCTGGGAGGTCTTGCCATGCTGTATTATTGGCTTTCGCAACCGGGCAAACCCATCAATCTTCTGTTGGCAACCGACACCCCCACGCCCACGATCACATTCACGCCGACGCCCACCAACTCGCCGACAACAACCTCCACCGAGACAACGACGCCGACCGTCACGCCTACGCCGACATTCTCCGCGCCTTTCACCTACACCGTCGAGGCTGGCGACTCCCTGGCGCTCATCGCGGAGAAATTCAACTTGGGCGACGATGCGATTCCGCTTATTCTTCTGTTGAATCCGTATACTCCTCCAACCGATCCTGCGCAGGCGCCCACCGGCATAGACCCGACTACCCAGATCGTCATCCCCGGGCAGGTCATCCTGCTCCCCAACCCGGACATGCAGTTGCCCACCGCCACGCCCATTCCGCCCAACCTGCCCAAAGGCACAAAACTTGAGTACATCGTGCAGTCCGGGGATTCGCTCGGCGCGATTGCAAACATATTTAACAGCACCATCGAAGCCATCCTGGAGGAGAACAATCTTACCGACCCGAATGCTCTCTTTGTAGGTCAGATTCTCATCATCCCGGTCAACCTGGTCACGCCGACCGCCACGCTCCCGCCGACCAGCACGCCCGTCACGCCGGGTCCCGGCACGCTCATGCCGACCGCCACATTCACGCCGATCAACGCTCCGGCGGCGACGAAAACTCCATAACTGCAAGCCGGAATGTCATTCCGGCTTGCTTTGCGCGGGTTTTCAAATTTACTGGACAAATATCCATCCGTCATGTAGAATACCGCCCTGTCGTAAAAAGCAAGGCACGAAATTTTTGGAGGAAGACTTGGCTAACATTCAATCCCAGATCAAACGCAATCGTCAGAACGAAAAGCGTCGCCTGCGCAACCGCAACGTCCGCGGCGCCGCCCGCACTGCCGATAATGCCGCGCGCAAATCCATTACCGCCGGGGCGCCTGAGACCAAAGACGCAATCATGACTGCGATCAGCGCTTTGGACAAGGCGGCGGAAAAGGGAGTTCTGCACAAGAACACCGTCGCGCGCCGCAAGAGCCGACTGATGAAAGCCCTTGCCGCGTTGACCGGCAAGAGCGCGTAACACAGCGCGAAATCGGAGCGGGAGTCGCAAGACTCCCGTTTTTGTTTTCAGGGGTCGGTGAAAATCGGGAGACTTTTCGCTCCAATCAGAACTGCAACGCCTCCCGATATTACGGTGAAAAGTCAGGAGACTTTTTGCTCCGGGAATTTCTCAACTGATATAATCGAAAAGATATGTTTCAAAAAGAACAGCAACTCATCGAAGACAAGATCAAAGAATATTGCGAAGCCAACGACATCGCCCTGGCGGAGTTGAAGTGGCAAGCCATCCCGTTTTCGGGGGAATGGGGTTTTTCAACCTCCTTCTTCCAGACTGCGGCAAACGAAGCGAAACGCGGCAAGGGAAACAAACTTCCAACGCCGCAAAAGGCTCAGGAAATCGCCGAACAGGTCAAGGGTCAGTTGGGAGGCGCGGCGGGGATCAGCCGCATCGAGGCGGTGAAAGGCTATCTCAACGTCTATTTCAAAACTTCCGAGTACGCCAATCGGGTTGTGAATGAAGTTTTGATCAACGGCGCGGAGTTTGGTCGCGGCGCGGCGAAGAGCGAGACTGTGATGGTCGAGTACGCCCAGCCGAATACGCATCATTCATTTCACATCGGTCATGCAAGAAACACGATCCTCGGCGAGGTTCTGGCAAGGCTGGTGGAATTCGCAGGGTATAAAACCATCCGCGCTTCGTATCCCGGCGACCTGGGGTTGGGCGTGGTCACTGTGATGTGGATGTACGACAAGTTTTATAAAGGGCAGGAACCGGCGGGCGTCCATGAACGTGGACAGTGGCTCTTGAAGTTATACGTGGAAGCCAATCAGTTGCTGGAAAAGAAGGAAAACGAAACGCCGGAAGAGACATCCCAGCGCGAAGCCTATGAAACCGAGCGGCGCGAACTTTATCGCCGATACGATGCGGGCGATCCGTATGCGCGCGAATTGTGGCGGACAACCCGCGAATGGAGTCTGGAGGAATTGCGCGAGATTCTTCACATGCTCGACGTGAAAATGGATGTGTGGTTCTACGAGTCCGAAGCGGACGAACCTTCGAAGGCGATCGTGGAGGAGTTGATCGCAAAGGGCATCGCCGACGATGAACGCCCGCAAGGCGGCGCGGTCATCGTGAAGATTGACGAGAAACTTGGGCTGACCAAGGAAAAATATCGCACGAATGTAATCCTGCGGCGAGACGGTACGACGCTTTACCTGACAAAAGACCTGGCGCTGGCAAAAGAGAAGTTCGAGAAATATCACGTTGACCGCTCCATTTATGTGGTGGATGTGCGCCAGTCTTTACATTTACAGCAGGCGTTTGCCATCTTGAAGTTATGGGGCTTTCCGCAGGCGGAGAAGTGTTTTCACCTCGGCTACGGGTTTGTCAGCCTGCCCGAGGGCGCCATGTCGTCGCGCAAGGGACGGGTGGTGTTGTTCAAAGAGGTGTATGACGAAGCCATCCGGCGCGTCCTGGCGGTGGAAGCCGAAAAAAGCGTGGACATCCCCGCCGAAGAGCGCGAGAAGATCGCGGCACAGATCGGTTTGGGCGCATTGGCGTACTCCATGCTTTCGGTGGACAATAACAAAGACATCGTCTTCAACATCGAGGAGGCGCTCTCGTTCGACGGGCGGACGGGTCCGTACATTCAGAACGCGCATGTGCGGGCAAACTCGATCCTGAAGAAGGCGGGTGTGACGAGCGACAAGTTGCAAGGTACGAGTTACGAGTATGAATTGACAAAGCAGGAGATCGAACTCATCGAGCAGATGTCGCGGTTTCCGCAGAAGGTTCAACAGGCGGCGGAGGAGTACCGTCCACTGGTGATGGCGATGTACGCCTACGACCTTGCCAATGCCTTTCACTCGTTCTATCATGCCGTGCCGGTTTTGCAGGCGGAAGATGAAAAAGTGAAAAACGCCCGCCTGCGTTTGGTGGCGGCGGCAAAGCGGGTTGTGGCAAACGCCCTGCGGCTGCTCGACATTCAAGCCCCGGATGCGATGTGATTGGACGCCGGAGCTTGGAGATTAGTGATTGAAGATTGACGCAAATGCAGACCGAACCCTTTGTGTTTGGTCTGTTTTTTATCGGTGAAGCATGAAGCCGCAAATCTTCGATGAAACGCATCCATTGGAGGAGGTGTTGGTTTGGGGCGAACCCGGCATCGAAACCCTGCTGGGACAACTGCTCCCGAAGTCGAAGAGTCTCTTTTTCAGTTATTACGACGTTCAGGAGGCGCGGCGCGAATTCCGTCACATGCGGGAATTGATCGAGGGCGAGGGGATACATTTTACGCGCGCGAAAGACGCGCTGGCGCGAGCGCTTGCCAATCGGGACACGCCCGAAGCGCCCGGGTCGCTTGCGGAGCTGGAAAAGGCGCTCCTCGCCCGCGCCAACGAATATTACGAAACCCATCGCGCCCATAAAGCGGAGGAGTTTGCCCGCGAAGGCATTCACGGAGATATTGACCTTGTGTATGAACAGGTGCGGGAGGAGATTCGGCAGGTTTTGCGGGAAGACGTCCGGGCGTACGGCGAGGCGGGCGCGATCCGCTTGAATCATTTGCTCAGTTTGTCGCATCGCCTTCCGCTTGCCAACATCTTCTACGGGCGCGATCAATCGCAAACACTGGCCGACCGCATCGTCCTCTCGTCGCTCAAGTGGGAGATCCGCCAGCCGGAAGTGGAGGTGTTCAAGCGCGCTCTGCATGAACTCGGTTACGCAAACGGATTCGTCGAGATCGGACAGGGCGTCCTCGAAGGCGGCGATGTGGCTGTTCTGGGCGACACCTGTTACATCGGCGTCGGCGCGCGGACGACCCTGGGCGCGGCGGAAGACCTTTGCCTGAAACTCGGCGCGGAATTGGAACGCAGGGGCATCCAGATCGCGGCGGTGATCAACAAACGCCACGCCGGAGAGGCGGCTCTCTTCGCCGCGCCCACAGACGAACACATGCACTTGATGCACCTCGACATGTTTTGGATTCCGCTCGCGCCGAATCTGGCGATGGGATATGGCGGCGAACTCGACCGGCGCGAAGTCTTGCGTTTGACCGATAATCGGGGGCGTCTGGTTGTGGAGGAAATGGGCGGCTTTCGCGAATTCCTGTCCGCCAAAGGCGTCGAGATCATCGAAGTGGACGAGGCGGAACAACAAAACTTCGCCACCAACCTGCTCAACCTCGGCAACAAGACCGTCATCGTGGCGCTCTCCGCGAACAGGCGCGTCATTCAGGAGTTGGAGCGGCGCGGCTTCCGCGTGCTGAGCGCGGAGTTGAACAAGCTGGTTAATGGGTACGGCGCGATCCATTGCCTGACCGCGCCGGTGCGCCGCAAACTACCGTAGGTCATGCGTTAAGCGTGACCTACTTCACTTCACCCGCGTTCCCGCTTCCTGTTATATTCGATTTTGACAACAGGAGTTTCCCATGCCGATCAAAACCGTTATCATGGGCGCCGCCGGGCGCGATTTTCACAACTTCAATACGTTTTTTAGAGGGAATAAAGATTACGAGGTCGTGGCTTTTACCGCTGCCCAAATCCCGGATATTGAAGGGCGGCTCTATCCGCCGGAGTTGGCCGGGTCGCTATACCCAAGCGGAATCCCCATCCGTGCCGAGGAGGAACTGCTCGACCTGGTCAAGAAGCATGGCGTGGAGCAGGTCGTCTTTTCGTACAGCGATGTGCCGCACGAATATGTGATGCACAAAGCCAGCATGGTCAACGCCGCCGGCGCGGACTTCCGCATTATGGGGACGAAGAACACGCAGATCAAGAGCAACAAGCCGGTCGTTTCGATCAGCGCCGTTCGGACGGGATCAGGCAAAAGTCAGACCACGAGGCGCGTGGCGGCGATTCTAAAAGAGATGGGCTACAAAGTCGCGGCGATCCGTCACCCCATGCCGTACGGGAATCTCATCGCGCAGGAGGTTCAGCGCTATGCTTCGTACGACGATCTCGACGAATATCAATGCACCATCGAAGAGCGCGAGGAGTATGAACCGCACATAGACAACGGCGTGATCATCTACGCCGGCGTGGATTACGAGAAGATCATCCGCAAAGCCGAAGCGGAAGCCGACATTATTTTGTGGGACGGCGGCAACAACGACTTCCCCTTCTACGTTCCCGATTATCAAATCGTGATCGCAGATCCGCACCGCGCGGGACACGAAACGTCGTATTACCCCGGCGAGACCAACGTGAGAATGGCGGATTGTTTTGTGATCAACAAGGTGGATACAGCCGACGCGGAAAACGTCATCAAAGTCCGCGAGTCGCTTCGCGGGTTGAATCCCCATGCGATGCAAATCGAAGCCGCGTCCCCGCTCTTTGTGGACGATCCCGATGCGATTTTTGAAAAGCGCGTGTTGGTGGTGGAGGACGGGCCCACGCTCACGCATGGCGAGATGGCATACGGCGCGGGCTATGTTGCGGCGCGAAGATTCGGCGCAAAGGAAATCGTTGACCCGCGCCCGTTCGCCGTCGGTTCGATTGCGAAAACCTTCGAGAAGTATCCGAAGACCGGACCGATCCTGCCCGCCATGGGGTACGGCGAGAAACAGACGAAGGAACTTGAGGAAACGATCAACAAGTCAGACGCGGATCTGGTCGTGATCGGCACGCCGATTGATCTGAGCCGCGTCGTCAAGATCAACAAGCCGAGCCAGCGCGTGAGATATGAGTTGCAGGAGATCGGCGCGCCTGCGTTGAAAGATGTGTTGATGAAGAAGTTTGGGGTCAGGAAGTAAATTAGAGATTAGAGATTAGAGATTAGAGATTAGAGATTAGAGATTAGAGATTGGAGATTAGAGATTAGAGATTGGAGATTGGAGATTGGAGATTAGTCGGTTTGTCGAGAGACAAGCCGATTTTTTATCCCGCCGATGGAATTCGCATCAACGCCCTCCGTTATACAGCCCTCGCCTGCGCGAAAATTAGACCGGTTCAGGCGTTCTTCAAAGTCACGGTGAACGTCGTCCCTTCGCTCAATTTGCTATCCACTGCAATCGCCCCATCCAACTCCTTCAGGATTGATTTGACGATATACAAGCCGATGCCGCTTCCGGGGATCTCCGCCGCAGTCACGTTGCGGGCGCGGTAAAACCTCTCGAAAAGATGCGGCAACGCGTCGGTTGGAATCCCCAGCCCGCTGTCCGAGATGAAGACGCGCGTCTCTTTATCGTTTCGTTCCAGGCGCAAGGTCACGTCCCCGCCTTCCGGAGAAAACTTCACCGCGTTGCTGATCAAGTTGATGAAGACCTGGTGCAGCGCGCTCACATCGCCCCAGATCGGGCAGGGTTGGGCGGACGGCGAAAGCGAAATATGGATGTTCCTCTTTTTGGCGATCGGCTTCACAGCCGACATGGATTCTTTCAGGATGGGAACCAGGTCGAGGGATGTCGTCTCCACGCGCAGGGCGCCGTGTTCGAGCCGCCCCGCCATCAGCAGTTCGTTGATCAAATTCTTCTGACGATTTAATTCGTTCGAAAGAGTGGCGAGATATTCCTCGGTCTCTTCGGGCGTACACCCCTGCCTGAGCAACTCCGTCATCAGAATGGCGGAGGTGAGCGGCGTGCGCAGTTCGTGAGACGCCCAATTAATGAAATCCGACTTCATCTGGTTGAGCCGCGCCTGCTCGGTGATGTCGCGCACGAGGATCAACGCCTCCAACTTGCTCAGCGGAAAGAGCCGCGCCTCGAAGACTCCCTCATGTCCGGGCAGGTTAAAATTCTCGACCGTGCGCGGTTGGATAAAAAGCGTCTCATCCGGAATCCTGGGAAGAAGTTTTCCGGCGATCTCCCCGCCCCACAGTTCGTGCAGGTTGCGCCCGATCGCGCGCGCCGGGTCGAGATAAAGCGCGTGCGCCGTTCCCGCGTTGTAATCAAAGATGCGTCCCGAACGATCCACCCGCAGGAGCAGGTCCGGCAACGCGTCCACGATGATGCGGTTGCGGCGTTCGCTCAGGCGCAGGGTTTCCTCGTAGTGCATCCGCTCGATCGCGGCGCCCAGCAGGTTGGCGGTCGTCTGCACGATGTCGAAACTGGAAGGCAGCCACGACAGCCGATCTTCCCTGTCGAACAAACCCAGAAAACCCCACATTCCCAGCGCGCCCTGGATGGGAACGGCGAGCAACGCCGCGCCCTGCGAGTCGGATGTTTTTTGGGGGATGTTTGGAATGGAAAAGACCCGGTCCGGAAATGCGGATAACGAATCGAGGAAAGGCAGGAGGGCGGACTCCGCATCGAACTCAGGGACGGTTGGATCCACCCATTGATGCCGGATGCGCAGGGTGGAGTTTTTCGCCTCGAAGATCACCGCGCCGAAGACGCCCACCGCGTACCCCAAAGATTCCAGCGCTTCGGACATGCGTCCCTCGATGTTGGATGAACGAAACAGCGCCGCAGTCACCTCGCCGATGACCGACTGGGCGCGCATGTTGCGCTTCATCATGCGTTCGTTCTGCTTGCGTTCGCTGATGTCGCGCGCGATGAACTGGATATAAGCCGGTTTTTCCCCGCCGTCCATGACGAGCGAGGAGGTCATTTCCACCTGAAGCGTGGAACCGTCCTTTTTGCGCAGGTTGTGCTCGAACGTATTGACGCGCCTTTTGAAGATCATCTCCCTGCGCGAAGGCTCGTCCAGGCTCAACAGCGCCTCGGCGGATGCGTCGGTCAATTCCCCCGCCGAATAACCCAGCAACCGGCTGGCTTGCGGATTGAGCGCGACGATCTTCATATCGGAACTGACGATGAAAACGCAATCTCCAGTTTGTTCGAACAGGGCGCGGTAATCCAGTTCCCCGTTCCATGAGGCGACTTGCAAACCCGCGCCGGAGGAAATATTTTTGAAATGGGCTGTCTTTTCATCCATGGGCGGGGTCATCTGTGGGAAGGTCGGGCAGGGTTGCCTGGACGCAACATCCCCTTGCGCTGTCAAGGATCGCCACATCGCCGCCCAACGAGCGGAAGACTGCCCGCGCAATCGTCAAGCCGAGACCAAGCCCTTGAAATTCGCGGGCGGCTCCCTGGCTGACCTGATAATAACGTTCGAAAACCTGTTCCCTCAGCGCCGCCGGGATTCCCGGTCCCTGGTCTTCGATGATTACAGTCGCGCCGCCGTTCGCTCCCGGGGTCATCTTGAATATGACCGCGCCCTCCTGGGGGCTGAACTTGAAGGCGTTATCAACCAGGTGCAGGATCGCCCGCGCGAACTCCTGACGCGGCGCTTTGATCCCGCCGTTTGTCGAAACGACCGGCACAAAATTCAAAGACTTGGATTCATAACGCGCCAGCCTGCGCCGCAACGCCGGCAGGATGTGGATCTCCGGGTGGATCGTCTGCCGCAAGTCGTTGATCGCCCCCTGGTCGAGATCGGTCAACAGGATGATATCCGAAACGAGCGACTCGAGCCGGTCGCCGCTGGCGCGCGCGATGCGGATGAATTCCCTCTGTTCGTCGGGCGATTCGAATTTATGGGTGGCGACGATCTCAAGGAACACCATGATGTTGTTCAACGGCGTGCGGATCTCGTGATGGAAGTTTTGCATCAACTCACGGCGGAGTTTGTCCATTTCCTCCCGGTCAAGCTGGCGCGCCTCGTCAAAACCGTGTTGGCGTTCGCCGCGCGTCCGTCGCAGGACGGCTTCCACCCGCGCTGTCAGTTCCTGCACGTCAAAGGGTTTGGTTACGTAATCGTCCGCGCCGCCTCGCAAGCCGACGATGCGGTCTTCGAGGGCTGTCCGGGCGGTGAGATAGATCAGGGGAACCGAGGCAAGGCCCGGGTCGGCGCCGAGGCGTTTCTTCATTTCGAATCCGTCCAGGACGGGCATCAGGATGTCCGAGATGATCAGGTCGGGATGGTTTTCGCCGGCTTTGAGCAGGGCGTCGCTTCCGTTTTCCGCAGTGATGACGCGATACCCCTGGCGCGTCATTGCCGCGGATAACCCCATGCGAATGGAAGCCTCGTCTTCAACGATTAATATGACTGTTTTCAGGTTGGAACCCGATTCGATGTTCATCTGAATGTCCAACCCCGATTATCCCCGCAACGGACGCGCTAATCATAATAATGCCATGACAATTCCGTTATGGACTGTCTTCCTCGCCGTCGAATACAGCCAGGCGGTTCCTGCCCGAGTTCTTCGCGGCATACAAGGCGCGATCCGCATGCAGGACCAGTTGCCCCGGCTTATCCATCTCAGGCTGAGCGCTGGCGATGCCCGCGCTGATGGTGATGCCAAGTTTTTTGCCGCCCGCTTTAATGAACGTGGACTGGACTCGACGATAAATCCTGTCCAGGACGATCAAGGCGTCCTGTTCGCCGCTGTTGGAAAGCAGGATTGCGAACTCGTCGCCTCCATACCGGGCGATCACGTCGGAATCGCGCAATTCTGCGCGAACCGCCTTGACTGTCTCGATCAATATCTCGTCGCCGGTCTGGTGTCCCCAGGTATCGTTGATCTTTTTCAAAAAATCCACATCGAACATCACCAGCGAGAGCGGGCGTTCGTAACGGCGCGACGCGGAGAATTCATAATCCAGCAGTTCGAAGAAGTAACGCCTGTTGAACGCGCCGGTCAGGCTGTCGGTGCGCGAGACGAGCTGTTCCCGTTCGAAGGCGCGCCGCAGGGTCAGGTTGATCTGTTCGATGGATTCCTTCGTGCGGCGCAATTCGTCCTCTGCCAGTTTGCGCTCGGTCACATCATGGTTGATGGTCACGCCGCCGATGGCGCCCCTCCATCCGTCTTCGAATAGCGTCACAGAGGCGTCCACCCATATCTCGGCGCCGTTTCGATGACGCTGTTTAAGCTCGCCCCGCCAGGTTTTTTCGATCGCCAAAATCTGCCGGGCAAATTCATGCTGACCTTCGACGAAAACGGTCCCGCAAATCTCGTCAATGTCGCGTCCAAGCGCTTCGCTTTCCGACCAGCCATAGAGACGTTCCGCGCTCTCGTTCCAATAATTCACGCGCAGGTTCTTATCGGTGGCGATGATCGCGCTCGAGACCTTGTCCATCACAAAAGCCAGGAAGCGCGTGCGCTCCTCGGCCCGTTTGCGATCGGTGATGTCAATTGCAACGACCGTCAGTCCGACGATGCCGCCTCTCTTGTCGTAGATCGGCGCGTAGCGATCCTCCCACCAGACGCGGATGTGACCCTTTTCATCGCCATATTCCTCTTCGAGGATGAGGATTTCGCCAGCCAGCGCCCGGTCGAAGTTTTGCTTCGCCTTGCGCCGGTCGTCCTCGCGCGCGATGCAGTCGAGCATGTTCATGCCGACGGCGATCTCCGCGCCCCAGATGGATTTCATCACCTCCTTGTGGGAGGGCGTGAAGGCGGTGTAGCGATATTGGCTGTCGAGGGAAAAAATAATCACATCGCGCAGGTTTGCCAGCGCGTCGTTTTGCAGCGGGTTGTTTTCATCCATTCGAAATGGTCGCCCTTCAAAATTGAAACATATCCGCGTCGCAGGCTTCGCTTAGGCGATAGTGTATCCTCTTGCCGGGCGGGGGTCAAGGAAACCCATGGCGCGCAAAGGTTGTCAATGCCTCCGCTCAAGCCGCCGTCGCTTCGATAAACCCGGCGCAAGTTCGGCGGAGAAATAAAACGAAGGAAAGTTCCGCCCGATCCGCGCGCCCACACCTTTGGTTTTGACTCTTGAGAAAACCGCGATGAGGCGCTCCCTTGCGATAAAATCGAGCGCGTGTGGAATTTCGAGACCGGATTGAGGAGATCGCCAACCAATGCGCAACAAAAGCCGCCTTTATATTCTTTCGCTCTTCGCTTTATTCATCGCTTCATGTTTTGGGGTTGACCGCGCGTTGACTCCGGTCGCCGAAGCGGGAACGGAAACGACCGGGGACGGGACGCAACTCGCGCCGATCGAACTCCCCGCCGGTTACGGCGCGGACGGCGGCTGGATTCAAATTTATTTCACCAATCCGCAAAGCCCGCTCGCTTCGCAAAAAACCGGCGGCATAGACGGACCGCTCGCCGACGCGATCGATTCAGCCAAACTCAGCGTGGATGTCGCCATCTACAGCCTGAGCCTGAACAGCGTCCGCGACGCCCTGCTGCGCGCGCACGATAGAGGAGCGCGAGTCCGCCTGGTGATGGAAAGCGACAACCTCGACCGCGCCGATCCGCAGAAGTTAAAGGATGCGGGCATTCCCATCCTCGGCGACCGGCGCGAAGGTTTGATGCACAACAAATTCACGATCATTGACGGCTCGGAAGTGTGGGTGGGAGGCATGAACTACACCGACTCGGGCGCGTACGAAGACAACAACGTATTGATCCGAATCCGCTCGGTCAAGATGGCGGAGAATTACACGAAGGAATTCGAGGAGATGTTCGTCGAAGACCGCTTCGGCGACAATGTTCTGGCGGAGACGCCAAACCCGCGCGTGACGATTGACGGGACGCCGGTGGATACATATTTTTCTCCCGACGACGGAGCGCAGGCGATCCTCCACGACATCCTCAACGAAGCGCGGGAAAGCATATACTTCATGGCGTTCTCCTTTACGTCAGACTCGCTGGGAGAGGCGATTCGCGCGCGCGCGGCGGAAGGCGTCACCGTGGCGGGCGTCATGGACGAGGAACAGGTCAAATCGAATCAGGGAACCGAGTTCGACCCCTTCCGCCAGGCGGGGTTGGATGTTTACATGGACGGCAACGCGGGGCAGATGCATCACAAGATCATCGTCGTGGACGAAAGCATCGTCGTCGTCGGCTCGTACAATTTCACCAACAGCGCCGAATCTCGCAACGACGAAAACCTGACGGCGATCTATAACGACTCGATCGCGGCATTTTTCATCGAGGAATTCAAGCGGGTGTATGGGGCGGCGAAGTAGGGTGGAAATGGAGTAGAATCCCGCCCATGAATTTTTTATCGCGCAGGGATTTTTTGAAAATAAGCGGTCTCGCGCTGGGCGGGCTGGCGTTCTCGCCCTTCCTTCCCGGGCTGACCGATTTCGACGACAGTTTTGTGGTTCGCATCGGCACGGCCAACATGCCCGTGCGCAAGGAACCGAGCGACGAAAGCCGCATCGAACTCAGCCGCTACCGCGACGAACTCGTTCACGTCTACGGCGAAGTGACGGCGGCGGAACCGAAACATAACCCGGTCTGGTATCGCGTCTGGGGCGGCTATTTGCATCGCGGGCGCCTGCATCGCGTGCGAACCGTCTATCAGGAACCGGTTAAATCCGTCCCCGCAGGAACGCGCCTGATCGCCGACATCAGCGTGCCGTTCACCAACCCCTGGCGTTACTCCAAACTTGCCGGCTGGCAGATCCTATCGCCGCCCCTGTATTACGGCTCGGTACATTTCATCGAAGCCGTCGAGCAGGGACCCCCAATGGCGGACTACGACGGTCCCTGGTATCGCATCTTCGACGAACTCGATTCCAACGTCGCCTATTACGCGCCCGCGATCCACATGCGCGCGCTTCCCGCGGACATGCTCTCGCCGATCTCGCCCGAGGTCCCCTATCAGGACAAATTGATCGAGATTAACCTTGCTACGCAAATGTTGTACGCGTATGAGTACGGCAGCCTGGTCTTTCAAACCAACATCTCCTCCGGCGTCCCCGGCGACCCAACCGGCGGCTCGGGCATTCCCACCACCACGCCCACCGGCAAATTCACCATCGTGGATAAAGTCCCAGCCAAACATATGGGCTACAGTTACTTCGGCGAGCAAACCACCGGCAACATCCTCGCCGACGTGGATAACTACGTCCTGCCCGGCGTGCCGTGGACGTCCTTCTTCACCGCGCAGGGTCACGCCTTTCATGGAACCTACTGGCACGAAAACTTCGGCTCGCCCATGAGTCACGGCTGCATCAACATGCGCACGGACGAATCCAACTGGCTCTTCCGCTGGTCCAGCCCCGCGCCAATCGCCCCGACAACTGAAAGAGTCGCCACGCGCGCCCTCGGCACACAGGTCGAGATTCACTATTGATCCTTTTTTGGGATTTCCCCTCCCAAACCGATTCCACCCTTTGAGATTTCCCCAACCCCATGCCGACCCTACACTGGAACGGAAAGCGTCTTTCCCCGCCCGAACCTGCCTCGCTGACCCTTGACTCGGTCGTACACCCAAAGGGACGCGGCTACCCGCGCTCGCGCCCCGATGGACGTTTGATCCTCGGCGATAATCTGCGCGTCATGGCGGCGCTTCTTCCCGAATACGAAGGCAAGATCAACCTGATATACGCCGACCCGCCTTTTTTCACCAATCGCAAATTTTCCGCCCGCGTCGGCAGGGGAGAGGATTCGCGCAAGCCGTCCAAATGGAGACTGGCAGAGGGATATCACGACTCGTGGACGGATATGGATTCGTATTTGCAGTTTCTCTATGAACGCCTTCACCTTATGTATCGCCTGCTCGCCCCGAATGGGACGCTCTATCTTCACCTCGACTGGCACGCCGACGCGCAAGCCCGCTTGATATTGGATGAAATCTTCGGCGCGGAAAACTTCATCAACGAAATCATCTGGGCATATCACGGCCCGTCTCCCATCCGCACCGCCTTCAACCGCAAGCACGATACGATCCTGATGTACGCCAAAAGCAGGGATTACGTCTTCAACGTGGACGACATCCGCGAGCCGTATAACCCAAACACAGTGGCGACCTTCAAAGCCTCGCGCAAGGCGGGATTCGGAAAAGTCCCCGACCTGGAGCGCGGAAAAGTTCCCGAAGACTGGTGGTACTTCCCGGTTGTGGCGCGCCTGCATAACGAGCGGACGGGCTATCCCACCCAGAAACCCGAAGCGTTGATGGAGCGCATCATCCTTGCCTCGTCCAACAAGGGCGACCTCGTGGCGGACTTTTTCTGCGGCTCCGGCACGACGGCGTTGACGGCGGCGAAACATGGGCGCAAATTCATCACCTGCGATGAATCCAGCCGCGCGGTCAACACGGCGCGCGCGCGGCTGACGGGGACGAAAGCCGTTTTTGCGGTGGAGCGCGATTCGGCGGTCAAACTTGAAGTTGCCTCGAAATCGAAGAAAGTCAAGGTCAAAATCGCGGGCGATTCCGCGCAGTTGAAAACTTCTCTCGATTTGGATTTCTGGGAGGCGGACCCGGCTTGGGATGGGAAAATCTTCCGCAGCGCCGCCCAGGCTCAACGTCACGCAAGAAGCGGGGAAATCCCGATGGAGTTAAAAATAAAAATCGGAGGCAGGGTCTGCATCCGATTGACGACGGTCGAGGGGAAGCAATTTCAGATAATTCGCCCAAACCCGCTATAAGAGTATTTCCGTCATTGCGAAGGCGGCGATCTCCCGCCCGAAGCAATCTCACTCGTCAATGTCGGGATTGCTTCGCCGCAAAGAGCAAGAGCGCGGCTCGCAATGACGAATGGTGTATTAAATATCCAACCGATAGCCCACGCCTCGCACGGTCTTGAGGAATTTCGGGTTGTCGGGGTCGAGTTCGATGGCGCGCCTGAGCCACGAGATGTGAACGTCGAGCGTGCGCGTGTCGCCGGTGTAATTCGTCTCCCAGGCTTTTTTGAAGAGGGGTTCGCGTTCGACCACTTCGCCGTGTTTGTCCATCAACAATTGAAGCAGCGTCACCAGGCGCGGGGTGAGTTTGGCGCTTTTGCCCATGCAGCGCACGCGCCGCTTTTCGAGATCGAGCCGGATCGGACCGACGTGCAGCACGTTTTTTCCGTCGCCGGGCAGCAGCGGCTTGATGCGGTTGGCAAGCTTCTGCGCGGTGAAGGGCAGCGTCAACACTGCGTCCGCCGCATCCTTGTTTACTTCGCGGTCTTCGTCAATGATTAAGATGATGGGCAGTTTGGAATCCTTCTCGCGCAGCGACTGGCAGATGCGAAGACCCGTGCTGCGCATCGAAGCCGCGTTGACCACCACCAGGCTCGGGCTGACTTCCTTCAATAACGAAACGGCTTTGCTTCCGTTCTGGGCGATATGGACATCAAATCCCTTCTTCTGCAAGTCGGCGGCAAAAGAAGGGACTTCGGCGTGTTTTACTTCTATGACCAGGAGGGTCGTTGTTTTCATAAAAAGATGATCGGAAAAATATCTCTATTGTTTCAGCGCCTTGCGTTTCGATCGGCGCGCTTGGCGGTCTTCAAGCGGACGATTTTCCATCGTCCGTAAAAAATTCGCCGACGCAGGGCTTTAAGTTTGTTAAGATAGGGGCATTATACACCAATTCACATTGACGCAACCCGAACTGGGCCGCCAGTGGACGAAAAAACCATTGACATATTTTTTAACCTGTGTAAGTCGCCGCAGAAAAATAACTTTTCGGATTCGTAGTATGCTTGCGGAACAGGTCAGACACGGCCAAGTTTACCGTAGAGTTGCAAGTCATGAAAAGAACAAAGAAGAAACCAGAAC